>Ga0316628_100000870_pt1 | contig 20061 bp, 22 predicted proteins | sample OWC_Aug_M2_C1_D5_FD_207648 | JGI IMG/M metagenome (GOLD analysis project Ga0316628, IMG submission 207648) | Wetland soil microbial communities from Old Woman Creek delta, Ohio, United States - OWC_Aug_M2_C1_D5_C | ecosystem: Environmental > Terrestrial > Soil > Wetlands | place: USA: Ohio... | reverse complement strand
TTTTCGTACTCTTTGTCGTTCCTCGATTAGTTCGCGGACTCGCGATCCACCTTTTGTGCATCATTTGCGTCCTTGCTTCTTCGCCGGTCATTTTGACTCTCGTCATTTCCATATCTTCTTCTCGATTTCGCCTTCTTGACAAACAAGTCAACTCCAGTTTTCGAGCTTAATTTTTAGAACGAAATAGACTAACACGAATGGATGGCTCATAAAGTATGTAGGTGCAAAGGTGCAGTAACAGCTCCTATGTTTTGAATTCTTATTTAGCGCGGTTGTATTTGGTTATGCTTGTGAAAAAATTTGTTGCGTGATGCTTGGACTGTTGCCATTGAAACTTTAAGCTGGATGGAAATGCAGCGACTAAACGAGCGCTCTGCCCTAGTAAAAACCATAAAGCAACTCCGCACAAGCGACCGCAACTCAGTCCGCTACGCTTACGGTTTAGTCGTCGAAACCACAAGGCGCAAAAACCTCATAGACAAATTCATAAACACTGTTATGGCCTCTAAAAAAATCGGTGAATATAACCTCGGCGTCCAATCGTTTCTACGATTGTATGTTTACCAAACGCGGGTTACCAAGAATTGGGGCAAAATAAACCTCAAAGAAGCCGAACAAGTTGCGAGCCTCGGCAGGGCGATTTTGGGCTGGCAAACCATGCGTGGTGTCGAGCCGTTCTTGGGCTTTCTGCTGACACAGCGGCTAGAACCCATCTTAGAAAAGGCAACTGACGTGGAAAAGGTTAGTTTTCGAACGTTTCATCCGTCTTGGTTTGTGGAGTACTGTTTCAATCTGTTCGGGCACGACGAAGCTATTGCCTTTTTAGAGGGCAGCATCAATCCTCCGCCCAACTACATCCGCATCAACACTTTGAAGGCACAGGAAGCGGAGATTGTGCAAAGACTTGAGGGACAAGGAGTTAAACTAGAAAAGGTAGAACCGCTTAAGTACACTTACAAGGTCGCTGGGTCCAAGCAGCAGCTGAACACCTTGCCCAGTTATGGCGAAGGCTTATTTTACATTCAAGACAAAGCAAGCTGTTTCGCCGCAGAAGCCTCAGACCCCCAAGCTGGCAAGACAGTTTTTGACATTTGCGCTGCACCAGGCGCCAAAACAACATATTTGGTCCAGCTGATGCAAAACCAAGGTACTATCTACTCGGTTGACTTTTCGTTCAAAAGAATGAAAACATGGAAAAAAGAGACCATCCGCATGGGAGCCAACATTGTCGAACCAGTAATTGCCGATGTCCGTGTTTCAGTTCCTCTTGTTGGGCAAGCAGACTTGGTAATTTTGGACCCGCCATGCACCAGTACAGGTGTCTTCGCCAAAATGCCCTCAGCAAAGTGGCGTCTCAGCCAAAAGTCAATACAGAATATGGCAGAAATCCAGTTGCAAATGATAAATAACTGCGCGGAAAAAGTGGCTGCAGGCGGCGTCTTGACTTACTCTACATGTAGCATAACTGAGGAAGAGAACGAAGCAGTAATTGAACGCTTCCTAAAAAAAAATCCAGACTTCACTTTAGCGGACATCGGACCAAAGATTGGCTTGCCAGGATTGCGAGGCTTAGGTAAGTGCCAGCGGTTGTACCCGCACATTCACCATTGCAACGGTTTCTTCATAGCAAAACTGCAGAAACAATAAGTAAAAATCAAGCAGTTGCTCCGAAGTCGCCGAGTCTTCTTTGAGGTGTTTCCTTACTAAACAACGGATAAGTTATTGTGTATCCATCAACATGCGCCATCTCATTGAGCTCATGATTTAGGCAACTGGTCGCGCTTATGATATGCGCTATCTTTTCATGTCTGACAACGAGAGCATCGCTGATGAGGCTTCTATGGCAGCGCCAAGGCAACGCCTCCGCACACATCAACGCCAAACAATTCTCCCGTGCCAACGCCACAATCTTTAGCAGGTTGTCGGTGAACTCTTTGGTTTGCATGTAGTCAGCGTAGCCACGGAAGCTGCTGTTCCTCCACGCCAAGTTGACGGAGTCATGTTTAGGGTGGCGTAAGCCCCCGATTTGAGGCATATGAACGTACTTTATGCCCTGCGTTTTTAGGGTATTTGGGAGGGTTTCCTTGTTAAACTGCGGGTTATGTCTGCTGCGCGGAATCGTGCGCACGTCCACAATCATCGTTATGCTGTAGGTTTTTAGTAGTTCAAGGAACTCGTCGAGTGTCCTAGTTGAATGTCCAATTGTGAAAATAGTTAGCTGTGATTCCTTCGGCAAACCGCGTGCTCTCCCAAAAATATTACTGTTGTTTATTTATATAAGGGAGGGAGACTCTGAGAGCAACAGACATCAAGCGATTTTTCTGAATTGCTGTTTAGTTTTGGTTCGATATGTTTTTTATAGTAAATCGCTACTGCTAATGTGGGAACCGTTTTGGTGAAACTTAAAGGATTCCAAAAACTAACCTCACCCGACCAAGCCTTAACCAACTGGCTTAGCACATTGCAGATTGGCAAACCCAAAGAGGAAACCGCGCCACTTGCGCAAGCGTTAGGCAGAGTTTTAGCCGAAGACCTCATTGCTAAGGAAGATTTGCCTAGATTTGACAAGTCAGCTGTTGACGGATACGCACTTAAATCCTCTGATTTAGCTGGCGCATCACAATTCAAACCCAAAATTCTCCAACTCACAGAAACAGAAGTCAGCACAAAACAAACTAAACAAGTCTGGACTGGAAACCCCATCCCCAAAGGTGCAGACGCAGTAATCATGCTTGAACACACAAAAAAACATAACAACAGCACCTTGGAAGTGTGGAGCCAGCTTGCACCAGGAGACAACATCTCAAAAGAAGGTGAAGACACAAAACAAGGCGATGCTCCAGTAAAAGCTCAAACACGCCTAAACCCATACCACCTAGGATTAGCTGCAGCACTAGGCTACGTACAACTCGCAGTCGCACAACAACCGAAAATTGCATTATTAACCACAGGCAACGAAATCGCCGAAATCGGCAAACATCGCAAAGAAAATCAAATCTACGACTCAAACAAAACCATGATATCCGCAATGTGCCACGAACTCGGCGCGCAAACAACCGACCTAGGTATAGCAAAAGACAATTTAGAAGAAATTTCACAAAAAATCCAGAAAGCGCTGGAAACCCACGACGCAGTGATCACTACAGGTGGAACAAGCGTTGGAGGATTAGACCTTGTGCCAGATGCAGTCAACAAGCTCGGCAAACCAGGAGTAATCGCGCATGGAATGGCTCTGCGGCCAGCAATGCCCACAGGGCTGGCAGCCATAGATGGCAAACCCGTGCTGATTTTGTCAGGGAATCCTGTTGCGGCAGTTATAGGGTTTGAAGTTTTCGGTAGACCCTTAATTAGCAGGATGCTTGGCATGAACCAAACAGAGCCGAGACCCATCGTCAAGGCAAAACTGTCAAAACGAATTGCAAGCGCTCTGGGGAGAAAGACCTATGTTCGTGTGAAAGTAACAGAAGAAAACGGCGAACTATTGGCAGAACCAGTCAGCGCGAAAGGTTCAGGAGCCATAACAACGATGACACAAAGTAACGGCTACGTGATTGTTCCCGAAAACCGAGAAGGCATAAGCGAAGGCGAAATCGTAACTGTGCAAATGTTCAGCAACTTGGAGGATGCAACTTAATGTTTAGGAAGCTTATGACATTTGAAGAAGCAAAAACAACAATAAATGAACAATTCAAACCCGTCTTTGTCGGCGAAGAAGAAGCCGTGCTGCTGGAAGCCTACAACCGAGTACTCAACGAAGATATTATCTCAACGCTTGATATTCCACCGTTTAACCGCTCAACCGTAGATGGATATGCCGTCAAAGCAGAAGACACCTTTGGCGCAGAAGAAAACCAGCCAGTAACCCTCAAAGTTACTGGCGTAGTCAACGTTGGCGAACAACCCAAAGTCCAAATCTCCAAAGGTGAAGCAGTTGAAATTGTTACTGGGGCACCGATTCCACAGGGCGCAGACGCAGTTGTCATGGTTGAAGACACCGAACGAGAAGAAAGTGACCTGCAGGTTTTCGGTGCAGTTACAGCCAATGAGAACGTCATGAAAAAGGGTACAGACATAAGAAAGGGTGAAAAAGTGCTCAAAAAAGAACAGCTTTTAGGTTCCTCTGAGATTGGAGTTTTAGCCGCTTTAGGTTTGACAAAAGTTAAAGTCCTAAAAATCCCCATCATCGCCGTTTTATCTACAGGCGGAGAAGTCACCGAACTTGGTAAGGAGTTACCGCTGGGAAAAATCTACGACATTAATGCTTACAGCATAAGCACAGCAGTCATCGAAAGCGGCGGAAAACCCGTTTACTTTGGTGTTGTCCCAGACGACAAAGCCTCATTGGCTAAGGCGCTGCAAACGGCTGTTGCTTCTGCCGACATGGTGATCACTTCAGGCGGAGTTTCGGTTGGTCCAAAGGATTACACGCCTCAAGTCGTGGATTCACTGGGCAAACCTGGAATCGTTGTTTACGGCATCGCTGTGAAGCCTGGTAAACCGACAACGGTTGGCTTCGTTGGTGAAAAGCCTGTTTTTTCGTTGCCTGGTCATCCAACGTCTGCTTTACTGATTTTCTATTTGCTTGCTAGACCTTTGATTCAGCGTTTGGCTGGCAGACCAGTGAGAGGTATGAAGATGGTTAGGGCGTTTGCTGGTTCACGGATGTTTAGTGCAAAAGGCAGGCGAACCTTTGTTATGGTGCGTTTGGAGTTTGATAAGGGTAGCCGTTTGATTGCTGAACCTGTTGAAACTGGTGCTTCAGGTGCGATTACGACTTTGGCTAAGGCTGATGGGTTTGTGGAAATTCCTGAGAATGAGCAGTTCGTTGACGCAGACCAAGAGGTCGCAGTTGTGCTTTTGCGCGGAGTTTCAGTTAAGGCTTAAATCTTAGGGTTTTCTTTTCAGCAAAATATATGCTGTAAACACCAATGTGAGTATTGCGTAGCCAAGCATACCTAAACTAGTAAGCACGTTACTAAAGCCAATCGAGTAGAGTATGTATAGTGAGAAGACTATGCCTGCAACAAACAAAATGCCGACAAGCCAGAGTGTCCAACCACGTTGTGCAAAGAGACTGTACGCAACTATGAGACTGAAGATGCCTAGGAAACCAAGGTGCGGTGGGAAACCTGTCAGGGGCAGAAATGCCAGCATTATTATTCCTGTGACTGCATAGAATGCTATGGATGCTAGTTCTTGGCGGTTGAAGTTTTTGAGTTTGGCTGCTATGGTCACTTTTTTTCGCCTTTACCTTATGCAGTATGGGTTGAATTAATAAATTTAGTGTATTTGAATTAGCGAAAAAGTTTAGAGTGAGTCAACTGAAAAATTAATCAGCACAAGAGAGTTGAAACTGCGCTATGAGTAATCTTGAACTTTACACTTCTCAAACAAACGTTTTCGGCGGTTCAAACCGGTCATTTGAGGAAGCGAAGTATGTGATTTTCGCTGTGCCCTTTGACTCAACAAGTACTTATCGTGTTGGGGCAAGGTTTGGTCCAAACGCTATTCGTCAAGCATCGCTAAACATTGAGACATACAGTTTCCGAAGCGGAATGGACTTTGAAGATTTAGCGCTCCATGATGCTGGTGACTTGCACGTTTCCACAGATGCGCAGCAAACGGTTGATATGACAAAGCTCGTGGTTGAGGACATTTTGGCTGCCGGTAAGATGCCTGTGACACTAGCTGGGGAACATACGGTTACGTTAGGGATTGCTCAGGGATTGGGTTCCTGGGCTACGAAGACGGCAATTGTCAGCTTTGATGCGCATTTGGATTTGAGGTCGGAGTTTTTGGGGTTGAAGTTGTCGCATACGACATTTATGCGGTTGATTAATGAGCTGGTAGAGCCAGCAAAAATCATTGAGGTTGGCACACGCGGCGTTTGCAGAGAAGAGCTATCCTATGCCAAGAAGGCTGGCGTGGACCTTTTCACATCGCAACAAATTATCAAGAGTGGAGCAGAACAAGTCATTGCGCAACTAAAGCGAAAGCTGGAGCCTTACGAGAACATCTACTTGACTGTGGACATGGACATTTTGGACCCAGCGTTTGTTCCAGCCGTGCAAAATCCTGAGCCTGAAGGCATAACTCCAACAGCGCTACTAGACATTATATGCGCTTTGTGCGATACAAGAGTAATTGGGTTTGATGTGTTGGAGATTGCGCCAATCTATGACCAAGGGGTCTCAGCGGCTGTCGCTGCAAAAGTGGTGTTTGAAATGCTCTGCCAACTAGAAAAAACGCGCCAAAAATAGCTCGCAACGCAAGCACTCAGAACAGTTCTATAGCCTCATTTATTTAACGCAAGTTTGAAGTCAACTCTTGGTTGGCTTGCTATTCATTACTTCTTTTAGCGTTGCTTGCATTTTTCTTGCGTCTATGTCAAGGATTGGCGATTCGCATATCATTGTTGGGTGCAGGTTGAAGTCGGCGATGACTTCGGCGAGCATTCGGAAGTCTGGTCCGTACCTTTGCTCATCTAGGGTGTGGTGGCGTTTTTCTCCTTGAGATGTAAATTCGATTTTTGAGAAGTGGCAGTGCATGTTTTTTAGGGCTTCTGTTCCAAGTTTCTGCTCAACCTTTTCTGCTACTGCCCTCATGTCTTCCATTTTCTTGAATGCCCCCAGATTTCTCGCATGCAGATGTCCCCAGTCGATAACGAGTTGTGTGCCCTCAACTTCTTGGCAGATAGTTAAGATTTCATCTATGCTGCCGACTTGGAATTTTCTACCCATTGTCTCGGGTCCCAGCTTGACCTTTAAGCCAAGGCATCTAATTTGCTCGCTGACCTCTTTAAGGGCAGTAAGACAGCTTTGGAAAGCGAAGCTCTTCTCGAATTTGCCATAAAAGCCAGTATGAAACACCACGACATACGCTCCCATCCAGTCGGCGGCAGTTGCAGAGGCGATTAAGCGTTGTTTGCTGGCTTCCACTACATCTTTTTTGCCAGAAAAATTAATGAAGTATGAACCGTGCATACTGAGCCTGACATCGTTTTTTCTTGCTTCCTCACCGAGTTTTACAGCACGATCCTGCTTCATCTGCGGTTTTGGACCCCACCTGACCGCTTGATACTCAAAAGCGTCCAATCCCTCCTCATGCAGCAGCTTTGGCACATCAGCCAGAATTGCTCCCATTAGTCGAAACATAGGCGGAATTCCAGCAGGTCCAAAACGTGTGTGCTCAGACATCAAATCCCTTTTTACTTAGTCATTGGGCTTTTGCCTTTTAAAAGTTGCATTACAAGGGCAAGAATTGAGTTATTGCTGGAATGACAATCGGCGAAAAGTAGCGAACGTAAACCGCCAGTACCAGAATAACGGTAGTAAACGTTAACAGCGCATAATCGCCTTTATGCAGCTTCAACAAGTACAAGTTTGTGCGTTTCTTTGTGGCGCCCCAAGCACGCGACTCCATAGCTTCCGCCAACTCAAGGCTCCTACGAATAGAACTAACAATTAGCGGAATCAATACAGGCACATAATTGCGAATGCGCCTAAGCAAGCCGCCCTTCTCCAACTCAAGCCCACGCGCTTTCTGCGCATCCATAATGGTTTGGGCTTCCTCCGCCAAAACAGGAACAAACCGCACTGCCGTCGTGAACGCAAACGCAAACTCGTAAGGAACCCGCGACTCTTCCAGCGCTAAGCCTAAATGGTCTGGTGAAGTGGTTAAGAAGAAAACCGAGAAAGACTCAACAAGCACAACGAAACGCAGGGTCATAGCAGCCGAAGACTCAATATTTGCAGCCGTCAACGTATAGTTCGACGTGAAATAGGTCGTTGCAACGTTAATTATAAAGATGAACGCTGCCAAAAACGCTGCCCCCCGCAGAGAACGCAGCCACTGCCTCTGGACACGCGCCAGCAAAACAAACGGTATTTGCATAACAAACAGCACCAGTAGCGGGATGATTTGGTAGAAGATAATTGCGACCACGAAGATGGCGATAACGTAGATGAATTTGATTCTTGGGTCCAAGTTATGTATTGGAGAGTAAACCTTCCGAAACCTTAACCCGTCAAAAACACTCATTCTTGTCGTCTGCTCTCCTTAGCTTTCAAGATTATTTCTTTGGCTTCGTAAATGTCAATAACATCCTTTGGAAAACCCAGCGGCGACAGCTTAGTGAAAAGTTGAGCTATCTGCGGTAGAACAATCGACGACAACTCCAGCAGCGCAGGGTCAGTAAGAATCTCTTTACCGACGCCATCAGCGACAATTTTGCCCTCCTTCATCAACACCACCCGAGGATTACATTCAGCCACAAACTCTACGTCATGCGTGACTATGACAACGGTTTTCTTTTGGGTCTGCATTTGCATTATGAACTGGCGCAACTTCTCCTTTTGCTCATGGTCCTGCCCAATGGTCGGCTCATCCAAAATCAACGTTTGCGGGTCCCAAGCTAAAACAGAAGCCAACGCAACCCGCTTCCGCTCGCCGCCACTAAGCAGGAAAGGCGAAGTTTTTCGATACTGAGTTAGCGACAGCAGATTGAGAGCCCAATCAATACGTTTCTTAATGACTTCCTGCTCGAAACCGAAGTTTTTGAGGGCAAAAGAAATTTCGTCTTCCACTGTCTCGCTGAATAGCTGGTGGTCAGGATTCTGGAAAACAAAGCCAACATTCCTGGCCAATGTTGCTACGCTTGTCTTGGTGGTTTCAACACCGTCCACGCGAACTGTTCCCTGCGATGGCTTGAGAAGCCCATTGAAGTGTTTGACAAAAGTTGATTTTCCCGCGCCGTTCTGCCCCATAATGGCAACGAATTCGCCGTCATTAATGGTTAATGAGACGCTTTTGAGTGCTTCAACCTTGTTGGGATAAGAGAAACGAACGTTTTGCGCCTCAATCATTACTGTTTAAACGCCTCCAAAAGTTCGTCAGCAAGTTCATCTGAAGACAGCGGCGTCTTGCCGCTAAGGTCAAAGCCTTCTTTCTTAAGCATCTGGAAGAGCAAAGTTGCCTTGGGGATTCCGACGCCCATTAAACGGGTTTCCTCTGTGCTGAGGATTTGTCTTGGGTCTCCTTCAAAGCAGATTTTGCCCTCATCCATTACAATAAGGTGGTTAGTGTACTTCGCCGTCAAATCCAGCCTGTGCTCGACCAAGATGACGGTGATGCCGCTCTCCTTGTTTAGCTTGTATATGACCTCAAAGATTTTTGCGGCGCTAAGCGGGTCCAAAAAAGAGGTCGGCTCATCCAAAACGATAATTTCAGGTTCCATGGCAAGAACCGCAGCAATCGCAACTCGCTGCTGTTGACCCCCAGAAATCTCGTGCGGTGACCGCTCACGCAAGTCGTAAATTCCTGTTTGGTGGAGCGCCCAATCAACTTTTTTCCGCATTACTTCTCGGTTTACGCCGTTGTTTTCTAAGCCGAAAGACACGTCTTTTTCGATTGAGAGAGCGAAAAGTTGGTTTTCTGGGTTCTGGAACACCAAGCCGACATGCTTAGCCATCTCGTAGGTGTGGTGCTTTAGCGTGTCTATTCCAGCAACGGTGACTTCCCCTTTAAGCTCCCCTTGATAAAAATGCGGCACCAAGCCATTGAAGCATCGGCACAAACTTGTTTTTCCACAGCCGCTTGGACCCGTAATTAGAACAAACTCGCCTTTATCCACTTTCAGCGAGACATCGTTGATGGAGGGTTTGGTTGCTCCTGGATAGGTGTAGGTGAGATTTTTGATTTCAATGATAGCCATGATTTTTGTGCCTGCTCACCTTAAGCGTTAATGTTTGCTCATTTAAGCGTAGCTACGCATTTTTGGCTATTTTCTGCTTCACAAGCACCAAACACTGACGCAACGCCACATCAATCTCGCCTATACCACTGACACCAGCCGCCATCGCATGTCCACCACCAATACCGCCCAAGAAACCACCCAATGGTGCCGCAATGTCCACTCCCAAATGCACCCCCGCCTGCTCCGTAAACTGGCGCGTGCAACGCAAGCTCAACTCAATCTTGCTATTTTTCTTGCCTGCAACAGCCGACATGTGCGCCCCCAAATCAACCAGAGCTTTGGCTGCTGGAGCCTGATAAGCGCTAACATGGGAAAGAGCAATGATCCAACCGTGAACTTTGAGAATTTTCGCTCGTTTGCAAGCTTTGAGTTTAGCTATGCGTTCTGACGGATCGATGGGTGCCGCAAATTGTGCCAAAGTCTTCTGGGCATCTATGCCCTGAGCCACAAGCTTAGCAACGATTTCAAAAGTGGCTGAATTGGCGAGTGCAAAGTGTCTTGTGTCGAAGGCTATGCCAATAAAAAGGGCTTTAGACTCATCCAAGCTCGGTGTAACGTTTGCCTGAGAAAAAAGCTTGTAAACAATTTCGCAGTTGGCGGCTGCTTTCTCGTCGATTATGCAGAGCTTACATATTTGCGTTGTCTCTGGGCTTGGCGCATGATGATCAACGATGATTTTTGGAGCAGGCGACCTCTTGATTATGTCAGCGACTTCGTCGAGCTGTTCAATAGTGTTCATGTCTAAGAGCACCATGACTTCTGCCGACTCAATGTTCGGCTTTAAGTTAACCGTAATGGGCATGCTGTCAAGAAGCTGCTTTGAAGGCTTATTGACGCCTTGAGGGCAACCGATTTCAATAACTATGTTGGGCAGAAACCGTTTAAGCAAGCCCTGCATGGCGTAAGCTGAACAAATCGCGTCAGCGTCTGCACTGCGATGGCACAATAAAAGAACAAATGACGCCTTCTCTTGCTCTAAAACTTGGATTAATTCTCTGAAGCTCATTTTATTTTTCTCAAAAAGTTTTCGATTGTCTTATGCGCCTCGTCCACCGCTTCGTTAACTACTGCCTGCACATCAACGCCACTTGCTTGAGGAGATAAAACAAGGTCTATTTCAACTGTCACGTTTACGGGTTTGGTTCCATCAGCTTCGACGCTGATGTCTAAGCGGTCAATGTTTTTAGGAGAAACCTTAGAATGGATGTATTTTCTGGCTGCGTTTTCAGCGGTGGAACATAAAGTTTCGATTTGCTCGGTGGTTAGCTCCGGGATTCCGAGCTCTACCATCAAGCATGCACCGTTTTAGGATGAGGGTTGACCCGAGACTGGGTTGAGGTCTTCTTGGAGTTTGGTTTGTGATTCTTTGACTTGTCCACGTATTCGTTCTTCTTGCCTTGCCAAAACCGTGCTCCGCGTGTCAAGGAGTTCTTTGCGCTCGACGAGTTCTTCGGTGACTTTGGGTTTTTCGGCTCTAACCAAGAGCGAACCCACAGCCTTGTAGATGATTGCGGCATCAGCTGTTTTTTGCAGTTCAGCTATTGTTTGTTCAACTTCGTTTTTCTCCATTTCAACCTGCTGTTTCTGCGCTAAAATCGACTGCAGGGTTTGCTGTAGTTGTTGGAGTCTTAGAAGCCTTTCTTGAACGTTAGGCGGTAACTTTGAAAGTTGTTCATCACTCAAATTTCATACTTCCGTAACCAGAAATGTCATAAGCTCTTAATTAAGCATTTCCAACCCAAACTGTGCCTCCGGAAAGTGCTAGAGGGCTGTTGTGTTCCAGTAGTAAACGGTCTTGTAACTCCCTAAACCCACTGGGTACAGTGCATCCTCATAGATTATATCGAGACTGGTGCCATATCTCGCCAGAAGCCTGCTCATGGTTATTGCAGTCTGCTCGGTTCTGTCGTCGGTGGACCAGAAACCCCAGATGGTATCATTTGGGTAACGCATACCCCAACCATAGTTATGCGGTAACACAAGCGCCGCAGCCGGCAAGCTCAAATCCTCAAAGCTCTTCTGGTGAATATCATTCCAAAACCTTTCCAGCGCAACAAAATGTTGAGCATCCATAACACCATAACCGTTGCCGTCGGTGGGGTAGTTGAATATGGCTATGTATTTTGCCCCAGCCTGATACCCCATCAACATTTGGTTATAGATTTCGTCGCCCGCATCAAGATAAGGCGTTCCATTATACTTCCACGTAATCATTAAACCCCACGGCTTATTCTGCAACCTTGCAGCGCCTTTCACTAGGGCTATTTGCTGGGCTAAACTGCAATTCCATCCTGCCTCCGCGAACATGACATCATATCCGCCTAAGTAGTCATACCAGTAGAGTCCATAGTCAGAGGTGAAGCTGGTGATTTGTGATGTTTTGAGTGCAGAAAGTCCTGGGTCTTCGACTAGAACATGTTGGACGTAGAAGTGGGTTTCTAAGTCGTAGTCTTTCGATGGTTTTGTGCCGTTGTACATGGAATCAAGCATGGCCAAATAGATTGCATTTAGGTCAGATAGTGCAGGTTCATTGCTGTCCCGTAATCTTTGAGCGTTTCTAGGAAACCACTCTGCCCAAGTACCGTCAAGCTGAATACCACCTGGTTCATCGTTGTAGTATATGCCAAGAAACTTGTTGCCCCACCGTTGACTCCAATTACCTTTAATGTCCTTAAGGGATTGCTGCCAAAACCAAGAGATCTCAGATTCGCCAGTTCCCCTAACGCCAAGATTGATAATTATGCTTAAGCCCTCTGCAACGGCGTAATCACAGATTTCTTCAACATTAGACTGGTTTTCGCTAATTGGGTTGCCTCTTGCAGTGTTTAAGATGAACAGGTTAGTGTAGGTCTTAGCCCTGTCAATGAGTAGTTTGGCTTCGGCGGTGTTATTTCCGCAGAAAGCAATCCCCACATAGGGTATAGAGGATGTTTTAGGCTGTTTTGAGGCAGCCAGAAAAACGTGCAGGCTAAAGATGGAGACACTTAGAATGGCTATGAGTAAGGCTGGAAGGAGGTATTTTCTAGCCTGTTTGAACCTGCTCATGCTTAACCTTGCAGTGGAGGCATCCTTAATGTTTTGCGATATAACACTCCAAAAACATGCTATCCCGCAAAGGAGCAGAACTGTTCCGCTGTTTGAACGAATTGTTCCCTCTGTAGAACTGAAAGCCTGTTGCTGGGCTTTGTGCTCTTTTGGTGCAGCTTCATTGGGCAAAACAACGCAAGCTTGAATAATTTCTAAAGTTTTTTGATGATTGAATCAACCTCAAACCTTCAAAGCTCCTTGGTGAGGATTTTGCTTTAATAGGAAAGGTTTTTAGTGTAGTTATTGTATGAGACTGTGAAAAAGTCTAGACTATAAAATGAGGTTAACATTATGTCAGTATTTGCAGCACCAGGAGCATATGACCGTGCGATAACCGTTTTTTCACCAGACGGACGACTCTTCCAAGTCGAATACGCAATGGAATTGGTGAACCGCGGAGCCACAATTATAGGTATCCAATGCGCTGAAGGATTAGTTCTTGGCTCAGAAGAAAACATCGAAACCCTCGAAGAAGCAGGCTACTCGTGGAAAATATTTCGAGTAGACGATCACATTGGCGCCGCAATAGTAGGGTTGAGTTCAGACGCCCGAATCTTAATTGATCAAGCACGCATTTACGCTCAAAGCAACAAGCTAACCTACGATGAACCCATCGATGTAGAAGTCGTAACCAAGCGCATCTGCGACATCCAGCAAATGTACACCCAACATGCAGGTGTACGACCATTCGGCGTCTCCATAATCTTCGGAGGAGTCGATAAAACAGGCACACGCGTCTTCGGAACACACCCAAGCGGAACATACAGAGGTTACAAAGCCACCGCACTAGGCGCAGGACGAGAAACAGTCATCAACATCCTAAAAGAAGAGTACAAAGACGACATGTCACTGGACAAAAACATAAAACTAACAGTAAAATGCCTAGTCAAAGCACTTGAAGCAAGACAACTGCCCCCAAGAATTAAAATCGCAATCATACCAGCAGCAACTAAAAAGATGGAAATGCTAAACGACGACACAGTTGAAGGCTACATCAAAGAGCTGGGTTCGAGCAAGTGAAAACTTAATGAGCGAAAAGTTCACCATTGGACGTCTAACAAGAGAAAACGAACACTTTGAGGTTCTAGTTAAACCCCAAAAAGCATTAGACTACCGCAACGGCAAAATCTCCTCAATAGCCGAAGTTTTAGCAGCCGAAATTATTTTCTCAGACGCTAACAAAGGCACCAAAGTTTCAGAAGAGTCAATGCGCAAAGCCTTCAAAACTACCGACACATTGAAAATCGCAGATGAAATCCTGAAGAAAGGCACCTTGCAGTTAACAACCGACCAAAGACGAAAGATGGTTGAAGATAAAAGAAAACAAATAATCGACTTCATTTCCAGACAAGCAGTTGACCCAAAAACCAACCTGCCACATCCACCCATGCGCATCGAGAACGCTATGGAGCAAATCCGCTACCCAATCGACCCTTACAAGCCAGTTGAAGAACAAGCTAAAGACATAGTAAAACTTTTGCGACCAATATTGCCCCTGAAAATCGAGCAAGTTGTAGTTGCAGTCAAAGTCCCCTCGCAATACTCTGCAAGGGCTTATGGGACAATCAAAACCTTAGGCACCATAAAACGGGAAGAATGGCGTGGCGACGGCTCATGGTACGGAGAAATAGAATTGCCAGCAGGATCATATGCCTCCTTGCTAAACAAACTTGGAGACGCAACTAAGGGAAGTGGAGAAGCAAAAATAATCTCTTAAAAAAATTGGAAAATTAACGGATAAAGGTGATATTATGCCAACATTCTTTGAAAAGAAACAGCTTGTAACGCCCGGAGAATTGCTCGCTGAAGGCGACTACTTACCCGGCGAAAACACATATGTGGAAGCAAACAAAATCTACGCCTCAAGAATCGGACTTGTGGATGCTGACAACAAGAAAGTCAACGTTGTTGCACTAAAGGCTTTTTATGTGCCAAAAATGGGTGACATAGTAATAGGGACAGTTGTAGAAGTTGGATTCAACGGCTGGACAGTAGACATTAAAGCACCCTACACAGCACTCCTACGTGCATCAGACGTTCTCAGCAGACCCTTCAAGCCACAAAACGACGAGTTATCCCAAGTCTTAAACGCAGGCGACTTGATTGTTGCAAAAATTGCTTCATACGATAGAGCCCACGACCCACAACTAACAGTCGGCGAACCCGGACTTGGAAAAATTACACGTGGGCAAATTCTCAGAGTGACACCAACAAAGATTCCTCGTGTAATTGGAAGAAAAGGCTCAATGATTTCCATGATTAAACAGGAAACAGGATGCCAAATAATCTTGGGACTAAACGGTGTCATCTTGGTTACTGGCAAAAACATAGAAGACGAGGAACTAGCCATAACCGCAATCAGAAAAATTGAGCAAGAGTCCCACACAAGCGGTCTCACAGATCGCATCACACAATTGCTTAAAGAAAAGAAAGGAAACGGAAACACAGTGGAGGAAAAAACTAATGAATGAAAAACCCGAAAAATTAATCGATAAAAAAGGTATACGTCTGGATGGTAGAAAAGCAGACGAACTTCGACCCCTAAAACTTCAAGTCGGCGTACTCTCAAACGCTGACGGATCAGCATACATTGAACATGGAAAAAACAAGATTTTAGCGGCAGCATTCGGACCAAGAGAAATGCACCCAAAACACCTAGTCCAAGCAGACCGAATGGTTTTACGATGCCGCTACCACATGGCACCATTCTCAGTGCAAGAACGCAAGTCACCCGCACCCTCAAGAAGAGAAGTTGAACTCTCCAAAGTAATAAAAGAATGCCTCGAACCAGCCCTGTTCCTAGAGCTTTACCCGCGGACAGGCGTTGACGTCTTCATAGAAGTACTGCAAGCAGACGGTGGAACCAGATGCGCAAGCATAACCGCAGCCGCCTTAGCAATCGCAGACGCTGGTGTGCCAATGCGCGACTTAGTTGTTGCATGCGCCGCCGGTAAGGTTGACGATACAGTCGTCCTTGACCTCTATGACGCAGAAGACAAACTAGGTGTAGCAGACGTTCCAGTAGCGTACATGCCAAACCTAAACGCTATTACTCTGCTTCAGATGGATGGCATTCTCACATCCGCAGAACTTGAAAAAGCAATCACAATGGCAACCGATGGCTGCAAAAAAATCTACGAGATGCAAAAGGAAGCTTTAAAGACCAAATACATGGTTGTTAAGGAGGTTGAAGAATAATGTCATCACTTATCACAAAAGTCAGACTAAAGCAAATCGAACAACTTCTCGAAAAAGGAAAACGCCTTGATGAAAGAGGTTTACTTGACACCCGAGAAATTAAAATCGAACAAGGCCTAATAGAAAAGGCAGAAGGTTCAGCCCGCGTTCTCCTTGGCAAAACCGAGGTTCTTGTTGGAGTAAAAGTTGAAACTGGAGAGCCATTCACAGACACACCAAATGAAGGCGTACAAACAGTTAACGCTGAGCTCGTACCATTAGCATCACCAAACTTTGAACCAGGACCACCAGACGAAAACTCCATCGAACTAGCGCGTGTTGTCGACAGAGGAATCAGAGAGTCCAAAGCAATCGACACGGAAAAATTATGCATCCAACCCGGAAAGCAAGTATTTGTTGTTTTCATTGACGTTTACGTTCTTAACCACGATGGAAACTTGATCGACGCTTCCGCAATGGCTGCCATGGCTGCACTTATGAACACCAAAATGCCAAACTACGAAATCAAAGATGGCGAATTAAAAATCAAGCAAGGCTACACTCCGCTACCGCTAAGAAGTCATCCCATTACTGTTACTGTTGGCAAAATTAACAACTTCTTAATTGTTGATCCTTGGCTGGAAGAAGAGCAAGTTATGGATTCAAGAATTACCTTTGCTATCAACGACGCCGGTAACATATGCGCCATCCAGAAAGGCGGTTCAGGCTACTTTACACCACAACAGATTTTAGAAGCAATGAAGATTGCACAGGAGAAAGTAGTCGAATTACGCAAGAAACTTAATTGGTGAAAATAGTTTGCCTAAGATGAAGAAAGTTGGTCCAACACGAGGTTTAGGAGTACGTTACGGATCAACAGTCAGGAAACGCTACATTAAAGTAATCACTGAACTCAAGAAACCACACCGATGCCCACAATGCGGCTTTACCCGCGTAAAGCGCGAAAGTGTGGGTATTTGGAAATGTAGCAAATGCGCCTACACTTTTGCTGGCGGAGCATATACACCAACAACCAAACTTGGCGTCGTAGCAAGACGCGCAGCTAAAGGCTTAACAGCAGAAGAAGCCACCAAAGCTGCGACAGCCGCAACCGAAGCCTCAGTAGAACAGGCAACTGAAGAAGAAACCCAATAAGCTTTCTTTCTAAATCTTTTGTTTCTTTTTAGTTTTTGTTTATTACTCTGAACTATCATCTAAAATTAGGAACTGTTAATGTCAACTAGGGCAAAAGCCACCATACGCTTAAAATTCAACTCAGAAAAACAGCTATCAACACTTATTAGCGCTTTAACGCCTGAAGCCAACGCGCCAGTAACCAGACGCGCCAACGTTAAACTGAAAAAAGACGGCTCAGAGCTCACATTAACAGTGGAAGCTGACGACACTGTTGCGCTGAGGGCAACCTTGAACGCTTATTTGAGATGGATAATCTCAACCATCAACGTCATAGAAGTAGTTGACCATGCCTAACTTGTAAGCCCCTATCGTTCTACCTAGCCTCTACCCGCCTATGATTTTGCCCCTCTCTTTCATAAAGGGCTAATTATCCGAGGGAAGTTTTGGGCTTAGAAGATGAGACGCTTTTGCTATAAACAGTATAACCAGATAATACATGGGACCCCTGGAAGCTTGATTAATCGGAAACTAGACTACCTCAAGACCTGCTTATTACAAACTGCAAAATCAATTAGAATAGCCTCGGCTTCTAAAAATTATTAAAAAAACCGGGAAAAGGAAAAAATCCCTGTGGCACTTTTCTGGTTTTGCGTTTTATCTTGTCATCATTCTTCGGAATACTGGCAACGCAATGGCAATCATGACTATGCCGAATACTATCAGTATGATTAGTTCCGTGGATATTTGTGGTATCCCTGCGCCAAGCACCATGACTTTTCGCAATGCGTCAGAAGCATACGTTAGGGGCAGTACTTTGCTTATGTCCTGCATGTACCATGGCATCTGCGCTATGGGGAAAAATACTCCACTAAGGAACATCATTGGGAACATCAGTGTCATCATGAGCATCTGTGCCGTTTCTTGGTCTTTGGTGAATGACGTTATTACGATACCTAAGCCGACGAAGCTGAAGACTCCCAGCAAGAGTAGCGCGAACACTAGTAGGATATTTCCTTGTATGGCGACGCCGAATATGCCTACAGCTAATACTAAGATTATGACGCCTTGAATTAATCCTCTCATGGTTTGAGCTATAGTTTTACCAAGGAGAATAGATAGCCTGTTTATTGGTGCAACCATCATGCCGTCCATTGTGCCGATTTCTTTCTCCTGTGATATAGCTACTGGCAGACCTGTCATGACGCTCATCATTACAGTCATGGCCATTATGCCCGGTGCGATGAAATCAAAGTAGCTTGGGGTACCTGGGACCACGCCCTCAGTCTGTACGTTATAAGGTTTCACTGCTGCTAGTGAGCTTGTAGCGTTAAGCGTTGGATTAATCAACTGGATTTGTCGTTGAGCCAGCATTGTGCCCATGTTATTAAATACGCTTGTTAGTACGCTTTGGATGGTTGCGGATATTTGCGGGTTAGATTGGTCAGTTACAATAATTATGGTTCCCTGTTGTCCACTGTATATGCTCTGGCTAAAGTTGCTGGGGATAACTATTCCGCCGTTAAGTTCGCCTCGCTGAACCATGTCCTTGACTTCACTTATGTTTGAAACATTTGTTAGCGTCAGCATTCCAGTCTGGTTATTAATACTCTGCAACGTCAAGATGAAAGTTTGGCTTGGAATTGTTGAGTTATTGAAACCCGAATCCTCATTAACCATCGCAATCGGCAAGTTGCTTAAGCTCGCGCCGTTGGATGGGTAGATGAAGCCCACCATAACCATCATGAACAATGGCATGACAATTAGAAGAACCAAACCTAGCCTGTTTCTGAAGAGTTCCGTCAAGTCTTTCCACGCAATTCTGAAACTGTGTTTAAGGATAGTTTGTGCTGTCATTCTGCTCACCTCACTCTCTTTGGTGCTCCACCGAACCGCCTGTGATGTTCAGTTGGCATCTTCTGGTCAGCGCTGTCTCTGACTTCATGTCCAGTGATATGTAGAAAAACGTCTTCAAGGGTAGGCTGAAGATTTTCCATCGAAGTGATTTTTCCATTTCTTTCTCTGACCGTATCGACGATTGAGTCAAAGGCTTCTTCGCCGTGAACTATAAGGTGCACGCGTGTTGAGTTTTCCTGAGTTACAGCATCGATGCATTTGAGTGTTTTAACTGCACTTAAGAGGTCAGGGGTTAAATTTGCGATTTCAAGTTTAATAATCATTGTGTCTCCGCCTGAAATTATCTTTTTGAGATTAGTTGAAGTGTCAAGCGCTATGATTTTCCCATGGTCAACAATGGCTATCCGGTCACATAGTAAGTCAGCGTCAACCATCATGTGAGTAGTTATGATGACTGTAGTTCCGTTCTCTTGGTTTAGTTTCTTTATAAAATCTCTAATTTCAACCGACGATTGTGGGTCTAACCCTAACGTGGGTTCATCAAGAAACAGAACCTGAGGCATGTTAAGCAAGGCGCGAACAACATTCATTCTTTGCCGCATGCCAGTTGAAAATGTTCCCACCTGAGCATCCTTCCACTTAGTAAGGTTAACGAGCTCCAGCAAGTCATCGATTCGCTTCGACAAAGTTTCTTTTGGAATATTAAATAAGCTGCCGAAGAACCATAAGTTCTCCTTAGCTGTTAAACGGTTGTAAATTATCATTTTTTCAGAAACTATTCCTATTAATTTGCGTACTTCTGTATCGTTTTTTACTGTATCATATCCGCCGATAGTAGCTGTTCCCTTGGAAGGTCTTGATAGGGTAGAAAGCACTCGCAAAGTCGTGCTTTTGCCTGCACCGTTAGGTCCCAGAAGCCCAAAGATTTCACCTTTCTTAACATCGAATGATATATCATCTACTGCTGTAAATTCGCCAAAATTCTTAGTTAAGTTTTTAACTTCAATAATGTAACCATTATCCATATAGGGAATCAGCCTGTTTTGAATATT
>Ga0316628_100000869_pt1 | contig 20066 bp, 14 predicted proteins | sample OWC_Aug_M2_C1_D5_FD_207648 | JGI IMG/M metagenome (GOLD analysis project Ga0316628, IMG submission 207648) | Wetland soil microbial communities from Old Woman Creek delta, Ohio, United States - OWC_Aug_M2_C1_D5_C | ecosystem: Environmental > Terrestrial > Soil > Wetlands | place: USA: Ohio... | reverse complement strand
GCTCCGCGCCCAGCAGCTGGACGGTCGACGATGGGAGCCTGGACAGGCGGGCGAGCGACCCGGCCTGGGCGATGAGCCGCGCGCCGACGAGCGCGCCCGCGAGCGCCGTCAGGTTCGGGGCGGCCCTCTCCATCTCCCCCTCGAGCAGGACGCGCATGCCCTCGGCCGCGTGCCTCGCCCGCCCGACCTCTGACGCCAGCTCCCTGATGGCCTGGACCTCTGCGTCGCTGAGGGGCCTGCCCGGCTCGGTGCCAGGGTCCAGACCGGGATTGGCGGCGACGACCTCCTCCCTGCGGGGGCCCTCCTGCAGGAGCCCGAGCATCGTGGCCTCGTCGACCAGCGCGCCGAGCTCTGGGAAGTGGAACCCGTACCAGTATCTCAGAAGCTCCACCTGCTGGGTCGCCCGCCTATCGAGCAGGTCCATCGCACGCAGCAGCAGGAGCACTGGCTGGTCGGGCGGGAGCGCCTCCCTCACGGCCCTGGCCGCGTGAGCGAGGCTCGCCTGCCGCAGCAGGTCCGGCCTGATGCCCAGGGACGCGGCCGACGGGGGCACGGGCTGGAAGGCGCCCTGCGCGACGAGGGCCGCGCCAGGCAGCGCGAGCTGCCTCGGCTCCGCGACCAGCAGCCCCCCCTCGCCCACCGCCGCGAGCTCGGACTCCTCGTCCAGCAATTGGCCCGACCGGATGGCGTCCAGGCGCCTCGCGATGGCCTCGACGTCGCGCGGGAACGGCCTGCTGGCGAGTACGGTCCCCGTCCCGTCGAGCAGGAACGCGCCGTACCAGGCGGTCACGAGGTGCCGGGGCATCGTCGGTGTAAGCGCCAGGGCCCTTAAAAGGCTTGCCGGGCGGTCACGCGACCGACGCCAGCAGCATGAGGAGTATCGCGAGCCCCGAGACGGCGAGCGTGAACAGGGGGAACCGCCTCGGCATCTCGGTCTCGAGGGTGCGCACGTTCGGGAAGTGGAATACCGACCAGAATGCCACGACGACGAGCGCGCCCGTCACGAGCGCACCCCCTGCGACGCCCCCGCCGATGGTGCCTGCGAGGCACACGGGCCAGACGAAGGCGGCGAGGACCGCCTCCGCCCTGCGGTCGAGCGCCTGGGCGGTGCGCAGCCCCAGCCCCGCGTAGAGCCCCGCGAGGAGGGCAGCGACCATCGCGCCTGCGACCGTGATCGCATCCATGCGCCCACCGCGGCCTCGAACGGGATGATGGGGGATAAGCATTGCCGTGGCCGTGTGCAAAAGAGCGCATCGAGGGCGGCCAAGGCCACGCGGGGGCGGGCCGGTGCCCGCTCACGATGCCGCGCCGCCGGGGGCCATGTGCAGCCTGTTGACCTCGAGCGCGACGCGCAGCGCGCGGTTGGCACAGATGAGCGCCTGCACGATGTCCGCACTCTCGAGCAGCGCCCGCGCGGTGCGCACGAGCTCCCACGCAGTCGTGAGGTTGATGCCGCGCGCCTCCATGAGGTGCAGCGTCTCCTCGAGCTGCTCGAGCAGCCTCTCGGTGGTCTCGTACCTGTCCAGGTAGGGCACGACGCCGGAGTCGAAGCCGTAGCCCTGGGGCTCCGCCACGAGCTCGGCTATCTCCTCGGCGACCTCCTTGGACGAATCCCCGCCGGCGCAGCCCCTGGCCCCCTCGACGCCGCGCTCGTTTATCGAGGTCAGCAGGTCGTCCACGTCGTCAAGCACGGAACCGCAGTCGCGGTCGGCGCCCTCGGGGGGCGCGGCCTCTGGCCCGAATGGCCCCTGCCTCAGGACGCGCATCGCCTGTGCGGGGACGGACCTGGGGTGGGGTGCGCCCTGCTCGGGCGCCGCGCCGAGCGTGGGGACGGACCGGCCCTCGAAGCCCTCCATGGACGGGGGGTCCGAGCCCTTGGCCGCACGCACCGTATCTCACCCTCCTCAATGGTGCTACCCTTACGACTACCTGTAAATATGGGCCAAGACCCCAGATAAACCTGTGGTCCCGCCTCTCAGCCCTGATTATCACGGAACGGGCGGTGGGGCGACATGCCTGGTCAGACGGCCCCCCCGTCATGCCCCTCTACCCCCCCGATCCGGCCTGGGACCTGGCCGTCCCGGCCACAGGGCCGGGCTGGGTCCCGTCCGCGGGCGCGCCCGCCAGGGCCGGCGCGGTCGCGGCCGGGGTCGCGGCCGGGGCAGCGGCCGGGGTCGCGGCCGGGGCAGCGGCCGGGGTCGCGACCGGGGCAGCGGCCGGAGCCGCGGCCTGGGCCACGGCCAGGGCCCTGCGCAGGCGCGCCAGCTCGGCCTCGTGGGCCAGCAGCACCGACAGCAGCACGGGCACGACGGGGTCGAGCGCGGCCAGGTTGGAGCCCGCGGAGGCGTACTCCCTGGCGTGGTTGAGCATCGCGTCGAAGGTGGCGCGGTCGGCCGCGCGCAGCGCGCGGCGGAAGGGCCCCCACTCCTCGGACGCCAGCTGCTCGACCAGGAGCCGGTAGGTCGGGGCCGTCCTGCCCATCTCACCAGCCCCCGTCGAGGCCGGCGGGAGCGCCGTGCCCGTGGGGGACGCCAGGCCCCGCGCGGGCGAAGTCGTCGAGCGTGAGCTGGCCCGGTGGGGCGGCCGCCAGCAGCGCGACGGCGCCGTCCCGCCGGCGCAGCCGCAGCGTGCGCGCCGACCGGCGCTCGAGGGAGACGCACTGGTCCACGCGCTCGTCGACGATGGCGGCGAACCTGTCGCCCTGCCGCGCGCGGTGCGCGCGCAGGTCGCCCAGGACCGCGATGAGGCCGCGGTCGGCCGCGAGGGACCGGACCCGGTCCACGGCGCGGCCCAGCAGCACGGCCGCCTGGTCGCGGCCCACGTTCTCGTCGTTGTAGAGCTCGTCCACGCTCAGGACCGCCAGCAGGCCCGGGTCGCTCTCCTCGACGGCGCGCGGCAGCGAGTCCTCGACGATGGCGCTCATCTGGAAGGACGTGAACGCGCGCGCGACGTGGACGCGGGGCAGCACGTCCCCCGGCCGCGCGCCCAGGCGCCGGCAGGCCGCCGAGAGCCTGTAGGGGTCGGCCGCGTTGCCGCCGTCCACCACGACGGCGTCCTCGTCGAGCTCCAGCACGGCCGCGACGACGATGCGGGGCAGCAGCGAGGGCGCGTGCCCGAGCCCCCTGAGCATCGCCACCCTGCCGCCCTCCAGGGGGCCCATGAACCGGTCCAGGGCCTCGACGCCCGTGAGCAGGCGGCGCCGCGGCCCCGCGAGCGCGCCCCCGGCGGCACCTCCGACCGCGACGGCCTGGGGGCCGGCCAGGCCCACCACCGGGCGGGGGAGCAGCCCTACCTCTCCGTAGCTCTCCATCTTGACCCTCTCCAGGGAATCCAGCTATGGGCGGCCGTGCCATATGAAGGGTGGCGGGGGGGTTGGGTGAAAGTGGGCCTGGCGGGGAGTGCGGAAAGGTGATAAACGCCCACTCCTTTCCACGGGCGTGGCCACCGAACCGCTGGTGAGGCCCGTCGTCCTTTGCATACTGGACGGGTGGGGGCACTCCCCCGAGCTCGACGGCAACGCCGTCGCGATGGCCCACGCGCCGAACCTGAGGTCCATCACCACGGAGTGCCCCTCGACCCTCATCAACGTGTCCGGCCTGGCCGTGGGGCTGCCCGAGGGCCAGATGGGCAACTCGGAGATAGGCCACCTGAACATGGGCGCAGGGCGCATCGTCTACCAGTCGCTCACGCGCATCAACATGTCCATCCAGGACGGCTCCTTCCAGAAGAACCCGGCCCTCGTGGAGGCCATGGACCTGGCCGTGAGCCGGGGCTCGAGCCTCCACCTCCTGGGGCTGGTGTCCGACGGCGGTGTCCACTCCCACATCGACCACCTGCTCGCGCTCCTGGCGATGGCGGCCGGGCGCGGGGCCAAGCGCCTCTACGTCCATGCCTTCACGGACGGACGCGACGTCCCGCCCGTTTGCGCCGCGACGCACATCGAGCGGCTCGAGCGCGAGATGGCACGGCTCGGCGTGGGCAGGGTCGCGACGGTGATGGGCCGCTACTACGGCATGGACCGCGACCGCCGGTGGGAGCGCACCAAGCTCGCCTACGACTGCATCGTGGGGGGCGAGGGCATCCAGGCCGGGAGCGCCCAGGAGGCGCTCGAGCAGGCCTACGCGCGCGCCGAGACGGACGAGTTCGTGCGCCCCACGCGGGTGGCGCGCGAGCCCGAGTCCCTGGTGAGGACGGGCGACTCGGTCGTGTTCTTCAACTTCCGGCCCGACCGTGCGAGGCAGCTCTCCTACGCCATGACCGACCCCTTCTTCTCGGACTTCCCCCGGGGGCAGCAGCCCATCGTGCACTTTGTGTGCATGACCCAGTACGACGACCACATCCCCGCCTACGTGGCATTCTTCCCCCTCGAGGTCAAGCAGTGCCTCGCCGAGGTCGTGAGCGCCGCGGGCCTCTCCCAGCTCAAGGTGGCGGAGACCGAGAAGTACGCGCACGTCACCTACTTCTTCAACGGCGGCCGCGAGGAGCCGTTCCCGGGCGAGACGCGCATGCTGGTCCCGTCCCCGAAGGTCGCGACCTACGACCTCATCCCGGAGATGTCGGCATGGGGCGTGATGGGCGTGGTCCTGCGCAACCTCGAGTCACGGGAGTACGACCTCGTCGTCGTCAACCTGGCGAACCTGGACATGGTGGGCCACACGGGCGATATAAGAGCCACGGTGAAGGCGGTCGAGACCGTCGACGCGTGCGTGGGGGAGATCAGGCGCTCCGTCGAGAGGCTCGGGGGCGTGCTCATCGTCACGTCGGACCACGGCAATGCCGAGGAGATGGTCTACCGCACCAATCGCTCCCCCAACACCGCCCATACGACCAACCCCGTGCCGTTCTGCCTGGTGGGAGCGCGGGGGGGGGTCCGCCTGCGCGACGGCGGCGGGCTCGCCGACGTCGCGCCCACGGTGCTGGACGTGCTGGGGCTGCCCGTCCCGGGGGAGATGACCGGGCGGTCGCTCCTCCTCCTCCGCGAGCCGATGGGGGAGGCGCGTGGCATGCCACGTCCCGAAAACGATTAATGTCGACAGGGGCATCGGCGCTAAGTGCAAGAGGGGTGATAGCATACCCAAGGAGGGCAAGGGGAAGGCGCGCAAGGGCAAGGGCAGGCTAGAGGACCGGCTGCTTTTCAAAGACAAGCTCGCGTGGGAGGGCATCTCCAGGAGGGAGGAGCGCACCGTCGAGGAGTTCGCCCTGGGATACAAGTCCTTCCTCACCGAGGCCAAGGGCCTGCGCGAGGTCGTCGCCCGAATCGTGGCCATGGCACGGGAGGCGGGATTCGTGGAGCTCTCCTCCGTCCAGAAGCTCGTTCCGGGCGCGCGCGTCTACGCCACCAACAGGGGCAAGAGCGTCACCCTCGCCGTCATGGGGCGGCGTCCCCTCGCCGAGGGCGGTCTCGTGGTCGCCTCGCACGCGGACGCGCCCAGGCTCGACTTGAAGCAGCGGCCGCTCTACGAGGATGGCGCCACGCACCTGGCGCTCATGCGGACCCATTACTACGGGGGCATCAAGAAGTACCAGTGGACCAGCCACCCGATGTCGCTCCACGGCGCTGTGTCGCTAGCGTCCGGGTCCACCGTCGAGTTCTCCATCGGCGAGGCGCCCGGCGACCCGGTGTTCACCGTCCCCGACCTGCTCCCGCATCTCTGGGGCAAGAGCCAGGCCACCCGGAAGGCCGACGAGGTGCTGAAGGGCGAGGAGCTGCACCTGGTCGTCGGCTCGCGGCCCATCGACGACCCCAAGGCCAAGGAGCGCGTGAAGCTGGCGGTGCTCGACCACCTCAACCGCTCGCACGGCATCATCGAGGAGGACCTAATCTCGGCCGAGGTGGAGGCCGTTCCCGCGGGGCCCGCTCGCGACGTGGGCTTCGACCGCTCCCTCGTGGGCGCCTACGCCCAGGACGACCGGTCCTGCGTGTACACCTCGCTGCGCGCCATCCTCGGGGTGCGCGCTCCGGAGCGCACGTGCATCGCCGTCGTCGTGGACAAGGAGGAGATAGGCTCCGAGTCCAACACGTCGATGAAATCGCGGTTCTTCCTCAACTTCCTCGAGGACATCCTCGTGCTCCAGGGCGCGACCCACCCCGAGCGCGAGCTGTGGCGCTCGCTGCGCCTGTCGAGGTGCCTGAGCGCGGACGTGAACGCGGGGCTGGACCCGGTCTTCAAGGACGTGCACGAGCAGCAGAACGCGGCCGTCCTCGGCCGCGGCATCGTGCTCACCAAGTACACCGGGGGCGGGGGGAAGTACAACGCCTCCGACGCCACGGCGGAGTACATGGGCGAGGTCCGGCGCCTCCTCAACGCCAAGCGCGTCAGGTGGCAGTACGGCGCCATGGGCAAGGTCGATGAGGGCGGAGGCGGCACCGTGGCGAAGTTCCTCGCCGAGTTCGACATGGACGTGCTCGACGTGGGCCCCGCGCTGCTCTCGATGCACTCGCCGTTCGAGCTCTCCTCCAAGGTGGACATCTACCACACCTACAAGGCGTTCGCCGCGTTCTACGGGATGCGCTGACCGGCGTCGCCCCTGCCCTCCGTCCCCCCCCACTCCCGGCCTGACCCCGGGCGGGGGTCGGTCCGTGCACCGGCCACATGCAGGGGCCCGCCATCGGCAACGTTAAATACGCCGGGCTCCTGTTTCCAAACGAGCTAGGGCCCTGGAGGGCCCAAGAATGGTGATTATCGATGCTCGCAGTCCTCCACGCAACCGACAGGCGCGGTCCCGTCGCCCGCGACCGCAGCGCCGCCGCGGCCGCGGTCGCGATGGTCGCCATGCTGCTCCTCGCATCGGCCTCCGTCGCCGTCCTCGCGATGCCCCCGACCAGCGATGAGCGCCAGACGGTCGGAGGGGACAGGCGCGCGCCCTCGATCGACGAGTGGCCCACATTCAAGGCTGACGTCCAGCGCACCGGCGAGGCCGTCTCGGGCGCGCCGTCCGTGGGGAAGGTGCTGTGGACCGCTCAGTACAACCCCGCGATCATCTACAGCTCGCCGGTGGTGTGGGACGCGACGGTCTACATCGGCGTGTCATCGACACTGCACGCGCTCTGGGCGAAGAACGGGACCGAGCGATGGGCCTACGAGGCCACCAACCCGATCTACACCGCGCCCACCGTGTCCAATGGCGAGGTCTACTTCGGGATGAACGACAACACCGGCATCGGCGTGGTCGCGCTCGACGCGCGAACGGGCGCCCTCCTGTGGAACGCGTCCATACCGGACTTCGTCACATGCGCGCCCCTGGCCGTGGGCCAGTTCGTGTACGCTGGATGCCAGGACGGGCTGCTCTACTGCCTCTGGAGGTCCAACGGGACGACCGCATGGACGTTCGATACCGAGCGCGCGTTCGAGTACGGCGCGCTTGCCTACTGGGACGGCAGGGTGTTCTTCGGCGTGGACGCCCTCGACGACAACTCGGGGAAGGTGTTCGCGCTAAACGCCACGACGGGCAAGGAGGCCTGGAACGCCCCCGTCGTGGGCTCTGTCTGGTCCGCCCCCGCGGTCGTGGACGGGACGGTGCTCGTGGGCACCGCCGCCGACAAGGCCCTCGGCGCGGAGGTGGGCAACGGCTACGTCTACAGGATGGACGCGGCGACGGGCGACGTCATCTGGAGGTCCGAGAACCTCGGACGGGTCTACGCCTCCCCGTCGGTGGCCAACGGGCGCGTCTTCATAGGCACCTTCGGAAAGACCATAGGCGACATCGAGCTCATCGAGCCGCGCATGTACTGCCTCGACCTCGCGAATTCCGGAAAGACGGTCTGGTACAACACCACCATCCACAACGCGAAGAACGCCAAGATCTGGTCCTCCGTCGCAATCGCTGGCACGAAGATCCTGTTCGGCGACGAGATGGGCTTCATGAACGCTTGGAGCATCCTGGGCCGTCCGATCTGGTCCACCAACATAGGCGACGGCTCGGCCGTCAAGGTGAGCCCGGCGGTGGCGATGGAGCAGGTGTACGCCGCCGACACGATGGGGGAGGTCGTCTGCTTCGGCTCGCAGCCTGACATGAGCGTTAGCTCGGGGACGATACAGGTCGAGGACCAGTACCCGCACCTGGGCCAGCGGGTCCACGTGACCGCGACGGTCGCGAACATCGGCGACAAGACCGCCTCGGGCCGCGTGTTCCTGTACAACGGCACGCTCGATGCGTGGGACGCGGTCATCAACTCCACGACCGTCGTCCTGGAGCCCGGGAGGTCGACCTCCGTCGGCGCGCTTTGGACGGCGGACGAGGTCGGGCCCAGGGCCGTGTGGGTCAGGGTGATGGACGTGGTGCCCAACGAGGCGGACGATACCAACAACGAGGCCAAGCGCGTGCTGGAGGTCCTGCCGCCCGTCGATGGCTGGCTCATGCAGGGCTCGGACGCGCAAGCGAACGCGTTCATGCCCACCGAACCACCCACCAACAACATCACCAAGTGGCTGCGCTCGGAGGGCAGCGAGCCGGGGAAGGGCATCGCCGTCACGCCGTTCGCGGCCATGACCACCGCCTCGGACAGGATGGTCGCCCTCAACCGGACCGACGGCACCGTCATGTGGCGCACACCGCTCGGCTCAAACGCCACGACCGCGCCCGCCGTGGGCGATGGCGCGGTCCTCGTGGGCACGGAGGCGGGCGCGGTGGTCGGGCTCGACCTCGAGGATGGCACCCTCAGGTTCGCGCGGGACGTCAACGGCACACCCTCGACCGCGCCCGTGGTGGTCAGCACGACGGTCTACGTGGGCACGACCACGGCGACGGGTGGGGGGTGGCTCTATGCCCTCGACACGCTGGACGGCGGGACCGTCTGGTCCCGGGCGATGGACAAGCCCATTCGCGCGCGCGTCGCCATGCTCGGCGACCGCCTGTTCACGGTGTCCGACATCGGGGCCGTCCTCGCGCTCAACGCCTCGACGGGCGCCCTCGTCTGGCAGTTCCCAGTGGGCACGGCCCCGGACGGTTCGCTCACCGCCGCGCCGCTGGTCTCCGGCGGCAGGCTGTTCGTGCCCAGCTCGTCGGGCTACGTCTACTGCCTTGACGCCGACCCGTCCGACGGCATCGACGAGGGCCAGGTCGACGTCATCGGCTCGACCTATGACCTCGTGTGGACGTCCCACGATGACCCCGTGGGATCGTTCAACCTCTCGGGCGCCATCGTCGATGGCCTCCTCGTGCTGGTCAAGGGCGACTTCCAGGTCATCGCCGTCGACCTGTCCACGGGCGCCATAGCCTGGCGTGGCGGCATGGCCAGCACGGCGCCATTCACGACCGAGGTCATCGCCATCAACGGCAGCGTCGTGGTCGGTGGCTCGGCGCTGGACATCCTGCGCGCCTCGGACGGCGGGCGCATCTGGACGTACGACCGCCCCGTCGGGGCGTTCACGGGGGCGCCCGCCGCCCTCGACGGCATGCTCTTCGCCGCCGACACGGAGGGCATCGTGTACGCGTTCGGCAAGGTGAAGAACATACCGCCCGTGGCGCGCATCCTCGGGCCCGTGAACGACCTCGAGACGCGCCTCAACGAGACCGTCATCTTCAACGCATCCACGACGACGGACGACAAGGAGCTGCCGGACACCTCATTCCAGTGGGACTTCGGCGACGGCAACTTCTCCCTCTCGCGCGTGACGTCGCACGCGTACGAGACGCCCGGCATCTTCCACGTGACGCTCACCGTCACGGACTCCGACGGGGCCAAGGACAACGCCACGGTGACCATCCACGTGCTGCAGAACCACGCGCCCGTGCTCGACCTTGCGATGGTGTCCCCCGCGATGGGGACCACCCAGGAGACCTACTTCAACTTCTCGGTGCGCTACACCGACCCTGACGACGACCCCCCGGAGTCGATCGTCATGCGGCTCTCGGACGACCCCAGGTACCAGAAAATCACGCTCGACGAGGTGGACCCCCTCGACGAGAACTATACCGACGGCAAGCTCTACTCAATCCTCAAGACGCTCGGGTCCGAGCCCTACCCGGCGGTCATGTTCAACGCCTCGGACGGCTTCATCTACACCGAGATTGTCATAACGGGCCCGCGGGTCCTCGTGACGCGGACATTCCCCAACAACGTGGGCGACGTCGAGGTGATGCTGACCTACGTGGGACCCAACGAGCTCGAGTTCGACCCGGTCTCGTCCCCGCCGTCGACGTTCCCCACGTCGCTGTTCCCCATCGACCTGTACGTGGGCCTCACGCTCAACACCACCTACCTCCAGGAAGCCCACATAGCCATCAACTACACCTACCACGCGACGGGGGGGTTCGACCTGGACACGCTCTCGGTCTACAGGTGGACGGTCTCGGGCGAGGAGGCGGAGTGGAAGTACGTGCCCTCGAGCCGCGTGGACCGCGCGCGAGGGCTCGTCACCGCCGAGATCACGTCCCTGCTCGGCGACATATACGCGGTCCTCGGCAACAAGCTCAGCCCCCCACCGAACAGGCCGCCCATCCCCGTCATCACCTTCGACAGCCGGACCTACAGGCCCGGCCAACGGGTCGACTTCGATGGCTCGGGCTCGATGGACCCCGACGAGCTCACGCTCAACGACCGCATCGTCGACTGGGTGTGGGACTTCGGCGACGGAACGCCCGTGCAGCGCGGCAAGAACGCCACCCACGTGTTCGAGCACGATGGCGTCTACGACGTCAAGCTCACGGTCACGGACGCGAACGCGGCGGGCAACTCCACGCTCGTGAAGGTGACCGTGCGCGCCGAGGAGGAGGCCTCCTGGCTCCTCTGGCTCGCGCTCGTGGGCATCCTGGTGCTCATCGTGCTGCTGTTCTATCCCAAGAGCTACTACCGCGGTAAGGGCGAGCCGGGCTCGTGGGAGGGGGAGGACGGGGCGGCGTCGGAGGAGGCCACTCCCGAACCGAGGGCGCAGGAGCCGCCTGAGGCCGGTAAACTTGCGAAGCGCAACGGCTCGTCGGAGAGCGCCAAGGGGGACATCGACGACATCATCGACGAGCTCGAGGAGGACCGCGGGCATCCCGGTACGAAATGACGCGCGCCCGATGGCCTGCCCCGAGCAAAGGTGCTCCATAACTATTTATACCGAGGCCGTCCCTTCACATCCTGGGATGCACTCAAGCAGGGCTCTCTCTAGCAGAAGGGATGGGCTTTGGGAAACCGGATAGTGAGGAGCGGACGCAAGGCATCCGCTCGCGGAGGCTCGGCCGCTGCGCGGAAGCGGGCGCACGGCAGAGGGTGGGCCAGGACCTCCAGGGAGGGAGGCAGGGCACGTTCCGTGTCCTACCGCAGGGGCAGCAACACGCGCATGGAGGGCTCTGGCTGGTTCCTGCCAAGGAGCCTGCGGCCGGACACCGAGCCTCAAGCCGCGGCCTCCCCGCAGCCATCGAAGGAGGCGCGAGCAAGGCCTGTCAAGGGCAAGCCTGGCGTCGTCTACGGGCCCGAGAGGGTCCATGACCTCAAGCACGGGAACGACCTCGTCGTGGGCGAGCGGACCGTGGTCAAGCAGGCCGCGCACTACGGCGTGCTGCGCGGGATGCTCTGGTGCACCGTCCTGGGAGCGCTGCTGTTCTGGCTGCCGGTCCTCGGGCCCGCGCTCGCGGGCTACGTCGGTGGCCGGAAGGCAGGAGGGCCGGTGCGCGCGGTCGTGGCGGTCGCCATCCCCGCAGCGGTGCTGCTGTTGGGCCTCGCCTACCTCGACGCCAACTTCGGCATCGTGCCCTCGGCGAGCACGCTGCCGGGCGACTACGACCTGGGGCCCCTCGCGGACGTGCGCGAGGCGGGCTCGCCCATCGCGGCCGAGCTGACCGCCGCGGTCGAGGGCTGGGTCGCGGCCCCCCCGGACTTCTTCTTCATAATGGGCGTGTTCGCCCTCGCGGGGGGCGCGCTGAGCATGCTGCGCAGAGCCGAGGAAGAGACTATCATCGAGCGCCTCGGCATCCCGCTCGGCGAGGTCAAGGAGCGCGCCCGCGCCGGCGAGTTCGGCGTGGAGGCGCAAGAGGCGATGCAGGGCCCCGTCTGGCACCGGTCGCACCACCCGGCCGTGGCCGGACCGGTCGCGGCGCACGACGGCATGCACGAGCTCGTCGAGATGATCGTGGACGGCGTCGCGGAGCGCATGGGCGACCAGCCCAGGGCCGTGCCGACCGCAAGGCTCATCCCCCGGCCAGGCCGGCGCGGCGCCCTTCGCCGCGGCGTGGCGCACGGCCCCGCGCTGGACCACATGCACTCCGAGCACGGCGCCTTCGCGCAGGGCGATGGCATGCCCGCGCAGCCGCGCGGGAGGTCGACGGGCGGACGCCGCGACGAGCTTGAGGCCATGGAGGTGTGGGAGGAGATGCCCCCCGTCCAGGCCGCCGTGGGGTGGGCGAAGCCACCCCGGCGCAGGCCCACGCGGCCCGCGCGCATGGGCCCGGGCGGCTCCGTCGTCCCCAGGGAATCGCGGCGCACGAGGGCGGCGAAGGCGTCCGGTGGCCGCGCACGGGCCGGTTGGCTGTCACGGCGCCAGAGGGCGCCCACGGCCTACACGGCCGCCTCCGACGAGGGCGAGCTGCGCTCGGCGGTCGAGGCCCTCTCGATGGACACCGTGCCTGCGGGGGCGTCCAAGGCGCACAGGCCGCGCAAGCAGCCCGACCACGTCTCCAAGCGGCTGCCCATCACTAGCTCCATACTTGGCATCACGGACAACGACGAGGCGGCCGGGGCCAAGGACCTCGGCGGCCCCGCGGGCGCGGAGGCCGAGGCCAGGGCCAAGGTGAATCGGCCCGAGGCCGACTACATCCCGAGGGTGCCCAGGAAGACCACCTTCTCCCACGAACCTGGCGGGGGCGTGACCGTCGTCGCGAAGAGCGTCATGGACGAGACCGCGGACCCTCCATCGGCACCCATCGCGACCACGACCCTTCCATCAACGGCGGCGGGCATGCCGGGACCGCGGCCGAGCGCCGCCCTCAGGGGCAGGTCGCGCAAGGCGCGGGCGCCCTCCGGGGAGTACGAGGAGGACCTCGCGGAGCCGGGCATGGTGGTCTGGACCGCCAAGGGCGGCGAGGGCGGGACCGACTACTTCCAGGGCAAGCGTGGAAGGACAACGGCCGCGCCGGCGACGAGCGCGTCGGCATCGGCGCCACCCCCGGTGGCCGCGGAAGGGGCGGCCTCCCCCGAGCAGCCGGACTGGGAGGAGGAGCGCATCGCGGCCATGGTTCGAGAGCGCGAGGAGTGGGACAGGCTTTAAGGCCCGAGGGCCCCTTCCGGTCGCGGTGACGGCGCGATGGTCAGGGTCGTGGACACGGACGTGGCGCGCCCCGAGCTCACGGCGGCCATCGACGAGGCGCTGCTAAGGGCGCGCGTCTCCGGCACGTGCGGCGACACCGTGCACCTGTACCGCCGCCGGCCCCCCTCGGTCTCCATCGGCTACTTCCAAAGCGCAGCCGAGGTCGCCGACCTCGAGGCGTGCCGACGCGACGGCGTGCCGGTCGTGCGGAGGGCGTCGGGCGGCGGGGCCATCTTCACCGACGACCGGCAGCTCGTGTACGCCCTCGCCTGGGCCCCCCCGAGGCCCGTCACGGCGAAGGAGGGGTTCGACCTCGCGTGCGGCGCCATCGCGCGCGCGCTCGGCCGCCTCGGCGCCAGGGGAGTCGAGCGCTCGGGGGTCAACGACGTGCTGGTCTGGGGGCGGAAGGTGTCCGGCAGCGCACAGGCCGTGCGGAAGGGGGTGCACCTGCTGCACGGCACAGTGCTGGTCGACGCGGACCTCGACGCGATGTTCACCTACCTGCGGCCCCTGGGCGCCAAGCTGGAGGCGCAGGGCCTGAGGGCCCCCGCGGCCAGGGTGACCACCCTGGGCGCGGTGCTGGGGCGCGTGCCCCCCATGGACGAGGTCAAGCGCGCGCTGGTCGACGAGCTGTGCGCGGCCGTGGGGGGGGAGCCCGAGCCGGGCGCCCTGACCCCGCAGGAGCAAGAGCAGGCCGATGAACTCGCTGTCAAGAGGTTCGGCTCTGACGGATGGAATCTTAGACGATGATATCAAGTTCAATAGACCAAACTTTTATCTTCCATGATACGATTTCTGCCCGTGAAGAGGGCATCACCAACCGATGAACAGGTCGACTACGTGTCGAGGATAATCGGATTCTATGACGCTTGTGGATTGCACAGGAGTGCCTTGAGCGGTTGGACCTGCACCGGTTTTCTCTATAGGAACATGAGGCGCAGAACGCTGAGCTTGAGCTTTTGCGGAGTCCTTAGAAGAGCCCCAATGCTCTACTTCTATATAGCCGGTTTCCTCTTCAACCTAGCTGTCGTTTTGTTCGGCATCATTGTGGAAGAGCGGGGATACACTCTATTGGGGGTCATTGGTTTTATTGTGATACTGGCCATTATCATCATCGAGGAAATCGATTCACAAGGGCAAGAATTCAATGGATACATCCGGAAAACCCCCATCAACCTCGATGACCTCGTACGCTCTCTTGAGGCCGAGCTCGGAACGGTTTCAGCCCCTTGGTCGCTCGTCAAGATAAAGGCTCAGTTCATCGAGGGAAGGACGGCCTTGTTCGAGATTCAGGGATCCAGGGTCCCAGTGAGAATCCTGGCGTGGGATCAGGGGAGATGCACCGTGGTCCATATTGGTGGGCTCTCAAGGATGAATCGCTCATCTATCGAGGCTATCAGGGAGAGGGTGGACCAGGCGGTCGCCAAGCCGATGGGAACGCCTCCCTAGGACCTTCGCATAGATTCCTGGCATTCCGCGTACAGCCTGTAGGTTCGCCGTTTGGTTACCCCCCAATCACCTAAATACCCCCAAGGATATATCCGCGCGGCCGGAGGCCTGGCATGGCACAGCGAGAGGGCAAATTCACGAGCCCCTACAATCCCGACTTCGACGGGTCCCGGGTGCAAATCTACGACAGCACGCTGCGCGACGGGGAGCAGATGCCAGGCGTGGCCTTCAGCCTCGAGGACAAGGTCGCCATCGCCCGCGCGCTCGACCAGGCGGGCGTGCCCGAGGTCGAGGCCGGGTTCCCCACCGTCTCTGACACGGAGTTCGCCGCCATCAAGGCCATCACCGAGCTCGGGCTCGACGCGGACGTGTCGGTGCTGTGCAGGTGCTGCGAGCCCGACCTGGACGTGGCCCGCAAGCTCGACGTGGACCTGGTGATGACGTTCCTCGCCACGTCCGACATCCACGTGCGCGACAAGCTGCGCACCGACCGCGAGGGCATCGTCCGGAAGGCAGAGGCGGCCTTCGACTTCTGCGTCGAGCACGGCATCCCGTTCTCGTTCTCCTCGGAGGACACGACCCGCTCGGACCTGGGGTTCGTGCGCGACCTCAACTGGATGGCGGTCGAGCACGGCGCCAGGCGCGTGGGCGTGACCGACACCGTGGGCTGCGCGACGCCCGAGGCCATCTCGCACATCGTCACCTTCCTCAAGGAGGACCTCCCCTGCCACATCTCGGTGCACGTGCACAACGACATGGGCCTGGCGACCGCGAACGCCGTCGCGGGAGTGATGGCCGGCGCGACGCACGTCACGACGACCGTCAACGGCATCGGCGAGCGCGCTGGCAACGTACCGCTGCAGGAGTTCGTGGTCGTGATGGAGGCGCTTTACAATGTCACGACGGGGGTCAATCTGGCCCGCCTGACCGACCTGTCCAAGCTGGTCGCACGGCTCTCCAAGGTGCCCATGCACCCCAACCAGCCCGTGACAGGCTCCAACGTGTTCGCTCACGAGTCCGGCATCCACGTCGCGGCCGTGTACGCGAACCCGTTCACCTACGAGCCCATCGCCCCCGAGCTGGTGGGCAACGAGCGGCGCATCACGCTCGGCAAGCACAGCGGCCACCGCTCCATCAGGGCGGCGCTCGGTGACCGCGGGTTCGAGGTGGACACATCCCAGCTCGAGGCCATCCTCACCGAGGTCAAGTGCGTGGGCCAGGCCCAGGGCTCGGTGGGCTGGGACGAGTTCTGGGCCATAGTCGAGCGCGTGACCGGGCGCAGGCCTGGCCAGTGAGCGACCCGCGCACGCGCGCGCGCGCGCCGCGGCACGGGGCAAGGTTAAAATCGACAACCGTCGTTCGGGGGTCCGGAGGCATCCTCGCATGACCGTCAAAGTCGCCATCAACGGGTACGGGACGATAGGCAAGCGCGTCGCGGACGCAGTGGCCGCCCAGGACGACATGAGGGTCGTGGGCGTAGCGAAGCGCCGACCGACCTACGAGGTCCGCACCGCCCTGGCGAAGGGCTACCCTTTCTACACCGTCACGGAGGAGAACCGGGCCGACTTCAAGAAGCGGGGGCTCGAGGTCGCGGGCCTGCTGCCCGAGATGATCGAGGCGGCCGACATCGTGGTCGACTGCACGCCCGAGGACGTGGGCGCGGAGAACAAGCCGCTCTACGCGAAGGCCGGCAGGCCGGTCATCTACCAGGGCGGCGAGGAGGCCGAGGTGGCCGAGGCCTCGTTCAACGCGGCCGCCAACTACAGTGAGGCCTGGGGCAAGCGCGCGGTGCGCGTCGTGTCGTGCAACACGACGGGCCTGTGCCGCACGCTGTTCCCCCTGTATCGCGAGCTCGGGATCGAGGACGTGTTCGCGGTCATGGTCCGCCGCGCGGTCGACCCCCAGGACGCCAAGAAGGGGCCCGTGAACGCCATCACGCCCGCGCTCAAGGTCCCGACGCACCACGGCCCGGACGTGCGCACCGTCATCCACGACCTGCCCATCCAGACCATGGCCGTGGTGGTGCCCTCCACCCTCATGCACCTGCACGCGGTGGCAGTGAGGCTCAAGAAGGACGTCACGGCCAAGGACGTCCTGGCGCTCTGGGAGCGGACGCCGCGCGTGCGGCTCGTCGACGGCGGCGAGGAGGTCAAGTCCACCTCGCACGTGATGGAGCTCGCCCGCGAGCTGGGGCGCCCGAGGTCGGACATGTACGAGATCGTCGTGTGGCGCGACGGCACCAGCGTCTCTGGCCGCCGGCTCTACTACTACCAGGCCGTGCACCAGGAGTCGGACGTGGTCCCGGAGAACGTGGACGCCATCCGGTCGATGCTCAAATCCGAGGACGACGGGCGCAAGAGCATCGCCAGGACCGATAAGGCCATGGGCATCCCCGCACCGAGGGCGTGAGGCGCGGCCAGGCATCTGACGCCGTGGCCCTGTGCCACCTGCCACCGCCCTTCGAGAGGACGGCGTTCGCGCTAGGCTCTCATGGCGCTTGTCGTCACGACACGCGCGGTGCCGAGGTCCCCCTCAGCTCTTGAAGTCGTGGACCTTGAGGACGTAGATTAGGTCCTTGCCCGCCAGGACATGGTGGCTGCGCTGGACGCGCAGCACGATGTGCGAGCCCTCCACGAACTGCGTGACGACACCGTCGTCGCGGTCAGGGGGGTTGCTCTGCGCGGTGGCGTTGTAGAGGTGGTAGGTCTTGCCCAGGTCCGCGGACGTGAGGAGGTGCTTGAGCACGATGACGCCCTTGCCGCCATCGGCCTGGCTATCGATGGAATCGATGCGCGTGTCCCATCCGTAGGGCCTGATGACCTGGCCGACCGTCGGTTGGAGCTCGATGGTGACCGGGTGGCCCTCGGTCTCGTTGTCGATTGCCACGACCTCGCACGTCACGTTCCACTTCTTGTGCGTGACGGTGAGGTGCATCGCCGCATCCTGGCGGAAAGCGCGGGTGAACTCGGTCCATGGCCAGGACTCCCGCATGGGAATGCGCTCCGTGAGGTTCACGCGGACGTCCTCGTGGACGGAGTAGGCCTGGTCCTCGGGCACGAAGATGGTCTTGCACTCGCCCTTGCGCATGCCCATGACGCCGGACTCGAAGCCCGCGGTGGGCTGCTTGTTGCCGATGAGGTAGGGCTGGGGGTCGTAGGCCCCCTTGCCCTTCCAGTCGGCGACCTTCTTGATGCGCCCGTCGTCCGCGACGTCCTTGTTGGTCGTGTCGAAGACGGTCCAGTTCATGAGCATGCCCGTGTAGTTGAAGTAGACCGTGTCGCCCTTGCTCACGATGTTGAGCTCGAGCGAGACCGACTGGTCGAGCACGTAGACCGAGACCTTGACCGTGCGCTTCTGCTCGGACGCGCCCTGGACCTTGGCCGTGACCCTCAGGTCGAAGCCCCTGTTCTCGGTGTCCCTGGGCACGGTGAGGTTGAGGAGGACCGCTGAGCCCTTGTTCCTCGCAAGCACGACGGTGGGGGGACTGAACGAGTGCTTCCAGTCCCCGGGGAGGCCATCCAGGGACATCAGGACGGTCGCGTTCGCCTTGTAGAGGTTCTCGACCGCGAAGATGAACGTGGTGTTGTTGCCCTGCACGACGTTCTGCTCGGATTCGCCCCTCAGCTCGAGATTCAACTTGATGGTGGGGCCCTCGTCGTCCTTCAGGCATCCGCTCGAGGTGACCACGAGGACCGCGATAGCGACCGCGACGATGGCGCTGGGGGCTCTCATCCTTGCACCCTCACTGGAAAGGCCAGCAGGCTGGCTTGCGCCCCTGTATGCAATGCCCTTTATTATCCTTTTGGGACGGTCGTTTGACGGCCTGGAGCGGCCTGCCGCCGGCGACCTGGCCCCCCTCGGTCCCGGCGCGGTCAGCCCGGTTTAAGGAAGCCGTGGCCGTGCTCGTGGAGCGCCCCGTCGTCGAGCAGCCCGTCCAGGGTCTCCTCGGCCTCGTCCTCGCTGAGGCCCCTCGCCCTCGCCTGCTCGACCACCTCGGTGCGGGGCGCGCCCTGGTGGCCGCGCTGCAGCGCGCGCACGAGGTCCAGGACGACCGTCCTCGAGGTGCCCGCCGAGGGCGTCGGGACCTCGCACCTGAGGTGGCCCTGGCGGTCGCGGCTGAGCGTCCCGTCGTCCAAGAGGGCCTCGAGTGCCTCCTCGACCATCGCGCTGTCGAGGCCCTCGGCCCCCGCTGCGCGGACGACCTCCGCGGGCCTGGCACCGCCCCCTGAGCCCTCCGCGAGGGAGGACACGATGGCAAGCACGCGGTCGTGCGCGCCCTCCTCGGTCCTGCGCGCCGCCACGGCTGCGCGCATCGATGCGCCCTCGAGGACGATGTCGCCCGAGTCCTCCAGCTCCTCGATGGCCTCCTCGATCTCGTCGACCTCCCAGCCCCTGTCGGCGAGGTCCTTGACGACCGATGCCCTCGGCACGGCCCTGCCGCCGTCGTCCGCGTCGCGCACCGCGGCGAGCACCTGCTCGTGGACCTCGGAGATGGACTCCCTCGCCATGCCCGGCCTGACCTGGCCGTGCGGGTCCTCCTCGATGCGCCCCGCCTCCTCCAGCGCGGTGTAGGCCTCCTCGACCTCGCTGCGGGGGATGCCGCCGGCCGCCGCGCGCTCGATGACGGCGGCCCTCGCCGCGCCACGGCCGCCGGTGGACAGTTCCGCGACCGCCGCGAGCACGACCTCCTCGGCGTCGTCCTCCCGCACGATGCCGTCCACCATCAGCCGACCGCTGGCCGGCCGGAACAGAAGCCCGTCGTCGATGAGGTCCTCGACCGCCTCCTGCAGGGCCTCCTCCTCCACGTCCAGGTCGGAGGCGGCCGCCTGCAGCACCTCCTGCTCGCTCGCGCCGGCCACGCCACGGCACAGCCGGTGCGCGGCCTCCATCACGGCCTCCCTCGCCCGCTCAGGCTCCAGGGCGGCGACGGCCATCTCCCCTGGGCTGTCGGGCGCGGACCGCTGCCCCTCCTCCCTGCCGCCCTCACCGGCCGACTGCCCCCGTCGGTCCCCCGTCCGCGCGCCGCCCGCGCGAGGACGGGCCTGACGGCCACCGTGCTCCACCATGACGGCGCGGGCGCGCTCCAGTCGGTTGAGCATCGTGGACTTCTCCTGCTTGTGGCCCGGGGGCAGCAGCTCGAGCGCCATGCTGAGCGACTCGGCAGCGCGACTGGCGTCGCCCACTTTCTCGAAGTCGACCGCCATCCGCTCCCATCGCTGCCACTCCTTCAACGTGCGCCCCTCCACCGTGAGACCGTGTCCGGCCATGCCGCCTGCGCGGTGCCTCCCTCCCTGGCCTCCTGCGCGGGCCGTCCTGCCATGTTGCCCTAGCCCTCCGTGTCCCTGCGCGACCCTCTCAGTCCTGGGTGAACTGCGCACCGCACTTCTC
>Ga0316628_100000868_pt1 | contig 20069 bp, 20 predicted proteins | sample OWC_Aug_M2_C1_D5_FD_207648 | JGI IMG/M metagenome (GOLD analysis project Ga0316628, IMG submission 207648) | Wetland soil microbial communities from Old Woman Creek delta, Ohio, United States - OWC_Aug_M2_C1_D5_C | ecosystem: Environmental > Terrestrial > Soil > Wetlands | place: USA: Ohio... | reverse complement strand
TTCGCCGGGGGGGAGGAATTCATCTGCTTTCCATTTCCCGTAAAGAGGAGCACTTTCCAGTACGGCTAGGCTGCGCACCCGCACCTCGGTGGGTCGAATTTCGTTGAGGACGGCGATGGTATCCGCGGTATGCTTCCGGGACCGTTCAGGATCCCTTCCCGCCAGGCCGGGCATGATGAATGCGGCCATCTGGACCCCCGAATTCATGAGCTTCCGTCCGCCCTCCATATGCTCCTCCCGGCTGGCCCCCTTCTTCATGAATTCCAGAACCTCATCATCCCCCGACTCGATCCCCACGAAACACCAGGAAAGCCCGGCAGCGTGCAGGTCCTTCCACTCTGCCGCGGATCGCTGGGCACAGGTCCTGGACCGCGCGTAGCAAGTGACCGTGTCCACCGTGGGGAAAGCTTTTTTCAAATACCGCAGAACCTCGATCAACTCTGCCGGCTTCATAAACAGGGCATTGGCGTCCTGGAGAAACACCCGCCGCGCGCCGTACATGTACCAGTTGGCCACGTTGCTGAGACAGCGCAACGCTGTCCGCTGTGTTTCCGTAACCCTGGAGGGATACTCCCCATACACGCCCGGGTATTTTTTGATGGATGCCCCGATCACCTCATGCTGGATATAGCCGTTCAACCCGATCTCCCAGGATGTACCCTCCAGCAGGTCCCCGACCCTGCGGGCCGCGTCAATATCCCTTTTGACCTCCTCCACCGAACGCGCGGAAAATTTACTGGTTTTGTAAACCGAGCAGAATAGGCACTGGTTCCAAGGACAGTTGCGATTCACCCGCAGCATCAGGGCGGCCCCTTCCCCGATGGGGCCCATGGGCCCCAGATCCATCGTATAGTCATCGGGTTTCATGGCTGACCCCTTCAGCTTTCTTGGGTTCGCGCAGGCAAAGGGTCTGAATCCTCATCGGCTCTCCCCTTTTCCATGCAACGTGAGGGGAATGAACCCTCCCTTCCGAAAAATCCTGGCCTTGGCCGGTCCTTTCATCTTATCCAGAGCGGCCCTCAAAGTCTTGAGGTCTGGAGTTGCTTCTCCTCCGATCTCAGCGACAATATCTCCCCGCAGGAGGCCGTCTTTCTCGGCAGGGCTCCCGGCGCGAACGTCGGAGACCAGGACCCCCCGGGTTGACTGGAAGGAAAAGGACTGAGCCAGGGAGGCGGTCAGCTCCTGCGCGGTGATTCCATACTGAGCCTCGGCCCCCCTCTCCTCTTTCAGGGAAACCGACATCTCCTGGAACATTTTCTGGGCCACAAAGACCGGCACTTTGGCCTTCAAGGCCAGGACCATGGAGTCGCTGGGACGGGCGTCGATTTCGATGACCGTGCCTTCCCGTTCCAGGACAAGATTCGCAAAGTAAATCCCGTTTTGGGAATGAGTGATGACGATCTTCTGGATCTTGGCCTTCATCTTCTGGATGACCCCCTGCAGAAGGTCATGGGTCTGGGGACGGGGGTGTTGGGTCCCTTCCATTACGGCATTCATGGCGTTGGCTTCGCAGGGCCCGATCCAGATCAGAAGGGCGCGTTCCTCCTGAAGATCCGTGAGCAGGACCACCGGCTGGTTGCTTGACGGGTCGACGGTCAGGCGCTGGATTTTCACTTGAAGCAGTTCCGGCGATGCAGCCGCGGCCAAGGCAGGCGGCCTGGCCGTTCCCGTGGTAGGTGGAACCAGAAAGATGGCCAGGCAGATTCCCGCCAGGGTCCACCCAAACAACTTTCCTTGTCCTGGCATATCCCACCTCCTTCCGGATGAAGCACCAAATACCAATAAGGAAATTGGAATGATGGAACCTGAAAACCCTGGAATACTGGAATAATGGGTTTGGGTATTTTTGTTTTTTCCCATCCTTCCAATATTCCATTATTCCATTTTTCCCATCCCCTGTGTGCTCTGCGGTTCAATTCTTCTCATCCCTGTTGGGATTTGGTCCCGCGTTTCGCGGGAATGGGATTTATATTTTCAGTTCTCCCTTCTCCAGAATCACTTTGCCGTCCAGCTCGATGGTGGCTTTCCACATGAGGAGATCATAATGGATGGCGGCCTTGATATTCCCGCCCAGGGTGATGTTGGACCCGATACCAATGTGAACCGAGCCCAGGACCCCTTCGTCATCCAGCATGATCCCGGTCATCCGGGATTCGGGATTCAGCCCCATTCCCAATTCGGCTATGTTGTAACTGCCGGGGTCTTTTCTGGACGCCAGGTCGTTCCTCAGCACATCCGCCTGGAAGCCGCCTTCGATGCCGACGATGAATCCCTTTTCCACTTTGCATTTCACCGGCTCCTTCAGGACGCCGATGCCCAGGTAGGGGATGCTGGCATCCGCCACGAGGGTCCCCTCGGTTGTTCCCTCGAGGGGGGAAAAATTGGCCTCGATGGTCGGTACCGTGGAAAACTCCCCCGGCCCCACCAGGCAATAGAGGGCATTGCCCCTCCTGCCTTCCTTGCGCATCGAAAGGGAGGTCCCGCCGGGGGTGGTCAGCCGGACCGATTTGGCCTCCTTGAAACGCCTGGCCACTTCCAGACAAACGGGTTTCTGTTTCTGGAAATCCGCCTCGATTCCGCCCCGGATCAAAAGGTCGTCGGTAAAGGCAGTCATGACGATGGCCCGCGATCCTGCAGCCGCAGCCTCTTTCATGGCCTTGGTGTGAGTGATGGACGTGCTGACCGGGGTCAGGACTACATCGGCCTTCTTCATGGCCTCCGCCAGGCAGGCGGGGGGCTCTTCGCTATGCCCTTTGCGGGGGGTCATGACGGCCAGAATCGGCTCCGCATCCCTCTCTTTCACCGCCATGGCCAGGACTTCGGCGATCTTCACCATGTTGGTGTCCGTTATAATCAGGACGCTCTCTCCGGCTTTTACCCCGGCGCACGTTTCTACAATGGTTCTCGCTCCTCGAATCGTCTCAATCTGCTTCATTGCTTTCCTTTCCTGCCCGAAGCGAATTCAGCTCTCCTCTGGATTGACTCCTGCCGTTCCGGCTTCCTCCAGGGGTAAGTCCTCGTAAATGGTCTGGATTTCTTCCTTGAATTGCGGGGGAGCCATAACCACCCCCCAGCCTTTCTGGGCCTGAAAGATCCCGTCGTAGGCGGAATCGTGATAGCTCCGGATCCGATGGGGAACATTCCGCTCGTTCAGCACCGAATCCAGCAGCCGCGCCTCGATCTCGTTTTCCAGGACTAAAATTTTCTCGAACTCTTCCATCCCCTTCGATTCCTTTCCCGCCCCATTTCCCCACCCGCTGACGCCACGAGCCGGGGAGACGCCCCTCATCTTTAGATATTATTGAAATCCACTCCGACCATCAACTGAAATATCAGGCCCCCAGCCCTTTTCCCCTTTTTCCCCTTGACACCCCTCTGGGCATCTGGTAAAGGTGGAGTGAATTTTGGTATACCATATACCATCTATCCAACCGCAGACGTAAGGAAGGGTCGTGACCGGAAGAGTCTCCGCATCCTCCCAGGAATTTTCCCCTCCCCTCTCCATGGCTGAAGGAGTTTCCCGGTACCTGGAAAACAGGATCATCCAGAACGAGCTGAAGCCCGAAACCCGGCTGGTCGAGCGGAACCTTTCCGAAACCCTGGGGGTCAGCCGGATCTCCATTCGCGAAGCCTTCCGGATCCTGGCTTTATCCGGGCTGGTAAAGATCATCCCCCGCAAGGGGGCCCAGGTCACCGCCATTACCAGGCAGGAAGTCGAAGAGATCTACACCCTGCGGGCCTACCTGGTGGGTCTGGCGGCCAAGCTGGCCGCGCAAAAAATCGATCCGCGCGACCTGAAGGAACTGAGAAAAGTCGCCCGCCTGATGGCGGAGAAGAGCAGCAGGAATGACCTGAAATCTTATTTCCCGCTGAACCTGAAATTTCATCGCCTCCTCTCCCGGGCGGGAGGGAACCAGAGGCTGCACGAAATTCTGGGAAACTTCGGAAAGCAGACCCACCGTTTCCGTTATGCCTCCTTGAGCCTCCCGGGACGGATGAAGAAATCGTGCGCCTATCACCAGAAATTGATCAAGGCCATCGAAGCACGCGATCAGAAGGCGGCTGAAAAAATCGCCCGGACGATCATCGAAGAAGCGGGGAAAGCGCTCATGGAACATCCCTTCGAAGGTTCAAACAATTTTCGGGAACTCTTCAAGGAGCCGTTCTCCTCGGCGAAATAAACGGCCGTCGCTGGAGAGGTTTTGGGGAAAGCAATTTATTTTCAAGGAGGAAGGGCATGGCCGAAATTCTGAAGGGGGTCCGCATCCTGGATCTTTCCCAGTACATTGCCGGGCCTTATGGAACCCTGGTCCTCGGGGACCTGGGGGCGGAGATCATCAAGATCGAGAACCCGGATGGCGGAGACCTCAGCCGAAATATCCGGCAGTATACCCACAAAGGCGAGAGCACCTATTATCTGAGCCTGAACCGGAACAAGAAGTCCGTTACCTTGAATTTCCGCAATCCCAAGGCGACGGAAATCTTCTACGACCTGGTGAAGGTCTCCGACGTGGTCTACGACAATTTCCGCTCCGGGATGCTGGAAAAGTTCAAGATCGATTATGACACCCTGAAAAAAATTAACCCCCGAATTATATCCTGCTCGGTGACCGGATTTGGTTCCGACAGTCCGTACAAAGACCGGCCGGCCCTGGACCTCCTCATTCAGGCCTACTCCGGCGTCATGAGCTTCACCGGCGAACCGGGCCGGCCGCCGGTGCGCATGGGTATCCCCATGGGAGACCTGAGCGGGGCCATGTTTGCGGTCATGGCCGTCCTGGGCGCGCTCTACTACCGGCAGGTCACGGGGAAAGGGCAGAGGCTGGACATTTCCATGGTCGACGGGCTTCTCTCGCTCATGACTTACCGGGCCCAGTACTACTTCCTGGAGAAAGCCGTTCCCGAGCCCATGGGCTCCGGCCATGTCTCTCAGGTCCCCATTCGGGCTTATGAGGCCAAGGACGGAAAATACCTGGCCATCGATTCGGCCCAGGACAAGTTCTTCCAGAACCTGTGCCGGGTGATGGGAATCGAGGAGGTGGGCAAGGACCCTAAATTCAATTCCATGGGCGCAAGGTTTAAAAACCGGGGATCGGTGGATGAAATCCTGGAAAAGAAGTTCCGGGAGAAGGACCGGGACGAGTGGGTGCAGCTGCTGATCCAGGGGGATGTTCCGGTAGGACCGGTCAACAACCTCGCGCAGGCCTTGAACAACCCATCGATTCTGGCCCGCAAGATGGTGGTCCCAGTGAAGCACCAGGGAGAAGAGATCCAGATGGTGGGCAACCCGATCAAGATGTCGGCCCTGGGTGAAGAAATCTTTGAAGGAGCCCCTACCCTGGGACAACATAACGCCCAGATTTTTCATCAAATCCTGGGCTACTCCCAGCAGGAGATTGAGGCTTTGCGGCAGGAAAAGGTGATCTGAGGGATCACTGAAAATCCATTGGTTGAAGAGGAAAGCACCAAGAGAGGAGGTATGGTATTGATGGAGGCACCCCAAGAGAAGAAACCTGTATTCTTCCCCGGCGAAGGTTACTGGACGAAGGAAGCGGACGGCCTGCATCTTATCGGCAGCCGCTGCAGCAAATGCCGGCAGGATTTTTTCCCCCCGCGGGAGGTCTGCCCCAAGTGCTTTCCTGAAGGATTCGAGCACCGGATGGAGAAATCCAAGCTGTCCAGCCGGGGAAAGCTTTACAGCTATTCCATCGTGCAGGTGGCACCCAAGCGATTCCTTCCCCCTTATGCCCTGGGGTACGTGGACTTTCCCGAAGGGGTTAGAGTGCTCGGCCAGCTGACTACCGCTGACCCTTCCCAGATCAAGGTCGGCATGACGGTTCAGGCGGAGCTCGGCCGCATCGCCGTCGACGAGCAGGGCAATGAGGTGATGAGCTACAAATTCAAGCCCCTGTGACCGCGCCCCGTGCGGAGGAAAGGAGATCAATGATGAGAGATGTGGCTGTCATTGGCGTAGGGATGACTAAAATCGGGAAATTTCCCGACCGGATGCTTTCCGCCATGGGGAGGGAGGCAGTGATCGCCGCCCTCAAGGATGCGGGGGTTCCCCCCAAGCAGATCCAGGCCGCCTACTCCGGCACCTCCCTCGGGGGTGCGCTCCTGGGCCAACGCATCTTCAAGGACCTGGGCATGAGCGGCATGCCCATAAACAACATGGAGAACGCCTGCTCCAGCGGGTCGAGCGCCATGCGCGAGGCCTGGCTGTCCATTGCCAGCGGGCTCTACGACATGGTGATTGCCGTAGGGTCGGAGAAGCTTTCCGCCCTGGGAGGGGGAACCCTGCCCCTGGAAAAGGAGGACCTGGAGGTCAGCGAGGGGATGGTGATGCCGGCCCTTTATGCCATGCGGGCCCGCCGGTACATGCACGAGTTCGGAGCCACGCCGGAGCACCTGGCGAAGGTGGTGGTGAAGAGCCGGAGGTGCGGCGCCAGGAATCCCCACGCCCAATTCCGCCAGGAGACCACGGTGCAGGAGGTGCTGAATTCCCGGATGGTGGCCGATCCTCTCACCCTCTTCCAGTGCTGCCCCATGGGGGACGGGTCCGCAGCCGCCGTGCTCTGCAGCGCGGACAAAGCCCGCCAATACACCAGCCAGCCCATTCTGATCAAGGGATCCATCCTGGTCTCGGGGAGGTTCGACAACAGTTTCCGGGACATGACCACCCCCGAGATCACCGTCCGCGCGGCCAAGCAGGTTTACGAAATGGCCGGGATCGGACCCAAGGAGGTGAGCCTGGCGGAAGTCCACGACGCCTTCAGCATCGCCGAACTGCTTTATTACGAGGCCCTGGGCTTCTGCGGCCGGGGGGAGGCTCCCAAGCTGCTCGACGAGGGGGCAACGGAGATCGGCGGACGGATCCCCGTGAATCCCAGCGGCGGGCTCATATCCAAGGGCCACCCCACCGGGGCCACCGGACTGGCCCAGACCACCGAAATCGTCTGGCAGCTCCGCGGTCAAGCCGGGGCCCGGCAGGTGAAGAACGCCAAGGTGGGCCTCACCCACTGCACCGGGGGCGGCATCTACGGCCTGGACCACGGCGCCTGCTCCATCCACATCTTTGCAAAGTAATTCCGGAAGGAAAAGGGCTTGCAGCTATCAGCACCGGAGGAGCAGGGGTCCTTATCCCTTGACCCACAATTGCCCCAATAGTATATTCATCATGCAAAAAAGGATATCCTATCAAACAAAAGGAATGAAGCCACCGGCGTCCGCGGGTCGGGGGTTGTTATGCCTTGACCGGCGAGCGCTTCGGTTGTGACTCGTTCATGACGCCGCGCCCGCAAATGGCCGTGAGGACGCAAGGGCCGAATGCCGGAAGAGTTGGGAGCATGGATTTCAACGTGCGAAAATGACGACGCCGGCTGGAGTCGAACCTCGATCCTGAGCCGCCGTCCAAACTGGGAAGGAGGAATGAACATGCGGAGCATCCTGAAAGCGTTGCTTCTCGGGCTGGCGATCCTGGCCATGGTGAACACCCCTGCGCCCGCGCAGGACTTTCCGACGAAGCCGGTCACCTTCATTGTTCCCTTTCCGCCCGGCGGCCTGATCGATTTTACCGCCCGTCCGGTTGCGGCGGCGCTCGAACGCGTGTGGAAGCAGCCCATGGTCGTTTCCAATCGCCCGGGAGCGAGCGGGGGCGTCGGGATGATCGCCGGAGCGAACGCCAGACCGGATGGTTACACTCTCCTTTTCACCCACCCCAGCATCTCGACGATCCCCGCGGCGGACGAGATTTTCGGCCGGCCGCCCAGCTTCCACAAGGCTCAGTTCATGCCGCTGGCGCTGATTGTGGCCGATCCGCTGATCGTCATCGTGCGGGCCGATTCGCCCTGGAAGACGTTTGAAGACCTTGTCGCCGCGGCGCGGCAGGCGCCGGGAACGATTGCTTATTCGACATCCGGCTCCTATGGCGCGATTCATATTCCGGTCGAGATGCTCGCCCACGCCGCGGGCATCAAGCTCAAACACGTCGCCTATACGGGCGGCGGGCCGATGATGACGGCACTCCTGGGCGGTCATGTCCAGATGACCCTCTTTTCACCGGCCGTGGCGGCCCCGCAGATCAAGAGCGGGGAAGTCCGTCCGTTGTTGAGCACCGGCGCGAAGCGGGTTGCCATTCTGCCGGAGGTGCGGACGGTCTACGAGCTCGGCTACAAGAGCGCCGAATTCTATCTCTGGTGCGGACTTTTCGGGCCGGCGAAGCTGCCGACTCCGATTGCCGATAAGATTCGGGCGGGCGTAGCCCAGGTGGTCCGCGACCCCGTGTTTCTGAAGCACATGGAGAACGCCCGCCTGCCGGTGGAGTACATGGACGCGCCGGATTTCCGCAAGTTCTGGATGGCTGACGCCGAACGCATTGAAACCGCGATCAAGCGCATCGGCAAGGTCGAATGATGTCGAGGACTCGGGTTTATTCGACGCTGGTGTCCGTAGCCATCGGTTGCGCCGCGGCCTCCTTCATCTATGGTTCCTTGAAGATGCCGATGGGAACCGTCCTGACCCCGGCGGCCGGGCTGGTTCCGCTTCTGCTCGGCTGCGCGACTTTGATCCTCGCCATCGTCGTGATCATAGCTCCAGAGCCTGCGCCGGCAGATGGCGCCCCGGGTCCGAAGCCTGGGGGCGAGGAACAGCCGGATGAGCCAAGGACATTGCCGCGACCGCTGCTGATTATGATCGTGCTCGGGCTGATTATCTTTGCCTTCGAGCGCGCGGGATTCCTGCTGACGATGCTCAGCGGCAGCTTCATTTTGCTCCGCCTCGTCGAAAGAAGGCCGCTCGCCCAGTCGCTCATCATTTCTTCGGTCTTAGCGGGCGGCCTTTATTTTCTCTTTTCCAAGCTCCTGTACGTGAACCTCCCCGGCGGCTGGCTGGAGTTCTGATCGTGACCGATATCCTGAACGATGTAATCCTGGGCCTGTCGGTCGCCCTGTCGCCGAACGTGCTCATCTATGCGGTGCTGGGATGCATCGTGGGCACCCTGGTCGGCGTTCTCCCGGGCCTTGGGCCTTTGGCCGGGATCAGTCTGCTTCTGCCTTTGTCGTTCGGTCTGGCGCCGACGACGGCCATCGTGCTGCTGGCGGGAATCTATTACGGTGCCATGTACGGCGGATCCACCACCTCTATCCTGATGAGGATCCCGGGGGAAACCGCGTCGGTCGTGACCTGCTTGGATGGATACGAAATGGCCCGCAAGGGGCGTGCCGGCCCGGCGTTGGCCATCGCCGCGATCGGATCGTTCGTCGCCGGCACGATCTCCGTATTCGTGCTCATGCTGGTAGCGCCGCGGGTCGCCCGTTTCGCCCTGAAATTCGGGCCCGCCGAGTATGTGGGACTGCTCAGCCTCGGCCTGCTCTCCCTCTCGCAGCTCAGCAGCGGTTCCCGTATACGGGCTCTGCTGATGTCGCTTGTCGGTCTGACCCTGGGAATGATCGGCGTCGACCCGCTGAGCGGCTACGCCCGCTTCACCTTCGGAATTCATGAACTGGCCGATGGCTTGGGCATCGTGCCTCTGGCCGTGGGGGGGTTCGGCATTTCGGAGATTCTCCTGTCCGCGGGCGCGAAGAGTCCGGCGGCGATCAAGGCGCCGCGCTTGAGGGATCTCCTGCCGAGCGTCAGGGAGATCAAGTCATCCGTGGGGGCGTGTCTGCGCGGAACCTTTATCGGCTTCGCGATCGGCCTGATTCCCGGGTCCGCGCACATCCTCTCCTCCTTCGTCTCCTATGCCGTCGAACGCCGGGTGTCCAAGCACCCCGAGGAGTTCGGCAAGGGTGCTGTGCAGGGCGTCGCCGGCCCGGAATCGGCGAACAACGCGGCTGCCTGCAGTGCCTTTGTTCCCATGCTGGCGCTCGGCCTGCCCGCCGGTGCCATCCCGGCGGTGATGCTCGCCGCAATGATGACCCACGGCGTTTCCCCGGGACCCAAGCTCATTCAGGACCATGCGCAACTCTACTGGGGTTTCGTCGCCAGTATGTATGTTGGCAACATTGTCCTGCTGATTCTCAATCTTCCGCTGGTTGGCCTCTTCGTTCGCGTTCTGCGCATTCCCTATTCCATCCTTTATCCGCTCATTCTGGTGATGTGCGTCGTCGGGGTTTACTCGGTCAATTCGAGCACCGCCGACCTCTGGATCATGTTCGCGGCCGCTGGTGCGGGATATTTTCTGCGCCGTGCGAACTATGACGTGGCCCCGGTCGTCCTCGGATTCGTGCTGGGGCCCCTGTTCGAAATGAGCCTCCGGCAGGCACTCACGCTATCGTCGGGATCCCTGTCCATTTTTATCCAGCGCCCGATCGCCGCCACGATGCTTGCCGCGGCGTTTGTCCTTATCCTTATCAACTTCTGGAGCTCATTCCGCCGCGTTGCACCGCTGCGTGCCGGGACGAAGCGGTGACCTGCGTCCTCCCGCACTGTCTGCTGCAAGCGCGCCGCGCCAGGGCTGTCTGGACGGACCAGCGGGCTGTTCGAGGAGACCCGGAATCTTGGCCGAAGGCCGCCGCCCGCCGCGAGGGTACGGGACCGGGCCCACGCCCAGAAGGGATTCATTGGGGATCAAACCCTAGGCCATTGCCGGCGGTCGGCTTCCGATGATCCTGGTGGCCATCCTCAGGATCACCCTTAAACTTCCGGGCTTCATGGCCTCATGAAGATAGGGGAAACCCAGTTGGAAGTCCGGAACCCTGAAAGGAAAACCGGGGGTGAAAAAGCTATACCGAATAAAAATGGGCACCCTGCAATGTGAATCAGGGTCTGTCCCATCGGAGTATGAAAGACTCGGCGGGAGGGGGTTTTGTTCCACCTTGATCGCCAAAGAAGTAAACCCCACGTGTTCCCCTCTGGGACCGGATAATAAACTGATCCTTGCCCCCGGAATTTTGGCCGGCACCATCTCACCATGCTCGCAAAGGGTATCGGTGGGGGGGAAAAGCCCCTTAACCGGCGGGATCAAAGAGGCGAATGCGGGGGGTACCAGCGGACAAAAGATGGGCCGCCTGGGGCTCGCGGCGATCGTCTTGGAAGGAAAGCCGGAACCGGGCCGGTTGTACACTCTTCATGTATCCCGGGAGGGGGCTTTCCTGGAGGGTGCCGGTGACCTGAAAGGCGCGGGGAACTACAAAGTCGCCGAAACCCTCCGGGCGAAATACGGCCGTCACGTGGGGGTCATTTCCATCGGGCCGGCGGGCGAAATGCTGATGTCCGCGGCCACGGTGGCCATGACCGACCAGGAGGGCATTCCCGCCCGCCACGCAGCCCGGGGTGGGCTGGGAGCGGTTATGGGTTCCAAGGGGATAAAAGCCATCGTCATTGACGATACCGGAATGCCCAAGATCGTTCCAGCGAAGGATCAGGAGGTTTTCAAAAAAATCACCAAAGCGTTTGCGGCCGTCATCCTGGAGCGCCCGAGGGTGAAGCACCGGCTGCATAAATTCGGCACCGCCGGACTCATATCCTTTACCAATGAGGTCAATTCTCTTCCCACGCGCAATTTCTCCCGGGGCCAGTTTGAAAAAGTGGAGCATATTTCGGGGGAGGCCGTTGTCGCTTTGATCGATGCCCGCGGAGGACAGCGGGGTCACTCCTGCTACCAGGGGTGCATTGTCCGTTGCTCCAACAAGTTCATGGATGCCGAAGGAAAGCATTTGACCTCTTCCTTTGAGTATGAAACGATCGCCATGCTGGGGTCGAACCTTGATATTTACGACCTCGATGCCATCGCCAGGATGGACCGCCTTTGTGATGACTACGGCGTCGACACGATCGAAATAGGATGCGCCATGGGCGTGGCCATGGAAGCCAACATTCTACCCTTTGGCGATGCCGCCCGGGCGATAGAAACTCTTCACCAGGTCGGAAAAGGCACCGTTTTGGGCCGGGTTATAGGAAACGGGGCGGTTACCACCGGAAGGGTGTTCGGTGTGGAACGAGTTCCCGCCATCAAAGGCCAGGGCCTGCCGGCTTGGGACCCCAGGACAGCGCTGGCCACCGGCGTGACCTTCGTTACTTCCCCCCAGGGCGCAGACCACACCGCCGGGAGATTGCAGGGTGTTATGGAGTTCGATCGCCTGAAACCGGGAACCATCGCTCAGCTGTCGAAAGAAATGCAGATCCGCGCCTGCTTCTACGACACGGTAGGGTTATGCCATTTTGCCGATGGCACTCCGGAAAGCGCTGAATGGCTGGTCAAGCTGCTCTCGGCCTTTTACGGCGAGCGTTTGTCCGTTGACTACGGCATGGAAACAGGGCAAAAGGTTCTGGAAACCGAACTGAATTTCAACCTCGCGGCGGGGATAACCGAAGCGGACGACCGGCTTCCTGAATTCATGCTTAAGGAACCCTTGCCGCCCACGAATGGCACTTTTTCCGTTGCCCGGGAGGAAATCCAAGAGGCTTTCGCCGGTTTGAAGGAAAATAAAAAGTCTTGAGGCCCGGGTCGGCCGTATCAAGGCCATCCCCTTTCGTTTTGGATGAAAATGAAGAAGGCCCCTCCCCGATGTGCGGAGGATTGATCCCTTGAAGGTTCGCGTAAAGCTTTTCGGTATCTTCTGCGACTTCTTTCCCCCTGGGACGAAGGGACCCGGCTTCTGGCTGGAGGTTGAAGAAGGGGCCGGTCTCAAGGAGGTGATCTCAAAATTGAAGATGCCCGAAGATCTGCCCAAGTCGATCATCCGGAATGGCCGGGTCGCGAAAGGGGATCAACCTTTACAGGAAGGCGACGTAATCGCCATTTTTTCTCCGATTACTGGAGGCTAGCGAAATCGGGCCCCTGCCCCCCCTGTCGCCCGGTGGCTCCCCCAGAACCGCGAGCCGCCAGAGGAGCAGATCCTAAGAAGAACAAAGGGGAAATGCCTTGCCGTCCCCGCACTGCTCGAGAAAGAAGGAGGTCCTATGCCGACATATTCGTTTAACCATATCCATCTGTTGACCCGAAATCCGAAGGCCACGGCCCAGTACTACAATAAGATGTTCGGTGCAAAGGTTATCGAGTCCACTCAATCCGACGGAAAGCAGAGGCTCGACGTGGAACTCGGAGGCCTGTCCATCTTTATTCTGCCGGTGTCACCGGAACAGGACACCCCAGCCAGCCCCCCCGGGCCTTACCTGGGCCTGGACCACTTCGGGCTCCGGGTGAGCAACCTGGACGAGGCCGTCGCCGAATTGAAAGCCAAAGGGGCAGAATTCGCGGTGGAGCCTAAAACCATCCGCCCCGGAGTCAGGATCGCCTATGTCCGCGGCCCGGAAAATGTGCGGATTGAGCTCGTGGAGCGGTCCTGATTGCTCGGGAGCCGCATTTCTCGCGGCCTCATCAGAATGGGCAGGGTCAGGTGGAGAGGGAAAGAACGGCGGAGGCGCGATTAAAGAAATCAACGAGAGGAGGACGGAGAATGCCCCGGGGCGACAGAAAAAAGAGGGTGAAAAAGCTCCTGGCCGAGATGGAAAAAGAAAGGGGATACGTGTCCGCGGCGAAAAACTACGTTGCCACCGTGGACCCTGATTTCATGGAGGCTTACAATAATCTATACAATAACGGGCTGCGGGCGGGGAAAGCCCTCCCGGTTAAGTACCGGGAGCTCGTGGCCATTGCTATTCTTTCCTACCGGACTCGGGAAAACGCCGTATATCTGCATATGAAGAGGGCCATGAGGCATGGAGCCACCTACCGAGAGCTCCTGGATGCTGTTGAAACCAGCATCATCCCGGGCGGGGGCCCCACCTTCGATATCGGCATCAAGGCGCTCATGAAAATCCTGGAGGAAGAAAAAGAGACTCGAAGGAAAGGGAGAGGTGGTCCTGGGATCAATAAACCCCGTTAAGCCATTCTTGCACAGATAGAGGGCCACATGCCTTATGTCGTTTCGACCCTCTCCTGGAATGCCAGGGCATCAGCCCACATGTTCACGTTGTTAAAAAGGCAATAGCTCCTTTCCAGACACTTCTGCCGCAGAGTTTCCAGGTCTTCGCCAGAAAAACGGTAGCGGTACCCCGTAATGCCGTGGAGGCGGAAATATCGGATTTTGCCGAAGGCTGGATCCTTTTTGAAAGGGTCGACGCCGTGGATCAAATCTAACTCCCGGCAGATTGCACGGATCTCCTGCGGCTCCCATTTCCCCCTGGGTTCCCAGATAAACCGGAAATCTTCCCGCCTCGCCTTTTTAAAGAAGGACTTCAGATTTTCTTTGTTTTCCGGAGAAGGCTGGAAGCTTGCCGGACATTGGAAAACAATGTACCTGGACCGAAGGGCTGCGGCGATTCCCCGGGTTTCCTCCCAGGCCCAGAGGACTTCTTCGGTAGGTTTAAAGGACCCGCATTGGGAAAGCCGACCCGCAGGCCAGGAAAGTTTCAGGCGGCGGTAGGTGGGGCTTTGGGGTCCGTGGGTGATTAACTGCCAGGCTTTCAGCGTGAACTCAAAGTCTGCAGGCGCCTCGGCCCGCCATTTCTCCGCCGTTTCGAGGCGGGGCGGGTGGTAGAAGGTCTGTTGAACCTCCACGATCTTGAGGGTCCGGTAATACTCAGACCGGGGCTTGGGAAAGCCGCAGCAGCCGACCTTGACCATCTTTTCGCCCGGGGATCCCTTCTCTACGGAAGACTGCCTTTCCCCCCTGCCCCCTGCACCCTGTTCATATCCTCTTCTGCGGCTTGAGCCGGTAGTACTGGGTCCGGTCCCCCGACTTCACGACGATATCCCGCATTTGGATCCCCTGGAGGATTCCGAGGGGAACTTCGACCCCTGCCTTTCCCAGAGCCCAGACCTTCCGGTAAAAATCCGCGAGCCCGCTGATTTCTTTCTTGTTCACGGTAAGAATGATATCCCCGATCTTCAGGCCGGCTCTTTCCGCCGGGCTTTCCGAAGTGACCCGGGTAACGAAGATCCGTCCATGGGTTTCATCCACATTCACCCCCAGCCAGGGCCGGGGAGGTTCGGAGGTCTGGCCCTTGTTGATCAACTCGGAAAGGATGGGCTTCAGATAATCAATGGGGACGAACATGTTCCCGGGAATCGCCCCTAAACCGGCGATGGCGATCTGGGTGAAGAGCGACCCGATCCCCACCAGTTTGCCTTGGTGGTCAATCAGCGCCGCTCCCCCGAAGTTGGTATGGGGCGGGGCCGTAAAAATCGCATCTTCCAGAAGATATTCCCAGTAGCCGGCAAATTCCTTCCGGGAGATCACCCGGGCTCCCATGGCCCCGTCTTCCCCGCCGTGGGCCGCGACCAGGATCGGATCCCCCTCCTTGACTTCCGAAGAATTGCCCATTTCCATGGGCTTTACTCCCAGGGGTTTGTCCGCCTTCACAATGCCGAATCCGGTCCTGTGGTCGTACGCCGCAGGTTGCCCGGTGACCGCTTTTCCGTCCGCCCCGACCACTTCGAGGGCCTCCGCTTCCATGATCAAATAACCGATGGTAAGGATGTGCCCCCGGGAATCGATCACCACCCCGCTCCCTTCCCGCTCGGTGCCCAAAGTCTTTGCGGACCGGGCATAATCGGGAATGGTGGCCCGAATTTTCACCACCGCCTTTAGAAGGTCCTTGACAGCCTCTTTGGAATCCTGGGCGGAAGCGTGCGTGGCAAGGCCAAAGATCAGGAGAACGACGCCCAAAACGAACCGGCCGATTTTCATCCGGGCAGGCCTCGCACATCCATTTTTCTCATCAACCGTTCCCATTCTTGGTCCACTTTTCCCTGGATGCGCTCCAAATCCCCCTCCCTCAGGAAAGAGAAGCGGCCCTGGAGTTCGAGGTATTCTTTCACCGGAACTCCCTCGGGCTCCATGCTCAGGGTGTACCGGTCTCCATCCTCCACCTCATAAAGGGGGAAGAACTTGCTCTGAACCGCCAGGCGGGCGAGGCGGATGGTGTTTTCCGAAGCGAATCTCCATCCCACCGGACAGGGGGACAGGACATAGATAAATTTGAGCCCCCGGATCGCTCCGGCTTTCTTGATCTTGCCCATAAAATCCTCGGGGTAGGCAATGGATGCGGTGGCCGCGTAGGGAACCCGGTGGGCAGCCATGATTTCCACGATGTCCTTCTTGGGCTGGCTCTTCAAACTGGCCGGGGGGGTGGTGGTCGTCCAGGCGCCCCAGGGCGTGGCGGAAGAACGCTGAATCCCCGTGTTCATGTAGGCTTCGTTGTCGTAGCAGATGTAAATGAAGTCATCGTTCCGCTCGGCGGCCGCGGAAAGGGCTTGAATGCCGATGTCAAAAGTTCCCCCGTCTCCGGCAATGGCCAGGACTGTGGTTTGGGTATGTCCCTTCATATCCAGGGCGGCCTTGATGCCTGACGCCGCGGCGGCGGCCGATGCAAAGGGAGTCGAGTAGGCGGGGATCTGGGTGGGGGAGAAGGGATAGGTCAAGACAATCGTCCCGAGGCAGCTTGCGGTGAGAACCGAGATCGTATTCTGGCCCAGGACGTGATAGGCATGGCGCATGACCACGGGCATGGCGCAACCGGGACAGGCCCCGTGGCCGGAGAGCAGATATTCTTCCACCAGATCTTTGGCCTTCATTCCCGCACCCCCTCTTCTTCTTTGCCTAAAATGATATCTGAGGTGCAAGGGGAAATCAAGGGGCGTCGGATCTCGTTCCCCACTTTTGCGATTGGCTTTTCTGCGAAAAAGCAAGCTTGTGGCCCGGGAGCAAGGGCGTTACGCACAAAAAGCATCGGCGGGAAAAGAATTGGCTCAGGGGATCCTTTTTTGCTTCCGCAAGGTGAGGCGGGCCCATCGGGCGCCCAGCCGGGCGCCCCTACAACGGAAATAACCCTGTTCTTGCGCGAAGGATGGCTTGCCCGCCCGGCCCAGAAAACGAGGCGTGCCTCATGATTTTTGCGCGTAACGCCCTTGCTTCCGGGCCGGGCAACGCCTGAAATTCAATTCATCTTCCGCCTAGTTGGAGAAAGGTTAACGGAGGCAAGGGGCGATTATGGATTGCGCCGGGGGGCGGCTGGATGGTAGGATAGGTCATTCTCCTGTGCGAGAATCCTTAACAGCGGCGGAAGGAAGAGTGGGGTCATGAAACTACTGCGCTACCAGAAAGATCATCAAGCCTCCTATGGTCTTTTGGAGGGGGATTCGGTTTTCCAGATCGGTTCTCCATTCGCGGACCGAATCGATAAAGGCCGCGCCGCAGGGTCTCTGCGCAGCGTGAAAATCCTCGCCCCGTGTGAACCGAGCAAGATCATCTGTGCGGCGAAGAACTACCCCTGGGGAGAAAACCCGTCAAAATCTCCCCGGCCGATCCTTTTCTTTAAACCGCCCAGCTCGGTCATCGCGCACGAGGAGAACATCGTTTATCCATCTTCGTCCCAGCACCTCATCTTTGAATCCGAGCTGGTGGTGGTGATGGGCAAAGTCGCCCGGAATGTGGCCGTAAAGGACGCGCGGAAATATGTTCTGGGCTACACCTGCGGCAACGACGTCACCGCTTATGATTTCATTCTGCGGGACAACGCCACTTTCCACGGAAAGAGCTTTGACACCTTCTGCCCCCTGGGCCCTTATATCGTGACCGACCTGGACCCGGAGGATACAACCATTACCTGCTGGGTCAACGGCCAGGTCAAGGCCAGCGGCGCAACGAAAGGAAAGTATTACCGCTGCGACCAGCTGGTCAGTTTCATCTCCGAGATCATGACCCTCTTCCCGGGCGACATCATCATGACCGGAACCCCGGATATCGGCACCCTCAACCGGGGAGACGTGGTGGAGGTGGATATTAAAGGAATCGGGGTATTGCGCAACCGGGTAGTCTAGAACAGCTCATAGCGCATCGCTCGTAGCTCATTACAAAAAATAGGAATTCCATATATCATAAGGGTTTTATTTCGGAGTCAAAGAACGACCTTGCCCCGATGTTGAAGCGGAAAATCTTCGATGTGCTGAAATCCCCTGATTTCAACCGGCAGTTGAATTCCTTAAAGGATTTCCCCCTTCCCAAAATCCTCAACCATCTTTTCGCGGCCCTGTGCAACGAAGACGAAGAAATCAAGTGGCACGCGGTGACGGCCATGGGCTTTCTGGTGGCCGATCTCGCCGAACGAGATCCGGAGGGGGCTCGAAACATCCTGCGCCGGATGATGTGGTCCCTGAATGAGGAATCCGGGGGCATCGGCTGGGGTCTTCCCGAAGCCATGGGGGAAATTCTGGCCCGCAATGAAGGTTTGGCCAGGGAGTTCGCTCCCCTCTTGGGCTCCTATCTGCGGCCGGGCGAGAATTTCTTGGATTTCGAACCCCTCCTGCGGGGGGCTCTCTGGGCCGTCGCCCGCCTGGCCGAAAGCCATCCGCAGATCCTGCAAACCCTGGACGACCATTCCTGCCTGCTGGCTTTTCTGAGCTCTCCCGACCCTTCGGCAAGGGGGCACGCGATCCGGGCCTTGGGACGAATCGGGAAAAAAGAAAGCCTCCTTGCGCTGGAGGCTTATCTGCAAGACGAAACCGAGATTCTGCTCTATGAGAATCAGGAATTCAGGAGAGTCCGCATCAGCCAGTTGGCCCGGAAAGCATTGCTGGAGGTGCCGAAGCTTTGAGAGAATGCCTGGGTAAATCTTTCTTCCAAGCCGAAGAGCCCGGTGTTGTGTCCTGGAAATAAGCTGATCGAGTCCAATCCTGGTGCCAGGAGCCGCCTAAAGGTGACCATCCCTCTGTTGCCCGGCCCGGAGTCAAGGGTGGTGCCCGCAGAAATCATGAAGCGCCTTCTATGCCCTGGGTGGGTCGGGCCAACCGGTCTTGGATTCCCGTCACGGTTCCTGCTCTCGGTAGGAGGAACTAGCGGTCACCCGATCGGCCCGCCTCATCCTGCGGAAACCGATCGGAGCATCTCGGAAAAGGGCTCACCCGGCCGATGCTTTCTGCGGGCACCACCCTTGACCCCGGGCCACGACCCAAGCATCCCGGGAATGCCAAACTGTATGTATCCCCCGGCAGGCCCGGAGTTTGCTTTAAGGAAATTATCTTTGGGATTCGACACTAGGGAGCGGGTTCCAGAAGGCGTTTCTGAACCCAGCCGCTATCCCCCCAGGAAAGTCTAACTCTGACGAATTCCCCGGACTCGCCCAGTTTCTCCACCTTCCTCCCTTTCTTGAGAACCAGGACCACCTTACTGTTGAGATTGGGTTCGGCCCTCATCCGGCTGATCTCCTTGGTGACGAAGAAAGCCTTCGTCGGGCCTTCGACGCTCTTCGTGGCCGGTTGGGCAGCTTTGGCTACCGGAGGCGGCGGAGGGGCTTCCGTTTTCACGGGGGACGATGCGACAGGGAGAGCACCAGGGACGGGAGAAGGTGCACCCGAGGCAGGCTGGAGAAAATCCGTAAAGACCCAGGCATCCACTCCGGAAGGCAATTTGATCTTGGACCAATTTCCCGATTCCCCGATTCTCTCCACTCTCTCCCCCTTCGGCAGGACGGCGATAATCCTGCTCTGGGTGGAAGGAGCCAGGCGCACGTTCGTGGGGCCCGCCGTCATAACCGGTATGGATAAGGTCTCTTCCCGGATCTCCGGCTTTTCCCCAGGAATGGGGCCCGGGGGCGCAGCCGCCTCTGCCTTGGGGGCAGAAGCAGGCGAAGGGGGAACAGGCTCAGGCGCCCTTTCCGCGGCCATCGGAGAAGAGGTCGGGGAAACGGTCTCGGCCTTGGACGCCGCCGCCGCAGGAACGGCGGCTGCCGCGGCAACCGCAGGGGCGGCTGCTTCGGCCTTGGGAACGGGCGTCTCGGCCGCCGGAGCCGGGGCTGACTTGGCCGTAGCCTTGTCGGGAGTTTCTTCCTGGGCCATGAAGGTTTTCTCAAAGGGAAGGATGTAGGGTTCAAGCCTTCGGTAAAGATCCTCTTCCGCCTTCATCGTTTCCCGGGGGGAGCTGTAGGTGAAATCCTTGAAGGGCTCCGCGGCGTCCTTCCTCCCCTCATATCGGCAGCGGACATAGATATAGGTTTTCCGCTGGGGCTCCGGCGAAAACCGGATGTCGCATTTATTCCTTTCCCAGGCCGACAGGTCTTGATATTCGGTCCGGATCACCTTCATCTCATGGTTGACCGTCTCCAGGGCGATCCCTTCCCGGTTCAACCCT
>Ga0316628_100000867_pt1 | contig 20077 bp, 19 predicted proteins | sample OWC_Aug_M2_C1_D5_FD_207648 | JGI IMG/M metagenome (GOLD analysis project Ga0316628, IMG submission 207648) | Wetland soil microbial communities from Old Woman Creek delta, Ohio, United States - OWC_Aug_M2_C1_D5_C | ecosystem: Environmental > Terrestrial > Soil > Wetlands | place: USA: Ohio... | reverse complement strand
CGTTGGGAGGCGGCACGCCGGAGGCCGAACGAATCACGCCGCCCCGTCCGTGGGAGCGCGACGCAACCACGCGAGGGCGGCATGCCTCTTTCGGCAGGGGAGGGCATGCTGCCTCCCAACGCTCCGCGCTTGCTCGTCACACTTCACCGTCACTCTCGCAGGATGCGGCGGGCGCCTACGCGCAGCGAAGCGCTGCCCTGGGGCGCGCTCCGGGATCGACGCGCGGGCATCAAGGTCCGGCGCCAGGCGATCCTCGGAAGGCACATCGTGGACTTCTTCGTGGCGTCGCACGGGCTCGTCATCGAAGTCGACGGGCGCGTATCTGCATCGCTCCTCTCGTCCTTCTCGGGTGTGCACGGGCAGCCCCGCGCGTGTGCCGGCGCAGTGGCCACCCCGACCTGTGACCGGATCGCCCGAGGTGCCCGCGGACGATACGACGTTGCGCTGCGTGTCAGAGGCGGAGATCAAAGCCGCCTCCGTGTGCCGGACGGTTGCGCCGGTTGACGCACCTCCCCGGCCGAGCGAAGCGACGGCCGAGGGGAGGTCGGCGCGCGCGCAGGCTCGCGCGCAGCGCCGCAGAGTGTATCGCCCGTGCACGCGGTTCGGCGCGAGCACGAGCCGAGCACGTGCCGGGAGGGGCCCCAACAACGGCCGCGTGTCGAACGATCATTGGGTCATCGCGCGAGATCTCGGCGCACGCAGGGCGTTCGTAATCTGTTTTATCGTCAGTCGCCGATACCGCACGTTGAGTACGCTCTTTCGAGCGTCCCTATCGAGCGCTCGACGACGAGCCGGCCGCGGTCGTGACGCGCGCGATCTCGTCGTGCACGTTCGGATCGTAGATCGGCGGCACGAGGCTCGTCGCCGTGTGCTCGAGCCCCACGAAGCCGTGCATCGGCTCGGCTGGCTCCGACCGACGCGCAACGGATCGCGGCGCTCTCCCATCGCGCGCACGCCTCCGCGCCCGTCTCTCTCGGGCGTGATCAAGGACACGCCGTCGTTCCGCCGCTAGAGCGCGTCGCGCCTGTTCAAGCTTTGACTGGAAGATGGTCAACGATTGAACAGAACGGAGCAGCGGGGCCGTCGAATTCGCCGGCTTTCATCGGCTTTCGAGATGGAATATCCCGTGCTAAGCGGCCCGCCATGAATCAACCTCGAAAGTCGTCGCGACTCGGCGCGCTCGCGCTCGCCGGAGTCGTGGCACTGTTGGTAGGCATCGGTTGCGGGTCGAACCCGAACCCCAACGCCACCGGATCAAACAACGCCACCGGATCAAACAACGCCACCGGATCAAACAACGGATCGGGCGGGCTCGGTAGTGGCGGCTCTGCGGACGCAGGCGCGACCACGAGCCCGGGGGCAGACGGCGGCGGGGGCGGCGACGGCAGCAGCAGCACCAGCGTGACGTGTGCTTCGGGGCTGACCGTGTGCGATGGAGCCTGCGTCGATACGACGCTCGATCCGTCGCATTGCGGATCGTGCAGCAACGCCTGTCCGGCTTCGCAAACGTGCTCGGCCGGGACGTGCTCCGCCTCGACGGGGATCATCCCGGATGATCGCCTCACGGCGTGGGTCCCCGGCATGATGTCCAAGGGTGGGATCCCGGCGCGCACCACGGTGTGCGCGACCGTCCAAGCATCGACGTACGGAAACGGATCTCAGGATGCTTCCGCCGGGATCCAGGCCGCGCTCGATGCGTGCCCGGCCGGGCAGGTCGTGGCGCTCTCCGCCGGCACGTTCACCATCAACAGCAGCTACCTGGGCATCACGAAGGGGATCTCGCTCCGAGGCGCAGGGCCGGGCAAGACGATCCTCCAGAAGACGAACGGCGCGACGCCCGGCTCGGACACGTCGAGCGACCAGCAGCCGCTTGTCATCGTGGGGCCCAATCGCTGGCCGGGCCCGGACGACTCGACCTCTCAGAACCTCTCGGCGGACGGCGCCAAGGGCGCGTACTCGGTCACGGTCGCCAAGGGCTCAGGCTTCGCCGCGGGCCAGTTCGTCCTCCTCGACGAATTGACCAACTGGGCGTGGACGACCCTTCCGGCGACCTCGTCCGGGCCCAACGCCTACAAGATCCGCGCGGGCGATCGCGCGATCTGGGAAGTTCACAACCCGGCGGAGGGCGTCGACGACCCGGTACCGAGCGCGCTCAGTTGGTTCTGCCGGTCGGACAGGCCGACGAATGAGATGAAGGAGATCGCGTCGGTGAGCGGCAACACCATCACCTTCACGACGCCGCTCCACATCAGCTACCGGACGTCGCACACGGCCCAGCTCACGAGGTACACGGGTGGCAACGTCCACGTCACGAACGCGGGGGTGGAAGACCTCACGGTGAAGGGCGGATCGGACGGCGCCATCCGCTTCGAAGCTGCCGCCTATTCGTGGGCGAAGAACGTCGAAGACACCGTTTGGCTCGGCGAAGGCGTCGCCATGAACAACTCGTTCCGCATCGAGCTGCGCGACTCGTACATCCACGATGGCGCGTGGCAGGAGCCCGGAGGTGGAGGCTACGCCATCAGCTTCGCCGCCGCCACCGCGGAGGCGCTCATCGAGAACAACATCATCATGCAAGCGAACAAGATGATGGTCGCTCGCTCGTCCGGCGCGGGCTCCGTCATCGCCTACAACTACGCCGACGATGGTCACATCCTGACGGATCCGAGCTGGCAAGAAGTAGGCCTCAACGGGAGCCACATGGTCGGCTCTCACCACATTCTCTTCGAAGGGAACGAGTCGTTCAATTACGACTCCGACTGCACTCACGGCAACTCCATCTACCACACGGTGCTTCGGAACCACCTGAGCGGCGTGCGCCGCGACTACTCGGGAATGTCCAACGCGCGCACGGCAGGGCTCATGTTCGGCTCGTGGTGGCATTCGTTCCTCGGCAACGTCCTCGGATACGCGGGGATGACGGGGTGGCAGTACGAGGACCCCGGCATGACCACGCCGTCCGCTCCGGGAGACAGTTCCTTCTCGTGGGGTGGCGGGAACTACATCTGGAAGTTCGGCTACGACCCCGTGCAGTGGTTCTCGCCGAACATCCAGTACGCCGATCCGCAGGTGCTCAGCACCGCCATCCGTCACGGAAATTTCGACTACGTGACGAACTCCGTGCATTGGGATCCGAACAACGCGAATCACAACATCCCCGTGTCGCTGTACCTGAAGCAGAAGCCCGCCTTCTTCAACGCAGGAAGCGGATACGTGTGGCCGTGGGTGGATCCCACTGCGCAGACGCCGCTTCGCACGCTGCCTGCGAAGGCGCGCTACGACGCGGGCACGCCCTTCACGCAGCCGTAGCGCGTAGGACCGCGCGCAGGAACGCACGCGACGCCGCCTGGCGGTAGCGCCCCCAGCCGGGGGGGCTACCGCCGGGCCACGCGTGGATGCTGCTCGGCCTCGCAGGTTCCGACGATCTCGCCCCCAGGGGATCACGTGGTCCCGCATCGCCTCGAAGAGCCAGCACACGGACCCGTGCAAGAACGGGTGCGCCCGAAACGCCCTCGACCACGAGCACGGGCAACCGCTCGCGCCGCGACCCGCCGTGGTATCGGCTCGAGCTACGGCTGTGTGAACGGCGTCCCCGCGTCGTAACGGGCCTTCGCGGGAAGGGTTCGAACCGGGGCCTGCGCGGTGGGATCCACCCAGGGCCACACGTAACCCTTTCCGGCGTCGAAGAAGGCGGGCTTGTGCTTCAGGTACAGCGACGCGGGGATGTTGTGATTCGCGTTGCTCGGATCCCAGTGCACGGAGTTCGTCACGTAGTCGAAGTTCCCGTGACGGATGGTGGTCCTGAGCACCTGCGGATCGGCGTACTGAACCGTGGGCGAAAACCACTCCTCGGGATCGTAGCCGAGCTTCCAGACGTAGTTCCCGCTGCCCCAGGAATAGGACTTGTCCCCTGGAGCATTGGGCATGGTCATGCCCGGGTCCTCGTACTGCCAGCCCGTCATCCCCGGGAATCCAAGGACGTTGCCGAGAAAGGAGTGCCACCACGAGCCGAACATGAGCCCTGCCGTGCGCGCGTTGCCCATTCCGGGGTAATCGCGTCGAACACCAGTCAGATGGTTACGCAACACCGTCATGTAGATGGCATTTCCGTGAGTAAAGTCGGAGTCGTAGTTGAACGACTCGTTCCCCTCGAAGAGCACGTGGTGGGAGCCGACCATGTGGCTCCCGTTGAGGCCCACTTCCTGCCAGCTCGGATCCGTCAGGATGAGACCATCGTCGGCGTAGTTGTAGCCGACGACGGAGCCCGCGCCGGCGGCTGCCACCACCATCATCTTGTTCGCCTTCATGATGATGTTGTTCTCGACGAGGACCTCGGACGCGCCATCCGCGAGGGCGATGGCATAGCCCCCGCCTCCGGGCTCGGGCCAAGCGGCATCGTGGATGTAGGAGTCTCGTACCTCGATGCGGAACGAGTTGTCGATCGAGACGCCTTGGCCGAGCCAGGCGGTGTCCTCGACTTTCTTCGCCCAGGAATACGCCGCCGTCTCGAAGCGAATGTTGCCGTCCGATCCACCGGTCACCGTGAGGTCCTCCACGCCCGCGTTCGTCACGTGCGCGTTGCTGCCGGTGTACCGCGTGAGCTGAGCCGCGTGCGACCTCCGGTAGCCGATGTGGAGCGGCGTCGTGAAGGTGACGGTGTTCCCGCTGACCGACGCGACCTCCTTGACCTCGGTGATCGGTCTGTCCGCTCGGCAGAACCATGAGAGCGCGCTCGACGGGTCATCCACGTTTTGGACTGGCGGATTGTGGATGTTCCAGACGGCTCGATCGCCTCCGCGAATCTGGTGGGCATTCGGGCCGGCCGAGGTCGGAGGGAGCTTCAACCAAGCCCAGCCGGTCAATTCGTCGAGAAGGACGAACTGGCCCGCCGCGAAGCCCGAGCCGTTTGCGACGGTGACCGAATGCGCACCCTTGGCGCCGTCCGCCGTGAGGTTCTGGGATGTCGTGCTGTCCGGCCACGGCCAGCGATTGGGCCCGATGATGACGATGGGCTGAGCGTCCGCCGCCGTGTGCGTGCCGGGCTTCGCGCCGTTCGTCTTCTGAAGGATCGTCTTGCCTGGCCCGGCGCCTCGCAGGGTGATCCCTTTCGTGACTCCTAGATAGCTGTTGTCGATGGTGAACGTGCCGGCGGAGAGCTGCACGACCTGCCCGGCGGGGCAGCCATCGAGGGCGGCCTGAATGCCCGCGGAGGCATCCCGAGCGCCGTTGCCGTACGTGGACGCTTGGACGGTCGCACAAACGGTGGTGCGGGTCGGGATCCCACCTCTGGCCATCATCCCCGGGACCCACGCGGTCAGGCGATCGTGCGGGATGATCCCCGTCGGGGCCGAGCACGTGCCGCCCGAGCACGACTGCGACGCGGGACAGCCGTTGCTGCACGATCCGCAGTGGGAAGGATCGAGGGTCGTGTCGACGCAGACTCCGTTGCACGGGGAGAGGCCCGCGGCGCACGTCGGGCTGGTGGTCGAACCCGAGTCGGCGGAGATCGCGCTGCCACCACCGTCGCCGCCGGTGGAAGAATCAGCGAGCCGCAACCCCACCTCCAGCAGGACGACGCAGACGACCAGCGTCGACGAGACACGCCAGAACGCCGCGCGGAGAAAGGATCTCATGCTTGCGTATCCCTGCCCCGGTCGTGAACGTCACGCCGCGGACGGGCTGGAAGAAGCAAGGAATACGCCGATGAACGCTCTCTCGAGCCGCTCCCGGCCAGGTGAGCTCACCTACGGTCGTCACGCATGTGCTGCTGCCGACCGTGCAGTGCCCGCACTCATTCGCTCCGGAAACCCGCAACGCCCGGTGCTTCCTTCGCGCGCCACACCGGCTCCTGCGCCTCGTTGACCCTCCGGGTCGCTTCGCGCTTCCCGAACAGAAGGCACGCATACTGGTACCGCCGCAGGAATCTCCGGAACTCCAGGTCTTCGTACCCTTTCACCCCGCGCGCGGCGCTCGAGGCGTAGCCCCACAGCATCGCAACGCCTCCGAGGAGCACGGGATGCTTCGGCAGGCGGAACACGGCGCTCGCCATCAGGTACAGCGGCGCCGTTCCCATGAAATACTGCCCGAAGCCCCAGCGAACGCGACCCGTCCAGATGCCCTTCTGGCTCGACCCCATCGGTCGGAGGTGGATGAATCTCAGCGGCTCGTCGTCCACGCTCTCTGCCAGCCAGCCGAGCATGCGGCATCGATGACAGTCGATCCCGTCCCACATCACCTCGCGGACGAACCCGCCGATCTCACGGAAGCACTGGACTCGATAGAACTTCGTCATGCCGACGGACATCTCGTCGCCGCACACCTCGGGGGCCAGTTTGCCGGTACTTGGATGAACGAAATAGGGCTTTCCCGACGACGTCCCGAGTCGCGGATTGGCCTCCATCCGCTCCATGAGGGTCTCGAAGTAGCGCGGCGGCAGATCGAGATCGAGGTCGAGCTTGCACACATAGTCGAACCGCTCGAGCGCCACCGTTTCGAGCCCCGCGTAGAAGGCTTCGATCACTCCGGGCCCGACGCTCCTTCCGCCCCTGTCCGCCCGCCGGACGACCCGCAGGTACGGGATGCGTGCTGCGTACTCTTCGAGGATGGCCGGCGTCTCATCCGTGGATCCGTCGTCGACGACGACCCACAGCGCCGGAGGGACGCTTTGCGCCAACACGCTGTCGAGCGTTCGGCGCATGTACTTGGCCTCGTCACGACAGGGGGAGACCAGGACATACCGGCGACTAGCCGACAGGTCTCGTGGTGCCGCGGTTCCGGTCGAGTCGCCCACCAGCGGGGCTGCACCAGGGTATCGTCCCAACGTCCGTGCGGCTCTCATCGGCTCCTTCCCTGTCGGCCGGCGGTGCCGGTGTTCGACTTCGTGCCCGAACGGCAACGCACTGGTTGCACCGCCCATGCCACTCGGGATGCAACGAGATATCGCCACCAAACGGCCGCAAACCGCGGTGATTGCGGGCAAGCAGCGCAAGAGAGAGCGCCCTCGGTGCGAAGGCTGCGCGAATCAGCTCCGAACGCCAGGTTCGTCGTGAACTGGCCGCCAGGGATTCCGGCGCGGGGCAGAGTCGTCCATCGCCCCGAACGCCCGATGCCGACCCGCTTTGCCCACACCAACCCGATCGCCCACGACCCGGAGCGGCTCATGCGCTTCTACTGCGATGTCTTCGGCTGCTCGGTCGTCCCGCCCGAGCGCGATCTGCGCGGGCCGTGGCTCGAAGCGGCGACGGGGGTTGCGAACGCGCACCTGCTCCACCAAGGCGAGGAGGCGATCGTCAACCCTCGCTCGACACGGTGATCGCGATGAAGGGGACGGGTAGTTCGGTCCGCGGATCCACCTGCTGGCACCAGATCTGCGAAGGGGTCCAGTCGACCTCGCGGAAGGCGCCGTGGGTGTGCTGCTCGCAGATGCAGCCGTATGGCGACTGCAGCTCCGTCGTAGTGCCCGCCGACATACGGCCATCGAACAGCGGCAGGTTGCTCGACGAGTCGCACGGGACGATGTCCCCGGCTGCGACACGCACGCGAATGGACCCCGAGCCGACGACCGATACGTAAACCGGGACCGACCAGGGCTGGGCGCGGGCGTCGCTTTCCAGACCCGCGGTCGCGAGGGCGACGAGCGCGAGAGACCAGCGTGTGACGTTCATTTCGCCTCGTCCCCGATGGGTTCGCGCGTGCAGGTCTGCACCTCCGGGACCACGCTGTCGCCGTAGTCGACGATGCAGGTGTAGCGCGCCTGGTGCCCACACGCGTCCACGTCGTATGTGCCCTCGCTGAGATCGGGGCGCGGCGTCAGCCCGACACGATCCTCGGGGCAGTGAAACTCGTTGGCTGCTCGTAGGGTGGCGACGCTCTCGGTCGTCGTGCACGCGACAGCGCAGGCGGCAACGAGTACGAGGGCACACCTTGGAAGGAGGCTCGACATGCCAGCGCAGATGTGCACGTCTCGTGCCGGCGCGAGACCGTGATTTGGCTGATTTCCGCTGATGGAAGTGGGACATCTTCCCCTCGCCTCCGCTCGATTCCCACACGCCTCACCCAAACGAAGGTGAGGCTCGACATCGATCGTCACGCGTTCCGCGGTGACACACCTCCCCGGCCGAGCGAAGCGACGGCCGTGGGGAGGTCGGCGCGCGCGCAGGCTCACGCGCGCAGCGCCGCACTGAGTATCGGCCGTGCACGCGGTTCGGCGCGAGCATGAGCCGAGCACGCGCCGGGAGGGGCTATCCTTCCCTCGATGCCCGAAGGCGACTCCATCCACCTGCTCGCGAACGAGCTCACTCGGGCGGTCGTGGGCAAGGACGTGGTCGCGTTCTCCGCCCGCCCCATCCCCGACGACGTCGCGCGCTCGCTCGTGGGCGTGAAGATCCAGAGCGCGACCGCGCGAGGCAAGAACCTGCTGATCGGCTTCGGCGACGGCCGCGTGCTGCACGTTCACCTGAGGATGCTCGGGCGCGTCCGCGTCGTGGCGAAGGCGCCGCGCGTCCCGCCGCAGCTCTCGATCCAGGTCGACGGCGCGTTCGTCATCGGCTGGAAGATCCCCGTTCTCCGCCTCCTGAGCGAGGATGCGGCCGCGCGCGTGCCCGAGCTTGCGTCGCTCGGACCCGATCTGCTGGCGCCGGACTTCGACGAGCAAGAAGCCGTCGCGCGCCTTCGCTGCCTGCCCGATCGAGAGATCGGCGACGCCCTGCTCGTTCAGAGCGCGCTCGCGGGGATCGGCAACGTGTACAAATCCGAGGTGCTGTTCATCGAGGGCGTCAGCCCGTTCGCTCGCGTGGCCGCTCTCGACGACGCCACGCTCACAGCGCTCGTTCGGCGCGCGCGCAAGCTCCTGCGGCTGAACGTCGCGCACGGAGGTCCGCGCGTCACTCGCGGCAGGCTGGGCGCGCGCCACTACGTCTACGGGCGAGCAGGCCGCCCGTGCTTCCGATGTCGAAAGGCGATCGCGGTCGCTCGCCAAGGCGCACCGCCCGGGCGATCTACGTTTTTCTGCGCCCAGTGTCAGGCGGTCGGGCGCTAGGTTCGGCGGCCGGCTGCGCGGGACCCAAGCTACGCCTCGAGCCGCTGCTGGCCATCGATGCAACGCGGCGGCTGGTGGATTGGGCCGCGTGAGTCGATCGCACGAGCAGGGACCCGCGTCGAGCTTACGCGCGGTCTCCAATCGATGCCTACGGCGTGAGGTCGAACTGGACGGAACCCGTCATGGTGAAGGGCGCCGTGCCGCCCGGTGCGGGGGCCGTTCCGTCGACGCGAACCACGAACTGGTACGAGCCGGGCGGAAACGCCGGGCCGTGCGGGTTTCCGAAGTCGGAGGGGCCGGTCCAGTTCGTTCCGTCCCAGGCGAAGTGGGCCACGTAGGTCCCCGCGGACAAGGTCGACGTCGTGGGCGCGCCCGTGCCGAGGCCGCAATCGCACATGCAATAGCTCTGGCTGCCTCCGCCGATGCTCGGCTCGACGACGAGGCCGCTCGGATCGGGGCCCGCGCAGCTCGCGGGGCTCGCGGGCGAGCTCTGGACGCCGGTGACGTCGGCATCCACCACGACGCGGTAGACGAGCTGGACGCCGGCCGCGGCCTCCGCGAGCGTGTAGCGGCAGCGGTTGCCGGAGAGGTCGAACCGCACGCCGGGCAGCGTGCTGGAGACACTCGGCGTGTAGCAGTCCGTCGGAGGCGGCGTGGTCGCGACCGTGCCGCACGCTCCGAGCACCAAGCCCGTGCCAATCCACGCGACGAAATGCGAACGCATCGCCGATGCCTCCTCCAAGAGACTCGCGCATCCTGGCGAGTCTGCAACCCCAAAGCGCGCCAGGAGGGGCGCCATCACTCCTTCGGATATATCCACCGCGCCAGCCAGCGCGTGAGGCGCGGCATCACCACGTACGTCATGAGCATGACCTCGACGGCGATCGCCACGAACAGCCGCAGCTCGAAGCGCGCGCCGGGCATCACGAGGGAGACCAGAGGCGAGAGCACGAGGACGAAGGCGTAGACCACGACGATCATCACGATGGTCATGCGGGAACGCGAGGGCGTCGGCGTCACCATGCCGGGCGGGGCGGTGAACCAGAGCTCGAGGCCCGTGAGCTTGCGCCACGTCGCGTCCGACTCGACGTAATCGCTCACCTCGGCGAGCGACTCGCGCCTCTCCTTGCTGTCCTCGAACGCACGCAGGCTCTCGATGCTGTCGAAGCGATACACCGACGTGTACTCGCGAGGGCCGCCCTCGGCCGGCCGCTGCACGTCGACGCCGAGGTACCCCGGCATCTTCTTCACCTTCTCGAGCAGCCTCGCCAGCCAGGCCTCGTATTCGGCCTCGCGTCCTGCCTTCACTCGCCGTGTGACGACCACCGTCACACCTTCGTCGTTGCGCGGCGACATCGGTGCTGTTGGTGCGGAGAGTACCCCGGCCGGCGCGATTCCCCCAGCGGGTTCGGAGTCTGCGGCGCCCGCGGTGTGATCGTTCTCACCTGGCCCACACGTGCGTGATACTTCTTTGCGTGATGCGCCCGAGCGTGCTGGCCGTCCTGCTCCTCTTCGTCGCGCTCCTCTCGGGCCCTGCCTTCGCTCGTTCGCCGGAGGTGGCAACCGTGGGCGCAGTCTCCGCAGGGCCGAGCGTGCTCCTCACCATCGCGGCGGACGGTTCGATTCGCGTCGACTCCGTTCTGGTTCGCGGCGATGCGGCGATCACGGGAGCGCTGAAGGCGGCCGTGGCGCACGGCAAGACCGAGGTCACGATCGCCTGCGACAAGTCGAGGCCCTACGGCGAGGTCATCCACGTGATGGACCTGTGCAAGCAGGCCGGGCTCACGAAGATCGCCTTCGCCGTGGCTCCCTGACGACGGAGGGGGCGTCGGTCCGTTAGACAAGTGACGGAGCAAGGGAAGCTCGTCGCGCGGCTCGCCGTATTTTGAGCCGTCTTGGGGGCCGGCTGAATGCTGGCATCGGGCGTGCAACGCAAGACGCGACGCCGCGCTCGAGCGGCGACTTTGGCGAATCGGAACTTGTGCAGCAAGTGCACGCTGCCGGGTTATTCGATGTGCTACCGAGCGGCCCCGACCGGGAGCGCCACGGTGTTGCTGCAGTGCCCGTGACCACGAAGGTGCCGTCAGCCCCCGACGAGGGTCAGGGCTTGGCGACCTTCATCACACGGTCGCCGTCTGCCCAGTAGACGCTCGTCGCGTCGAGCGTCATGTGCGACGGATGGCTCTGACCCGTGGCCAACGTCGTGACGGCTCCTCCTTCGAGAGCGACCTTCATCACGGTGCCATCGCCGATGCCCACGCCGGCGTTCGTCCAGTAGGCGCTCGTCGCATCGATGGCGATGTCGGCGGGCCTCTGGCCCGAAACGAGCACCGTCGCGCTCCCGCCCCCGATGGCGACCTTCATCACTGTGTCGTTGCCGACCCAGTAGACGTCGTTCGAGTCCACGGCGACCGCCAGCGGATATGTGCCTTGCGCGAGCACCGTCGCGGCGCCGCCATCCAAGGAGGTCTTCACGACGTGGCCAGCGACACCGCTCGCCCAGTAGACGTCGTTCGAGTCGATCGCGATGCCGAGCGGCTGGCTGGTCAGAGCGAGCGTCGACACCGCCCCGCCCCCGAGCCCGATCTTCTGTATGGCGCCGCTGTAGTTCGTCCAGTAAGCACTTTTCGCATCGAGGGCGATGTCGAAAGGGCCGCCCAGGTTCGTGGCGAGCGTGAGCGGGCTACCACCATCGAGGTCTGCTCTCATGACCGTGCCCATCAGCGTCGTCCAATAGACGCTCGTTTTGTCCAGGGCGATGCCCGACGGATGGAGTTGTCCGGGGACGATCGTGAGCGGCGTGCCACCATCGAGGGGAATCCTGATCACCGCGTTGCTTTGGTTGTCGGTGAAGTAGACGTACATCGCATCGACGGCGATCTGGACGGGGTGCTGTCCCGAGACGAGCACGATGGGCTGACACGCGCCCGCCACGCATCCACCGCCCCTGCAATCGTGGCCGCAACGCGAGCAGTTGTGAGCGTCCGAGGTCGTGTCCACGCACGTGCTGCCGCAACTGGACCAACCCGAGGCGCACCCGGCTGCACCATCCGGCGAGGGCCCTGCGTCGGCTCCCGCCGCTGCATCGGCGCCTGCCTGGTCGATCAAACCGCCACAGGCCATGGGTGCCGTCGCGAGCGCCGCCGTCAGCAGTGCAAAAGAGGACCCGGGCCGCACGCGATCAGCCTACCAGCGCCAGGTCGACTATCGTGTGCGCGTTTCGTCCGCACCGTGGGCCACGGTCGTCGCCGGGCTCCGACGTCAAATACACGCTCGCTCCATCGAGGGTTGTTGTCGAACGCGTCACCGCCAGACGCACGACGTCCACGACACCGGCGGCGGCAGGCCGTACGGGTGCGGGTAGTGCGAGTACATCTGCCCGACGGACCTGTGGCAGTCGAGGCGAGGCGCGGGCGGCTGGGCGTCGATGGCGAGCCCCGCGAGGACGGCGACCAGGGCGAGCCCGTAGAAGAACCACACGACGCGCTGGACGCGTCGTTGCGCGTCGCGCGCCACTTCGTCGACCGTGTCGTGGGCCCGCGTGGTGTCGTGCGCCATGCGGTTGAGACGCGGAGGGGCGCGAGGACTTGGATCGGCGGCGAAGATCGCGCGGAGGTGAACTATTGCACGGCGAACGCGCTAGAATTCCCCGACCGATGAGCGAGCATTGCCTGTTCTGCGGCAGTCGCCTCTCCGCGAACCTGGACGCGTGCGGGCACTGCGGAGCGGTCCGCGAGACGCGGAACGAGAAGCGCGTGGGCGCGCCCTGCCCGCGGTGTCACGACGTGCGGCTGATCCAGTTCGCGCTCGGCGAGGTGGCGCTGCAGGCGTGCGGGCGATGCCAGGGCTCGTTCTTGGCGGCGACCGAGTGGGACAACCTCCTCGACTCCTTCGAGAAACGACCTTTGCCGGAGGACCTCGTCATCTCCGAAGCGCCGGCGCGGCCCCCGGAGTCGTTCGGCGGAAGGCCCTACCGAGAAGCGACGCCCGCTCCGGCAGAAGCCGAACGAGAGCGCTCCGAGCCCAATCTGGACGAGCCGGTGAGCTGCCCCACGTGCGAGGCGGTGATGGAGCGACTCGAGTTCAGCGGCGTGTCGAACATCATCGTCGACGTGTGCAAATCGCACGGCATTTGGCTCGACGGCCGCGAACTCGCCCTGGTCGTCGAGAACGCCCGGAACAACCCGGCGGTGCCTTCCATGCCCGTCGACGAGGAGGCCCGCGATTACGCCCTGAGGAGGTCCTTGGTCGACGTCTCCCCTCGCGAGCCGAGCCTCGCGACGGTCATGGCTCGACGCTTGATTGCCGTCACGAAGAGGGTCGTCGCGCTGAAGGAAAAGAGAGGGTGATGGCACGCTGGGCACTGCTCGTGGGAGGCAAGGGCGACGACAAGTCGGCGCTCGCGGTGCGCGTCGCGGCGGAGCTCGGCGCGCGGGGGCTTCGCGTGGGCGGCGTCGTGCAGGATCCGATCGAAGAGGACGGTGAGCGTCGAGCCTACGTAGCGCGCCGGCTCGGCGGCCCCGAGACCGTGGTCGTCGCCCGAGAGGGCGCGGCGGCGCCGGGGGCGACCGAGGCCGCGGTCTGCTCCTACGTCTTCGACGCGGGCGCGTTCGAGCGCGCGCGCGAATGGATCCGCCAGGGCTCGCGCGAGGCGGACGTGGTAGTCATCGACGAGGTGAGCAAGCTCGAGGTCGCACGGGGCGGGCACCACGACGCGATCCGCGAGGCGCTCGGCGGGCACGCGGTCGTGGTGCTCGTGGTGCGCGGCGATCAGCTCTTCTCGGTCGTGGAGCGATTCGATCTCGGCGAGCCTTGCGCGACGCTGGAGTCCGCCGACGAGGGCGCCTTCGCGCGATTCTTGGAGGATCTGGCCCGCGCCGCGACTGCGGCGAAGGCGCCATGAGCGTCCGCGCGGGCGGCATCGACTGGATCGAGCGGTGGCGGCAGATGCAAGAGGCCGCGGAGGCCGCTTCCGCCGGCCACGAGCCAGCTCACGGCGAAGATCGCTGGCAGCGCCGCGCGGCTCGCTTCGATCGGGTGAGCCGCGGGCGCCGCGACGAATCGCTCGAGCTCATCGCGGCTGGCGTGCTCCCCTCGGACGTCGTGGCCGACCTCGGGGCAGGCGTCGGCCGGCACGCGGTCCCGATCTCTCGCCGGTGCGCTCGCGTGATCGCGATCGAGCCGTCGGCTGCGATGCGCGCGCGGATGCAAGCGCGTGTCGAGGAAGAGGGCGCGTCCAACGTCGAGATCGTCGCCGCCGCGTGGCCCTGCAGCCTTCCGTTGGTGGACGTCTCGTTCTCCGTCCATGTGCTGTACGCCGTCCCCGATGCCGCGGGATTCGTGGAGGCGATGACACGCGTGACGCGGCGCTCCTGCGTGCTGGCGCTCGGCCTGCGAGCTCCGGCGGACGGGCTCGCCGGGCTCTGGCAGGAGCTTCACGGAAGGGCGAGGCCGCCGCGGCCGGCGGCGCTCGAAGCGCTGGCGCTGCTCCACCAGCTCGGGCACCGCGCGAGCCTTCGCGTCGTGCCGAGCTCCGAGCGACTGCTCGAGTTCTCGCCGAACGACGAGGACCTGAACGATCTCTGCCATCGCCTTGGTGTGGAGGCGGACGAGCCGGGGCGCTCGCGGGTGCGCGTCGCGCTCGATCGACTCTACCCGCGAGAAGCCGCCGGCGCCTGGGTGCTCGGCGCGAGCGGCCCCAACGCGATCCTCGAGTGGCCGGGAAGCGCGGCCGCCCCGTGAAGGACCCCCAGGACGTCGACGTCCTCGTCGTCGGCGCGGGCAGCGCGGGAGCCGCCGCCGCCCTCGCGCTCGCCCGCGACGGTAGGAGCGTCATGCTCGTCGACAAGCGCCAGCGAGGCACCACGGGCGCGCGCTGGGTCAACGCCATCCCGCGCTGGTGCTTCGAGCGGTCGGGGTTCGGAGCCCCGCGCGCGAGCGCGCTCTTCGTGTCCCACGCGCCGGGTGAGGACCGCGCCATGCACCTCGTCGCGCCCGGGGGCAAGGCACGCGTCGTCATGCGGGGCGTCGACGTCCTGCACGTCGACATGCGCGCGCTCGTCGGCGATCTCGTCGACCGCGCGGAGGCCGCCGGCGTCCTGCTGCGGCGAGGTCGCGTGGCCGACGTCGCGGTCGAGGGCGGGCGAGCACGGGCGGTGTCGTTCGAGGACGGGTCTGCGCGTTTCACGGTCCGCGCGAGGCTGATTGTCGACGCGAGCGGCATCGGAGGCGCGGTGCGCCGGCGCGTCGGCGTTTTGTCGCGCGCCTGTCCCGACGCCGAGCCACGAGATCGGTGCGTGGCCGCTCAGGCGCAGTACGAGGTGCGCGATCGCGGGGCGCTCTCCGCGTTCTTGTCGAGGCACGGCTTGCGCCCAGGAGACGACGTGGCCTTCTCGGGCGTGGCCGGCGGCTACTCGACGCTGACCCTCTTCACGCGCAAGGACCTGTCGGAGGTCGGCGTGCTCGCGGGCTCCATCCCCTCCCTCGGCGTGCTCGACGGCGGCGCGCTGCTCGATCGGTTCATCGCCGACGCGCCGTTCCTCGGAGCGCGGATCTACGGAGGGCGCGGCGCCATTCCGTTGCGCCGCCCCTACACCACGCTCGGCGCGGGCGCCGTCGCGCTGGTGGGCGACGCGGCGTGCCAGGTCTATTCGTCGCACGGCAGCGGGGTCGGCATCGGCCTGCTCGCAGCGCGCGCGCTCGCGGACGCGGTGCGACCCCACGACGATGCCGGCCGGCGCGAAGCCCTCGAGGCCTACGGGCGCCGCTTCCGCGGCGCGCACGGCGGCCTGCTCGCCGCCTCCGATGCGTTCCGGCGCCACGTCCAGGGCCTCGGTCCGGGCGATCTCGATCGCATGCTCGGCGCCGGCCTGCTCGACGAGTCGCTCGCCTCCGCCGCGATCGAGCAGCGCCCGGCGCGTCCCGACCTCGCCTTCCTGCTCGCCGCCCCCACGCGCGTGGCCCGTTCCCCCGGCGCCGCCGCGCGCTTCCTGCCGCTCGCCGCCCGCGCGGTGCTCCTCGATCGCCTCGGTCCGCTCACGGCGCTGCCGGCGATCGGCGGCTCGATCGATCGCGCCCTCGAGGCGCTGGTCGGCAGGGCCTCGGAGGACGCCGCGCCCGCAGCCTGGGCCGTCCCCTCGGCGACTCCGCAGTGAGTGCGCAGCCTGCCGCAAAGCGCGCGCACGCGCCCCGCTCGACGCGCGCCGTCGAGCGCACCCGCTCTCGCGCTCGCGCGTCGGCACGGCGGCTGCACTCCTCGGTGTTCGCGTCATGGCGGCTGCACTGGACATGGATGCCGTCGGGGTCAGCAAGGACGCGATTCGCGCGACGCTGCGCGCGCTGCGCGCACACAGCGGCGCTGGGCCTCTTCCCTCGGAGTCCGACCTTCGAGCCCTGGTCGAGACCGCCCTCTGGGCCGGCCTGCGTCGAGAGGAGGGCCGCCCGCTGTCTTTCTCGTTCGCCTACGTGCCCCAGCAGCAGTGCGAGCCCAACGAGAGGATCGACTTCGCCTCTCCCGTGAGGCTCGTGCCCTCCGAGCTCGCACGGATCGCCCCCGCGTTGCTCCCCAAGACCTCGCGCTTCGGGGTGAGCAGCCTCCACGGGAGCCTGCGCGTGTGGGGCATCACCCTCGACCCGCCGCCGTGCGTGAAGGTTCGCGCGCTGGCCCCGGGGCGCGTCGTCGTCAAGTACGGGCTCGAGAACGCCGCCGTGCTCGAACCTCCCGACAACTACGTCGTGGCCGGCAACCTGCGCCGCTGCATGCAGCTCATCACGAGCGGCATCGGGCGTGTCGGCACCGAACGCCCGGTCCTCGCGGCGCTCGTGCTGATGATCACCGACGTCGTCCGGCGCCACGGCAACGGCGGGGCGCTCCTCGTGGGTCCTCACGAGGACAGGGCGTGGCTGGAGGCGCTCGAGCCGAGGCTGGTACGAAGCCGGTCGCCGGCCGCGGGGCTCTCCGCCGACCTCGCGGAGATGGAGAGGTCCGCCATGGAGTGCAAGGCTGCCGGCCTCTCCGAGTTCGAGGCGGCGCAGGAGGTCCCCGCCATCCGCGCCTTCCTCAACGAGGAGCAGCTCGAGGAGCCGCTGAACCGCAGGGTCGCTTCCATCGGCCAGCTCAGCGCGATCGACGGAGCGCTCGTGATGGACGATCAGCTGCAGCTCATCGACTTCGGGGCGAAGATCCGGCCACAGCCGCCGGCCTGGTATCGCGAGCGCACGATCCCGCTGAGGACGACGTCGAAGAAGCGGCTCGGCGAGGTCGGCGGAACGCGCCACAGGTCGGCTCTCGGGTTCGTCCAGGCCACCAAGGCCGTGGCGCTGGTCGCGTCGCACGACGGACCGCTGTCGCTCTTCGTCCACGACCGCGAGCGCGGCGGCGTCGTTTGCATGCGACACCTCGAGCGCCTCATCGACTAAAGCAGAAGTCACTTGAACCGATCGAGTCTTGACCGAGAGCTGGGGTCGACATGCGGCAGCGAGACGACGCGGCCGAGCCGGCGCGTTGCAGCCTCAGGCCGACTGGGCGGCCAGAAGCCCGGCGGCTTGGGCATGCCGACACGGCACGTGCCGGTCCCGCCGGAGACTTCACGCTGCCGCTCGTTGGCAACCAGCGTGGCGCAAGACCATCAATTCAAGTGGTCTGCCGAGTAGCCGGCGTCGCGCAGGCTCAGTGCGCTCGCAAGGTCACGGTCTCGCCCGCCGCGAGCGGGTGCGCGTCGAGCCCCTTGGCTCGCAACGTCGCGGCGAGGTCGGCGAGGTCGAGCTGCGGCAAGCCGAACTCGGCGCGCCACGGCCGGTGCGGCTCGAACGCGAGCATCCTCTTGATCGCGTGCCCGGCGAGCAGCTCCGGCAGCTCGTGGGCGTCCTCCGGCTCCGCGCCGAAGACCAGGGTGTCGACGGGCTCGTCGCCCAGCGCGGCGCGCAGCTGCTCTCGCGAGGTGCGCCGGTGCATGCCCTCGCCGTAGTAGACGAGCCAGCCACCCGAGCCCGACGGCCTCACGCAGTACCCGAGCATGGGCTTGTGTCGAGGCCCCTTGGCGCCTCCCAGCGCCATCTTGGCCAGCCCGCGCGGGTGCCTCATGAGCTTGAAGAGGTAACGCGCCGCGGGACCGGTGCCCGGCGGGAGCAAGGGCATGTGCTCCCACTCGAACACGCGCACCTCCCAGCCGCTCGCCTCGACCCGCGCGCTCACGTCGACCGGCATGAAGCGATCGTGGAGGCCCGCCGAGCGCGGCTCGAGGTATCGGCAGAGGTGGCTCGACGCGATCACGGTGACCGGCGCGCGCTTCGCGCGGCGCAGGTGCGCGAGCGCTCCGTTGACGTGCTCGAAGTGGCCATGGGTGAGGAGGAGCGTCGCTTCGGTGGGCGCGAGCTCGAGGCCCGGCGAAGGGTCGAACGCGAGCGGGGAGGCGGCGGACCCGCGGGGGGCCTGGGCGATGCACCCCGACCACCCTTGGTAACTCAAGCGGAGCGCCCCGTCGGCCTTGGTGGCGTTCTCGGCGTGCGTGTCGCTTCGAGTGTTCATCAGCTGCTCAATCCGATCGGCGCGTTGTCGGCGCCCGGCGTGGGGACCGCATCCTCTTCGTGCAGGCGGCGATCGGGGATGTGGCGGTGGGCCCTCTTGAATGCGCGAGCGTTCGCCATCATCCCCATCAGGAACCGCGGGGCGTGAGACGACAGGAACACCGAGGGACGCGTCCGCAGCAGCCGGCGCATGGCGCGCGACGTCGAGCGGCCGTAGTACTCGAGCAGCAGCTCGTAGAGCTCCCGGCTGGGCAGGCGGGTCGGGAGCACGAAATGCTGCAGGTCGAACAGCGCCAGATCGTGGGTGAGGAGGCGATGGCGCTCCTTGCGGTGGAGCGGCGTGCCGGGGAAGGGCGTCAGCGCCGTGTACTCCGTGATGATGATCGACGGCCGCGCGCGGGCGTAGCGATCGATCCGCTCGAAGTCCTCGCGGCCGAAGCTCGGCTCGACCAAGAAGCCCGCGCTCAGCCCGAAGCCGAGCTCCTCGGCGATCCTCACGGCTTGCTCGTTCGTGTCGGGGCTGATCTTCTTGCCCGATCGCCGGAGCGCCTGCTCGTCCATCGCCTCGAGGCCGGTCATCACGATCGACAGCCCGGCCTTCGCCCATAGCGCGTAGACGTCGCGGTGCGCGACGATCGAGTCGGCGCGCGCGTACGCGAAGTACCGCTTCTTCACGCCCGCATCGAGCAGCATCTGCGCGAGGCGCCGCATGCGCTCGGGGTCGATGAAGGTGTGGTCGTCGCAGAACATGACGAAGTCCTCTTCGAGCGCGCGGATCTCTTCGAAGACCAGCTCCGGCGCGCGGGCGATGAAGCCCCCCTTCGAGTACACGCGCACGGAGCAGAACGTGCAGTGATAGGTGCACCCGAAGGAGGTGCGCACCGCCGCGACGTTTCGCTCGAAGAGGTAGTAGTAGCGCTTGCGGTAGCGCGCGGTCAGCGTGCGATCGGGGAGCGGGTAGTCGTCGAGGTGGGCCGGAAGGTGCCGGACCGCGGTGTGCTTCAGCGAGCCGTCGCGCTGGGGGATCGCGAGGCCCGCGATCTTCTCGTAGTCCGCGCCTCCGCGTGCCCTCTCGGCGCAGATCTCCCGGAACGTCTCCACGCCCTCGCCGAGCGCGATCAGGTCGACCGCGGGATCGTTGAAATCCTCGGGCGCCATGGTCGGGTGGTGGCCGCCGGCGATCGTCAGGCACCGCGGATACCGCGCGCGCACGCGCCGCAGCGCTTCGAGCGCGGTCGTGCGGTGCACGATCTCGGACGTCACGCCGGCGATGTCGGGCGCGAACTCGGCCAGCGTCCGATCCAGATCGCGCGGGGCGACCTCCATGTCGACCAGCCGCACCTCGTGGTGCCGGCCGCGGATCGCGCCGCCGAGGAGCTCGAGGCCGAGCGGCTCGATCTTGGCCATGTTGCGCAGGCCGATGGTGCGCGGATCGCAAGGCGGATTGATGAGAAGGATTCTCATGAGAAGGGGACGCGGGCGGTCCTTGTCCGGCGCGTCGCGCGTCCCTAGGCA
>Ga0316628_100000866_pt1 | contig 20077 bp, 22 predicted proteins | sample OWC_Aug_M2_C1_D5_FD_207648 | JGI IMG/M metagenome (GOLD analysis project Ga0316628, IMG submission 207648) | Wetland soil microbial communities from Old Woman Creek delta, Ohio, United States - OWC_Aug_M2_C1_D5_C | ecosystem: Environmental > Terrestrial > Soil > Wetlands | place: USA: Ohio... | reverse complement strand
GACGTACCATCTCGTGCCGGGCCTCGGAGGGCTGTTCAAGCTCAAGGAGTACAAGATCATCGGGGTCGCCTTCGCGAGCGATGCGCAGGGGCGCGTCACCGGGCTCGAGCTCCGCCAGCCGGAGGGTATCTTCAAGGCCAAGCGGCGGCCGTGAGCGCAGCGACCGCCCGCCAGGGTGATCCGGGTCGCGACGGGAAGGTCATAGACTGACGCGATCCGGCTGCGGCCGGCGGGAGGTGCGCATGGAGATGGAAATCACGTTCCCGGGCGGTGTGGCGGTCGACGCCAGCTTCAAGGGCTTCGCCGTTCACACCGATCAGGCGGCGCCGCTCGGCGCAGGCAGCGGTCCCCAGCCGTTCGACCTCTTTCTCGCGTCGATCGGCACCTGCGCGGGGTTCTATGCCGTGCGCTTCTGCCAGGAGCGCCAGATCGACACCAGCGGCCTGCGCCTGCGCCTGGCGACCGAGAAGGACCCGGCGACGAATCGTCTCGGCCTGGTGCGCATCGCGATCGAGCTGCCAGCGGGATTCCCCGAGAAGTACCACGCCGCCATCGTGCGCGCGACCGAGCAGTGCTCGGTCAAGCGCGCGATCGCGACGCCGCCGCGCTTCGCAACCGAGGTCGTCGCCGCGGCCACGGCTTCCTCCTAGTCCTGCGCAGGACCGGCGGGATCGATCGCCTCGTACAGCGCGCCGTAGTCGTCGCGGCCGTGGCCGGCGGCGACCGCGCGCGCGACCACCTCGCGGACGCCGTCGATCGTGACGGTCGCGAGGCCGAGGAGCGCCGCCTCTTCGCGCGCCAGCTCGACATCCTTCAGCAGCAGCTCGGTCGGGAAGGTCGGGTTGTCGTAGTCGCGCTCGAGGTAGCGCTTGAGACGGGTGTCGAAGGACGCCGAGTAGATCGGGCTCGCCCGCACCACGTCCATGAACAGATCGACGTCGACCTGCCGCCGGCGCACCATGCCGAGGCTGAGCGAGAAGCCCGCCGCCTGACAGGCGATCAGCTGGTTGAGCGCCAGCTTGAGCGCCGAGGCCTGGCCGACCCAGCCGGCGTGGAGCGGGCGGCCAAGGGCGGCGAACACGTGGTGCCAGCGCTGGAACTGCGCGGCCGTGCCACCGACCATCACCTGCAGCTTGCCGTCCCGCGCGTGCCCGACGCTGCCGAGCACCGGCGCCTCGACGTACTCGCCGCCGTGCGCCGCGACCTCCTTGCCGATCTCGACGCTCTCCTGCGAGCCGATGGTGCTCATCTGCAGGATCGTGCGACCGGCGATCTCGGGGCCGACCTCGGCCAGGACCGAGCGCACCGCCGCGCCGTCGCGCAGCATGAGCAGGGAGCACGGCGAGGCGGCGACGGCGTGGGCGACCGTGTCGGCGCGCTTGGCGCCACGTGCGGTCAGGGCGGCGGTCTTCTCGGGCGTGCGGTTGTGGACGGTGAGCTGGAAGCCCTGGTCGAGCAGCCGCTCGCCCATGGGCTCGCCCATCAGTCCGGTTCCGATCAGCGTCACGTGCATGGCGGCTCCTCGCGTCGTCCTATACTTCGGCGGGCAAGACTACAGCAGCGGCCGCCGGTGCGGACGAGAGGAGGAAGGATGAAGATCGTGGTTCTGGGAGGGGGTCGGGTCGGCGGTGCGATGGCGCGCGACCTGGTGCGGGGCGGCTTCGCGGTGACCGTCGCCGACGCCTCGCGCGAGGCGCTCGGGCGTTTCGCCGACGAGCCGCGGATCGCGACCGTGGTCGCCGACCTCGGCAGCGACGAGGGCGTGCGGCGGGCCGTCGACGGGCAGGACCTGGTCGTCGGCGCGGTGCCCGGCTTCATGGGCTTCGCGACCGTGCGGCGGGTGCTCGAGGCGGGCAAGGACATCGTCGACATCTCGTTCTTCGACGAGGACCCATTCGAGCTCGACGCCCTGGCGAAGCAGCGCGGGCGCCTGGCGGTCGTCGACTGCGGCGTCGCCCCGGGCTGCGGCAACCTGATCGCCGGTCGCCTGCAGGCCCGGCTCTCCAGGCTCGATCGCTTCCTGTGCTACGTCGGCGGACTGCCGGCGGTGCGCCTGTGGCCGTACGAGTACCGGGCGGTGTTCTCGCCGATCGACGTGATCGAGGAGTACACCCGGCCGGCGCGCATGGTGGAGCGCGGCGAGGTGGTGGTGAAGGAGGCGCTCTCCGAGCCCGAGCTGATCGATTTTCCGGGCGTCGGCACGCTCGAGGCGTTCAACACCGACGGGCTGCGCACCCTGCTCAAGACCCTCGACGCGCCGCAGATGGCGGAGAAGACGCTGCGCTTCCCCGGCCACATCGAGCGCATGCGGATGCTGCGCGAGACGGGCTTCTTCTCCAAGCAGCCGATCACCGTCGGTGGCCAGCAGGTGGTGCCGCTCGAGCTCACCGCCAAGCTCCTGTTCCCGGCCTGGCAGCTCCGTCCCGGCGAGGAGGATTTCACGGTCATGCGCGTCGTCGTCGAGGGCCGCGACGGCGAGCGGCGGGTGCGCTACAGCTACGACCTGCTCGACCGCTTCGACCGCCCCACCGCCACGACCTCGATGGCGCGCACCACCGGCTACACCTGCACCGCGATCGCCCGTCTGGTCGCGGCCGGCAAGTTCAGCGAGCGCGGCGTGTCGCCGCCCGAGGTGGTCGGTCGCGACCCGGTGTGCTACGACGCGGTGATGGCGGATCTCGCGGCGCGCGGCATCGTGTTCCGCGAGACGGTCGAAGAGCTGCCCTGAAGAACGAGGGCGGACCGCTGGCCCGCCACCGCCTCAGCGCTTCTCGAAGTACAGCGCCGCCGAGTTCATGCAGTAGCGCAGGCCGGTCGGCGGCGGGCCGTCGTCGAAGACGTGGCCGAGATGAGAGTCGCAGCGCGCGCAGCGCACCTCGGTGCGCGGCAGGCCGAGGCCCCAGTCGCGGCGGGTGGTGATGCGGTCGGGGGCGATCGGCTGGTAGAAGCTCGGCCAGCCGGTCCCCGACTCGTACTTCGCGTCCGAGCTGTAGATCTCGAGCCCGCAGGCGATGCAGCGGTACACGCCGTGCTCGTGGTTGTTCCAGGTGGCGCCGGTGAAGGCGGTCTCGGTGCCGGCCTGGCGGGTGACGCGGAAGGAGAGCGGCGACAGCAGCTTGCGCCACTCGTCCTCACTCTTCCAGACCTTGTGGGCGAGGTCGGTGGGCCCGTATTCCCAGTAGCTGGGCAGGGACCCGGTCTGCGGCTGGGGCGTCACGTCGGCACCTCCCTGCGCTGCGCGGTAGCCCGCCAGCAGCGCAACGGCCGCCGCGATGGCGGCCAGTGTTCCAGTCGTTCGCATGCTCGCTCCTCGGGGCGGACGAGCGGCCGGCGTCGTCCGCCGGCGTTCTCCGCGTGCAGTAGGTACGCGGCCTGCGCCCCGGCGGTTCAGCGCAGGCGCGGCGTGGGCGGGGAGGCGATCTCAGCCGTTCAGGCGGAGCAGGGCCGGGCGGTCGAGCTTGCCGCGCTCGGTGCGCGGCAGGGCGGCGACGAAGACCACGCTGCGCGGGATCTTGTGGTCGGCGAGATGGCTGCCGGCGAAGCGGCGCACGGCATCGTAGTCGAGCGCCCCGGGCCGGCAGGCGATGACCGCCCGCAGCGCCGGCTCGCCGGTCTCCGGGTGGCGCACGCCGACGACCACGACGTCCTCGACCCCGGCGAGGCTGCGCAGGACGGTCTCGACCTCGCGCGGGTCGACGTTGCGGCCGCGCACGATCACCAGGTCGTCGGCGCGGCCGCGCAGGCGCAGCTCGCCGTTCTCCCAGGCGCCGAGGTCGCCGGTCACGAAGCGCCCCGGCCCGACCGCCGGATCGGGGTCGGGGATCTGGCGCGTGGCGACGGCGCGCGAGAGCACCACGACGCGGCCGTCGGCGGGGTCGAGCTCGACGCGCACTCCCTCGACCGGCGTCCCCACGGTGCCGCGTTCGGCGGCGCCGCCCTCGCGGTCGTACGTGATGCCGCCGCATTCGGTGGCGCCATAGAAGGCGTGCACCCGGCGGCCGAACAGGTCGTGGAACCGGGCCGCGGTCTCGGGCAGGAGCGGCGCCCCGGCGCTCGTCACCAGGCGCAGGCTGGGTGGCCAGGCGGGTGGCGTCGAGAGCCGCACCAGGGCGCTGAGCCAGGCGGGGACGGTGGGGAAGAAGGTGGCGGCGGCGGCGCGCGCCACGGCGAGCGGCGCGAGCGGCGGGCCGGCGCCGCCGGTCGTGACCAGGGGCGTGCCGACCGTCAACGCCGGCAGCGCCAGGCTGACCAATCCGTAGGAATGGGACAGCGGAATCGTGGCGAGCAGCCGGTCGTCGTCGCGGATGCCCATCGTCGAGCGCAGCTGCAGGTCGTCGGCGAGGGCCGCGTCGGCGCTGACCGCCACCCCGCGCGGCGCGCCGGTCGAGCCCGAGGTGAGCTTGACCAGCGCGGTGTCGGCGGGAAGCGGGCAGGGTGGCCCGGCGAGCGTCGCGATCCGCCAGGAGTCGGCAAGGGCCGGCCCGGCGGCGACGAGCAGCGCCGTGGAGCCCAGGGCGGTGGCGATGCGCTCGCCCTCGGTCGCCGCCAGAGCGGCGTCGAGCAGCAGCGGTACCATTCCCGCGCGGTGCACCGCCAGCAGGCCGGCGAGGAACGAGGCGCCGGTTGGCGCGGCGAAGGCGACGAGGGCGCCGCTCTCGCACCGCAGCCCGGCGAGCTCCGCGGCGAGGGTGCGCGACCGGTCGGCGATTTCGCCGGTCGAAACCGACCGATCGGGCGAGAGGACGAGCGGTCGCTCGGGCGATCGCGCGGCGCGACGATCAAAGGCTTCGAGAATCGGATCGGGAGACATCGTCGAGACGGACGCCAGTATACTATCCGGTCCTCGCCACGGTCGGCCCGATGCGCGCTGCGCCACGCGCCGTGGCGGGACGGGGAGGGTGATTCGATGGGTCTGGTTCGATGAGCGAGATGGACCAGTGCGAAGTCGCGGTGCTCGGCGGCGGCCCGGCCGGGGCGAGCGCCGCCGCCATCCTCGCCGAGCAGGGCCGTCGGGTGGTGCTGCTCGAGCGCGACCGCTTTCCCCGCTTCCACATCGGCGAGTCGTTGCTGTCGACGGTGAACGACCGCTTCGCGCGGGTGGGGATCGCCGACGAGGTGCGCGCCGCCGGCTTCCCCGAGAAGTGGGGGGCGACGTTCCTGACCGGCGACGGGAAGGTCAGCCGCTTCGCCGACTTCGCCGAGTGCCCCGAGATCGACCGCCCGCAGACCTTCCAGGTCGAGCGCCAGCGCCTCGATCAGATCCTGCTCGACAACGCGCGCCGTCGCGGCGCCGACGTGCGCGAAGGGCACCGGGCGGTCGACGTCGAGTTCGACCGCGACGGCGCCACCGTCCTCTATCAGGATGCCGAGCGCGCCGAGCGGCGGCTGCGGGCGCAGGCGGTGGTGGATGCCTCCGGCCGCGCCGGCGTCCTGCAGCGCAAGCTCAATCTGCGCCGTGAGGATCCGGGCCTGCAGAACATCGCGGTCTACTCCCACTACCGCGGCGTGCCGCGCGAGGAGGGCCGGCGCAGCGGCGACATCCGCATCGTCTCGCGCCCCGACCTCGGCTGGTTCTGGATGATCCCGATCTCGGCCGAGCTGATGAGCGTCGGCGTCGTGCTGCCGCGCCGCGTCTTCGAGACGGTGCGCGAGCGCGAGCACGAGGAGATCCTGGCCGGCGCGATCGCCGAGACGCCGGCGGTCGCCGCGCTGATGCGCGACGCCGAGCGGGCGTGGCCGGTGCGGGTCGAGAAGGACTTCTCCTACGGCGCCGTCGCTTACTCCGGCGACCGCTTCCTGCTCGCCGGCGACGCCGGCTCGTTCCTCGACCCGGTGTTCTCGACCGGCGTGTCGATCGCGCTCGAGTCGGGAATCGAGGCGGCCGAGGCGCTCGGGCGCGCGTTTGCGACCGGCGACTTCTCGGCCCGCGCCTTCGCCGCCTTCGACCGCCGCCAGCGGCGCCGCTACGAGGTCTATCGCCGCTTCGTGCTCGGCTTCTACTCGCGCAACTTCCGCGACCTGTTCTTCCAACCCCAGGCGAGCCCGGCGCTGTTCCGCGCCGTCGTCACCTATCTCGCCGGCAACTGGGAGCCGCGCTGGCGGACCCGCCTGCTGGTCGAGGCGTTCTTCCTCCTGGTCCGGCTGCAGGCCCGCTTCGAGCTGGCGCCGCGGCTGGAGACCGGGGGCACCGCGATGGAGGCGACGTGAGCCCCGGCGGCGCGGCGGTGCTCCGCGCGGCGCTCGAGCGCCGCCTGCAGTCGCTGCTGGTCGAGAGCTGCCGGCTGCACGGTCTCGAGCCGGGGGCGATCTCGGCCGAGGAGCCGCTGTTCGGCGGCCGCCTGGGGCTCGACTCGGTCGATGCTCTCGAGCTGGTGGTGGCGCTCGAGCGCGAGTTCGGGATCGCCATCGCGACCGAGGAGGTCGGACGCGAGGATTTCGCCAATCTGCGCGCCCTGGCGGAGTTCGTCACCGCCCGGCTGTCGCTGCGGGAGGGTGGCTCGCATGCCTGAGCGCGACGCCGTCGTGGTCACCGGCATGGGAGCGGTGAGCCCCTACGGCTGGGGACAGGCGGCGCTGTGGCGCGGCCTGTGCTCGGCCTCGCCGGCGATCGGCGAGCTCGGACGCTTCGACCCGCGCCCGCACCGCACCCATCTCGCGGCCGAGGTCCCGGCGCCGCCCGCGGCGCGGCCGCTCCCCGCCGGCGATACCCACGCCGATCGCTTCGCGGTTGCCGCCGCCGCCGAGGCGCTCGCCGAGTCCGGCCTCGGCGATCTCGAGGAGACGGTCGTCGGGGTCTACTTCGGGAGCAGCACCGGCGGTCTGTTCGAGTCCGAGGAGTTCTTCGCAGCGCGCTGGGCCGGCGGCCGCCCCGCGCTGCGCCATCTCGTCTCGCAGCCGCCGAGCGGTCCGGGCGAGGCGGTGGCGCGCGCTTTTGGCCTCGGCGGTCCAGTCGAGACGATCTCCTCGGCCTGCTCGTCGGCGAACCTGGCGATCGGCATCGGCCTCGAGGCGCTGCGCGGCGGCGAGGTCGAGGTGGCGCTCTGCGGCGGCGCCGACAGCCTCTGCCGGCTGACCCACGCCGGGTTCAACTCGTTGCGCTCGGTCGACCCCGGCCCCTGCCGCCCGTTCCGCCTCGGGCGCGAGGGGCTCACCCTCGGCGAGGGCGCGGCGGTGCTGGTGCTCGAGACCCTGCGCCACGCCCAGGCGCGCGGCGCGCGGCCGCTGCTGGTGGTGGCCGGCGCCGGCGGCTCGTGCGACGCTCACCACATGACCGCCCCGGATCCGAGCGGCGCCGGAGTCGAGCGCGCGGTGCGCGCGGCGCTCGCGGACGCCGCGACCGCCCCGGAGGAGATCGCGTTCGTCAACGCGCACGGCACCGGCACGCCGCTCAACGACGCCGCCGAATGGGAAGCGCTGCGGCGCGTGTTCGGCGAGCGCGCCAGCGCGATTCCCGTCACCTCGACCAAGGGCTCGATCGGCCATTATCTGGGCTCGGCGGGGGCGGTCGAGGCAGTGGCGACCGCACTCTGTCTGCTCCACGAGGAAGTCCATCCGACGCCCGGCGACGGTGACGTCGATCCCGCCTGTCCCGTGGACCTGGTGCGCGGCATCCCGCGTACGGTGCCCGGAGCGCGCGCCGCGCTGTCCACCAACTTCGCATTCGGCGGCAGCAACGCCGCGCTCGTCCTGCGCCGCTGGGCCGAGCTCCCGGCGTGAGACCGCGGGTCGTCGTCACCGGCCTCGGCACGGTCGGCGCGTGCGGCGCCGGACGGCCGGCGCTGTGCGGCGCGCTGGCGGCGGGCGCGCCGCAGCCGACTGAGATCGAGCTCTCACCCAGGTATCACCGGCGCAGCGGTGCGCGGCGCGCGCTGCTGGTGCGCGAGGCGGAGATCTCGCCCTGGCTGTCGCCGGCGGCGGCGCGGCGCATGGGCTTCCCCTCGCGCCTGGCGGTCGCCGCCGCACGGATGGCGGTCGCCGACGCGACGATTCCCTCCGGCGACCCCGGCTTCACGCGCACCGCGGTGGTGGTCGCGACGAGCTACGGGCCCGCCGCCTTCACCGAGAAGCTGCTCGACGCGATCCTGCGCGAGGGGCCCGAGAACGCCTCGCCGGCGCAGTTCACCGAGTCGGTGGCGAGCGCCCCGGCGGCGCAGGTGGCGATCCAGCTCAAGGCCCTGGGACCGAGCCTGACCGTGATGCAGCGCGAGGCCGGCGCGCTGATCGCGCTCGGCGAGGCGACCCGGCTGCTGCGTCGCGAGCGCGCCGACCGGGTGCTGGTCGGGGTGGTCGACGAGATGACGCCGCTCCTGCACGCCCTGCTCGACCGTTTCCGCGCCCTGGCGCCGCCGGACGCGGCCGGAGAGGAGGTGGCGCGGCCGTTCGACCGCGACCGCCGCGGCTTCCTCGCCGCCGAGGGCGCCACCCTGCTGCTGCTCGAGCGCGAGACCGACGCCCGCGCGCGCGGCGCCAACCCGCTGTGCGCGATCGCCGACTGCTGGTCGGCGTTCGACCCCAGCGCGCGGCCGAGCGCCTGGGGCACCGGCGCCGAGCGGCTGGCGATCGCGCTGCGCGCCGGCGCGGCGCGCACGGAGGGGGGGCTCGGCCGGGTGGATCGCATCGTCTCGGGCGCCTCCGGGTCGGTCGGCGGCGACCGGCTCGAGGCGCTGACCCTGCGCGCTGCCTGGAGTGGTCGAGAGCTGCCACCCGTCCTGGCGCCGAAGGGGACCCTCGGCGAGTACGGCGGCGGCTTCCTCGCGGCGGCGGTCCTGGCCGCGGCGGGCGAGCCGAGCGGACCGACGGCGGGCTTCCGCACCGTCGACCCGGAGCTCGCGATCGTCCCCCACGACGGCCGGCCGCTCGCGCCCCCGGCGCTCACCCTCGCCACCTCCCTCGCCGCCGGCGGCGCCGCGGCCTGGGCGCTGCTCGAGCCGGCGTAGAGCGTCTCAGTCCGCGATCGCCGCCGTCCCCAGCAGCCCGCGCGTGATGATGCCGGCGCGCTGGGGGAGGCTGAGGCTCACCCGTCCGCGGAAGACGTCGTAGCCCCGGCGCACGATCTCGCGCAGCACCGCGACGTAGACCGCGCCGAGGAGGGCGACGGTTCGGCGGGCGTCGGGCTCGACCAGGTCGGGGAGCGGCCGGGAGGCGCGGAAGTGGGCCATGGCGCGCTCGGCCTGGAAGGCGAGGAGGTCGCGCACCCCGGGTGCCGCGAGTCCGCGGCGCAGGCTCTCCTCGCTGACCCCGAAGCGCGCCAGCTCCTCCTGTGGGATGTAGATGCGGTCGCGCTCGAGGTCCTCCTGGACGTCGCGCAGGATGTTGGTGAGCTGCAGGCCGAGCGCCAGGTCGCGGCCGCGCGCGTGGGCCTCGCTCGTGCGCGCGCCGAAGATGCCGAGCGAGATCTCGCTGATCGACACCGCCACCTCGCGGCAGTACTCGAGCAGGTCGTCGAACGTCGCATAGCGGCTCTGCACCAGGTCGCGGCGGCAGCCGGCGAGGAGATCGGCGAAGCCCTGCTGGGGGATCGGGTAGCGCTCGAGCGAGGCGGCGAGGGCGCGCGACACCGGGTGCGACGGCTTGCCGGCGTAGCAGCTCTCGAGCTCGATTTCCCAGGCGTCGAGCGCCGCTCCGCGGTCGCCGATCCCGGCCTCGTCGGCGAGGTCGTCGGTGAAGCGGCAGAAGGCGTACGCCGCGTAGACCGCGTCGCGCTTCGGCCGCGGCAGGAAGCGGAAGCCGAGCGCGAAGTTGCGCCCGCGCGCCACCGTCAAGCGGCGGCAGTAAGCGAAGTCGTCGGCGAGCGAGTGCGGCATGGCGCGGTCGGTGGAGAAGCTTGCGGCGCGCAGCGTATCGCAGGCGGTGCCCGGGCGATGCGGGGCGGCGCCCGTGGTACCATGCGCCGCCCTCGGAGGGTATGGATGGATGATCATGGAGGAACGCGCATGCGGATTGGACGCCGATTCTTTTTGACCGGCCTGAGCGCCATTCTCGCGCTCGCCGCACCGCAGCTGGCGACGGCTCAGATCAGCATCATCCCGGTCCTGAGCTGCGTGACCGTCGACGCCTCGACGAACGTCGCCACGGCCTACTTCGGCTGGGTGAGCCTCGAGTCCACGCCCGTCGTGATTCCCCTCGGGGTGTCGAATTTCTTCGCACCCCCTCCCGCCTTCCGCAACCAGCCGACCACGTTCGCGCCCGGCCAGAACTACAAGGCCTTCAGCGTCGCGTTCCCGGCCGACACCACGCTCACCTGGACGCTGAACGGCGTCGCCGTTTCGGCGAGCGCCGCCAGCCCGAGCTGCGGGCCGGTCTGCCGCAACGTCCAGACGGTGTCGACGACGACCGTTGCGGACGTCGCGTGCAACGCCGGGGAGATCCTGACCGCGGGCGGCGGGCGCTGCGACAACACGCTGCTCAACTTCCCCGTGCAGTGGAACGTGGGCCAGGTGCAGGCGAGCCAGATGAGCTTCGCGGGCGGCGTCTACGGTTGGCACGTCGAGTGCCGCATCGGCAACGCCACGGCGAGCGCCGCATGCTGCGCTTTCTGAGCGCGACCGCGGCCGCCCGGCCCTGGCGCGCGGCGGCGGTCGCCCTGTTCCTCGCGCTCGGCGGGCTCGCGACGGTGCAGGCGGCGACCGACCCGTCCGGCGACACGCTCGGCGTGGCCGCGCCGCAGCTCGACCTGGTCGCGATCGACGGCTACACGACCCCGCCGGCCATCGTGCTGCGCCTGACGCTCGCCGCTCCGATCGCGGCGGGCGACAGCGGCGCCGCCAACGCGCTGCAGGGTCTGGTGGAGATGGACGTCGACCGCAGCCCAGCAACCGGCGGCGCCTCGCAGGTCGGCCTCATCTGCCCGCAGGGGACTCCGATCGGCGTCGACTACACGGTCGACCTCTTTCATTACTCGTCCGCCGCCGGCACCGCGCCGGTCCTCAACGCGCAAGCGGCGATCGTCGGCCAGGCGGCGGTGACGTTCAGCGGCAACCAGGTGACGATGTACGTCCCCAAGTCGCTGGTCGGATCGCCGGCCGCGATCGACGTTGCCACGACGGTGGGCACGCCGGGCGAGCTCACCGACTGCATGCCGAACGCGGACGTCCTCACCGTGCCACTCCTCAACGAGGAATTCTCGCCCGCCGTCCCGACCCTCGCGCCGCTCGGCGTCGTGCTGCTCGCGCTGGGGCTCGGTTGGTTGGCGGTGGCGCGCTTGCGGCGAGCCGGGCGCGGCAAGGCGGCCGGCGGCTAGCGCCGATCGAGGAAGATCAGGGCGGTAACCACCAGGCCCAGCGCGAGGAGGGCGAGGCCGAGGTGGCCAAGCGCCGGAATCTCGGCGATCGCGGCCTTCCCCAGGATCAGGTCGTCCACCGTGTAGAGGAAGGCGACGGTGTGCGCCGGGTCGCCGTAGCGCACCTGGACGGTGTCGAAGGGCTGCGCGGCCACCAGACCGATGAAGTAGACGAAGCCGCCGTCGCTCGTCGTCGCCAGCGGCGCGGGGGAATTGCCGGCAGTGCCTTGCGGCGTGACCAGGAGGATGTCGTCGGCGAGCAGCGGATCTCCAGTCACCACGGTCATCCCGAAGGCATGGGAGGCGGGCAGGACCATGTCGAGCTCGTCGCCGTGCTGGATCTGCCGGTCCGCAACCGGGGCGGCATCGAGACCGAGGAAGCGGACTCCGGAGGTCGTCGGCAGCCCGTCTTCGACCGCCAGGTCGATCGCGCCGCCGGCGATCGAGTGATGGAAGGTGATGCCGTCCCTGCTGTCGCCGTTCGCGATCCGTGTCCCGGCGGCGATGTCCTCGAAGTCCACGGTTTGGATCTGCGCGCCCCCGGGGATCGCCGCGTGGAAGGCGACGGGATCGGTGAACGCCGTGAGTTGAGCGCTCGCCGCCAGGGCGACGAGCTGCAATCCGACCCACCAGGCCGTCGCCGAGCCGCGCGCGGCCCTGACGCGGCATTCCCGGCGCGGGCTCATTGCTCGAAGCAGTACAGGTGCGCGGTCGAGTTGCAGGTCTGATTCGAGAGCGAGCCGCCGTCGCTCCAGCCGGCGTCAGTCGAGCTCATCGAGCCGAATCTGCCGCCGTCGCCGGACGCGCCGCTCGCCCAGTTGAGACAGTTGGGGCCGGAGGTTCCGCCGGCCGCCGATGCCCCGGTCCAGACCCGTACCGTACCGCCTCCCGCTGGGTTGCCGAGCTCGTCGGCGTCGATCGCGTGGGCGAGCGTGCCGTCCGTGAGGTCCGCCCAGTTGGCAGCGATCACCACGTCGTTCACCAGACAGTACGCCGTGCTCGCGGGCGTGAAGCGGGCGGCGGGGGAGGCGGTGCCGTCGGCGATCCAGGCGCGATACGTCCCGCTCAGGCCGGCGTTCGCGGCGGCGAGAGCGCACTTCTGGTCGGCGCTGGGCAGCCCGCCCAGGTCGCCGGCAAAGACGGCGCTCGTCGCGAAGACCTTCTTGGCGAAGGCGCAGGGATGCAGCTTCGCGACCAGCGCCTCGAGGGCGGTCAGGCGCGTGTCGAGGGCGGCGATCTCGCTCTCCTGCGTCGCGTTCTGGCTCTGCAAGGCGACGATCGCCTGCTGCTGGGCGGCGTTCTCGGTCTGCAGCGCGGTGATCGCCTGCTGGTGGGCAGCGCTGTCGCTCTGCAGGGCGACGATCTCCGCCTGCAACTGGGAAAGGGTGAGGCGCTGCGCCCCGGCCGGCACGGTCACGACCGCCGCGAGGATTCCAAGAGCGACGCGTCGCCCAATCCGTCGATGAACCGTCACTTCGCCCGTGAGAATTCGCATGCGTCTCCTGGATTCGGGTGAGAGGGTGGCGCATTCTACGGGTCGGACGCGGAGCGAATCAATCCGGTCGCGCCTGCGAGGCGCCTGGTCGCGAGATCTCTCCCAGCTCGGGCGTCGCCCCGGCGGCGCCCTTGCGCGGCGGCCGGCACCAGTGCTCCGCCAGGTTGTGGCGGCACGCCGCGCGCTGGCGCCAGCTGCGCACGACCAGAGGGAAGAGCAGTCGCTTCCAGGCCGCGAAGCGGTGCCAGCCGGCGAGGTACGAGTCGAAGTCCCGGGCGGCGGCGCGGCGCACGAACTGCGCCAGGCCGGCGTTGCCGCCGAGCTCATAGAGAAAGCGGTTGACGACGCTGCCGCGCTGCTTGCGCTGGAGAGCCGCCTGCCACAGCTCGTCGTAGGAGCGGCCCTCGAGGATCGCCTGCGCGGCGAGCGCGCCGGTGGTGATCGCGTAGCGGATGCCGAGGCCGAACAGGTAGTCTTGGAAGCCGCCCGCCTCGCCGGCGTAAAGCGTCGGGCCGCGCTGCGCCGTCGCCTTGAGCGTGAAGTTCATGTAGGAGTAACCGGTGCGCTCGCCCTGCGGCGTGAACGGCTCGAGCTCCTGGAAGCGGCGCAGGCAGGCCTCGTAGCGCGCGTCGATCGAGCGGAAGTCGGCGACGATCGCGGTGCCGAAGGTCGCGAAGCCGCGGCGCACGAAGAGGTACGCGTAGCCGCCCGGCGCCAGACGCTGGTCGAACAGCACCCAGACGCGGTCGGTGAGCGGAGTCGAGAAAGTCATCTCGCGCGCCAGGCCGTCGGCCTGCGCCGGACCGGTGGCGACGATCGCGGCCTCCTCGGGCCGCAGCCGGGCGTTGAAGCGCACCTCTGCTCCCGCCGCCTCGGCCTGGGCGAGGAGGCCGCGGTCGAGCGTGCCCTCGACCGGGCCGCGGCGCAGGAAGTAGCCGTACGGGCGCCTGGAGCGCACCTCGCGCGGGCGCAGCTTGTGATCGAAGAGGACCGCCTGGCGCTCGGGCTCGAACGTGAAGTTGGTGGCGATGCCGAGCCGGGCGAGCAGATCGGCGCCGTCCTCGGCCTCGCTCGAGTTCTCGAGCACCTGCCAGTCGCCGATGAAGCGGTGGCCGACCCGGCCGCGCGCCTCGCAGACCTCCACCCGGCGCCCGGCGCGGGCGAGGACGATCGCCGCCGCGAGCCCGGCCGGGCCGGCGCCGGCGATGCGGATCGGGGCGTCGCTCATCGCCGCCCCCAGCGCGCCCGCAGCAGGAGAGCGAGGCGCGCAAGAGGTCCCAGGCTGGCGTCCGCGGGCACGCCGCCTGGCGGCCGGCGCTGGACTGCGAGGGCGACGAAGCGCGCAGCGTGGGTCCAGGTAGGCGGGAGATTCGCGATCGTCGTGCGCACCGCCTGGTGCTCGGCGCCGAGCGCGGCGGCGGCCAGGGCGATGGCTTCGGCCGGCGGAGGCTCGCCGAGCAGCGCCTCGACGATCGGCGGAGCCAGGGTGTCGGCAGGGATCGTCGAGGCACCGGAAAGCGCGGTCGAACGGGCCACAGCCAGGATCGCGGCGAGGGCCTCCGCCGGCCAGGGCCGCTGCCGCGCCGCTGCCGCCATGGCGACGAACACCGGCTGCCCGACCGGCCGGCCGGCGAGCGCCTCCTCGAGCGCGAACTCCCAGCGGTTGATGTGCGCCAGGCGCTCGCCCTCGACGCCGCGTTGGCGCGCGAAGTCGAACAGCGTGCGGACCCAGGCGGCGAGCGCTTGCGCGCGGCGGCGCTCGGGCCGGGGCAGCAGCAGCAGCGCCGGCGCCAAGTCGCCGAGCAGCGCCCGGCAGATCTCGCCGCACAGCGCGAAGGCGCGCGCCTCGTCGAAGTCGGCGAGCGGCTGCGGGACCTCGTCGGCGAGCCGGGTGTGCGGGCTGCGCGCCAGCGCATCGGCGCGCCAGGCGGGCTCGTCGGGATGGCGCTCGCGCGGCGCCTCGCCGGGCGCGGCGAGGGTCACCCCGCGCAGCGCGGGTCCCCCTGCGCTTGGCCTAGTCGGCATCGGTCGTCTGATCGGCGGAAGCCAGCATGCGCCGCGATGGTACCGCACGCGGCGGCGCCCGAACGGGCGCGCTCCGCTCAGGGACAGGGGAACGCGGTGTTGTCGAAGAAGGGCTGGAAGAGATGCCCCTTGGCGTTGCCGTAGGTGCGCGTCTGCCCGGTCCGGGTGTCGGTGACGGTGATCTCGACGCCGACGTTCGTCAGCCCGCCGCCCGCCACCCACCAGTGGTTGAAGGGCGGGCTGCAGGCGTCGAGGATCTTCACGATCAGCTCGACGTTCCCCGGATCGAAGAAGCTGAACTTCACGCTCTGTCCGCTCTCGAGCAGCACCGTCGCCGGACCGGAGCCGTTGTTGGGAGTGGCGTCATACGTCGCCTCGACCTTGAAACGGTCGTACAGGCAGGTCGCGGTCGAGGTCGGCACGCAGCGGGCCGAGGCGGCGACCATTCCGAAGACGATGGCGTCGTTCGTCATCCCCAGCGAGCGGTTCGCCGCGCCAGCGAAGGCCTGCGGCCCGTTGCCGAGGTTGGCGAAGTCGAACGCCCCGAAGCTGTAGGCCGGTCCCAGGATCGAGCCCGCGATGGCCATCCACAGCTTGCCGCCGGCGACCGTGGCGGCGGTCGGCACGATCGCGGGGACGATCAGCGGGCCGCTCGACTGGTAGACGAGCGTCGGCACCAGCGCCGAGTCGATGCGATCCATGAACAGGTTGCCGTTGGTGTCGTTCGAGGCGAAGTACAGCGCGTCGTCGAGCGGGTCGATGGCGATCGCGGCGCCGAGGGTCAGCGAGCTCGTGCACGGCAGGAGCCGCGAGCTGTCGAGGCTGCCGAGCGGCGTGGCGACGGCGGTCGTGGGGTCGATCTGGAAGAGCTCGTTGTCGAAGACCCTCCCGCAGAGGACGAAGCCGTAGAGGTTGCCCTGGCTGTCGAAGGCGAGGCTGCGAATCTCGTCCGGCAAGGTGCCGATCGGCGTCAGGGAGAGGCCCTCGAAGTCGACGCGCAGGAGGGCTGACTGCCCGCCCGCGAGTCCCACCGTGTAGAGGTCTCCGTTCGTCGGGTTGCGCGCCAGCCCGAGCAGCAGCCCGCTCGTCGCCACCGGCACGGGCGCGGTCAGCAGGTGGTTCTCGTCGGCAAGGATCAGGGCACCGACCGAGGAGGTGGCGCCGGCCGGGAACGCGTAGGTGATTGCCTGGAAGAGCTCGGCGGCGGTCGGCGCAGCCAGCAGGACAATCGCGCCGACGATCAGGAACGGGAGCCGCAAGCCGCGGCGTCGGCCTGCGCAAAGTCGGGTCGTCGTCATCGCGCCTCCGATCGGCGGAGGGCGCACGGTATCGCGGGGGAGGGCCGACCATAGCACGGCCGGCCGCTCGCGTTCCGGTTCTAGCGGTTCTGCGGCGGCGGCGGCGAGCCCTGGTCGGCGGGCTGGCCGTTCTGGGAGTCGTTGGCGAGCTGCTGGCTGTCCTTCATGTACTGGTTGACGGCGTCTTCCTTCTCCTGATCGGTCGTCGCCGCGTCTTGCGCCTTCTGGGCACGCGCCGCGATCGCCCGGGCGCGGTCCTCGATCGAGCGGGTGCGCTCGGCCTCCGAGGACGGCGCGGAGGAGTTGTCGGTCGAGCTCCCCGAGCTCTGCGCGGACGAGGCGTCGTCCGGGCCGCCGACCCGGTCCACCTTGTGCTCGTCGCAGGCGAGCTGGACGAGCGCCGCGAGCGCGAGCGCGAGCAGCGAAGCGAAACGCAGGATTCGGAGCATGGCACCTCCCGGGTTGGTGCCGGAATCGTACTCCGGGCAGGGCGCTAGAAGAAGTAGCGCGTGGCGTGGAACAGCACCGGCGCCGCGAAGCACAGCGAGTCGATGCGGTCGAGGATGCCGCCGTGGCCGGGGATCAGCTCGCCGTAGTCCTTCACCCCGCGGTCGCGCTTGATCGCCGACATCGTCAGGCCGCCGGCGAAGCCCATCAGCACGACGACGAGCGACATCGCCGCCGCCTGGCGCGGCGAGTACGGCGTGAGCCGGTAGAGCGCGGTGCCGAGCGCGGTCGCCGTCAGGGCGCCGCCGACGAAGCCCTCCCAGGTCTTGTTGGGGCTCACCAGAGGCGCGATCTTGTGCCGGCCGAGGAGCTTCCCCCACACGTACTGGAAGACGTCCGACATCTGCACCACGACGATCAGGAAGAGGAGGAGGCGCGCCCCTTTGCCCTCGAAGCCGGCGATGTCGAGGGTCAGCAGGGCGGGCGCGTGGCTGACGCAGTAGACCGCGATCATCAGCCCCCACTGGATCTTCGCGGTGCGCTCGAGGAAGCGCTCGGTGTCGCCGGCGAGCGCCGAGCGGATCGGCACGAAGAGGAAGGCGTACACCGGGATCAGGATCGAGAACAGGCCGTACCAGCCAATCGCCACCAGCCAGTACTGCAGCGGGAGGATGATGAAGAAGCTCCAGAAGAGCGTCGCGTGGTCGCCGCGCCGGGTCGGCGTCAGGGTGATGAACTCGCGCAGCGCCAGGAAGGAGAGGAGTCCGAACAGGATGACCGCGCCCTTCTTGCCGGCGGCGAGCGCCAGGGCGACGACCGCGACCATCACCCACCAGGCGCCGACCCGGGCGTTCAGGTTGGCGACCGTCGCGCGGCCCGACGCGCTGCGCACCGCGCGCGCCAGGACGAAACCGACGAGCGAGGCCGTGGCGAGGAAGGCGACGATGCCGCCGAAGGTCCAGAGCAGCGCCGGGTCGAAGCGTTCGCTCATCATGCCTCCCGCAGCGCGATGACCGCGGCCCGGGCGCGCTCGAGGAAGGCGTCGCGCGGCTCGTCCGTGCCGAGCGCCAGGGGCGCGCCGAAGGTGACGCCGGCGAGGAGCGGCACCGGCAGGAACTCGCCCTTGGGCAGGATGCGCCCCAGGTTCTCGAGATACGCCGGCACCAGCTCGACGTCCGGCCGGGCGCGGGCGAGGAAGTAGAGACCGCTCTTGAACGGACCGGGATCGGCGGCGAAGCCCCGCGTTCCCTCGGGAAAGAGGATCAGCGAGCCGCCGCCCATCTCGGCCAGGGTGTGCTCGACGACCGCCTGGGCGCGGGCGCGGCGTTCGGCTTCCGGCAGGTCGCCCGGGGCGCGATCGCCGGCGGCGCGCTCGACCAGGACGGCGCGGAAGACCCGGCTTGCGAGGTAGCGCCGCACCGGGCCCCGCCGCCAGTAGTCGGCGGCGGCGACCGGCCGGGTGCGGGCGCGCAGGGCCGGCGGCAGGGCCGACCAGATGACCATGAAGTCGAGGTGGCTCGAGTGATTGGCGAAGTAGATTCGTGGCCGCGGCGCCGGCTCGCAACCGCGCCAGTGGCCGTGCGCGCCGCACAACAGCTTCACGCCCGCCACCAGCAGCGGCGCCAGCGGGTGGACAGATGGGCTCATGCGCGGGCGTTGAGCGCGCCGGCGATCGTCAGCAGCCGCCGGGCGATGGTCACGGCGGCGCCGGCGACGACGAGGGCGAGCGCCGCGGTGAGGACGTGAGCGGCGAGCGCGGCGCGTCCGGCGAGAGCGAGCGCCGCGCCGAGCACGCACGCGGCGGTCATTGTCGCCATGCGCTGCTGCTTCGCCATCGGGCCCAGGAAGTGCTGCCCGGCGCCGGCCGCGGCGCCGAGCACCCGCACGTAGGCGGTAATGACGGCGAGGACCGCGGCCGCCCAGCCGAGCTCCACGCCCCAGGCGGATCCGGGCTGGGCGTAGGCGGCGCCGGCGAACACCAGGGCGTCGGCGAAGCGGTCGGGGAGGTCGTTCCACAGCTCACCGGTCTTGCTGCCCAGGCCGCCCTCGACCGCCACCATGCCGTCCATCAGGTTGGCGAGCAGGCGGAGCTGGATTCCCGCCGCGGTGGCCAGGAAGAGGAGCGCCGCCGCGGCCGGGCTCGCCGCACGAACCGCGAGCGGCAGGCAGGCGCCGGCGGCGCCGGCGAAGACGACGCTCAGCGCCGAGATGAAGTTCGGCGCGACGCGCCAGGTGGTGAGCCGGCGGGCCAGGGCCGCGGCCCACGGCTTGCCGCGCGACTGGAGCGGACGGCGGGCGGGCTCGCCGCTCACGCGAGCAGGCGCAGCAGGTCGTGCTGCGGCGCGTGGCCGGTGACCTCGGCGCGCTCCGGGGTCAGCACGACATTGATCTCGGTGCGCACCCCGAAGTCGCCGGGGAAGTAGATGCCGGGCTCGATCGAGAAGCAGGTCCACGGCATCAGCCGCCGCACGTCGTGGGTCTCGAGGTTGTCCATGTTGGCGCCCGGGCCGTGGTCGGTGGTGTGGATCGAGTGCCCGGTGCGGTGGATGAAGAACTTGCCGTAGCCGGCCTTGTCGATCACCGCGCGGGTCGCGTCGTCGACCTCGTAGCCGCGCACGATCTCGCGCGGGTAGCGGTCCTGGACCAGCTTCAGGCCGGCGTCGCGCGCCGCGACGGCGATCGACCAGATCTCCTGCTGGCGCTCGGTGGGGGCGGCGGCGCACACTCCGCACCAGGTGATGTCGGCGTACACGCTGCCCTCCGCCTTCTCCTTCGCCCACAGGTCGATGAGCAGGAAGTCGCCCTTGCGGATCGGCGACGAGCCGGCCGGGCCGGGCGTGTAGTGCGGATCGGCGGCGTGGGCGTTCACGCCGACGATCGGGTGGTCCTCGGCCATCAGTCCGACCTTGTCGAACTCGGCGACGATGTACTGCTGAACCGTGTACTCGTCGAGGCTGCGCCCGGCCTTGAGGGCGTCGCCGACCATGGCGAACGCCGCCTTCACGATGCGGTGCAGGTGATCGTTGGCGCGGCGGTGGCCGGCGTACTGCTCGGGGCTCCAGGTGGCGGCGAAGCGCTGCACCAGGTCGGCCGAGGAGTGGAGCTCGCAGCCCGCCTCGCGCAGCAGCTCGGCGTGCCCGGCGTCGAGCCGCGAGACGATCGGGATCTCGTTCTTCGGGCTGTACTGGACCGCGAGCCGGCGCACGCCGGAGAGCAGGCGGCCGAGCGCTTCGCGGTGCTCCTGCCAGCGCAGGTACAGCGTCTTCTCGCCCGGCAGGTGGTCGAGCATCGCGGGCTCGAGCGCGTGGTTCAGCTTGCGCGGCTGGCCGGCGGCCGGCACCAGGTAGTAGCAGCGGCGGGTGACCATCTTGCCGCCCAGGCCGAGAAAGTCGAGTGAGATCGGGTCGCTCTGCTGGAAGCAGACGAAGAGCCAGCCGTCGAGCTCGGCCTCGGTGAGGGCCTGCTGGATGGCGGGAATGCGGTCGGCGAGCATGGGGACCTCCTTGAAGTCGGGCGGCGATCGTAGCAAAGCGG
>Ga0316628_100000865_pt1 | contig 20094 bp, 19 predicted proteins | sample OWC_Aug_M2_C1_D5_FD_207648 | JGI IMG/M metagenome (GOLD analysis project Ga0316628, IMG submission 207648) | Wetland soil microbial communities from Old Woman Creek delta, Ohio, United States - OWC_Aug_M2_C1_D5_C | ecosystem: Environmental > Terrestrial > Soil > Wetlands | place: USA: Ohio... | reverse complement strand
GCCCGCTCTCGCATTGCGGAGCGACGATCGTATACTGCCCGCCTTGGAGTCGCCGTGATCGTCGAGCGCATGACCCAAGCCGATGTCTCCGACGTGCTCGCGATCGAGACGGCGTCGTTCCGCGAGTCGCAGCCTCGGCTGCCGCAGTCGGGCGATCCGAAGGAGATGAGCGCGTCGCGCGGCGGACGCATGAGCGCGACGCAGCTGCGCGACGAGCTCGCGCGGCCGTGGGCGCGCCTCTGGGTCGCGCGGGCGTCGGGCCCCGTCGGCGATGCGCCCTCGCACGCGGTCGCCTTCTTGCTCGCGTGGCACGTCGCGGACGAGCTCCACGTCCTCGACGTCGCGACGCACCCCGAGTTCCGCCGCCGCGGCTACGGGCGCGCGCTCATGCAGCAGGCGCTGGCGTACGCCAAGGAGCACCAGGGTCGTCACCTCCTGCTCGAGGTGCGCCGCTCCAACACGCCCGCGATCCGCCTCTACCGCGACTGCGGCTTCTTCGCGATGGGGCTGCGCAAGCGCTACTACCCAGACGACGAAGACGCGGTCGAGATGGTCTTGCTCCTCGACGAGCGGGGCGAGGTCCAGCCGCGGCGCGACGAGGTCAGCGTCTGAGGAAGCCAAGGACGCTCACCGTTTCGTCGTCTACACTGAGCGCCGTGCGAAGACCCCGAACCGCTCTGTTTGCCCTCGCCCTGACCTTCCCGCTGGCGAGCGCGCTCGCCCAGCAACCCCGGCACCACGGCGGCGGCGCCACCGCGCCGAGCGCGAGCGCGTCGTCGTCCGCCAAGACGCGCGCGCAGTACGTCCCGGCGACGGGCCCGCTCGGCCCGGCGAAGGACGCGCTCGCCAAGGGCGACTACGCCGAGGCGGAGAAGTTCCTCAAGGGCGTCTCGGGCGCCGCCAAGGGCGACGCGATCAAGGAGCTCGCGCGCATCCAGGCCCTGCAGGGCCGGTTCGCCGATGCCGACGCCACGCTCAAGCAGCTCGCGGCCGCGGGGCGCGGCGCCGAGGCCGCGGCGATGCGCGCGAACGTCCTTTTTCACACGGGCAAGCGCGACGACGCGATCAAGCTCCTCGACGCGAACAAGGGCGCGAGCGGCGTCGGCGGCCGCGAGGTGCGCGTCGAGCTCGGTGAGTTCCTCATCGCGATGGGCAAGCGGCACGACGCCGACGCGCCGCTGATGACCTTGCCGGGCGACTACAACTCGGACGCGATCAAGGACGACGACGCGCCGAACATGGCACTGCTCGGCCGCGCGACCCAGCTGCTCCGCGCGTGGAAGAACGCGGCGACCTCGTACCAGTCGGCCGAAGACGTCGACAAGCGCAACGTCCAGGCGCGCCTCTGGCACGCGCAGGAGGACCTCGAGAAGTTCGAGATCGCCGGCGCGGAGCGGCGCGTGCGCGACGTGCTCAAGCTCGAGCCAAAAAACCCGGACGCGCTCGTGCTGCAAGCGCGGATCAAGCTCGAGCAGACGCTGGATTTCGACACCGCCGAATCGCTCCTGAAGGACGCGCTGGCCGTGAACCCCAAGCATGTCGGAGCCCACGCCGTGCGCGCGGGCGTCGCGCTCCACGACGGCGACATCAAGACCGCCGAGAGCGAGGTCGCCGCGGGCTTCGCGGTCGACCCGAACGACCTCGAGCTGTGGAGCCTCAAGGCCGCCGCCCGCTTCCTCGCCGACGATCGGCAAGGCTACGAGGACGCCAAGAAAGAGGCGCTCGGGCGCAACCCCGAGTACTCGGCCTTCTACACCACGGTGGCCGAGTACGCCGAGTGGGAGCACCGCTACGACGACATCATCGCCATGATGAAGGAGGCGGTGAAGGTCGACCCCGACGACGGCGCGGCCTGGGCGCAGCTCGGTCTGATGGAAACGCGGCGTGGGGACGAGCAGGACGGCCTGCTCGCGCTCAACAAGGCGTGGTCGAAGGACAAGTACAACGTCTACGTCTACAACACGCTCGATCTGTTCGAGTCGAACTTCGCCAAGGACTACGACCTCGTCGACGAGGGCCCGTTCAAGATCCGCTACTCGAAGAAGACCGAGCCCGTGCTGCGCCGCTACGTGCCGCGGATGCTCGGGGAGGCGTGGGCCTCGATGAAGGCGCGCTACGGCTTCGTCCCCTCGCAGCCGATCCAGATCGAGGTGTTCGAGCCCGGGACGAGCGGCAAGATCAAGGACGCGCGCCAGCAGTTCAACGTCCGCATCAGCGGCCTGCCGGGCGGCATGCTCCAGGGTGTCTGCTTCGGGCACGTCATCGCGGCGATGGGGCCAGCCGCGGAGCCGTTCAACTGGGGCAACGTGCTCTGGCACGAGCTCGGGCACGTCTTCGCCATCCAGCTCTCGAAGAACCACGTCCCGCGGTGGTTCACCGAAGGCCTCAGCGAGTACGAGACGATCGCGCGGCGCCCCGAGTGGGCGCGCGAGATGGACCCGGAGCTGTACGTCTTCTTGTCGAAGAACCGCATGCCGAGCTCGGTCGACATGAACCGCATCTTCACGCACGCCGACAGCGCGGAGGACATCACGGTCGCGTACTACGCGGCGAGCCAGATGATGGTCTTCACCGTCGAGCAGTTCGGCATGCCGAAGGTCGTCAAGGCGCTCGAGCTCTGGGGGCAGGCCGTCACGACGCCGAACGTGATCCAGCAGGCCTTCGGTGTGGCGCCGGCGGAGTACGACCGGCGGTTCCGCGAGTGGGCGCTCAAGCGGCTCGATCGCTACAAGGGCCAGTTCATCCCGGACCTGCGCATGACCAAGAGCCTCGAGCAGGCCAAGGACGCCGCCGCGAAGAACCCCAACGACTCCGACGCGCAGCTCGAGCTTGCGGTCGCGTACATCCGCGACGAGGACGCCGACAAGGCGAAAGCCGCGCTCGACCAGTCCCTGAAGCTCGATCCGAAGAACATGCGCGCTCACTACCTCGCCTTCCGCTTCGCCGGGCGCGACGCCAAGGCGGCCGAGGAGCACCTCGCGGCGATCCAGAACCTCGGCGGCGACGGCTACTTCGTCCGCACGCAGCTCGCGCTGCTGGCCAAGCGCAAGAAGGACAACGCCGAGTACAAGAAACAGCTCGAGGCGGCCTACCGCTTCGACCCGACGCAGACCGAGACGCTCGGGAGCCTCTTCGAGCTCGCGCAGCAGGAGAAGCGCGAAGACGACGAGCTCGACATCGAGCGCAAGTACGCGATGCTCGACCAGCACGACCCGAAGGTGTGGCTCTGGCTGCTCAAGCGGCTGGTCGACCGCAAGATGTGGGACGAGGCGCGCAGCGTGGGCGAGGGCGCCCTCTTCGTCGACGTCTACGATCCGGAGATGCACACGCTCTACGCGCGCGCCCTCTCCGCGCACGGCGAGCACGACCGGGCCGCGTTCGAGCTCGAGAGCGCGCTGCTGTGCGAGCCCAAGGCCGACGAGGCTGCGACCGCGCACGCGCTCCTCGCCGAGGAGCTGGTCACGCTCAAGCGCATCCCGGACGCCAAGCAGCACCTCGACGAGGCCAAGCGCCTCGACCCGACCAACGACGAGATCAAGAACGTCAAGATCCCGTAGCCGCGATCAGTGCTGCGCACACGGCGCCGGCACGCCGCACTTCGCCGGGACGCCGGAGCAAGTGCCGCTGCAGCAGTCGCCGGCGGTGTTGCAGTCGGCTCCCTCCGCGAGGCAGCTCGAGGTGCACGCCGGGATGCCCTGCGCGTTCGGCGCGCAGACGCCGCGGCAGCAGTCGGTGTCGGCCGTGCACGGCGAGGAGGGCTCGCGGCACGGCCCGGGGCCGAGGTCGCAGCGCTGGGTCGCCGTGTTACACACCCCGGAGCAGCAGTCGCCGTCCGCCGTGCACGCCTCGGCGGTCGGTCGGCAGCTCGACTGCTCCAGCGCGCACTGCGTGCCGTCGCACAGCGACGAGCAGCAATCCGCGCCGACCGAGCACGGCGAGCCGGCGACGCCGCAGACCGACGCGCTGCAGACGCCCTGGACGCAGCCGAACGAGCAGCACTGCCCGGCGCTCGTGCACGCAGCCCCGACGGCACGGCAGAACGGCAGGCAGCTCAGCTCGCCGCCGCTTGGCTCGCAGCGGCCGCTGCAGCAGGCGCTGCGCGCCGCACACGACGTGTCGACACCGCCGCACGTGCCCGAAGGAAGGCAGACGTTCTCCTCACACCGTCCGGAGCAGCACTTCGTGCTGTCCGAGCACGAGTCGCCGTTGGCGGCGCACGCGGCCGCGGCCTCGCAGCCGGCGTCGACGCCGATGGTGTTGCGCAGGTTGACGTCCTCGGTGCCGCACGCGCCGACGGCGAGCGCCGCGAGCGCGGCCGTGACCCAGATCCAGCGCCGCATCATGGAAGCTCCGCTCCGATCCGCAGACCGAGCTGCACCTGCGCCGTCGGGACGTCGAGCACGAGATCCTGGTCGATCAAGTAGCGCTGCGACTGCAGCATGAACGAGGTCCCCACCAGCGGTCCGGCGCGAAGCCACTTCCACGCCAGCTCCGCGCCGACCATCACGTCGAGCGAGGCGTTGGTCCGGCTCACGTGGCCCGCGACGTCGCCCGCGGGCGAGCTGCCGTCGAGGCTCGTGAAGTGCAGTCCGGGACCGAATCCGGCCTCCAGCCACAGCCAGCTCCGGAGCGGCAAGCGGCCGCGCACCATCACGCCGGTGGAGACGTCGGTGAACGTGCCGGAGAAGACGCCCGGCCGGCTCACGTCGACGCTCGGACCGGCGTCGAGCGAGACCGCGATCCCCACGTAGCTTCGGAACCACGCGGGGAAGTAGGCCGCCTCGAGGCCGAAGCGGGCCGCCACGGGATCGGCGGCGTGCGTGGGCACGCGGCCTGCGACGTACGCCTCCACGCGCGCGGTATGCTTCGGCGAGGGCGGAGGGGGCGGCGGCTCGACGGGGGGAGGGGCCGGCTGGGCGGGTTCCGCGGGAGCGATCGAAGCGAGCACGTCACGCAGCACGGTCTTCACGGTGAGCGCGACCGCCGCGCTCGCCGCGTCGTCGTACGGCGGGCACTCCGCGAGCGGGCGCACGGTGACCTGGCGAGTTCGCGGATCGTAGATCCACAGCGAGCAGCTCGACGCCGCCGCCCCGGCCCCGTGGGCGACCCAGAGCAAGGCGTTCGCGCTGGCGTCGCGCGCGATCTTGTCGGCGGCGGCGATGGCGTCGGTCATGTCCGGCCCCGGTCGATCCGCCTGGATCGGTACGATCTCCGCGTTCCACGAGGCGAGCGCGACGCCGATCGAGTGAGCGAGCGCGGGGTCCTGCTCGAGCGTGGCGATGCGCGGAGCTTCGGCGTGCGCCGCGTGCACGATGGCGAGCGTCGCGAAGAGGACGAGTGTGCGCCTAAGCCAGAGCATGGAAGCAAGAGCGCGCGAACGAGAGGATCGCGCGAATACATCTTACATCCTACTCCGGTCTAGCGCGCAGCTCGCGTGCGTCGCGGGCGTTCGGCCCGTTGGGGAAGCGCGACAGGTAGTCCGACGCGAGCCGCCGCGCCTCCTGCGCGTGCCCTCGCTCCAGCTCGAGGCGCGACTCGGCGAAGAGCGCGTTCATCGCCCACGCGTCGGAGCCGGCCGCGAGCTCGCGGTACGTCGAGAGGGCCGCGTCCGGCTGGCTGGATTCGAGCCCGAGGGCCCTCTCGTAGCGCTCGCGCCGAGACAGCTCGCCCTGGGCGGCGTTCGTGACCGCAGGCGCGGTGGCCGGGCGCGAGGGCGGCGGCGATGCGGTGACCGCCGTCGTGGCCACGGGGCTCGTATCGACCGACGCGGTGGCGGGCGTCGCGGGCTGCGGCGGCGGCGGCGGCGGCCACGACTCACCCGCGTGGACGAGCGTGACGTTCGCGTGCTCGCTCACTTCGACGGTCCCGTGATCGACCGACACCCGCGTATCCTCGCCGTGCCGCGCGACGTGGAAGTGCGTGCCGACGACGCGCACGCGGACGTCTCCCGCCGACACGACGAACGGCGGCCGGCCGCGGCGCGGCGCGACCTCGCAGTCGATGTCGCCATGGTCGAGGGCGATCTCGATGCCCGCGCCGTCGTTGCCCGCGATGGCGACGCTCGAGTGCGCGCCGACCTCGAGCTCGTTCTCGCCCACCTGCACGTGCGTCGCCGCGGCGTCCGTGGTCACGCGCGATGCCTCGCCGCGGCTCGCCGGGCGCAGCGTCTCCCACGCGACGGCTCCGATCACGGAGGCCGCCGCGCCGGCGAGCACGAACGTCGCGATCGCGCGGCGCGGCCCGGTCGTCGGCCGGGCCACCGACACGGGGGCCTGTTCTTCGCGGTCGAGGCGATCGAACACCTCGCGCTCGATCCGGGCCCAGCGGTCCGGCGGGAGGTCCTCCACTTCGAAGCGGTGTCGCATGTTACTTCTCCTCTCCCACCACGAAGCGGGCCAGCAGCGGATCCTGCTTCGCACGCTTTTCGACGAAGCGAGCCACTCGCCAGGCGCGCACCTTCGTCGTGACCGCCGACGCGTCCATCATGACCGCGACGTCGGCGAGCGGGCGTCCGTCGATGACGTGCAGGGTGTAGGCGATGCGCTGCTTGGTCTCGACTTGATCGAGCAGCGTGTAGAGCCGACGAGCCGCCTCGCGCGCGAGCGCGCGATCCTCCGCGCTCGCGTCCCCGGACACAGGCTCGGGGACGAGCGAGAGGCGCACGACGTCGCTGCGCCTGCGCGCCATGTACGCGTACGCGACGCGCACCGTGATGCGCTCGACCCACGTCGAGAGCAGCGCGTCGCCGCGGAAGGTGGGCAGCGACCGAAACACCTCGAGGAGAGCCTCCTGGGCGAGATCGTCGATCTCCGAGTTGGAGCCGAGGATCCGGTAGAGCAGCGCGTGCACGCGCTTCTTCTGCTCCTGGAAGACGCGCTTCTGGGCCACGCGGTCGCCGGAGACGCACCGGCGCGCCAGATCCACGTCCCCCAGGCGGCGAGCTGCCATAGCCACGTTGTCCATTGTGGGCTCGAACGGGAGAGGAGTTACAGAAAAGGTGCGCTCTTCAGGGGACGCCCACGCCGCCGCACGTCGCGAAGCTCTGCGGCAGCCTCCAGTCGGCGATGTTGTTGGTCGAGCAGGGCTCGGTGGCCGGGCAGCCCGTGCTCCCGCTCGAGGGGTCGCAGAGCTGGACCTGGTTCAGCGTCGGGTCGCACTGGGGCAAGCACGCGGACTGATTCGCGTTGTTGGAGCGCCAGATGCAGCAGACGGCGTTGGCCCCGCCGCAGTCCGCGGTGCTCGTGCAAGCGAGCGCGGACAGGTCCTGGCCCGACGTGGACGGGGTGCAGGAGGCGGCGCACGTGTAGGTCGTCCCCTGCGACGACGAGTAGACGCAGCAAAGGTCGGGGGAGGTGCATGTGCACCCACCGCCGCCATCCGCCGCGTCGCTCCCACCCGCGTCGCCTCCGGCGTCACCGCCGGCGTCGCCGCCGGCGAACGTGTCCGCGGTGCACCCCGCAAGCGAGGCCGCGAAGGCGACCAGCGCCGCGCCCGCTAGTTTCCGACGCCGCCGCACGTGGCGTATCCCTTCGGTAGGCCCCAGTCGCTGACGTTGGCGGACGAGCACGCGCCGGCGTCCGCCGCGCAGCCCGATACGGCGGCGGTGGGATCGCAGAGCTGGGCCTGGTTGTTGGCGCAGGTCTGCTGGCATGCCGACGCCACTTGCTTGTTGGGCTGCTCGAAGACGCAGCACACGGTCCCTTGGGGGCAGTTGGCGGCGCCGCTGCACTGCAGAGCGGTACCTTGTCCGCCTCCTCCGCCGCCATCGAGCAACGGACAGCTCGGCCCGTCGACGCACGCGTACGTGCTAGGCGTCGTGTCGTAGACGCAACACGACTGCGCGGGCAGCGAGCACGAGCCCGCGCCGCAACTCAGCGTCTGGGTGTTGCCGCCTGGACCGCCGTCGGCGGTGACGGACGCATCCACGAGAACGCTCGTGCTGGGCGCTCCGCCACAGGCGAGCAAGGCGAGCGGTAACCAAGAAACGACGACGGCGAAGCGCATCTTCATCCTCCAACAAGCTCCAAAGAAAACGAGAAGCCCATGGAGTTAGTGCGCCGGGACGCGCGCGAGGTTGCAAAAACCTCAGGCCGGCAGAAAGGAGGCCAGCCATCCCATCGCGCGCGCCAGGCCCTCCGTCTGCGGGCACAGAATGCCCGTCTCCGCGAGCCCCTGGTCGCGCTGGAAACGGGCGGTGGCGAATTCGGTGTCGTCGTCGAACTCGCCGGTCACGCGGAGCGGGCGACCTTCCCAGTCGCAATAGCCCTTTGCCCTGAGGAAGGTCTGCCACTCCGCGACGTCGGCACCGAAATCACCGTGGTTCAGCATCTCATTTGACCGTCGTGCCCCCGCAGACGCCGGATTGACCGCCGCCGCCGCAGGTGTCGGGCGCCACGCACGTGCCGCAGTCGAGCAGGCCGCCGCAGCCGTCGCCCGCAGGACCGCAGTTGAAGCCGAGCTGCTGGCACGTCATCGGCGTGCAGGTCCCGGTGTCCGGCGCTCCGCACTGGCCGGGCCCGCCGCCGCCGCAGATCGCGGGCGTGGTGCAGGAGCCGCAGTTGAGGAGGCCGCCGCAGCCGTCGCCCGCGGGCCCGCAGTTGATGTTCTGCTGCTGGCAGGTGAGCGGCGTGCACGCGGGCTTGGGGGGCGGCGGGACGCACGAGGCCAGATCCCAGATCATGTACTCGAGCGCCTTCTCCTGCCCGGTCATCGGGCTCGCGCTGCACTCGTTCGGGAACGTGACGTTGCTCGTGTTCGAGCTCGTGACGTGGAAGTCGCTGAAGACGACGCGACCGCACTGGCTCGTCTGGTTCCACGGGGTGTCGAAGGTGTAGTGCAGCGGGAAGTTCGGGTTCTGGTTGACCGTGTACATCCAGCGGAGCGCCGGCGACGTCACGCTGTCGAAGTCGTGGCGCGGGTCGGTGATGGTCATTTCGGGCGGGTTGGTGCTGATGTTCAGCGCGCCGACCAGGGCCATCCACTGGGCGAACGTCTTGCCCTTCGTGAACGAGGTGTCGATCTCGGCGGTGGCCGAGTTGAGCATGTTGGCGTTGACGTTCCACTTCGCCGTCTGGTTGAACGGCGTGTTGGTGAAGAGCCACGTGTAGCTAAAGTGCGTGGCGAAGACGCGGCCGCCCGCGTTCGCATAGCTCACCAGGTTCGCCAGCGGGGTGGCGCCCTTGATGACCTCGGATCCCCAGCACGGGAAGAAGACCTGGTCGTAGAGGTCCATCGTGGTCGTCGAGCCGACGAGGGTCGACTCGGCCGGCGTGGCGTTCGAGATCCTGGCGCCGTTGCCGCGATAGATCTCGATGCGCCCGCCGCCGCCCGGGTTGGTGAACTCGGCCTGGTCGACGCCCATCTTGAGCAGCACGCACTCGAGACCGTCGACGGCGCCCGTCGAGAAGGCGGTGAACGGGATGTCTCCTTCGGACTTGTTGCGCGGCATGCGGATGTCGCCGACCGACGCCGAGGCGCACGCGTTCACGTTGAAGCTCACCTGCCGGCGCCACCGCCCGAGCTGGATGACGACGGGGATGTTGTTGCCCGCGGGGACGTTGGCGAGCGTGAACGTGCCGTCGACCGCGGTCGTCGTCTGGACGAGGGGATTGCCCGTGACGTCCGCGCCGCACTGGCTGCACTGCACGCCCTTGGTGAAGGGCTGCACCGTGCTGTTGGGCACGTAGACGAGGACGTTCGGGATGGGGTCGGGGTTGCCGTAGGTGAGCAGCGTGCCCGCGACGACGCGGCCGGTGAGCGTCGTCGGCGTGCCGCCGTCGCAACTCGCCTGCTGCAGGCAGAGGCCGGTGCACGGGGTGCCCCCGCCGCAGACGCTCGGCGTGCCGCCGCCGCCGCAGATGTCCGGCGATGTGCACGTGCCGCACTGGAGCAGACCGCCGCACCCGTCGCCCGCCGGCCCGCAGTTGAAGCCGAGCTTCTGGCACGTGGTCGGCGTGCACAGGCCTCCGCCGTCGCTCACGATCGAGCCGCCGTCCGTGCTGACGCCGACGCCGCACTGGCTGTAGCCGCCGCCGCCGCAGTAGTTGGGCGACGCGCACGTGCCGCAGTTGATCACGTTCCCGCAGCCGTCGCCGTTCATGCCGCAGGTGTAACCCTGCGACGCACACGTCTTCGGCTGGCAGCCGGAGCTGGCGTCGGGCTGGAAGTTCGACCCGTCGCCCCCGAAGACGGTCGAATCGCCGGCGCCGCCGCCATCACCGCCGCCATCGAACTGCGAAGAGTCGTCGCCTCCACAACCCGTGGCCAGCAATGCGGTGAATAGACATACGCCGAGCGTGTTTCGCCACATGGTCTTCCCCGTTGTGTTCAAAGGCCGTTTCATCCTGATCACGGATGGCTGACCTTCGCCGGATCCGTCAGGAGAACGATCAGTTGCAGGTATGGTCCAGCCTGCAAATACCGTTCGCGCCGCAGTCGGCGTTCACCAGGCATTCCACGCAGCGGTGAGAGGACACGTAGCACAGCGGTTGTTGAGGGTCCTTGCAATCGGCGTTTACGTCGCATTCGACGCAGCTGCCGGTCGAGGCCTCGCAAATCGGGCGCTGGGGATCCGCGCAGTTTGCGTTGCCGAGGCACTGTACGCAGTAGCCGAACGACGGATTGCAGTAGGGCGTCGGCGCGGCGCACTGTTGATCGCTCGTGCACGTCGACACGCACTGGTACGTACCGGCGTTGCAGGCCTGGTTCGTCCCGCAGTTGCCGTTGGCCAGGCACTCGACGCACCGCCCTGTCGGCGAACAGTAGGGCTGACCGCCTCCGCACTGCGCGTTGGTGGCGCACTCGGCGCACGTGTGCGTCGTCAGGTTGCAGATCTGCCCGCCGTTCTGGGCGTTGGCGCAGTTCGCGTCTCCGAGACACTGGACGCAGACGTGCGCGCCGGGATCGCAGTACGGCGTGGGGGCGGCGCACTGCGCGTCGCTCCCGCACGGGCCGCCGTTGGTGGAGGTGCCGGAGGAGCCGCCGCAGGCCGCGGCGATCACTCCCACGGTCAGCAGGGACGCGAACAGCGAGATTCCCGATCGAAGGAGCGGCTTCATTGGCAGGTGTGGTCCAGCAAGCAGACGTTGGAGGTGCAGTTGGCGTTCGAGAGGCACTCGACGCACCGATGCGAGCCGGCGTAGCAGTACGGCTGCTGCGGGTCCTTGCAGTCCGTGTCGGCCATGCACTCGACGCACGTGTCGGTCGAGGTGTCGCAGATGAAGTTGCCGTTCTGGTTGTTCGCGCAGTTCGCGGTGCTCAGGCACTGCACGCAGTAACCCGCCTGCGTGTTGCAGTACGGGACGGGGGCGGCGCACTGCGCGTCGCTCGTGCACGCGGGCACGCAGCGGTACGTGTTCGTGTTGCACTTCTGGTTCGTCCCGCAGTTGCCGTCGGCGAGGCACTGGACGCAGCTGCCGTTGGGAGAGCAGTACGGGTTCTGGCCGCCGCACTGCGCCGAGGTCGCGCACTGCACGCAGGTGTGCGTGGAGGTGTTGCACGTGTGGGCGTTGTTCGGCGCGTTCGCGCAGTTCGGGTCGCCGAGGCACTGGACGCACGCGTTGATGGCGGTGTCGCAGTAAGGAGTGGGCAAGGCGCACTGCGCGTCGCTCGTGCACGCCGGCCCGACCGTCCCGTCCGGGTTCGTGCTGCCGTCCGGGTTGCTCGGACTACCGTCGCTCGTGGTCGTGCCATCGCCGCCGCCGCCCCCATCTCCCCCTCCGCCATCGGCGGTCGTCACATCCGACCCGCCGCACGCGGCGACCATCGCGCCAGCGCAAAGAAGCCCAACCCAGAAGGAAGACCGGTGGTTGACCATGAGATGAGACCTCCAAAGATGCGCGTCAGAGCGCTCGTACGGTCTCAGTGCGAGCGCTCGAGTGGGAAGGTTTCAAAAAAAATCGGTGTGGTATGCTTTCTCATGGCGAAAGCGATCCCCCTCGAGCTCATCGAGAAGCTCCCCAAGACCGACCTCCACGTCCACCTGGACGGGTCGCTGAGACTGGCCACGATCATCGAGCTCGCGCAGCGCCAGCGCGTCGAGCTGCCCGCGACGGACGAGGAAGGCCTCGGCAAGGCGATGAACCTGGGCAAAAACTGCGGTTCGCTCGTCGAGTACCTCAAGGCGTTCGACGTGACCCTCCGCGTGCTGCAAACCGAGGAGGCCCTGACCCGGGCGGCGTACGAGCTCGCCGAGGACGCGGCCAAGGAGAGCGTCCGCTACATGGAGGTCCGCTACTCGCCGATGCTCCACACGCGCAAGGGCCTCTCCCTCACGCGCGTCGTCGAGGCCGTGCTCGCGGGGCTACGCGCCGCGCAGAAGGATTTCCGGATCGAGAGCAACGTCATCCTGTGCGGCATCCGCAACGTCTCGCCGGAGAGCTCGCTCGAGATGGCCGAGCTGGCGGTCGCCTACAAGAACCGCGGCGTCGTCGGCTTCGACCTCGCCGGCGCCGAGTACGACCACCCCGCCAAGCACCACCTGCAGGCGTTCCAGCTCGTTCGCGACAACAACATCAACGTCACGATCCACGCGGGCGAGGCGTACGGCCCCGAGTCCATCGCCCAGGCCGTGCACGTCTGCGGCGCCCACCGCATCGGCCACGGCTGCCGCCTGCGCGAGAACGGCGATCTGCTCCACTACGTCAACGACCACCGCATCCCGCTCGAAACCTGCCCCTCGTCCAACGTGCAGACGGGCGCGGTGCGCGATCTCGCGAGCCACCCGCTCAAGTTGTATTTCAACCTGGGCCTGCGCGTGACGGTCAACACCGACAACCGCCTCGTGACCGACACCACCGTCTCGAAGGAGCTCTGGCTCGCTCACAAGGAGATGGGCTTCGGCCTGCCGGAGCTCAAACAGATCATCACGAGCGGGTTCAAGAGCGCGTTCTTGCCCTTCCACGTGAAGCAACAGTACCTGCGCAGCGTCAGCGAAGAGCTCAAGTCGTTCACCGACGAGGGCCTGCCCGACAGGACGACCGCGCCCTCGGCAAACTAGTCCACGTTTTCGTCGCCGTCGCTAGTCGCGACGAGCTCCTAGCGCCGCACGCTCGAGGCGAAGCCGAGAGTTCGGGCTCGCACGTCGATTGGACGAGTGCGCCGAGCGCGCGTGCTTTGCACGGGGCCGCGCATGGATCCTCGGCTTTGTCGAGGCGGCATGCTTCCTGCCCCACCCCGTGTCATGCGATCCCATGCGCGCATTCTCGTGGCGGACGACGATCCCGAGCTGCTGGAGGTCGTGGTCGAAGCTCTGGAGCGGTGGGGCGCGGAGGTGGCGCGGGCCGACACCGGCGCGCAGCTCATCGAGCGCCTCGCCCACGAGGCTCCCTTCGATCTCATCATCACGGACATCTCGATGCCGTGGATGAGCGGTCTCCAGGCGATGTACTCCGCGCGGACGGTGGGACTGGGAACCCCCGTCGTCGTCATGACCGCGCTGAGCGAGGAGCGGATCCCGGCGCAGGTCACCGGTCTGCAGAACGCCGTCTTGCTGCGCAAGCCCTTCGATCTCGCCGAGCTCGAGCGCATCGTCGCGAGGCTCTTGCCCTCCGCGCAACAGGGCGCGGCCGCGCCGAGGTAGTTTTTTTCGTCACTCAGGGCTACGTTACGGCGACCGACCCCCCGGCGTGAGCCGAAAATCACCGATCGAGACGCGGTTTTCTGGTTACCTGCTCGGCGGCTGGCAAAGCGTTGTGACCATGGAGCGACTTTCCGAGCACGAGAAGCGCCGAGCGGCGGAGCGCGCCGACGAGGCCTCGCCTGCGAGCGCGCCGAAGGTTGCCATGCGCTGTGAGGCGCGCGGCGTGCACAAGGCCTTCGGCGGGACGCAGGTGCTCCGCGGCGTCGACCTCTCCGTCCCCGACGGTGGCTTCGCGGTGCTCGTCGGGTCGAGCGGGTGCGGCAAGAGCACGCTCTTGCGCAGCATCGCGGGGCTCGAGACCGTCGACGCGGGCTCCATCCACCTGGCGGGCCGCGACGTGACCCGCCTCGCGCCGCGGGATCGCGACATCGCGATGGTCTTCCAGAGCTACGCGCTTTACCCGCACCTGTCGGTGCGCGACAACCTCGCCTTCGGCCTCAAGCTTCGCGGCGTCGCGCGCGGCGAGATCGAGGCGCGGGTGCGCGAGGTTTCCCAGATGCTCGGCCTCGAGGCGCTGCTCGACCGGTTGCCCAAGCAGCTCTCGGGTGGCCAGCGCCAGCGCGTCGCGATGGGCCGGGCGATCGCGCGCCGTCCGACGATGTTCCTGTTCGACGAGCCGCTCAGCAACCTCGACGCGGCGCTGCGCGCGGAGGTCCGCGTCGACATTCGCCGCCTGCACGATCGCCTCCACGCGACGACGGTCTACGTCACGCACGACCAGGTCGAGGCCATGACGCTCGCCGACACGCTGTGGGTCATGAACAAGGGTCTCGTCGAGCAGAGCGGCCCGCCGCTCGAGGTCTACGAGCGGCCGCGCACGCGCTTCGTCGCGACGTTCCTCGGCTCGCCGGCGATGAACCTCCTCGACGCGAAGCTCGTCCGCAAGGGCGCGGGCGCGTGGCTCGCCGAGGGCGCCGATCTCGCCGTCCCGCTGGACGCGGAGCGCTTCGGAAGCTCCCTCACCGAGGGGCGCGAGGTCACCGTCGGCGTCCGTCCCCACGACCTCTGCGTCGCCCAGCAGGGCACCACGGAGCTCGGCGAGATCGTCGTCGAGGTGGTCGAGGCCCTCGGCTTCGAGTCCTACGTCCACGGCTGGGCGCGACAGGCCGGCCCCTCGATCGTGATGCGCCTCGACACGGCGGCGGGGAGCGTGCGCGTCGGCGAGCGGGTGAAGCTGGCCGCGGCCCCGGACAAGGTTCACCTCTTCGACCGCGCGACGGGCGCCGCCCTCACGAGCTGATGCGCCCGCGCCTCTGGGTCCTCGTGCTCGTGGCGCTCGCCTGCGCGCTGGGCCTCGCCAACACGGCGTGCGAGGACATCACCGCGCGCACGATCGTCGTCTGGCACGCTTACCGCGGCGACGAGGAGCGCGCGATCGAAGAGCTCGCGAGCCGCTTCGAGAAGGCACACCCGGGCACGCTCGTCGAGCTGCTCGCAGTTCCTTTCGAGGCCTACCCGGCGAAGCTCGAGGCCGCGGCGCCGCACGGCCACGGCCCCGACGTCTTCATCGATACGCACGGCCGGCTCGGCGCCTACCGCCGCGAGCACGTCGTCGCGCCGACGCCGCCCGACGTCGCGGACCCGGCGCAATACGACACGATCGCGCTCGACGCGGTGAGCGAAGGGGGCCGGCTCTTCGCAGTCCCGCTCTCCACCAAGTGCGTGGCGCTCTACTACGACGTCGACCTGCTCCCCGAGCCGCCCGCCACGCTCGAAGACCTCGTCGCCGCCAAGCTGCCCGAAGGCACGCTGCCGCTCGCGTACGAGGCCAACAGCGCGTACTTCCACGCCGCGCTGCTCTCCGCCTTCGGCGGCCGCCTGCTCGACGACCACGGAGCGTTCGCCTTCGACAGCGACGCGGGCGTGCGCTCGCTCGAGCTCGTGCACGAGCTCACCGCCAAGCACGCCATCCCCGCCGAGCCGAGCGGGGCGCTCGTCACCCAGCTCTTCGCCTCGAAGCAGGCCGCGGCGGTCATCGGCGGGCCCTGGCTCCGCTCCGACCTCGGAGACAAGGTGCGCTACCGCGTGGCGCCGCTGCCCAAGATCGCACGGAGCGGAGAGCTCATGCGACCGCTGCTCACCGTCGAAGGGGCGATGCTCACTCCCCACGGCGCGACGCGGCCGCTCGCGGTCGATTTCGTCCAGTTCCTCGGCTCGAAGGAGGCGGCGATCGTGCTCGCCACCGTCGGCCATCAGGTCGTCGCTCGCCGGGACGCCTGGACCGATCCGGCGCTCGCGGGCGATCCGGTGCTCGGCGCGTTCCACGACGCCGTGCGGTCGAGCGTTCCGATGTCGTCGTCCACGCGAATGCAGGCGGCGTGGGTGCCGGCGAACGAGGCCATCGAGAAGGCGCTGCGCGGCGAGGACCCGCGGGCCGCCCTCGCCGAGGCGCGGCGCCGATTCGACGACGCGACCAAGCCGCCGCCCCCGCCGTCGTCCCCCACGCCCGCGCTCGTCGTGCTCGGCCTCGTGCTCCTGGCCGCCTCGATCCAGATCGCGCGGCGCACGCGCCTCGCCGACGTGAAGGCCTCGCTGCCCGCGTACCGCTACACGGCCCACGCCGTGCTCGTCGTCCTCGTCCTCGTCGTCGTGCCGCTGCTCGCCGGCGCGGCGACGTCGCTCTTCGCGGGCTCGCGCGACGACATGCGCTACGTCGGCTTCGCGAACTACGTCGCCATCCTGACGGCGCGCGGCGGCGCGCTGCTCGGGCACGGCTCGTTCTACCTCACGCTCCTCGTGACCGTGCTCTGGACGCTCCTCAACGTCACGCTCCACGTCGCCATCGGCGTCGCCCTCGGCGTCTTGCTCTCGCGGCCGCTGCTCAAGCTCCGCGCCGCGTACCGCGCGCTCCTCGTGCTGCCGTGGGCCGTGCCGTCGTACGTCACCGCGCTCGCGTGGAAGGGCATGTTCCACCGCCAGTTCGGCGCGGTGAACGCCCTGCTCGGGCTCGTCGGCGTCCACCCCATCTCATGGTTCTCGCGCTTCTCGACCGCCCTCACCGCGAACGTGACGACCAACGTGTGGCTCGGCTTCCCGTTCATGATGGTCGTCACGATCGGCGCGCTCACGTCGATCCCGAAGGAGGTCCTCGAGGCTGCCGAGGTCGACGGCGCGACGCGCTGGCAGCGGTTCTGGCGCGTCACGCTCCCGCTCTTGCGGCCGGCGCTGCTGCCCGCGGTCGTGCTCGGCGGCATCTGGACGTTCAACATGTTCAACGTCGTGTTCCTGGTCTCGGGCGGCGAGCCCGACGGCGAGACCGACATCCTCGTCAGCGAGGCCTACCGCTGGGCCTTCACGCGGGACGCGCAGTACGGCTACGCGGCGGCCTACGCCGTCCTCATCTTCGGCCTGCTCTGGCTCATCACGCGCGCCACGCGCAAGTGGCAGGGAGCCGGCACGTGACCAGCCTTCTTCGCAAGATCGAGCCGCTGCTCGTCCACCTCGCCGTGCTCGTGGCGCTCGCGTTCGCCCTCTATCCGATCTTGTGGGTCCTCTCGACGGCGCTCTCGGCCGGGGGCCTCGGCGCGCACTCCGGCGCCATCCCGCGCCCGCACGACGTGACGCTCGACAACTTCCGTACGGTGGTCGGCACGGATCGCGTGGGCGGCACCGCGCTCTTCGGGCGCCAGGTCCTCAGCTCGATCGTCGTGTCGCTCGCCACCGCGGTCGTCGGCGTGGTCATCGCCACGCCCGCGGCCTACGCGCTCGCGCGCTTCCGCTTCGTCGGCGCGCGCACGGGCGAGCGCGCCCTCCTCGCGACGCAGATGTTCCCCGCCGTCGCCAGCGCCGTCCCGCTCTATTTGATCCTCGACGCGCTCCACCTGCTCGACACGCGCCTCGGCCTCGTCCTGGTGTACGCGTCGACCGCGGTCCCGTTCGCGATCTTCCAGCTGCGCGGCGCCTTCGAGACCATCCCCGTCGACCTCGAGGAGGCCGCGATGGTCGACGGCGCCACGCGCGGCCAGGCCTTCGTGCGCGTCGTGCTCCCCGCCGCGCGCCCGGCGATCGCCGTCACCGCGCTCTTCTGCTTCATGAGCGCGTGGAACGAGTTCATCCTCGCCGCCACGCTGCTCTCGCGCGAGAGCGCCTTCACGCTGCCGGTCGTGCTCCAGCGCTACGTCGGCGAGCACGATGCGGCGTGGGGCCCGTTCGCCGCGGGGGCGATCCTGGTGAGCCTCCCGGTGATGATCTTCTTCTACGTGGCGCAGCGGCAGCTGGTGAGCGGGCTCACCGCGGGTGGGGTCAAGGGCTGACGTCCGTCTCCGTTCGTCAGAATCTTTTCGCCGCGGACTCGGCTCTCTAGGGGGAAAGGGTCCGCGAGACGGCGTCGAGCCGCCGCGCGGCCACATCACACGAGAGGTGCGCCATGAGAAGCATCCCGTTCGCGCTCGGCGTTGCGAGCGTCCTCGCCCTGTCGGCGTCGGCGTTCGCCGATCCCGGCACCACCGCGGGAGCGCCGTCGCTCTCCATCACCACCGCGCCGGCGGTGACTCTCGATCCCGCGCTGGCGAGGCTCCGCGCGCCGACGAGCGTCTCCGAGCGGCCAGCCAACCCGTTCCGGCTCCAGCTCGCCGTCGCCGCGGAGACGGCCGCGGCCGAGCGGACCACCGTCTTCGGCCTGCCGCTCAACATGGGCCCGGGCGATCGCATCATCCGCGGCGTCGTCGCGGCCTCGCTCATCGCGGTCGCGACGTGGGGCCTGGTCTCGAACCAGATGGATGGCTGGGTGAGCGGCGTGCTCTACGGCGTCTCGGCCATCCCCACGCTCACGGCGGTCACCGGATACTGCCCGCTCTATCACCTGTTCGGGCTCAAGTACTCGTTCTGAGCTGTCTCGAGTCATCGTCGAGCATCCCGCAGCTCCCGATAGGCCCCCTCCACGCCGAGCGCCGCCACCCGCTCCGCGCTCGCCCCCTCCGCGAGCGCCATCAGCTTCCAGGCCTGGGATCGCCCGATCCCCAGCGCCGCGAGCAGCTCCTCGAAGCGCGCGTAGCCGAGGTTCGCCCAAAGCCGCTCGGCCATCAGCTCACGCAGGCACGCGCCCGTCTCGAGGATCGCTCGCGCCCGCGCGAGCTCGGCGTGGCGCAGCCGCGCGAGCAGCCGCTTGGCCCGAGCGTCGCGGGGCCTGCGCCGGCGCTCGAGCTGCGCGCGGAGATCCCTGCCGTCGATCGCGTTCCCGAGGCGCCAGCGCGGCGACATTGGCGCAGGATAGTCCAGAAAACTGGACGATGGCGCGCCCGTTTCGCCGCGCGTGGCCGGCGACGGCGAGCGCGCCACGACAGGAAGGCCTCAGGCGCTCAGAGACGGAGGCGGAGACGGAGACGGAGACGGAGACGGGAACGGGGTCGGGGTCGGGGTCGTCAGAGGCCCACCGCGGGGCGCGTCCGTGCTAGATCGCGAACGCCATGGCTGACGCACAAGACGCCATCCTCGCGGATCTCGAGCGCCTCCGGACGAGCTTCCGCCCGCGGTTCGCGGCGGCGCAGAGCGAGCAGGAGCTGCGCAACGAGAACGCCAAGATCCTCGGCAAGAAGGGGGAGCTCACCGCCGTCCTCAGCCAGATGGGGAAGGTTCCCGCCGAGGCACGCAAGCTCATCGGCGAGAAGGTCAACGGCGTGAAGGCCGAGGTCGAGCGCGCCTTCGACGAGGCGCTCGCGGCCCTCGCCCGCAAGAAGCGCCAGGCCGACCTCGACGCGCCGCCGTTCGATCTGACCTTGCCGGGCCGCGAGCCGGCGCCGCGCGGGCACGCGCACCCCATCTCGATCGTGCGCGACGAGATCGTGGGCATCTTCGAGGCGATGGGCTTTGCCGTTTTCGACGGGCCCGAGATCGACACCGCCGAGAACAACTTCGACAAGCTCGGCTTCCCGCCGGATCACCCGGCGACGGACATGCACGACACCTTCTACGTGAAAGAAGGTCAGCGTCCCGTCTTGCGCACGCACACGAGCAACATCCAGGTGCGCGCCATGTCGACGCAGAAGCCGCCGTTCGCCTTCATCGCGCCCGGCGCGTGCTACCGCGTCGACAACGATTTGACCCACTCGCCGATGTTCCACCAGGTCGAGGCCTTCCTCGTCGACGAGAAGGTCTCGCTCTCCCACCTCAAGGGCGTGCTCGCCGAGTTCGCCGAGCGCTTCTACGGCGCCGGCACGCCGGTGCGCCTTCGCCCGAGCTACTTCCCGTTCGTGGAGCCCGGCGCCGAGGTCGACGTGGGATGTGTATTCTGCAAGCGTCCCGACGGCACGCGCGCCGGCTGCGCGGTGTGCAAGCACTCCGGTTGGCTCGAGGTGCTCGGCTGCGGAATGATCCACCCGGTCGTCTTCGAGGCGTGCGGCATCGACCCGGAGAAGTGGACCGGCTTCGCGCTCGGCATGGGCATCGAGCGCCATGCGATGCTCCGCTACGGCATCCCCGAAATCCGCCTCCTCTTCGAAAACGACCCCCGCTTCCTC
>Ga0316628_100000863_pt1 | contig 20105 bp, 23 predicted proteins | sample OWC_Aug_M2_C1_D5_FD_207648 | JGI IMG/M metagenome (GOLD analysis project Ga0316628, IMG submission 207648) | Wetland soil microbial communities from Old Woman Creek delta, Ohio, United States - OWC_Aug_M2_C1_D5_C | ecosystem: Environmental > Terrestrial > Soil > Wetlands | place: USA: Ohio... | reverse complement strand
GGGATCCCCCTGTTCCTCCAGGAGCAGAACGCGGCGCCCGGCCGGGCGAACCGTCTCCTGGGCCGGGCCGCCCGCCGCGTGTACGCCGGATTCGCGGGGGCCGTCCCCTACTTCCCGGCCGGCCGGACGGTCGTGACGGGCAACCCGGTGCGCCGGGACATCGTCGCCGCGGCGCTGTCGTCGCGCGGCCCTCGCGCGGCCGGCGCCCCTTTCACCGTCTTCGCGATGGGGGGGTCGCAGGGCGCGCGGTCGATCAACGGGATCGTCCTCGCCATGGCCCGGGCCGTCCGCAGCGATGGCCGGCCGATGCGCTTCATCCTTCAGACCGGCCGCCAGGAGTTCGACGCGGTCGACGCGGCGGTCCGGGCGGAGGGGCTGCAGGTGGAGGCGTTCGCCTTCTCGGACCGGATCTGGGACGTGTTTCCCCGGGCGGACGCGGTCCTGATGCGGGCCGGCGCCCTGTCGGTGGCCGAGGCGGCGCTCTTCGGCAAGCCGTGCGTCCTCGTGCCGTATCCCTTCGCCGCCGACCGGCACCAGGAGCGGAATGCCGAAGAGTTCTGCGCGGGCGGCGGCGGTGTCTGGATGAAGCAGGAGGAGGCGACGGGGGAGAAGGTGCTGGAGGTCTTTTCCGCCTGGGCGAAAGACGCTTCGCGGTGCGCGGCCGCGGCGGCCGCGGCCGCGGCGTTTGGCCGCCCCGCGGCGGCCGACGAGATCGTTCGGTCCGCCCTCCGGGAGGCGGGAATCGGCGGGGGGAGCGCGCGTGTATAGGAAGGGGCTCCGCATCCATTTCGTCGGCATCGGCGGCATCGGGATGAGCGGCATCGCCGAGCTGCTCCTGAACCTCGGCTACCGGGTCACGGGCTCCGACCTGCGCCGCTCCGACACGACCGACCGCCTCGCCGGCCTCGGGGCGGAGATCCGGACGGGGCACGCGGCGGAGAACGTCCCGGAGGACGGCCACGTGGTCGTCGTCTCGTCCGCGGTGCGGCCGGACAACCCGGAGGTGGTCGAGGCGCATCGCCGCAAGATCCCCGTCATCCCGCGGGCCGAGATGCTCGCGGAGCTGATGCGGATGAAGTACGGCATCGCGATCGCGGGAACGCACGGCAAGACGACCACCACCTCGATGATCGCCACGATCCTCGCGACCGCCGGGTGGGACCCGACCGCGGTGGTGGGCGGAAAGCTCAACAGCCTCGGGTCCAACGCGAAGCTCGGCCGCGGCGAGTTCCTCGTGGCGGAGGCCGACGAGAGCGACGGGTCGTTCCTCAAGCTCTCCCCGACGGTGGCCGTCGTGACGAACATCGACCCCGAACACCTCGACTTCTATTCGGGGATCGGCCAGATCAAGGAGACGTTCCTCCACTTCATCAACAAGGTCCCGTTCTACGGGTTCGCGGTCCTGTGCGTGGACCACCCGAACGTCCAGGAGCTTATCCCGTCCGTCGGGAAGACCGTCGTGACCTACGGCTTCTCCCCCCAGGCCGATTACCGCGCCGACGCGGTCGTACCCGACGGGATGGTGAGCCGGTTCCAGCTGGTCCGGCGGGGCGAGCGGCTCGGCGAGGTGACGCTTCGGGCCCCCGGCCGCCACAACGTGAGCAACGCCGTGGCGGCGGCGGCGGTGGCGTCGGAGCTCGGCATTCCGTTCGACCGGATCCGCGACGGCCTGGCGGACTACCGGGGCGTGCACCGGCGGTTCCAGGTCAAGGGGGAGCGCGAGGGCGTCACGGTGGTGGACGACTACGGCCACCACCCCGCGGAGATCCGGGCGACGCTCGCGGCGGCGCGGGACGTCTGGCCGGGCCGGCGGCTCGTCGTCGGGTTCCAGCCGCACCGCTACACGCGGACGCAGGCGCTGTTCCGGGAGTTCGTCTCCGCGTTCCACGACGCGGATCTCCTGTTCGTCTGCGACGTGTACGCGGCCGGGGAGGAGCCGATCCCCGGCGCGTCGGGCGAGCGCCTCTGCGCCGCCATCCGGGACCACGGGCACAAGGCCGTTCATTACGCGGGCAAAGCGGGGGACGCCGCCGGAGAGGTCGCGCCCCACCTGCGCCCGGGCGACATATTCCTGACCATGGGGGCCGGCGATGTCTGGAAACTCGGAGAAAGCGTTCTGTCCGGCTGACGGCCGGACGAAGGGACGACGGGCGGCCGCGGCGATGGGGAGGATCGAGGAGGTGTTCGGCGCGAAGTTGAGGGAGTTCACGACGGTGGGCATCGGTGGCCCCGCCGAGAGGATGGTGTTCCCCCACTCGGCGCGGGAGATCCAGGAGATCCTCGTCGCGGAGAAGGAGGCGGGCCGCGAAGTCCGCGCCCTGGGGGCGGGGAGCAACCTCCTCGTCTCCGACGGCGGCGTGCGCGGAACGGTGATCTGCCTGAAGAAGAACCTCGGGAACATCCTCTTCTCCGGCGGCGCGGCGATCGTGTCGGACGGGGGGACGATGCTGCCGCGCTTCGCCGTCCTGTGCGCGCTCTCGGGTCTCTCGGGAGCCGAGGAGCTCGGCGGGATCCCGGGGACGGTCGGGGGCGCGCTCTCGATGAACGCCGGGGCGTACGGCCGCTCGATCGGGGAGATCGTCGAGTGGGTGGAGATCGCGGACCTCGATGGGGGACTCCACCGCGTGGCCGCGCGGGACATCCGGTTCGCCTACCGCAGCGCCGTGCTCCCGGTGGCGGGGATCGTCGTCCGCGCCGGCTTCCGCCTGCGGCCGGCGAGCTCCGACGACGTGTTCGCGCTGATGAAGACGCTCAACGAGAAGCGCCGGGCCTCCCAGCCTTGGGGCGAGCGCACGTTCGGCTCCACGTTCCGAAACCCGCCCGGCGGCGAGAAGGCGGCAGCCCTCCTGGAGAGGGCGGGGATGAAGGGGGCCCGCGAGGGGGACGCGGTCTACTCGGAGAAGCACGCCAATTTCATCGTGAACAGGGGACGGGCCACCGCGGCCGACGTGGTCGCTCTCATCGCGCGGGGGCGCGAGGCGGTGCGGTCGCTCGCGGGGATCGAGCTCGTCCAGGAGGTCAAGATGTGGGGGGCCATCGATGGGTGAACGGGGTCGTTTTCGGGGCAAAACGGTGGGCGTGTTCCTCGGGGGGGAGTCGTCCGAGCGCGAGGTGTCGCTCCGGACCGGCGCGGCGGCGGTCCAGGCGCTCCGCAAGAAGGGGTACGCCGTGCGGGAGGTCGACATTCGCGGGGACTGGCTCGGCGCGATCCGGGGGTCCGGCGTCGACGTGGCTTTCCTGGCGTTGCACGGGCGCTTCGGCGAGGACGGCTGCATCCAGGGGGCGCTCGAGCTCGCGCGGATCCCGTACACGGGGTCCGGCGTCGCGGCCTCGGCGCTCTCCATGAGCAAGGTGCTCGCCAAACGGGTCGTGGCGGCCGCCGGCGTCCCGTGCGCGGACGACGCGGTGTATGAGGGCGCCGCGCTCTCCGACCCGCGCCCCCCGGCGTTCGGGTTCCCCCTGGTCGTCAAGCCGGACCGCGAGGGCTCCACGGTGGGGATCGGCATCGTCCGGGCGGCGGACGGCTGGCGACAGGCGATGGCAGAGGCGGCGACGTTCGACTCGCGTGTCCTCGTCGAGGCCTACATCCCCGGCCGGGAGATCACCGTGGGAGTCGTCAACGGGAGGGTCCTGCCCGCCATCGAGATCGTCCCGAAATCCGGTTCGGGCTTCTACGATTACAAGTCCAAGTACACGGCGGGGCAGACCGAGTACGTGATCCCGGTGCCGATGGACCGCGAGATCCTCGCCCGGGCCGCGGACTTCACGCGCAAGGCCGCGGCGGCCCTCTTCCTGCGGGGCGCGGCGCGGATCGACTACCGGATCGACCCGGCGGGCAGCCTCTTCTTCCTCGAGGCGAACACGATCCCGGGAATGACGGAGACGAGCCTCCTCCCGAAGGCCGCCCGGTTCGACGGGCTGCCCTTCGAGGACCTCGTGGAGGAGATCCTGGACGACGCGGGGCTGGCCAAGTAGATGATCGAGTACAAGGCCTATCACAAGAAGTCGCTCGGGAAGCGGCGGCGGACCCACGCGGCCCGCCGCAAGGGAAAGGAGAGCGGCGCCCGGGTGGGGGGCGTCCGGTTCCGGCACGTGCTTCCCGTCGCCGCGGCGTTCCTGGCCGTCGCCCTGGTCGGCGCGGCGGGCGCGGCCGTCTACTCGTGGCTCGGCCACTCGCCCATCTTCTCCGTCCAGGTCATCGACATGAACCCGTGCGATCACGTGAGCCGCGACGAGGTTTCGGGGATCCTCAACGGGGTGTCGCGCGGGAACATCTGGACCCTGTCGACGCGCGAGATCGGCCGGCGTCTCCTGACGCACCCCTACGTGCGGGAGGTGGCGATCCGGAAGTCGTTCCCGGACAAGCTCGTCGTCCGGGTCGGCGAGCGCCGGCCGGTGGCCATGATCAACCTGGACTCGCTGTACTACGTGGACGAGCGCGGCGAGATCTTCAAGCGGCTCACCGCGTACGACCCGAAGGGCTTCCCGATCGTGACGGGGTTCTCCCGCGACGACCTCGCGACGAAGGACCCGGTGTCGCTGCAGAACCTGAAGCGGACGGTCGAGCTCCTGCAATGCGCGGGGTCCGGCGTGCTCCGGGACAACATCTCGGAGGCGCACTTCGACGCGCAGGACGGTTACACCCTCGTCACCCGCGACTTCGGCCTCCAGCTGAAGATCGGGACGACGGAATTCCGGGAGGCGATGCGCCGCGTCGAGGTGGCGCTTCCGAAGCTCGCCAGCCTCGGCCGCGATCGCGGCATCGTCGACCTCAAAACGCCAGACCGCATCTACGTGCGGCCGGGGGAGTGAATGGAGACGACGGCTGAGGGAACGATCATTGCCGGCCTGGACGTGGGGTCCAGCAAGGTGGCGACGGTGGTGGCGCGGAAGACGCCGGAGGGGATCGAGATCCTCGGCACGGGCATGTGTCCGACCGAGGGGATGCGCAAGGGGGCCGTGGTCAACGTGGACGCCACGGTCAAGTCGATCCGGCAGAGCGTCTCCGAGGCGGAGGCGATGACGGGACTTTCGCTGAGCTCGGTCCTCGTCGGCGTCGCGGGGCCCCTCATCAAGTCCTTCAACAGCCACGCCGCCATCTCCGTGAAGAACGAGCGCGAGGTGACCGACGCGGATGTCGCGCGCGTCCTGGAGCTCGCGAAGGCCGTCGAGCTCCCCAACGACCGCGAGATCCTCCACGTGCTGACGCAGGAGTTCATCGTCGACGACATGGGCGGCATCAAGGACCCGCGCGGGATGACGGGCATCCGGCTCGACGCCCGCGTCCACGTGGTGACCGACGACGTCCCGGCGACGCGCAATCTCGTGAAGTGCGTGGAGAAGGCCGAGCTCGCCGTCGACGACATCGTCCTCGCGCCCCTCGCGTCGGCGGAAGCCGTGCTGACCCCGGAGGAGCGCGAGGTCGGGGTCGTCCTCCTCGATTTCGGCGGCGGGACCCTCGACATGGCGGTCTTCTACGACGGGGCGCTCCGGCACACGTTCGTCCTGCCCCTCGGCGGCTCCAACATCACCTCCGACGTGGCGGTGGGGCTGCGGATCCCCTCGGCGGACGCGGAAGCGCTCAAGATCGCATCAGGGTGCGCGGCGATCCAGAAGGTGCGCCGGGACGAGCTCGTGGAGCTGCCGGGCGTCGGCGGGCGCCAGCCGCGGCCGATCCGGCGGCAGTACCTGAGCGAGATCATCGAGCCGCGGGTCGAGGAGATATTCACCCTCGTCCGCAAGGAGATCCTCCGGTCGGGGTTCGAGGAGATGATGGGGGCGGGCGTCGTCATGACGGGCGGCGGGGCGCTGCTGGACGGCCTTCCCGAAATCGGGGAGCGGGTTTTCGGGCTCCCGGTCCGGCGCGGCAATCCGATCGGCGTCGGAGGGATGACGGAGCTCGTGGCCGGCCCCGCCATGGCGACCGGCGTCGGGCTCGTGCTCTACGGCGGAAAGCTCGCCGACAGCGGCGCGGGCCGGCAGGACGAGGACGGCGGCGGCGGGTGGCTTGCCCGGATGAAGCGGCTGATCGCGGACTATTTCTGAAATCCACAGGAGAGGGATGGAGGGCGACATGTTCACAGTCATCGAGGAGAACCGGTGCCACGCGGTCATCAAGGTGTTCGGGATCGGCGGCGGCGGCGGCAACGCCATCAACACCATGATCGAGGAAGGCCTCAACGGGGTCGAGTTCATCGCCGCGAACACGGACGCGCAGGCCCTGTCGCGGAATCTCGCTCCCCTGAAGATCCAGGTGGGGAGCCGGCTGACCAAGGGGCTGGGCGCGGGGGCGAACCCCAACGTGGGGCGGCAGGCGGCCATCGAGGACAGGGACCTGCTCCGGGAGGCCCTGGCGGGCGCCGACATGGTGTTCCTGACGGCCGGGCTGGGCGGCGGGACCGGGACCGGCGGGGCGCCGGTGGTCGCGGAGGTGGCGCGCGAGAACGGGGCGCTCACCGTCGCCGTGGTGACGCGCCCGTTCTCGTTCGAGGGCTCCACGCGGCGGCGGCAGGCGGAGTCGGGGCTCAAGGAACTGCGCAGCATCGTCGACACGATCATCGTGATCCCGAACGAGAAGCTCCTCATGATCGCGGGCAAGGAGATGCGGTTCACGGACGCCTTCCGCAAGGTGGACGAGGTCCTCTACCAGGCGGTCCGGGGCATCTCCGAGCTGGTGACGCGGCCGGGGTACATCAACCTCGACTTCGCCGACGTCAAGACGATCATGTCCGAGTCGGGCGTGGCGCTGATGGGCGCCGGCGCCGCCTCGGGCCAGAACCGGGCGATGGCCGCGGCCGAGAAGGCGATCTCGAGCCCCCTGCTCGAGGACGTGTCGATCCACGGGGCCCGCGGCGTCCTCATCAACATCACGGCGGGGCCGTCCCTGTCGCTGAACGAGGTCAACGAGGCGGCGAGCCTGATCCGCGAGGAGGCGGACGAGGAGGCGAACATCATCTTCGGCACCGTCGTCGACGAGACGATGGGCGAGGAGCTCAAGGTGACCGTCATCGCGACCGGGTTCGAATCGGCAGTGGCCGAGTCGCTCTGGAAGGGCCCCCGCCGCACGATCAAGCTCGTGGGGAAGGAGGACCTGGAGAAGCCGACGTTCCTGCGCGCCGCCCCGCAGAGGGAGCCCGAGCGGATCGAGAACCTGCCCGTGATCGAGCGCGACGCGGAGGAGGAAGCCCCGGTGGAGTTCGAGATCCCCACGTTCCTGCGCCGCCGCTCCGAGTAGCCGGTGGGGCATGCGGGCTAGCCCGCACGGCGGCCCGGCCCCGGCGAGGCGGGAGCTCCGCGCGTTCCGCGAGGCGGTCCTCTCCCGCGAGGTCGGGGCGGCGCGGAAGGAGTGGGGAGGGCGGACCCGGGTCGCCCTCGTTTACCCGAACCGGTACGCGACGGGGATGTCGAACCTGGGCTTCCTGACCGTGCACGCCCGGATCAACGCGCGGCCGGGCGCGCTGTGCGAGCGGGCGTTCCTCCCGGGGCCCGCGGAGTGGCGCCTCCTGCGCGAGCGCGGGCTTCCCCTGTCCACGCTCGAGAGCGGGCGGCCCCTCGCCGATTTCGACATCGTCGCCTTCTCACTCTCGTACGAGAACGATCTCCTGAATGTCCCACCGATCCTGTCCGCCGCCGGCATTCCCCCATTCCGCAGTCTCCGGGGCGCCGGCGCCCGGTCCGGCCCCCTCGTCCTGGCCGGGGGATTTGCCGCGTCCCTCAACCCCGAGCCGGCCGGGACCCTCGCGGACGCGGTCGTCGTGGGGGACGGGGAACGGGCGGTCGAAGCGATCCTCGCGCTCGGTCCCCCGCGTCCGGGCGACCCCGGCTACCTCGCGGACCTGGCCTCCGTCCCGGGCGTCTACGTGCCCGGGGGATACGAGCCGCAATACGCCGGGCCCGGCGAGGAGGGGATTTTTCTGGCCTTGACGCCACGCCCGGGTTTTCCCGACCGCGTCGTCCGGGAGGAGGTTCCGCTCGCGGACTTCCCTCCCGTGTTCCCGGTTCTCGCGGAGGACACGGAGCTCGGGCGGATGGCCCTCGTGGAGACCTCCCGCGGCTGCCCGAGGATGTGCGGTTTTTGCGCGGCCGCCCACGCCTGTCCGCGCTACCGGGAGGCGCTCCTCGAGCACGTGCGCGCCGCCGTCGACGCCGCGTGGCCCCACCGCAAGAGGATCGGCCTCATCGGGGCCGCGGTCCTGGACTGGGCCCCCTTCAAGGAGCTGTCGCGGGAGATCCTCGCCCGCGGAGGCGCCGTCTCGCCCGCGTCGGTCCGGGCGGACCTCGTCGACGAGGAGACGGCCGGCATTCTCGGACGCAGCGGCCACCGGACTGTCGCCCTCGCTCCCGAATGCGGGGACGAGACGTTGCGCGCCCGCGTCGGGAAGCCCCTGCCGGACGAGGCATTCCACGCGGCTGCCCGCGCGCTCGTGCGGGCCGGGATCGTCTCCTTCAAGCTCTATTTCCTCATCGGTCTCCCGGGGACCGCGTGCGACGCGGAGGTTGCCGGGACCGTCGCGTTCCTCCGGCGGTTTCGCGACGTCGTGCTCGAGGAGGGGCGGGCGGCCGGCCGGCTGGGGACCGTGACGGCGACGCTCTCCCCGTTCGTCCCGAAGCCGTTCACGCCGATGCAGTGGGCGCCGATGGCCCCGGAAACGGAGCTCGACGAACGCCGGGAACGGATCGCGCGAGCGGTCCGCGCCGTGCCGAACCTCCGGGTCTCCCCCGGCGCGGCGCGCGAAGCGGTCGTCCAGGCGTACCTCGGCCTCTCCGACCGGCGAGTGGCGGCGGCGCTTGAGCGGGCGCGGACCGGGCGGATGAAGACGTCGGGCCGCGAGGCCGCGGCCGGGATCGACCGGGTCGTCTTCCGCGAGAAGGAGGCGGATGAGCGGTTTCCGTGGGACGTGATCGAGGGAGGGCTGCCGCGCCGGGTCCTGCGGGCGCGCTACGAGGCGTTCCGCCGCCGGGGTTAGCCGGAGATGACCTTGATGAGGATGTTCCGGGTCCGCGGGCCGTCGAAGTCGCAGAGGAAGACCGACTGCCACGTGCCGAGGACGAGCTGCCCGGACTCGACGAAGATCGAGATCGACGAGCCGACGAGGCTCGACTTGGCGTGGGCGTGGGCGTTCCCCTCGGTGTGGAGATAGGTTCCCTTGGAGGGGACGATCGACTCGAGAATGTTGAGGATGTCCTGCTTGACGTTGGGGTCCGTGTTCTCGTTGATGGTCACCGCGGCCGTCGTGTGGGGGATGAACACCTGGCAGACGCCGCGTGTCACGCCGCTTTCGCGGACCACGAGGCGAACCGTCTGGGTAATGTCGATGACCTGCTGGCGGCTCTCGGTCTTGACCGTGATCGTCCGAAGATTCATGGCGCGTCCCGCAAAAAGAGTTTGTCCCTTTGTAGCACGGGAACTTTGCGTGGGTCAAGGAAGGTCGTTCCCGCTATAATGGGGATGCCGTGACACTGCATCCCGGCCTCATCCTGGCATCCGCGTCTCCGCGGCGGCGCGAGCTCCTTCGCGCGGTCGGCGTGCCGTTCCGGGTGATCCCGTCGCGCGTCGACGAGGACCGCCGGCCCGGCGAGGCGCCGCGCCGGTTCGCGCTCCGGGCCGCCCGGGACAAAGGAGCCGAGGTCGCGGGCCGCAACCCCGGGGCGCACGTGCTCTCCGCGGACACGGTCGTCGTCGTGGGCGACGCCCTCCTCGGGAAGCCCCGGGATCGGCGGGACGGCCGCCGGATGCTCGCCCTTTTGTCGGGGCGCGAGCACCTCGTCCACACGGCGGTCTGCCTCCTCCGGGATCGCGACGGCTACCGGGACGAGGCCGTCGTGACGACCCGGGTCCGGTTCCGGAAGCTTTCGGGGCCCGAGATCGCGGGCTATCTCCGCACGGGGGAGAGCGACGACAAGGCGGGTGCGTACGCGGCCCAGGGAGCGGGAAACCTGCTCATCGAGCGGATCGCCGGCTCCTACACGAATGTCGTCGGACTGCCGATGACGCAGGTGCTGTCGATGCTCGAGCGCGCCGGGATCGTCCGCGTCCTGCGGTCCGGCGCCGGGTGGTACGGTCCGGCGGGGGGCCGGCCGTGACCGCGGAGCCGTCGATCCGGGAGCGCGCCGCCGCCGTCCTCGACCGGATGGCGCGCGCGGCGGCCCGGGCGGGGAGGCGCCCCGGCGAGGTCCGCCTCGTCGCCGTCTCCAAGACGCAAGGGCCCGAAGCCGTCGCGGAGGCCCGGGGCGCGGGGCTCTCCGTTTTCGGCGAGAATTACGTCCAGGAGGCGGAAGGGAAGATCCGGGCCGTCCCCGACGCGGAGTGGCACCTGATCGGAAAGCTCCAGCGGAACAAGGCGGGGAAGGCCGTCGCGCTCTTCCGCTGGATCGAGACTGTCGATTCGGCGGAGCTCGTCGCGGACCTCTCGCGGCGCGCCGCCACGGCGGGCAACACGGTGGACCTTCTCGTGGAGGTCAACCTCGCCGGCGAGGGGACCAAGGGAGGCGTGACCCCGGACAGGCTCCAGGCCGTCGTCGACGCCGCGGCCGGCTTGCCGGGGATCCGGATGCGCGGCCTGATGGCCATCCCTCCCTTCGCGGAGGACCCCGAGGCGAGCCGGCCCTATTTCTCGCGGCTCCGGGCGCTGCTCGCGGAATCGGCCCGGCGGGCGCCGCGGGGGATGGAGATGACCGAGCTGTCGATGGGCATGTCGCACGACTTCGAGGCGGCGATCGAGGAGGGCGCAACGATCGTCCGCGTGGGCACCGCGATCTTCGGGCCGAGGAGGGCGCGATGAAGGGCGTCGGATTCTTCGGGGCGGGAAACATGGGGGAGGCGATGATCCGCGGCATCCTCGCGGCGAAGCTCGTCCCGCCCCGGGGCGTGCACGTCCTGGACGTGCGCGCCGCCCGGGTCCGGGACCTCGCGAGGCGGTACGGCGTCACCCCGGCGGACGGGGCCCCGGCCCTCCTGGCCGCCTGCGAGACGATCGTCGTCGCCGTCAAGCCGAAGGACGTTCCCGCCGCCGTCGAAGCGCTCGGCCGGGGGCCGGTCAAGGGAAAGCTCGTCGTCTCGATCGCCGCGGGCGTCCCGACCGCCGTCCTGCTCAATGCCCTGGGGAAGGGCGTGTCCGTGGTCCGCGCGATGCCGAACACGCCGGCCCAGGTCGGGATGGGGAGCACCGGCCTCTACTTCGCGCCGGGAGTGCCGGAGGCGCGCAAGGAGACGGCCCGCCGGATCTTCTCGTCCTTCGGGACGGTCGCGGAATTCCCCCGCGAGGAGCTCCTGGACGCGGTGACGGCGCTGTCCGGCTCCGGGCCCGCCTTCGCTTTTCTCTTCATCGAAGCGCTCGCGGACGGGGCGGTCCGCGCCGGGATGGGGCGGGAGGAGGCTCTTCGGCTCGCGGCGTCCACCGTCGAGGGAGCCGGGCGGATGGTTCGTGAGACCGCGCGGCACCCCGGGGAGCTGAAGGACATGGTGACGTCCCCCGGCGGGACGACTGCCGCGGGGCTCGCCGCCCTCGAGGCGAGGGCGTTCCGGGGCACGGTGATGGCCGCGGTTTACGCCGCCTGGCAGCGATGCCGGGAAATCTCGAAGTAAGGAGAACGTGATGGGTGCCGACGTCGCCAGAAATTTCGTGTTCGCCGTGGCGAAGATCCTCGATTTCGCCCTGTCGGCCTACATGTGGATCATCGTCATCCGGGCCGTCCTGTCGTTCGTGAGTCCCGACCCGTACAACCCGATCGTGCGGGCCCTGTATTCCATCACGGAGCCGGTCCTGTCGTTCCTCAGGCGGAGGCTTCCACTCATGGCGGGGAGCATCGATTTCTCGCCCATGGTCGCGATCCTCATCATCCTGTTCCTCCAGTACTTCCTCGTGAAGACGCTCTTCGACCTGGCGACGCGCCTCACGTGAGCGGCCCGCGGGACTCCCGCCGCGCCCGCGAGGCGGCCGGGCCTTCCGCCACCGTGACGGTGCGCGTCCAGCCGCGGTCGTCGCGGGACGGAGTCGGGGAGCTCTCCGGCGGGGTCCTCCGCATCCGGCTGACGGCGCCGCCCGTCGAGAACCGGGCCAACGAGGCCCTCGTCCGGTTTCTCGCCCGGGCCCTCGGAGTGCCGCGGGCGTGCGTGGAGATCGTGACCGGGGACCGCGGGCGCAACAAGATCGTCCGCGTGCGCGGGATCACGCGGGAAGAGCTGTACGGCCGCCTTGGGGTGAAGGGTTAAAACTTACAGCAGCCCGCGGATCAGCCCGCCGTCCACCTGGATCGTCGCCCCGGTGATGTAGGACGCCTTCTCCGAAGCGAGGAACGCCACCAGGCCTGCGACTTCCTCCGGTGTCCCGAAGCGGCCCGCGGGGATCTCGCCGATCCCGGTCGCCATCGCCTCCTCCACGGAAACCTGCCCCTCCTTCGCCCGCCTCTCGATGAGCGACCGGAGCCGGTCGGTGAGGACGTATCCCGGGCAGATCGTGTTCACCGTCACGTTCTCCTCCGCCACTTCGCGGGAGAGGGTCTTGGCCATCGCCGTGACGGCGCTGCGGACCGCGTTCGACTGGATCAGGTTGTCGATGGGCTGCTTGACGGAGAACGACGTGAGCACCACGATCCGGCCGAACTTCTGGCCCGTCATCCACGGGAGGCTCTGCCGGATGCACCGGACCGCGGAGAAGAAGTTGAGGTCGAACGCGCGCAGCCACGCTTCGTCCGTGGCGCCGAGGAACCCGGAGGACGGCGGGCCCCCCGCGTTGGTGACGAGAATGTGAAGCGTCCCGAAGGCGCGGGCGATCTCGGCGAAGAGGGCGTCGATGTCGCCGTCCCTGGCGAGGTCCGCCCGGACCGGGAGGACCGGGTTTCCCGTGGCGGCGGAGATCTCGGCGGCGGTGCGGGAGAGCGTCTCTTCGTTCCGCGCGCAGATGGCGACGCGGGCGCCCTCGGCCGACAGCGCCTCGGCGCACGCCCGGCCGAGCCCCTTGCTCCCCGCGCAGACAAGGGCGAATTTTCCCCGGATCCCGAGGTCCATGGGTCACCTCCGCGCCACGATCAGGATGCGGCCGGGCAGCCGGAATTCATTCTACGACAGGTGCGGGAAAAAGGGGGTGCCGGAGGGTTACTTTCTGGGGGTGAGGACTTTTAACCCTCCGGCTGGGGCAGGGAAACGCTGCGTGTCAACGCCGCGCATCCACTGCCGTCGATGTAAGCAAAGTCGGTGCCAGAGGACACCTGGCCGACAACATATCGGAATTTCAAGTCTTTCCGATATGGAACATTGGGGGCGTTGCCGGGTCTTGCGGGATAATGCGCATCCGCAGGGTCTATTCCCCCTTTACGCTGTGCACCCAGCCGTGCCGGTCCTCCCGTTCCCCGTACTGGATTCCGGTAATCTCGGCGAAGAGCCGGCTCGAAATCTCCCCCGGCCGGCTTCCGTTCACGGAGAACGTTTCGCCCCGGAAGCAGAGTTGTCCCACGGGGGAAATGACCGCGGCGGTCCCGGTACCGAAGGCCTCCCGAAGCGACCCGTCGGCGGCGGCCCGGCGCACCTCGTCCACGCCGATCGGGCGCTCCGCGACGTTCATTTTCCAGTCGCGGAGGAGGCGCAGGACGGAATCCCGCGTCACGCCCGGCAGGATGGAGCCGGCGAGCGGCGGGGTCACGATCGAGTCCCCGATGACGAAGAAGATGTTCATCGTGCCCACTTCCTCGATCTCGCCCCGGCCCGCGGCGTCGAGCCACAGGACCTGGTCGAATCCCTTCTCCTTTGCCGCAAGCGCCGCCCGCAGGCTCGCCGCGTAGTTGGCGGCGGTCTTCGCCTCGCCGAGCCCTCCGCGCGCGGCGCGGACGTACGTCTCCTCGACGAGAATGCGGACCGGCTCGAAACCCCGGGCGTAATAGTTTCCGACGGGCCCGGTGATGATGAAGTACAGGTACCGGGATGCCGGGCGCACGCCGAGCCCGGGCTCCGTGGCGATCATCGTCGGGCGGATGTAGAGGGAGGTGCCGCGGGTCCCGGGGATCCAGTCCCGATCCACGCGGAGCAACGCCTCGACGGCGGCGATGGCGTCGTCGACGGGCACCTGCGGCATGCACAGGCGCTGCGCCGACCGGTTCATCCGCTCGAAGTTCATCCCGGGCCGGAACAGGCAGATGGCGCCGTTCTTTCCCCGGTATGCCTTGAGGCCCTCGAAGATCTCCTGACCGTAGTGGAGGACCATCGCGGCGGGGTCGATGGGGAGCGCGCCGTACGGCACGACCCGCGCGTCGCGCCACCCTTTCCCTTCCGTGTAATCCATCAGGAACATGTGGTCGGAAAATATCCGGCCGAACCCGAGGGCGGACTCGTCGGCCGGTTTCGGCCTCCTCCGGTCCTGGGGCGCCAAGGTCAAGGCGATATTCATTGCGGCCTCCTCCGTCCTACGTGCGGTCACGCGTATTCGGCGGCTCGAGTTGCGCTTTCAGCGGCCTGGCCGGACGAGATCGGAGTCAGGCCCGCTGCAACGCGTGATCTAAAATATATACTCCATTTCACCCCCGTCGCGGAAGTCGGGGGCGCGCATCGCTGGATGCGATTCCCGGACCATCCGACGAGGCGCCGTGTCATGGGTTTTCGCTCTTGATCTTCGCGTAACAGTCCGGGCACATCCCGTGCGTCGTTCTCTGGCCGAATCCGGCCGCGAGATACATGTCCATCGGAACCCAGCGGTCTCCGGCGTCGACCCGTTTGCACCACGCGCATATCTTCAGGAATGTCTCCAGGTAGAACAGGCGCGAAACCAGCCGCCGGGTGAGCAAGAGAATGGGGGTCGCAGCGACGAGGACCGCCACCGTTTCCACCGCGCTTTCATGGAAGTCGGGGTGGTGAGCGGCGCCGCCGAACAGCAGGTACGGTACGCCGACCAGTTCGTCCAGCCAGGAGAGAATGATGATCGCGAGGAAGCCGAGCGCCTCATAGAGAAGCACCCGGGACTGCGGTTTCCGGGAGTTCATCGTCCACCTCCCCACGTCTCCAGGATATGCGGCTGCGTCGGCCGCTGGAGCCCCGCTCCCCGGACCGGACCGGCTATCTTCGGCCGAACTGGTACGGGACGTGCGCCGGAATCGGCTCTCCTTCGAACGGGGGGAATTTCCAGGCCTTGATCTTGCTCAACATCTCCTCCTCGAGGGGAGGCCAGTTGAGCGTGCTCCTTTCGACCTTGACGTCCGTGATGTCGCCCTCGGGCCGCACCGTGAACGAGACGGTGATTTCGCCTTCGATCTTCGGATGCTTCAACAGCTCCCGGTGATAGGCATCGCGGATGTCGTTCTCGTACGACGTGATCGTCCGGGAGATGGCGTCCCGGATTGCGGCGGTATTGTCGGCCGCGGCGGCCGGCGGTTTGGCGGCCGGCGCGGCGTTGTCCGCCGCCACTGGCCGCGCGACGTTGTCCGCGGCGATCGCCGCCGGCGAGAAGGCCGGAGCGAAGAGAATCAGCCCTGAAACGAGAATCCCCGCCGCCTTGCGGAATCGCGGCGCGGGCTTGCCCGAAGCTCCCCCCCCGAGCTCCCCCATCGATCGCCTCCCGTGTGTCAGCGCTTTTTCATGAAGGCACAGACCGCCTTGTGGGGCGCGAGCTTGCCTTCGATGTCGACCGTCGTCAGCTCCTCGATGTCGAACAGCGGCTCAAACAAGGATACCATCTCGCCCTCGGAGGAGAAATACAGGACCGTGCCGAGCGGCGTCTTCCTGTATTTTCCGGCCCCGCCGAACTGCGGGCTCTTCTCGCTGAAGCAGACCGAGAGGTAGCGGCCCCCGGCATTGAGCAGCCGGGAGACGTTGGCGACGTATTTTTCCCTGTCGGCCGGAAAGATGTGGTGCAGCAACTCCCAATCGTAGGCGAAGTCGAACGGCTCGCGCAGCTCCGCGAGGTCGCCGAGCACGTCCGCCACGACGAACCGGCAGGCCACTCCCTTTTTCGCGGCGGAACGCGTCGCGATCCCGATCGCGGCGCTCGAGAGATCGACGCCGGTCGCGGCGAATCCCCGGCTCGCCAGGTAGATGACGTAGTTCCCGGCCCCGCATCCGAATTCGATCGCCTTGCAGGGGGCGACGGTTCCCGCTTCGACGAGCGTCCTCAAGATCGCGGGAGGGGATTCGCTGTTCCAGGGGATATTGTCGGGGGGGAGATTCGCGTAAATCTCGTCCATCCGGTCCTTCAGCATGCCCCGGCCCCGTCAGGCGACGTCGCGGCAGGCGACAAGGTAGCGATATCCGTAGTCGACGACCGCCTCCCCCTTTTGGTTCGAGACGGCGCACCGTATGCCCGCGATTCCCCGGTCCGGCTTGCTCCGGGAGCGCCTCAGGCCGGACCAGTGGGCGTCGACCGTGAGAATGTCGCCGGGCCTCACGGGATTGTGCACCTTGACCTCGTCGATCCCGATCCCGCTGATGATGGCCACGTCTCCCTGCGCCTCCACGACGACGCGGGTGCAGGCCGAGAGCGTGTGCAGCGCCGACGCGATGAGGCCGCCGAAGATCGACGTCGCCGCCGCGGCTTCGTCCGTGTGAAACGGCAGGGGATCGAACTTCTTGCCGAAGAATACGATGTCCGAGCGCTCGAACGTCACGGGGCGGCAGGGAAGGGGCTCTCCTTCGATCAAGTCTTCCCAATACTTCTTCCGGCGGGCATTCGATTCCATCGTTTTCGGCCTCTTGCGCGCGGGCGCTTCTCGAGGGAACGGGACCCGGCTCCACGACCGTCAATATGCCATGAGCATAATCCCGAATGGCGGACGTGCGGGCGGATTTTCTTGCCTCGCGCCAACCGCCTGCGGTCCGCAGGTCGAACCCGTGGACGGTTCCCGCAGGAGTCGTACGGCTATCCAGCCCTTCGCGTCGGCGGGTGCGGAACGTCGACCGCGGCGGCCCGACGCGCCGCGCGAGACGGCTTCAGCGCGCGAGCTGACCGAGATGAAGCCTGAAGTGAACGACGGGATAGCGGAAGAGCTGCTCGAGCGTCATGAATTCTCGGAAATTGGGGTCCCACCGGGTCGGGAAGTGCATCCCGTGCTCCCACCCGGCATCCCTGGTCGCCGCGACTCGCGTCAATAACGATGCGGTAGCGCGATCGTAGACCGTCCCGATCCGGCCGAGGGTGAATATCCGCCCCTGCATCCGGGCGCCGAACGCGTTGACCCGGTTGAAAGGGCCGGTCGAGGCGTTCAGAATCCAGGCCAGCGGTCTTGACCAGCTATTCGGCAGTCGTCCCCAAAATAGGGCCATCGGCAGAAGGGCGTTGGCGATGACGAACCCGAACGCCATGTGAGCGAGAATCTCGCCGTTGGTCCATCCAGGATTGTGACTTCGCCTGCGCCAATCGTCCTCGGACATGGAATCCAGGAGGGAATGAAATTCCGCGCGGGCCGATTCAAGTTCGGAACGTATCGATTGCGCTATCGCTGCGTCGTTCGTCGATGCCATCGCATTGCGGGCTGTTCTTTCCCCGTGCGCCCACCTCCAGAATACACCGTGCGCGGGCCGGGTCGACCGGGGTCATGCTTCGGCCGCGCCGCATGGACACGGGTTCACCGGGGGCGGCCCTGGCCCGCCTCACGGGGAAACACTCGATCTGGCGGCTTCGGCCGGCGGCAGGCTCGTCGAAACGGATGCGGTCATCCGTTGATCTTGATGTAGGCCGTCAGTCTCTCCCTGCAACGCGAGCACATCTCCGTACTCTTTTGATCATGCTCGGTCAAACTGTTCGGGTACGCGTGAACGCAGTTCGGCGTCGTGCAGCGCGGGATATCCAGAATGAAGAGCGCGCTGGAGATCGCTTGCTTCAGGGCCCTCGCCATCATCAGGGGGCGGTTCTGCTTCTCCCCGTAAAACGAGCCCTTGAAACGAGTGTACGAAACGACCCCGTAGCCCTTCACGCTGCCGGCAAACACGAAGTGGGCGTCGCCGGCAAACAGGTCGACGTCGGCGATCCCGAGGAATCCCTTCAGTCTGCCGGTTTCTTCAACCGGATGTGCTTTCCGCACTTTCGCCACGAACCGATCGACGTCGTGCTGGCCTTTTTTGGACAACTCCTCAACGTTCGCATTGAATTGGCGCAAATCGTTCGGATCGCCCTTGCTCAACAAGGTCCTGATGAATGTCAATCTGCCGTAATGGGTGAGCATATCGCTTTCGGACATGCGGCTGTCCGAAGTGACCTGCCTGATGATGTTCTCCGGCAGAGATTTCCTGACTTTGAGATACACGTCCTTGACGTAAGAAGCCGCATAAGGCCTGTCGAAATCGCCTTGTTCCAGGTGCGCCTCCGCGATCGAGAACCGGATGCCGATCCTTTCCCGGAGTTCCCCTTCCAGGTAGCGCACGAGCCGGTTGTCGGGAGTGCCGATCGGAACGATCGCTATCTCAATGCCGTTCGCGATCGTTGCCTTTCGCGGCGCGATGTCTTCGCCGTCCAGAGACGTCTTTATCTTCGGGTCGAACCTGTCCAGGATGCGTTCCGCTTCCTGGGTCAGTTGCTCGTCTTCCGCGTAGAGGTACACGTTTCGCGCAATATCGGCAGCCTTTTTCCGATCCCCGGTGTTTTCGAGAATATTGGCCAGCTTGAGCTGGTATTCGTACCGCGCGGCGTCGAGCTTCAACCCCGCCTCGTAATAACGGACCGCCCCGTCGTACTTTGTCTCCGACGCAAGAATATCTCCCAGCCGGAAGATGTCGTTCACGCGATCCCGCGACGCAACATCGTCTCCCTTGGCGATCATGTCGTTTACGGTCTTCTCCAATATCTGCCGTTCGCGGGACAGGTCCGAAACGTCGCCCGCGTAAGCCGGGGCGAGAAACAGGAAGATGGTCAGGAGGGCAACGAGCGTGCGCCCGGGCAACCGATATCTCACGGCCATCGATTTCTCCCCCGGCCCCGAAGCGTGGCCGCCGCGATCGGCGAGAGCAAGCATGTCAGCAGGACTAGGATCCAGACCTGGCCCTCGGCGACGTTATACGCGGAGAGCAGCCTTTCCCACGAATTCCCGAACAGGTAATGCCCCGCGAGAAACTCGAATGCTTCGGTCAGCAGGACCCAGAAGAATCCGATGAGAAGCGCGTCCCGGGATCCTTTTGGATTCATCCAGCGAATTGACCCCCACGTGACCGCGAAGATCACGGGGCAGAAAACAATCGTGCCGATGAGGTGGCCTGCGTATTCGCCGAGCCTCGGGATTACGAACAGAACCTTCGCCGCGCCGACAACGTTCGCGAGAACAAGTAACAGGACCCATATGGCCAATGCCCGTGGGATCAATCACTTTGCTCCAACCGGCTTCATCAGCAGGACAACGGCGCCTGTCGGATCTGCCACCATACACACCCGCCCGACGCCGAGCACATCGCCCGGGGGTTCGATGATCTTGCCGCCCAGACCCTCGACGCGCGATGCGCAGGCATCGACGTCCCCGACCTCGATATACGCGCTCCAGCAGGGAGGACGCGACCGGGAGAAATCGGTTGTGGGGTTCATCATTCCGGCGACGTCCTTTCCCTGGCGCTGGAATATCGTATAGACCCCAAACGGGCCCGAGTCCACCTCCCGCCGTGTCCAGCCCAGGAGCGCGCAATAAAAATCACCGCATCGCTTTTGATCCGAGGTCACGAGCTCGTTCCAAAGAAAAGTTCCATCGGTCATTGTGGGGTTACCTTCGTCATCCCGGTGCGATGGCAATGCTTATTCATGAACGTTCTGTTTACGGCAAAGATTTCGTGCCGCTTCGAGTTCCTCGGGCGTGAAGTCGTCTTGTATCTTCACGTATCGAATCTTATCCTGAACAGAGCGACGCTGAAGTTCATTCATATTGCTATCTTTCTGCTCCCATACTCTTGGCTCCAGGACATACCCATCAGTTTCGACGACCTCCAATTCTCCGTGGGACTCTGAAGTTACGGCTACCACCCAAAATCCTACCTTTGTCTTCTTATATTCACGGAAGATCACGCATCCATTGCATTGGGATATGGTGCCCCAAGCAACCGGAGCTCGCGAACCTTTTCCCTTGGTATCGGCTGTGCTCCTGATAGTGGTAACGTTCGCACATCCCACAACCAAACACAGAAGCACTAATGAAGCTACTCGAATCCATGTGTG
>Ga0316628_100000861_pt1 | contig 20111 bp, 4 predicted proteins | sample OWC_Aug_M2_C1_D5_FD_207648 | JGI IMG/M metagenome (GOLD analysis project Ga0316628, IMG submission 207648) | Wetland soil microbial communities from Old Woman Creek delta, Ohio, United States - OWC_Aug_M2_C1_D5_C | ecosystem: Environmental > Terrestrial > Soil > Wetlands | place: USA: Ohio... | reverse complement strand
ATGAAATAATGATTTCGGATTATTCTTGTGTCTTTGGTATATTCTTTATATTCACCCAAAAGGGGTGCCGGAAGAATTGTCATTACTGCGGCGGCTGTAATGATGCGCAGCGAATCACTTTTAAGCGGCCGGGATTGTTTCTACGAAATGTCGCGGAAGTTCGCAAAGATCTTATCGAGTCGAAAAAATATTCCTCCACCATTTACTTTTTATTTGATGATTATTCCAATGAAAGCCTGTTGGAGTACTGTAAACAAATCTGGGAAGGGATCGATTTGACTCAATACTTCGGGTTTCTATCCAATGTTATCCCGCCCTCTCCCGAATTAATCGAATATTCCAATAAAGTCTTTAAATATGTATATTGGAACCTGGATATGGCCAGTATGTCGGAGAGGCACCGAAAGCAGTTGTATACGGAAAAGATGGTGAAATTCCAGCCCACTGAAAAAGAAGTGCTGGACATGTTCAATGAATGCGAGAAGTATGATAACAATGAAGTATTGATCAATATCATCACGGGATTGCCCTATTTTAACCAGGAAGACATCGAGGTCAGCAAACGGTCATTATCTAATATTATAAATAAATATTCCTGTTTTGGAGAATTTTTCTGGGCCCGGTTACATGCAGAACCGGGGGCACCGGTGATTGCCCAGGCCGATAGATATAATATGTATTCGCTGGCATCCAATTTTGACGAATTCCTTGAATTCAGCAGGAGAAATTTCCGGGAATTCGATCTGTACCCCAATGTGGATAACTTTATCTATCCGTATATTTATTTCAAAAATGAAGAGATGAATTCGGCAGTGAGTAAGTATTATGTAGATACCCATCACCAATGGCTGCAGTACAAAAAGAGTAAACGGCAGAAGAAGGTAGTGACCAATGATTTAACCTACCGGCAGTTGAATGAGCGAGCCGACCGGCTGGCGGAAATCCTCAAAGATAAAGGCGCCCGTCCCGATACCATCGTAGGAGTAATGGTAGAGCGTTCCCTGGATATGATCGTAGGGCTATTGGGAATTTTAAAAGCAGGCGGCGCTTATTTACCACTGGACCCGGAATATCCAGGAAGTAGGATCGCTTATATGATGGCAGATTGCCAGGCAAAACTGTTGCTATCCCAGGGGCACCTACTCGATCGAATTCCCTTCAAAAATGATGGATGTGAAATCATCGACCTGGGAACCATCGATACGATTTCAACTCCAACCCCAGGGCTGAAAGTGGGTACGGATAGTCTGGCCTATATTATTTTCACTTCGGGTTCGACCGGTAAGCCCAAAGGAGTGGCCATCGAACATCGCTCCATCGTTAATACGCTGACATGGCGAAAAGATCATTACCAGTTTAATGAGAACGACATCGTATTGCAATTACCTTCCTTCTCTTTCGACAGTTCGGTGGAAGATATATTTACTCCATTGATCAGCGGATCCCAGTTGTTAATGGTGCAGGCGCGAAATCGTTTCGATATGGACTATATAAGAGAGTTATTAAAAACCATTCATGTGACCCATTTCTTGAATGTGCCAGCCCTGTATAAAACCTACCTGGAAGAAATCCCGGAGGCCTTAGCGGGGTTGAAGCATATCACCATTGCCGGGGAAAATTTTACCCAAGACCTGGTCATCCGCCATTTCCAGCGGCTGCCCCAGGTCAGGATGTATAACGAATATGGTCCCACGGAGAACAGTGTCTGTTCTACAGTGTATGAATTCAGCCAATACAACACCAGGATATCCATCGGTAAACCCATCAGTAATGTCAGGGCTTACATCCTGGACAACAGCGGCGACTTGAGTCCCACCGGTACAGCCGGGGAGTTGTGTTTAACCGGAGCCGGTATATCCAGGGGTTACCTGAACAACCCGGAATTAACCGCACAGAAATTTGACCGGGATTTACGGGACTTGTGCTTAGAGGGGACAAGGGGGCTTGCCCCCTTGTCGATGGACAAATCTTATAAGCTCCTCCCCATTTCCCCATTACCCCGCTCCCTCATCTACCGCACCGGCGATTTAGCACGCTGGTGGCCGGACGGCAACATCGAGTTCCTGGGGCGAATAGACGAGCAGGTAAAGATCAGGGGATACCGGGTCGAAACCGGAGAAATCGCCAACCGGATACTCAGGCATGCAGAGGTTGACGATGCCGTGGTTACAGTCAGGGAATATGCCGACGGTGAAAAATACCTGGTGGCATATATCGTAACCGCCACCAGGTCCACGAAATTGGGATCGGAATTGAGTGCATATCTTGTCACAACTTTACCCGAATACATGGTCCCTTCTCATTTCATAGCCATCGATCGCATACCGTTAACTCCCGGCGGCAAGATCGATACCCATGCACTACCGGACCCGGAAGCAGGTCCATCCAGCCGTTATACCGTGCCCGGGAATGAGATCGAACGAAAAATGGTGGAAATATGGGCGGAGATATTACCCGGCAGCGGCGAAGCCGGCAGTATCGCCATAGGCATCGATGATAATTTTTTCCGGTTGGGAGGCCATTCGTTAAGGGCTGTTGCCATGGTATCCCGGATACACAAAATCTTTAATGTTAAAGTACCCATGATGGAAATCTTTAATTGGCCCACCGTAAGAGGTCTCTCCGAATACATAAAAAGGGCGATAGGAGACCGGTTTATCTCCATCGAACCAACCGAAAAGAAATCTAATTATGTATTATCCGCGGCCCAGAGGCGTTTATATTCCTTTCAGCAAATGAATAAAACCTCGACAGCCTATAACTCCCCCAACCCTTATGTATTGGAAGAGAAAGTGGAAAAAGAGAAGTTGGAACTGGCCTTCAAAAAACTAATCCAGCGTCATGACAGTTTACGGACCTCATTTCATATGGAGCGAGAGTACCCGGGGTACGCGGTGCAGCGTGTTCATGACCAGGTGGATTTTGCCGTGGCCTACCATGAGGTTGAAACCAAAGAGGCGTTAGCAGAGATATTAAATCATTTTGCCCGTCCGTTTGACCTGGCCCGGGCGCCGCTGCTGCGGGTAGGTTTAATACAGACAGGAGATAGTCGACAGGTTTTAGTGTACGATATGCATCACATTATAACCGATGGTACTTCCATGGAAATTCTAATCCGGGATTTCATGGCTCTATACAGCGGGGAAGAATTGCCGGGGCTGCGCCTCCAATATAAAGACTATGCCCAATGGCAAAACAGCGAGCTCCAGCGGGAAGCGGTAAAAAAACAAGAAGATTTCTGGGTAAGAACATTTGCCGGAGAAAAGCCGGTACTGGATTTACCCACTGACCATGCTCGATCGGTAGTACAAAGTTATGAAGGCAGCAATTTCCACTTTGACCTACAGCGGGAGGAGACGCAGCGGTTAAAGACACTGGCAGTAGATAACGAAGCCACGCTGTTCATGGTGGTGTTGGGATTATTTAGCCTGTTATTATCCAGGCTCAGCGGCCAGGAGGATATCGTCATCGGGACAGGAACCGAAGGCCGCCGGCATGAAGATTTGCGGGGCATTATCGGTATGTTTGTCAACACCCTGGCGCTCCGAACCTACCCAGGGAAAAATAAGACCTTTGCCGGGTTTCTCAAGGAGATAAAAGAAATGACCCTGGCGGCATTTGAGAACCAGGATTACCCCTTCGAGGAGTTGGTGGAAAAAGTAGTGCCCCACCGGGATACCAGCCGTAATCCATTATTCGACGTGGTCTTTCAATACCAGGCCGCGGCTGAAACGCAAAACCAGGCCCGGGCCTTAAGTGTAAAGCCCTACGATATGAAGGTAGGGATATCCAAGTTCGATCTCACCTTATGGGGATTTGAGGTTGGTGAAACCCTGTTATTTAACATCGAATATTGCACCCGGCTGTTCGAAGAAGAGACAATAATAAAGATAGCCGAATTCTTTAAGCGAATAGTTGCAGCCGTCCTGGAAGACCCGGGGAAGCAGTTGATAAAAATAGACATATTCACGGAAGAAGAACAAGAAGCTGAGTCGGCTCAATTTACCGATAACCTGGAAATGGATGAAAGGGAGGAAGAATGAAGAAGAATAGTTTTCAAGATAGGCTCCAGGAATCGTTACAGGCGTTCAGCGACAATATTGCTGTCCGCTGTGGCACCCAAGCCCTAACCTACAAAGACCTGGACAGGAAGTCCAATTCTATTGCTCATTGGCTCCTGGAAAAAAAAATAAACCGGGAGACTTTAACCGGTATTTTAATGAATGACCGAATCCGGTTCATATATACTGCGATTGGGATATTAAAAGCCGGCTGCATCTTTGTCTCACTGGACCCGGCTTACCCCGATAGTAGACTGGACCTCATGATCAATTTTACGGGGACTCCCTTGATCCTCACCGATAAAATAAACCAAAATCGAGGCCGGCAAACAAAATTTATTTGCATCGATGATATATTCCCAGGTGGGGAGCCCGAAGGGAATACTCCACCGGTTGAGCTAAGATACAGCGGCGAAGAACCGATTTATATCTATTTTACCTCCGGCACCACCGGGACCCCCAAGGGCATCCTGGGTAAAAATAAAAGCCTGCGGCATTTCATCGAGTGGGAAGTCAAAACCTTTGCCGTCGACGAAACGTTCCGGGTCAGCCAGTTAACCACCCCCGGTTTCGATGCTGTCTTAAGGGACATTTTCGTCCCCCTGTTTTCCGGCGGCAGTATATGCATTCCCCAGGACCCGGGAATCCTGACCAATTCCGAACAGTTCATCCGTTGGGTCGACAGTTCCGGCATCCGGATACTCCATTGTGTGCCCAGTTTATTCAGGGTGCTGAATGTCGGGGTACCGGGATTATCTCCCAACCATTTCAAAGAACTGAGGTACGTATTGCTCTCAGGAGAGCGTATCCCGCCCCGGGAGTTGGACCGGTGGTATGAAATCTTTGATGAACGCATTCAACTGGTTAATTTTTGGGGGCCCACGGAAACCACTATGATCAAAACCTTTTACTTCATCGGTAAAGCCGATGTCGATAAAGAACGAATCCCCATCGGTAAACCCATGAAAGGGGCCAGGGTCATCATCATGGACGAAGCCATGAAGGTATGCAAAGAAAGAATAGCCGGCAGATTGTACATCCGGACTCCATATCAAAGCTTCGGCTACTGCAATGCCCCTGGGTTGACCCAGGAAAAATTTATAAGGAACCCCTTCAACAATGATCCGGCGGACTTCTTATATGATACCGGCGATCTGGGACGGTTACTGCCGGATGGAAGTATCGAATTTTTAGGCAGGGAAGACCGCCAGGTAAAGATCATGGGAATACGGGTGGAATTGGAGGGGATCGAGAATGTATTAATCAAATACCCATCCGTGGACGAAGCCGTGGTAATAAAAAGGGAAACAACCTCAGCTTCAAACCCCGGTGAAGAATTATTAATCGCCTATATAACGGCAAAAAAAAATGAAATTGCCAAAGAAAGCCTGGCAGAAGCAGTAAGAACCTTTTTGACTGGAGAATTACCGGGTTACATGGTGCCTCCGATTATCCTGGAAATTGAAAAAATTCCCAGGAAACCCAACGGTAAAGTCGATTATGATGCCTTGCCTGACCCCATTAAAGATAAAGAGAAGGATTACGTCGCCCCGGTAAACGACCTCCAGGTGAAATTATCGGCCCTGTGGTCGGAAATACTAAAAATCGAAAAGATCAGCATCCGCAGCAATTTTTTTGAATTGGGAGGAAATTCATTAAATTTAATGACGCTGGTGACAAAGATTCATAAAGTATTTGATGTGAGGATTTCCCTGGACCAGGTGTTTCATAACCTCACCATCGAGAAACAAGCTGCAATAATTGCAGACTCGGTCAAAGATAAATATTTTTCCATCGAACCCGTGGAAAAAAAGGAATACTATATATTGTCGCCAGCCCAGCAGCGGCTATTTTTCCTTCACCAGGTGGATCAAAACAGTACTGCTTATAACATGCCCCAGGTAGTTTCCCTGACCGGGGAAATTGATAAGGGCAGGGTAGAGGAAACCTTTGCAAAAATAATAAAAAAACATGAAAGTTTCAGGACATCCTTTGACATGATATATGGCACCCCCGTGCAAATCATCCATGACAACAAGGAAATAAAATTTTTTGTTCCCTATAACACCAACGAAGGTCCCGGACTCGAAACCAGTATAAACGACTTTTTCAAGCCCTTTAACCTGGGCCGGGTCCCGCTGCTGCGGGTGGGATTGATCAAAACCGGGGAATTGCAGCACATATTAGTGCTGGATACCCATCACATCGTATCCGACGGCATCTCTATCATGCTGCTCATAAAGGAGATCATGTCGGTGTATGCCGGTGAAGAATCCCCGGGACCCCATCTCCAATACAAAGACTTCTCGGAATGGCAGAATAGAGAAAATGAATGGCTCAAAAAACAAGAAACGTATTGGTTGAGCCAGTTCAGCGCCGAGGTGCCGGTATTGAGTTTACCCACTGATTTTAGCCGGCCTGCCCGGCAGGATTTCAAAGGGGATGTGCTCACCTTCCAGGTTGACAAAGTGCAAACCGCCAAATTAAAAACCCTGTGCACCACCAGTGAAAAGACCCTGTTCATGGTATTGATGGCTGTATTTACCGTGTTTTTATCCAAAATCACTGATCAGGAAGATATCGTAGTGGGCACTGGTGTAGAAGGGCGAAGGCACGAAGACACACGCCACATGATCGGTATGTTTTTCAATACCCTGGCAGCCAGGAATTATCCCCATAAAGAATATTCGTTTCACGATTTTTTAGAAAAGGTAGGACAGCGAACCTTAAAAATATTTGAAAACCGCGATTACCCATTGGAACTCCTGGTGGAAAAACTCAGGATCAAGAGGACCCCCAGCCGAAACCCGTTATTTGATGTAGTATTTATGCTGCAAAATATCGAACCAACGGATATTGAAATACCCGGGGTAAAATTATCCCCCTATAAAGGCAAAATCCATCGCAGCGCCAAATTCGATATGACGTTACAGTTGATGGAAGTCGGCGACAGCATATTATTAGGAGAAATCGAGTACAGCACCGCACTATTTCGACTCGACACCATTAAACGTTTGATCAAGTATTTTAAAAAAACAATGGTCGATATCCTGGAAAATCCCGGGAAAAAATTGTCCGATATTGAAATCATATCCGGGGAAGAAAAAAAACAGGCATTGTATGATTTTAACGACACCGCAGCGGAATTCCCCAAAAATAAAAGAGTCCATGAATTATTTGCAGAACAAGTGCCGAGAACACCTGACCGCATCGCTTTAACAGGACTTATAAATTCGAAATCCCAGATCCAAAATTCAAAACAACATAAACCGGGTTCAACCAGGGAAGATGTCTCTATAACCTATAGAGAGTTAAATGAACGATCCGATCAATTGGCCTCTTTTTTAAAGCACAAGGGAATCACCCCCGACATTATCGTAGGAATCATGGTGGAGCGTTCCCCGGAGATGATAATAGGAATATTGGCCATATTAAAAGCCGGCGCTGCTTATTTACCCATTGACCCGGGATACCCGCAAGAACGCATTCAATATATGCTAAGAGATGCCACGGTAAAATATTTAGTTAAAAAAAGTAACTTATTTAGCAATTTTCATGCGGGAAAAAGTATTGATACCATTTTTATTGATGATGCCGCGATGTTCTCTTATATCCCCCCTTCTACCCCTCCAGCACTCTCAACCTTAACCTCAACCTGCCAGGTGAGCCCAGCGAACCTGGCTTACATCATCTACACCTCCGGCTCCACGGGCAGGCCAAAAGGGGTGATGGTACAGCACCGGTCATTGGTGAATGCCTGCACCTGGCAAATCAGTTACTATAATATCAATGAAAGAGACCATACTACCCAATATGCACCTTTCGTGTTCGATGCCTCTATATTGGAAATATTTCCCTGTTTGCTCCAGGGTGCCTCTTTGTATATAATCACAGAAGAGATGAAACTGGAAACCCAATATTTAAACCGTTATTATGAGAAAATGGATATCACTTTTAGTTTTTTACCCACTCAATTTTGTGAGTTATTTATGGAATTGGATAATCATTCGCTTCGGGTATTGCTGGCCGCCGGCGACATACTGCGGAAATTTATCAAAAGAAATTACCGATTGTACAATAACTATGGCCCTACAGAGAACACGGTGGTCACAACTTCATATCTGGTGGAAACCCAAAGCCATAACATTCCCATCGGTACTCCCATCCATAACAACCAGGTATACATCCTGGATAAAAATCGTGCGCACTTGCAGCCCATTGGTGTTCCCGGGGAATTGTCTATCGGGGGAGAAAGTTTATCCAGGGGGTATTTAAATCAACCGGAATTAACCGCAGAGAAATTTTGCCACCGGCAGCCAGGGGCTCTTTTTGAAAAAACCGCCCCTGGACCCCACAAAAACTTTTTATTAGTTCCTTTTAGTTCTAAGCTCTTCCCTGGGCCCTATGCCCTGGGCCCCAGGCTTTACAAAACCGGTGACCTGGCTCGCTGGCTGCCAGACGGAAATATCGAGTTTTTAGGACGCATGGACCACCAGGTGAAAATAAGAGGATTCAGGATAGAACCCGGTGAGATCGAAAATCGGTTGTTAAAACATGAAGCCATCGAACAAGTGGTAGTGCTGTTAATAGAGGATCGCCTGCATGCTTATATTACGGCAAAAACAGAATTAACTGCCTCCCAATTGAGAAATCAGTTGGCAGAAGAATTACCACCTTATATGATCCCGTCACATTTTGTAAAAATGGAAAAAATCCCGTTAACAAGTAATGGAAAAGTCGACATCAGTGCCCTTGAATTAATGGGACGGCGCCTGGAACTGGGGAAAACCTATGAAGCACCTCAAAATGAAATCGAAAGAAAAATTGTCAATATCTGGAAAGAAGTCCTGCAACAAGATGAGGTGGGAATACATGATAACTATTTTGACCTGGGAGGAACGTCTTTTGATATTTTAAGGATAAATGGAAAATTAAAAGAAATTTTTCGCATAGACATCCCCCTGGTATCGATGTTTACATACCCGACGGTTCATTCGTTTGCCGTGTATTTAGAAGGCATAAAGCAGGATAAAGCCCCGGAAATCCGGGACCGAGCAGATGTAATTGCACGAAGCAAATTGGACCGCAGGCAGCAGTTACAACGAAGAACAGGCATAAATGAATAGAAAAAGGAGAGTAAATAACCCATGGAAACTGGTTTGGAAATAGCAGTGATTGGGATGAACTGCCGACTTCCCGGGGCTGGGAATATCCATGAATTCTGGAATAATTTAAAAAATGGCATTGAATCCATTTCTTTTTTTTCAGACCAGGAGTTGGAAGAGACAGGAATTGCAGACGGGGTGCTGGAGAACCCCAATTATGTAAAAGCCGGCGGCATGTTGCCAAATATAGAATATTTTGATGCGGCTTTTTTTGGTTATACGCCCAGGGAAGCTGAGATCACAGACCCCCAGGTGCGGATTTTCCATGAATGCACCTGGAATGCACTGGAAGACGCCGGGTATGATCCGTTAAGCTACAAAGGTTTAATCGGCCTTTATGCAGGAACCGCCCCCAACCTCGGCTGGCTGGCGTTGACGTTGTTATCGGGGAAAAAATTTGATATCGGTCATTTCGCCGCTTCGCAATTAATACAAAAAGAGTATTTATGTTTGCGGGTTTCTTACAAACTTAATTTAAACGGACCCAGTTTATTTTTATACACCACCTGTTCAACTTCTTTAGTAGCCATTCACCTGGGGTGCCAGGCCTTATTAAGCGGGGAATGTGACATCGCACTAAGCGGGGGCATCACGATTATACGCCTAGCCAAAACCGGGTATATGTATGAAGAAGGCATGATCAACTCGCCGGATGGCCACTGCCGGGCCTTCGATGCCGCTGCAAAAGGATTCGCCGGCGCAGATGGCGTCGGGATCGTGGTTTTAAAGCGCCTCCAGGACGCCGTATCCGCAGGGGATCACATCTATGCCGTCATCAAAGGCTCTGCCATCAACAACGACGGTATGCAAAAGGCCGGTTTTACATCCCCCAGTGTTAAAGGCCAGGCCGAAGTGATTAAAATGGCCCGCCAAATAGCAGAAGTGGAACCCGAAAGTATCGGCTATGTGGAAACCCACGGTACCGGCACCGAACTGGGAGACCCCGTGGAGATCGAAGGTTTGAAACTGGCATCTAATACCAACAAGAAAGGTTTTTGCGCTATCGGCTCCGTTAAGACCAACATCGGGCACACCGATTGTGCCGCCGGCGCTGCCAGCTTTATTAAAACTGTAATGGCCATCCACCATCGCGTTATTCCCCCCAGTTTACATTTCGAAACCCCCAATCCCGACATCGATTTTATCGACAGCCCTTTCTATGTTAATTCGGTATTGACCCCCTGGGAAAACCACAGCCATCCCTTACGAGCCGGGGTCAGTTCCTTTGGCCAGGGCGGCACCAACGCCCATGTGATCCTGGAGGAATGGACCCGCCCACAGGAAGCAGAAAACAAAAAACCGCGAACAGGAAACCCCGGACACTTCATTACTTTGTCCGCCAGGACCTCTAAGGTACTTGATATCATGACCAAAAACCTGGCCCGCCACTTCAGGGAAAACCCTGGTATCGACCCGGCAGATGTCGCATTTACACTGCTGGTTGGTCGGCATGCTTTCAAATACAGGAAAATGTTAGTCTGCTCCACCCTGGAAAGGGCCGCTGAAATTTTTGAGACCAACAACTCTCCGGGGATTCGCTCATTTACTCCCCAGGAGGAAAATAGACCCGTGGTCTTCCTATTCCCCGGTGAACAAGGAGAACAAGGGGGGCAGGCACGGTATAAAAAAATGGCAGAAGAACTATACCGACAAAAACCCCTATTTCGCAAAGAAATGGACCGCTGCCTGGAGACTTTAAAATTGCAGCCCTCCCCGCGGTTTATTTTTCAATACATCATGGCCAGAATGTTGATGGAATGCGGCATCAAACCATATGCACTCATGGGGGAAGCCAGCGGAGAAACTACGGCCGAGTGCCTGACCGGCGAACTCAAACTGGAAGATGCAGTAAAATCAATGGCCATTCAATCTGCCGCCGGGTCAAACCCGTCAAGCCCCACAATCCTCTCTTTTTCCCGCCGTCTCCAGCAACTGGCGGAGTTGAAAAATCCCGTTTTCCTGTACTTCGGTTCCCATATCCAGGAAATAGAAAAAATCCTGGCCAGCATCCGGGACTTTTCCAATCAACTGGTCCCTCTTATCAGACCCCCCCAGGAAGAAAGTTCGGATACTCATTTTTTAATGACCCAGGTAGGCTGTTTATGGCTTTACGGCATAAACCTGGACTGGGAAAAATTTTACTCCGGAGAACGGAGATACCGAATCCCATTGCCTGTTTATCCCTTTGAAAGCCAGCATTATTGGATTGACGCCGTTTCACAGCCTCTCCACTTGACTAAATCGAAAGAGGCCAGTCTCGTTAAGACGCCCAGGAAACGGCGTTCTAACCTGTACCCCCGCCCCGATTTGCGCAGTAAGTATACGCTGCCCACCAGTGAAACCGAAAAGAAACTGGCGGAAATCTGGCAGGAATTCTTCGGTTTTGAACAGGTAGGCACCCGGGATGATTTCTTTGAATTGGGCGGCGACTCCCTGAAAGTCATCAACCTGGTGGCCAAAATACAAAAAGAAATGGATGTATTGGTGCCCATACCTGAATTTTTCGATCGACCTTATATCGCTGCCCTGGCCGAGTATATCCGGGATATACCCCCAAAAACTGTCTCAGCCATTGAACCCGCAGAAAAAAGAGAATATTATCCCCTGGCATTAACCCAGCGGAGGCTCTATATATTGCAGCAAACAGACCTGGAAAACATCAGCTATAACATCCCGGATGTCTACCTCCTGGAAGTAAAAGTAGATATCGGGAAGTTCCAGGAAATCTTCAAGAAAATGATCCGCCGGCAAGAAAGTTTTAGAACCTCCTTCGGTATGGTAAACGAGGAACCCGTGCAAAGAATTCATCAAGAGGCAGACCTGGATTTTGCCATCGAGTATTATGAAACCGCCGGTAAGGAAGGAGAGATCATAGAAGAAATCATCAAGAATTTTATCAGGCCCTTTGATTTATCCTGTCCGCCGCTGCTGCGGGTAGGAGTAATCAACATTGCCGAGGAAAAAAACCTGCTCATCACCGATATGCATCATCTCATATCCGACGGTATATCCGTGATCCTTACCACAAGAGATTTTTTCTTATTGAACAACGGAGAAGAACTGCCCGCATTACCGGTACAATACAAAGATTTCTCCCTGTGGCAGTCAGCCGAGAAAGAAAAAGGTGCCCTAAAAAAACAGGAAGAATACTGGCTGCAGGAATTCGCGGACCATCTGCCGGAACTCCGACTGCCCCTTGATTATCCCAGGCCCCCCCTGCAGAGTTTCGAAGGCAGCCTGGTCACCTTTGAAATCGATGCACCGCAAACCCAGGAACTGAAAGTACTGGCCGAAAGCGAGAAAACCACACTGTTCATGGTATTACTGGCCATTTATAACGTATTACTGGCACGCTTGAGCGGACAAGAACAAATCGTCGTGGGAACAGGTGTAGCCGGTCGAAACCATGAGGAACTCCAAAACCTGGTGGGCACCTTCATCAATACGCTCCCATTAAAAAATTTTCCCGCCGGCAGCAAAACTTTTACGATGTTTTTAAAAGAAATCAGGGAAAAAACACTAACAGCATTTGCTAACCAGGATTATCCTTTTGATGAATTGGTGGATAAAGTCGCGCCCCATAGGACCCGGAACCGCAATCCCTTATTTGATGTATTCTTGATGTCATTGGTGATGGATAGGAATACCATGCTGGATACTGCCGCCTCCTCCGCATCCCCTCCAGCAGACCCGCAATTACTTCCCAAATATAACTTCACCCGCAGGGTTTCAAAATTCGATATCGGTTTATTATATACCGAAATCCAGGGACGGTTGGAAATGGAGTTTGAATACTGTACCAAATTGTTTAACAAAGAAACCATTGAAAGTTTTGTGATTTTTTTCAAGGATATCGCGGCCGCTGTGGCCCAGGATAAAAATATCAAATTGGCAGATATCAATATTTCCCATGCGTTATTAACCGCAAAAGAGGATGTGGTAACGGATGATGCGGGTGATTTTAGATTTTAATCACTCTAAATCGGAGAAAACAGGATGAACCCAACTACTACAAATAAGATATTACTGGGATTAATGCCTTATTGGACCCCCTTGATTCCCCCCCAGGGAATCGGGCAGTTGAAAGTTTTCCTGGAAAAATACGGATATAAAGTAAAAGCTGTAGATGCCAATGTGGAATCCCAATTTAATGATACTTATCAAGGATACTTTAATTCCTTGAAACAATTTGTCCCTGAAAGTAATTGGGGAAATTTTTACAACATCGGTCATGATGTGCTGCGCAATCACATGATGGCCCATTTTAATCATAAAAATGGAGTCGGTGATAAAAAGAAATACCATGAATTGGTGAAACTCTTAATTTACAATACCTATTACCAGGAACTGGACCCCCAACAACTATCCCGGTTAGATGGTTTAATAGAGAACTTTTACCAGGAATTGGCAAAATATATCTTACATCTTTTAGAAGTAGAAAAGCCCGCGGTGTTGGGATTAACAGCTCATTTAGGGACACTGGCAGCCAGTATGTTCTCCCTCAAGGTGGCAAAAGAAAGATACCCCGGGATCATGACCGTGTTAGGGGGTACGATTTTTTCCGGAGAACTCCCCATGGCCTCGCCGGATTTTAAGCTATTCCTGGAAAAAACGCCATATATCGACAAAGTGATTATAGGTGAAGGAGAGAATTTGTTTTTAAAAGTGCTAAAAAGGGAATTACCTGGAAACCAGCGGGTATTTGCCTTGAAGGATTTTAGAGAAGAACGGTTAGACATCGGGTCCATCGATCTGCCGGATCTTTCGGATTTTGATTTGGAACGTTATCCTTTTAATGCGGCATTTATTTCCAGCAGCTGCCCCAATCAATGTAAATTCTGCAATGTGGCAGGTTTCTTCGGGGAGTACCGTGAAAAAAATGTAATCCACGCGGTGGACCAACTGGAGGAGATATACCAAAGACACGGCCACCAGTTATTCCATATGCTGGACTCCTTAGCCAATCCCTTTATGACCAATCTGGCCCATGAGATAATTAAACGTGAATTGTCCCTATACACGGATTTTTACATGAGGGTATCGAAAGAAGCGGCCGACCCGGAAACGACGCATTTATGGAGACGGGGTGGTTTGTACCGGGTCAGGCTAGGGGTAGAGACTGGCTCCCCACGGCTGTTGGAACTAATGGGTAAAGAGATAACCGTAGAACAATCCCGGGCAGCCATAAAAAGCCTGGCCCTGGCCGGCATTAAAACCACCACCTATTTTGTCATCGGGTTCCCCGGGGAAACCGAAGAAGATTTCCAGCAAACCCTTGACTTTATTGAAGAACTGAGAAACGATATCTGGCAAATGGAGTGTAATCCTTTTTATTATTACTATGCCGGTCAGCCCGACTCTGATAAATGGGGCATTCAACGAAAGCTGCTCTATCCCGGATACGCGCAAGATATGCTGATTACTCAAACCTGGGTCCTGGAAAATAACCCCACCAGGGAAGAACGATTCCGGAGAATGTTCCGATTGACTGAGCACTGCAAAAAATTGGGAATTCCCAATCCTTATTCGACCGAAGACATTTACAAAGCGGATGAACGTTGGAAAAATCTACATGAAAATGCCGTACCCGCCCTGGTAAAGTTCCAGGATCGAGGCGTATATCTCGACGAAAACAAGCATGTAAAAGTATTAATCCCGGCCCAGGAATCTCTCCGGGATGAGGGAGATTTTCTTTTTTAAAAGGAGCAGGTAAAAATGTTCGATAAAAGTTATTCCGGCGATGCAGCAATTGCGGCTAGCCAGTCCTTCAAAGAAAGAGAGTATTGGTTGGAAAAGTTATCGGGAGAATGGGTAAAAAGCTGTTTTCCCTATGATAACACAGGACATCAAGAATCCGGGGAAAAATCCGGGGATAAGCACCGGTTGCAAGTTCCATTCAGCGGTGAGTTATTTTCCCGGCTCACCTGGATCAGCAACCAATCCGATATCCGGTTGTTGACAGTATTGGTGGGGGGATTGCTGGTACTCATCAATAAATACACCGACACCCGGGATATTATCGTGGGTATGCCTATCTATAAACAGGAGGCAGAAGGCAGTTATATCAATACCGTCCTGGCATTAAGATGTTTACTGCAGGAAGAAATGACCTTTAAGGAATTATTATACCGGGTCAAGCAGACCATTGAGGAAGCCATAAAACATCAAAACTACCCCATTAAAACTTTACTGTATGATTTGAAACTCACGTTTTCTCAAAAGGATTTTCCCTTATTCGACATCATACTGATGCTGAAAAACATCCAGGACCCGGCCTATGTTCATCATATACCCGCCAATATGGAGTTCATCTTTTTTAGAACCCCGCAGTGCCTGGAACTGGTTGTTCAATATAATCCTTTCCTCTATGAAAAAGAGACCGTTGAAAGGATCGTCAATCACTTTTGTCACCTGTTGAACACGGTAATATTCAATGTTGATTTATCATTAGCCGGGATCGATATTTTGCCCGAAGGAGAAAAGAAAAAATTATTGGAAGAATTTAACCGACCCTGGGAGGGCATAAAAGATCATGCGGATAAAACCATTCATGGGTTGTTTGAAGAGCAGGTGGAAAAGACACCGGACCAGATGGCGCTGGTATTCATCCGGCAGGAACAAAAACCGGAGTTATTAACCTACCGGCAATTGAATGAAAAAGCCCGGCGGTTGGCAAGAATATTAAAAGAAAAAGGCATTACCTCCGAGCATATCGCCGCTCTTTTGATAGAGAGTTCCATCGATATGGCAGTCGCCGTCCTGGCGGTGTTAAAAGCAGGGGGTCTGTATTTGCCCATCGATAAAGAAGCACCCGAAGTGAAAAAAACGTTTATATTAAAAGACAGCGGAGCCCGTTTGGTTTTAACAGGTGCGGCCTCGGATACCACGCTTTTCCCTGGACTCCTAAATATCGAGCAATTGAATGTCTCCGTTGAAAGTCTTTACACACATTACACTCAGCAGCCCGAGGAAACCAGTAGTACCCGGGCAGAATTCCAGGGTAAGCCGTCAGACCCAGCCTATATAATATACACTTCCGGTTCCACCGGGAGGCCCAAAGGGGTTATTATCCAGCACAATCAGGCAGTGAATACCCTGGTTTGCCGCAAAGAAGAATATCACCTTACCCCTGGGCATACCGCCTTGCAGTTGTTTTCCTATGCCTTCGACGGTTTCATCACCAGCTTTTTCACCCCGGTCATCTCCGGGGCGCGTGTAATATTACTTTGTAGAGACACCATCCAGGACATCTCCAAAATAGTAGAAGTTATCACCGCCTTTAAGGTCACTCATTTCATCAGTGTGCCGGTATTGTTCCAGGCCATTTTAACCAATATAACGGCGTCGGAGGCTGCTTCGCTGCAGGTGGTCACCCTGGCAGGAGATAAAGTACACCCCCGCTTAGTGGAAATGGCCGCGGCTAAAAATAAAAATCTCGAAATCGTCAATGAATATGGAGTGACAGAAGCTGCTGTTATGTCTACCATTTACCGGCACCAGGAAAGAGACGGCCGGGTAAAGATCGGTCATCCCATTGGCAATACCTCGATATATATCACAAAAAGCAGCGATCATCGATACCTGGCACCTATTGGCGTTTTTGGAGAAATGTGCATTGCCGGGGCCGGGGTGGCCCGGGGGTATATGAATAACCCGGAGTTAACCGCAGACAAATTTGAACACGATTTATGGGATTACCGGGATTACCATGATAAAAAGAAAAAGTTGCCGGTAGAGGGAACAAGGGGGCTTGCCCCCTTGTCAAAGAAGTCGCCAGGCAAAAATTACAATAAGCTCCTCCCCATTACCCCATTAACCCACTACCCCATCTACCATACCGGTGACCTGGCCCGTTGGCTGCCGGACGGCAATATCGAATTCAGCGGCCGGATGGATTTCCAGGTCAAAGTCCGGGGCTTCCGCATCGAGTTGGGAGAAATCGAACGGCACTTGCTTACCCATCACCTTATAAAAGAAACCATCGTGACGGCTTCCGAGAATGATGAAGGAGACAAATATTTATGTGCATATATCGTATCTACACGGCAGTTAAGCGTCTCCGAATTAAGAGAATATTTAGTCGATCGTTTACCCGAATATATGATACCTGCTTATTTTGTATTCCTGGAACAGATGCCCTTATCGCCCAGCGGCAAAGTAGACCGGAAACAACTCCCGGCCCCTGATACAGCCTTGAGCACAAAGGAGTATATACCGCCCCGAAACCGGTTGGAACAAAAGTTGGTAGAAATATGGGCGGGGGTATTGGGATGCAGCCATGATGCAATCGGTATTGATACGGATTTCTTCGAACTGGGAGGACATTCCTTAAGCGCCACCCTCATGTCGAACCGCATATATAAAGATTTAAATGTAAAAGTACCCATGGTGGAAATATTTAAAGCCCCCAGGATAAGAAATTTAGCGGGATACATATCATCTGCAAAGGAAGGGACATTTATTTCCATTCAACCCGTAGAAAAAAAAGAGTTTTACCCATTATCCTCAGCTCAGAAAAGAATGTTTTTATTACATCAAATCAAAGCTAACGATGTGAGTGACAATACCCCGGAAGTAATGGTGGTAGAAGGCAATTTAAATAAAAAATTCCTTGAAGAAGTTCTTAAGCGGCTTATAAAGAGACATGAGGCGTTAAGATCATCCTTTGAATTTATCGGAGAAGAACTTATCCAGAGGGTACACGATGATGTCCTTTTTGAAATAGAAAATTATGAATGCTTACCCCAGGAAAGCGAAAAAATCATCGGGGATTTTATTCGGCCTTTTGATTTAGGCAAAGCGCCTCTCCTTAGGGTAGGTCTGGTTATAATACCAGGAGAAAAAAAATTACTAATGTATGATATCCACCATATCGCCAGAGATGCTGTGTCAACGGAAATATTTAGAAAGGAATTCTTTTATTTATACGAGGGGGTAAAACTGCCTCCACTAAGGCTTCAATATAAGGACTTTACCATATGGCAAAATGAAATGCTGGCATCAGGCATTATAGAGAAACAGGAAAATTACTGGTTGGAGGTTTTTTCAGGGGAAATTCCCAAACTTAATATGCCCACAGACTACCCAAGACCGGCAAATCAGAGCTTTGCCGGCGAGACTATAGAATCTCGATTAAATAATCACCTGACCCAAAAAATAAATGAAATTGCACTGGAAAGTGGTACCACTCTTAGTGTAGTAATATTGACAATATATAACATTTTATTATCCAAATACAGTGGACAAGAAGACATTGTGGTGGGAATTCCAATTGCAGGGCGAACTCATGCTGACCTGGAAAACATCGTCGGCTTGTTTCTAAATACATTGGCCGTTCGTAATTATCCGGTGGGTGAAAAAACTTTCCTGGAATTTCTAGGAGCAGTAAAATCAAATATGTTGGATGCTTATGAAAATCAAGAGTACCAATTCGATGCACTGGTTAACCGGTTGGGTTTAAAACCCGATCCCGGCCGAAACCCATTGTTCGATACCATGTTGGTAGTACAAACTGAAGATAATGTGCCTCTTGCCAATTTAAGCAAGGAGAAGGAGAAGGGCGCCAAAGAAATAAGAAATTTGAGTTTTAAACCGCACAATTACCTGAAGAAAGCAACCCAATTCGAAATTGTCCTTTTTGTTTGGGAAGAAGGTGATGTACTTGATTTAGTCATCTCCTATTGTATAAAAATTTTCAAAAGAGAGACCTTAGAGCGTTTTTTAAGGCATTTCGAGGAAATTGCCAACTGCGTTGTACATAATAAACATCTTCGCTTGAAAGACCTAGAAATAACCGAAGATTTCGCTGACGCTGGCTCCAATCTTTTAAAAGAGGCAAAAAATAAACTGGAATTTTAATTTAACTGATTCATTTAAAACTGTGCCATATGATCATATGATATATGATATATGATATATGATCGGGCAAAATTAAATTAAAAGGAGAAATTAAATTGGCTTACGAAACATCTGTAGTAAAGAAGGCAGTCGCCGCCCATCAACATATCAAAGAAAAAGAATACTGGCTAAATCAATTATCCGGGGAATTGGAAAAGTCCTTTTTCCCTTATGACACCAGTTCAGAAGAAAAAAAACCAAAATTTGCATCGGTAAAATTCGGCTTTTCCCAGGAAACCTTTGCGGGGTTAATGAAATTAAGCCAGGGGTCTGACCTTAAACTGCATATGATTTTAACAGCGGCATTGATGGTATTATTGAACAAATACACCGGGAACCGGGATATAATATTGTGTACACCTATTTATAAACCGGACCTTGACGGTGAATTTATCAACCGGCTGCTGCCCCTGAGAAATAATCTGGAGCAGCGTATGACCTTCAAAGAATTACTGCTCCAGGTGGGAAAAACTATTATAGAAGCCAATGAAAACCGGAATTACCCGATCGATGTGTTACCAGGGCAATTAAATATGCACTTTGCCGAGGAAGACGATTTCCCCCTTTTTGATACTGCCATCCTACTGGAAAATATTCAATATAAAGATTACCTCCGGGATGTAAAAATAAATATGATCTTTTCTTTTTCGAGAACCCACGAATATATCGCAGGGAACCTGGAGTATAATTCGAATTTATATCATAAAGCCACGATTGACAAAATTATCGGTCATTTTATCCCCCTGGTGAACAAAGCTGTTGTCAATATTGAATTAAAGGTTATGAATATCGATATGATGGGAAAAGAAGAGGAAAATGAAATAATGAAATTTTCCAGGGGATTAGCGGAAGCCTTCGATGATATTGGTAAAACGATACACCACTTATTTGAAAGAAAAGCAGGAGAGATTCCGGGGAAAACAGCGTTGGTATTTGAAGGAAAAGAACTCAGTTATAGGGAACTGGATGAAAGGTCGAATCAACTGGC
>Ga0316628_100000859_pt1 | contig 20150 bp, 22 predicted proteins | sample OWC_Aug_M2_C1_D5_FD_207648 | JGI IMG/M metagenome (GOLD analysis project Ga0316628, IMG submission 207648) | Wetland soil microbial communities from Old Woman Creek delta, Ohio, United States - OWC_Aug_M2_C1_D5_C | ecosystem: Environmental > Terrestrial > Soil > Wetlands | place: USA: Ohio... | reverse complement strand
CTTCCTTGTATGTAAATATCTGGCATGTCGCCGATGTCTGATCAAAGCGTTTCATGAAGCGGCCGCAAAGGGTGGAATCATCTGTTTTTCCTCCAGTATTCTCTATTATATGAGTTTTTGGCGAGTGCGGCTATTTTTGGTGGTGTCCTAAGGACACTGCCCTGGCCTTTTCTCCATTTTTCAACTCCGTGACTCCGCGGCTCCGTGGTTGACCTTTCTTTATGTATCTATGATGCAGATCATTTAATCCCGATAGGAAATGGGCTAAAATGAAACATAAACAGAAACAAATACCAGGGAGGTCAGATATGCTCGACAAAACAAAGGTACAGGAAGTGATCGAGAGGGTGAGGCCCTTTCTTCAGCGTGACGGCGGAGACGTTCAACTCATGGATGTGACGGACGACAATGTGGTAAAGGTCAAACTTACGGGGGCATGCGGACACTGCCCGATGTCGATGATGACGCTAAAGGGCGGCATCGAAGCGGAATTGAAGAAGAACTTGCCGGAGCTGAAGGCGGTCGAAGCTGTATAAGAGGGGCCGTCCCCTCTTATACAGCTTCCGCGCCCGCCCGATTTGATGTAAATAGAAGATAGGTCCTGCCGCCCTGGGTGCAAGGTTGCTTTCGGGATAGGGCGGCCGGGGCTATTTTCGGCATACAGACAAGACAGAGACGCTTATGCCTAACGCAAGGCCCGCCGGGATATAACCTGAAAAGGACGCATGACTTCGGACGAGCGAAAGGTCGGGTGATGTAGAGTAAAGTTCCGATTAGCTGTCTATGGGTTCCAGAGATACATGAACTGCACCCCTGAAAAAAGAGAAAGTTCCCCGGCGTTTACCGATATCAGGTTTATCGCCTGGGGACCCGACGGAGGCATCTCGGAATATTCCGAATATATGTTCGATTTGAAGGTCTTGGGCCTGACATAGGTGATCACCCTCGCCTGTTCAATATTGAGGCCTTTTTTCATCCCGGTGATCGTCTCATCCAGATATGCAACCTGGTCAATCAGTTTTGCCTCCAGGGCCTCGCTCGTCACAAACACTCTGCCGTCGGCAAGGGCCCTGACCTCCTGTTCGGCAAGAAGCTTCTGTCTGTTTGCGTAGACGACCTCGACGAAGCGGGCGTAAAGCTTGTCGATGATGTCCTGGAACATCTTCTTCTCCTCAGGCGTAGTCGGACGGAAGGGCGACCAGAAGTCCTTTTTAGGGCCTGATTTGTAAGTCTCTTCAGAGACCCCGATCTTAGACAGAAGCCCCTCGATATTGAATTTCATTGCGATGACGCCGATGCTGCCCATTATTGCCGTGGGACTTGCAACGATACGGTCGGCGGCCGACGCCACATAATATCCCCCCGAAGCGCCGACCTCCATAATATAGGCATGAACGGGTACTTTCTTTTTCTGTCTGAAGCTCATGATCTCATGGTAGATTGTGTCGCTTGCGGCAACAGTGCCGCCGGGCGAGTTGATCCTCAGGATCACGCCTGAGATCTCCGGGTCCGACTCGGCCTTGAGGAGGGCCTCCCGGAAAAAGGCAACTTTTGAGGGTCTCGTTCTAATCTTCAGGGTGTCTCTTTCCTCCCTGAAAGAGATCAGACCGTCCAGATCGATAAGGAGTATCTTCGGCTTCCCCTCGCCTTCAATGACCCTTTCTGCGAGCGGTTCCGTCTCAGGCAGAAGTGACACATTTAGTCCGGTACATCCCGAAAATACTGCAATACAGAGAATGATGAGAAGCGCATTTAGTTTCATAGTAGATTTTATAAAATCATAGCACTGATCAATTTGATGTCAAGAAAGTTAAGTGCTGGCCACAGCGCCGGCAGCTCTTTTGTTCAGTCTTGTTGGGAAATATTTATACAGCTAAGGCAAGAGGTCGACTATGGTGTTAGACTGGATCAAGACATTACCGGTCTCGCGTGTATCTGCATAAAAAGTAACGTAAGGCCAGGCGGTTTAATCTTTCGATTGTCTTTTTGTTTTCCCTTCCTTCTGTTTGAATTTCCGGAAGGCAACTGAAAGGGTCGAGGATTCCGAGATCGCCCCGGATATCAGTAGGACGTCCATTATCTCTTCAAGTGAGGCGCCCTCCCCGAGTGCCCTGTCCATATGCGCTTCGAGGCAATGTTCACACCTGAGGGCGGTTGCCGCGGCCACAGCCACGAGTTCCGCCGTCTTTTTGTCGAGCGAAAGGGGATTATATACGGACTTGCCTTTCAGCAGGTATGGGTTAAATGTGCGGGGTCTTTCCTTAAGGGTGGACAGGAGAAATCCCAGTCTGCCAGTTTTTTTCTCGACAGCCGCAGCAAGCGCCTCGGCAAGCTTCACGTCGTTCATAAGCGCCGCTGCCTCTTTCAGGATATTCTTTTTCTTTGCCATTTCACGCTCCCTTATTGCAAGTACGGATGTCTAAGCTTCTTCCAATTCCGTCCTGACGAGAGCGAGAATGGCGGAATGGGGGACGATAAGATATTTCTTCCCGTCAAACTCTATCTCTATCGCCGACTCTTTTAAAAAGATCGCATAGTCACCCTCTACAGCCTGAAGCGGGATATACTTCAGTTCTCTCTTCTCGGAAGACCAGGATTCGCCGGAGCCCGCGTCGTGGATCGCGTACCCCGGACCGGTCTTCACAACGTAGCCGCCGATGACCTTCTCTTTCTCCCTGACCGTAGGCGGCAGATACAGGCCGGACGTCGTCCTGTCCGTCCTTTCATCCGGGTCTATAAGCACCCTGTCTCCGACTGCGATGAGATTCTTCTTTGCCTTCATGGGTCTATTGTAAAATATTTCATATATAATATGTGCAGTAATGGACAAGAAGAAAGAGCTTTTGAAGATAGCCGGCGAGATTGAGAAATGCTCTCTCTGCAAAAAGTGGGGGACAGGCAAACCCGTTCCCGGTGAAGGAAACCCCGATGCCAGGATAGTCTTTATCGGAGAGGCACCGGGTAAACAGGAGGCGAAGACGGGACGTCCTTTTATCGGCAGGTCCGGCAGACTGCTGAGGGCGACGATTTCAGATGTCGGCCTTTCAGAAGAAGATGTCTACATCACCAGCCCTGTAAAGTATCTTCCGCTTCGCGGCACGCCTTCGCGCGAAAACATCCTCCACGCAAGGACCCATCTCTTTCGGCAGCTGTCGGTCATTAGTCCCGGGATTGTCGTCCTCCTCGGAAGCACCGCATGCTTTGCCCTTCTTGACCGTAAGGTCGAGATGACGAAGGAGCACGGCAACATCATAGGCGAAAGAGGACTGACCTACTTCATTACCTATCATCCAGCCTATGCCTTGCGCTTCCCCGAAGGAAAGAAGGGCTTCATCAGCGATTTTAAGAAGCTGCGTGGCCTGATGGCCGGGACGGTTTCCTAGTCAAGCCTCTCCTACGTCAGTTCTTTGTGATCTTCACCTTCCATTCATCGGGACCTTCCTCTATGTACTCCCAAACGAAGAGACCGGTTTTTTCATGCAGAAACTGATAATAGAGCGGCTTCGGGTCATGGTCGTTTATCAGGACAAAAAAGTCCCCTTTTTCAAGCTCATCGAAGGTCCTGAAGATCAGGGGATGTCTCTCTTTCGGGACTATACTTGAAACGTTCAGTTCTTTCATAAAGCACCTCCATTTCTCTTATTATGACACCGGTCCGAGAAAAGGGGTATGACGATGATCATAGAGCGGAAAATGCCCGGCGACTATTTGGGATGGCCGTCGGCATCTTTCGCAAACCTCAGGCCCTCCGTCAGCAGAAGCACGAATATAACGGTGAAGCCTGCAAGTATCCCAAAGACGTTTACGAGCCTCAGATAGACCAGGATAGACAGAATCATGAAAAGGAGAAAGAGGCGCATCATGCTGAAGATGATCATCCTGCCCGTTGCCTTCCCCGTCCCGATAAGCCCCCTCACGCCCCAGGCAAGACCCTTGATGTTCGCAAATCCTAGCGCCCCGCCGATGATTATGCTCAGAGGGAGTTTTTTCCATTCTATGAGCGCTGACAGAAGGGCAAAGGGGATTAGGACCAGGAACGATTTTTTATATATCCTTTTTATCAGGTCCATTGTCCTGTTTCCTCGCCAGCTTCAAAAGGTCCCTGAATCCTGAGATGATGCCGAGGAGAAGAAAGAGTATCGTGAGCCAGGGGAAGGTGACCTTAAAGAGCTTGTCGAGTCCGTATCCCATGGCGAGACCGATAAAAGTAGAAAAGACGAGGTTCAGGCCTACTGACCACGCCTTGAGAAAATCCTTAGAATACAGTTTCGCCATGTCTGCCCCCTATCTATCCGATGCCTTCATATTCGCTCTCGATGAAATCTTTGGTGATCCCGGCGATCTCCCTGTAGAAGAGCGTCTTCGCCTCTTTTATTGCTTTCTCGCAGTAATAGGGTACCCAATTAACGATATGTTCTTCAAGGAATTTGCGCTGCATTTCACGGTTATCGATGTCGATGACGTAGCTCATGAACAGAAACTCAAGTGAAATATGGTCCGGCACGGTCTCATATTCTTCGTCGAAGGTCAGCCCGGCGCTGTAATAAAACTCCGTGACGGCATCGGCCGCGTTCGCGTCGCCGGCATGGACGGACTCGAGCGGCGGCATGATGCCCCCTTCGTAGTTGTAAAGATAATCAAAATCGGCAAGGACCTCCTCCTCTGTCTCCTTCGACTCCAATCCGAGGTCTTCTTTTATACTCTTCAGCTTTTCCGCATCGGGCGGCGCAAAAAATAGATCTGCAAGAATACGGTAAGATTCGGCCCTTTCATTGTCGCCTTCGAGGAGTGCCATCCTGAAATCTTATTATATTTGACGGCGGAATAGCAAAAAAAGACGAGGGGCCGAAACAGTTAAGAAAGAAGAGAGAGAAGGTCAAACCTTTGCACCGGACCATCTGCCTATGGGCCTACGCTGCACTCTTGCGACGCGATATTTCTCACAAAATTGTATCGACTTACAAAATTGTTCTAATGCCAATTCTGTAATTTCCTTATAAATCAAGAAGATGATGTCTGGCACGGTTTTGGCAATTAATGCGATGAGGTGAGACAGATGGAGACCCTGAAAGACAAGATAAAGGAACTCGAAAAGGAAGAGATTATTAAGGCCCTGAGGGAATGCGGATGGGTCATGGCAAAGGCCGCCAGAAAACTCGGCATAACCGAGAGGATGATAGGGTACAAGATCAGCAAATACGGCATCAGGTCAAAGGCGGTGCGCTGGGCCGGACATAGCGATAATGAGGAAGCCGTTGGGGTCAATGCCGTTGAGAGATTGAACTCTGGAAAAGACCTCCGGCCGATGACAGGGTAATTTTATCGGCCCGATGACCGAGTTAACTTTTGATATATACTTCGCAGTAATTCCGGACAGGAAAGGAGAAAAGAAATGAGAAAGTTATTAAGTCTTTTTGTGGTAGTCTGTTTTTTGCTTTCGGCAGGTCTGTTGTTTGCCGAAGAAAACGTGCAGCCGGCGCCAGTTTCAGCGGCTGCCGCGGCCGCTGCCCCGAAGATAGATACCGGCGACACGGCCTGGATGATCGTGGCAACGGCGATGGTCATGCTGATGACGCTGCCGGGCCTGGCATTATTTTATGGCGGCCTCTCAAAACGCAAAGACATGCTCAATACCATGGCAATGTCCTTTGTGGCTTTCTGTATAGTGAGCGTCCTGTGGGTCTTCTACGGCTATACTCTCGCTTTCAGCGGGGACATAGGGGGCATGATAGGTAACGGCGCCAAGCTGCTCCTGTCGGGTGTCGGCGTGGGCAGCATCACAGATGCAGCAAAGACGATACCCGAATATATCTTTATCGTATACCAGCTGACATTTGCGGCGATTACCGTGGCCCTTGCAAGCGGCGCATATATCGAACGAATGAAGTTTTCGGCATGGATACTCTTCTCGGTACTCTGGATGACCTTTGCCTATCTGCCGGTGGCCCATTGGGTGTGGGGCGGAGGGTTTCTGGCCAAGCTCGGGGCGTTGGACTTTGCAGGCGGTACAGTCGTGCATGTCAATGCAGGGATCGCTGCGCTCGTGGGTGCCCTTGTCCTCGGCAAAAGACGTAAGACCTCGCTCGTACCGAACAATCTGACCGCGGTCGTCACCGGTGCGGGTCTTCTGTGGTTCGGGTGGTTCGGCTTCAATGCAGGCTCTGCTCTGGCTGCGAACGGACTTGCGGGCGCTGCGTTCATCAACACCAACACCGCGACTGCCATCGCGGCCGTGGCATGGATGGCTATCGAATGGATGCACTCGAAGCGGCCGACGGTGCTCGGCCTTGCCTCGGGTGCGGTCGCCGGACTTGTCGCGATCACGCCGGCAGCGGGGTTCGTAAATGTCTCCGGGGCACTTTTTATCGGCGCAGCGGCTGGAATAGTGGCCTTCTTTTCGGTGGCGGCCATGAAGCCGAGGTTAGGCTATGATGATACACTCGACGCCTTCGGCATACACGGCGTGGCCGGAACACTCGGTGCAATCCTGACCGGGGTCTTTGCCGATCCATCGATCAATGAGGCCGGCAGGGGTCTGTTGTACGGAAACCCCCGGCAGCTCCTTACCCAGTTGCTTGCCGTCGGCGTGACATTGGTTTATACCGGGGCCGTGACTTTCGTGATCTTCATGGTCGTGAAGGCACTGGTCGGTCTCAGGGTGGATGAAGAGGCGGAGTTTGCCGGGCTCGACGAGAGCGAGCACGGCGAGATGGCCTATAATCTACAGCTATTTCCGGGAGGCTCAGCAGTCCAAGGGCGGGTAGAAGAAGCGGAAGGCATCCACATTATCGCGCATAAACAGAGCGCCTACTCGCAGGAGTAGACCACGTCAGAAGAGCGTTGCCCTTCTAACGGGACATCTTGGCATTATACTTCGGAGGGGCTTCCCGATCTTGCATCACGAGGCCCCTCCGGCCGACACCGGAAGAGTTAACGATCTTAAATCTTCTTAGCTGTCATAGGAAGGTCCCTTTTCCGTCAATGGCAGGTCAATGACGACCTTGGTGAACTTGGTAGTGTCTCATGAGACACTACCGTGAACTTTCCTTCCTCGCTTTCCAGCCTCAACCTGCCGCCGTGATGTTCTATGATGCCGCGGCTTATGCGGCACGGGCAGGATCCGGGACGAAATTCCCGCACGTTTTTGAACTGTTACATAGATCGCAGATTATGTTAATATGTGGCAGCCCGGGAACCCCCGGTCTTTCTTACCGGCGCTGCATGCAGGGATGGCGGCTGAGGGAGGTCGGGCTATATTTTTTTTGCGGAATCCAGCGTTTTTGCGCAGGACTAGCCCGATCTTCGGACGAGAGAGAACAGGCAAATGACAGACGGCATAACGGTCCGCATACTCGGTGATTTCGGGCCATTCTCAAGGATGGGGAAGAGCATCGGCTATCTGCTTGAGATAGGAGGCTCACGCTATCTTATCGACTGCGGCGCCCCTCTTTTTCAGCAGATCGGCGGTCACGGACTGAAAAGTATCGAGGGTCTGATTATCACACATTGTCATGAGGACCATAAGAGGTGGTTCACCGATCTTGCGTTGTTCAACCGATATGCCGCGGACATTTCCCGCAGGGTCCTGCTTATCACTTCAGAAAGCGTCCACGATGACGTAAGATACTCCTCGATGCCCGCCCTCGGGAAAAGCCTCTCCCCGGATTCAAAGAAGATAATAGACATCGCATACGATGAATTTGTCGAGTGCCGGACAATAGGCCCGAAGGCGAGATACAGGATCACGGCGACGGATGCAGGCATGGCTAAAACAGGACTCGTCATCACCGACAGGAAAGGCAATATACTCGGCCCCGATAAAGCCAAGATCGTTATCAGCCGGAAGACGGGGAGACCCAGGATGCTCTTTAAAGACCCGGACTACGGGGAATGGGTGGAGCCGGAAAGTTTCTATACGTTCTCTTCTTCCGTGTTCTATGAGGAGGAAAAGAATATTTGTGAAGGACCTGGTTTTACCATCGAGGCGATAAAGGCACCCGTGTGGCACGGCGTTTCAGGAATAGGGGTAAAGGTCAGCACCGATGTTGAAACCCTTATCTTTAGTTCGGACACCTGCCATGACGAGGAGCTTTGGGAGAGACTCTGCGCGGAAAAAAGGCCCCGCGCCCTAAATATTAATGAAAAGGATTTCGAGGCGTCGTCTGTCATCTACGGGGACATCAACGATTACATTGAAAGGTGCTGGAGCGAGCAGCGTTACAGGGATGCGGTGAACGCCTTTACCGGCGCGGTGGTAATTCATGATGTGTATTCACGAAACAGCATTGTCCATACGGACTACGAGAAACTGAAAAATACCTCCCTCAGGAAAGACATGGCTTTATTGACGCACTGTCCGGACAGGATGACCTCTGAATGGGCGCTCTGCGACACGGAGAAATCCTTCAGGATCAAGGGGGACAAATTCTATGAGATAGTGAACGGCGACCTGTATCCGATGAACGCAGACGTATACCACAAGGAGGGGGGAAAATATTACGCCGGCTACAGGACTGAGCAGGGAAAATACACGCTTTATGAAAAAAACGGGCTTCTAAGGTTCACATCCTATGACGGCGGCGATATCGGACAGCCCCTTTACAGGGTCGACTTGTACGAGGACATATCCGGAAAGTATTTCCCAAAGCTCGAACGCGAAGATGCCTTCTATCGCAAACGGAGTGACGGGAGAGTCGAGCTCGTGGAATTTACTGAAGACGGGAGCATCGGAAGAATAGTCGAAACCCACAGAAAAACTGCCGGCCCGCGGGACGGGGCGGCATGAAAGATTTGCCGCCTGCAACCGCGGGGCAAATTCAAGATTTGCCCGCCTCCAGCCGCGGCGAATTCAAGCATGGATGATCTTTACCGTAAGGAAAGCATTGGGTCAAAAAGCGGTAAAGCGCTGGTGCCGGCGGCCTTCGACATAGAACAGTTCTTCCGACATCACAAAGAGGAGCTGGGCAGGGTAATAAACATCGCCCGGCGGGTCAGAGAAACAATAACGGTTATCGATTCTTTTATTCAGCAGCACACCTCGGTGGTATGTCCGGGATGCGGCAGGGTCTGTTGTATTAACAAGCATGCATATTATGAATGCGACGATCTTATTTATATTTATGCCCTCGGACTGGAGCCGCATGGCTATGAATACAGGGAGGACAGTGAACCGTGTCAGTTCCTGTCGGCGGCAGGATGCATTCTCGACCGCACTATCAGGCCGTCGGGGTGCAACTGGTTTTTTTGTGACGATCTCTTTGACAGCATGGAAAGGACACCCGGAAGGGCATATGCAGAATTTGACGATTCTTTAACGGGATTGGCTTATCTCTGGATCGAGTTGGGCGCCGAATTTCGCATGAAGTACAGAAAGATCAAAGGGGTGGAATTGACTCAGCCGACGATGCCGACAAAACGGTCGTAGGAGATATCCTCGTTGAAGGCTATGCCTGTAAAATAATCTTTTTCCTGCAAAGAGACCGAAGCAATTCTCCCCTCAAAGACGTCAGGCCCCTCGGGCGAGTCGACCATAAGTTTAATAGAGACCGGAGTGGTTTTCTCCAGAAAAACGTCGGTATAAAACCCCATCCCCCCCTGCGAGATGGTATTTACCGTTACGGTCAGTTCCTCCGGCGATCCATCAATCAGCCTTTTGAGCACTGCCCTGGCGCAAATTGAATATCTCTGATACCTGCGATAGTTCTCAAACACAGATGCCGACCTCAAAACTCTACATGTTATGTGCTGCCGTGAAATTCTCTCACGACAAAAAAACTATATACCTATTATACCTTTATACATATGCAATGTCCTAAATATCGCTAAATTTGGTAATGGGTCAGTTGACCCACTACCCTAAATTTTCGCCCAAGCGCTTCATCAGTCTTTGCGCAAGATATCCATAAGTCTGAGGTGGCTGGGAAGGCGGGGTAGAGACGCACTTTATTTTCCCTCGGTCTTTTACGCGTACCCCACATGTTACGGCCGTTGTCTTATGCTAATATATGACTATTATGGATTGCTTTCCGACATCTCTAAGCATAGGGAATCATTCCGGTGTGAGGTCTTATGGCGGTTGATGAGACTTACGAAGTGGTCATTGTCGGCGGGGGGCCTGCCGGGCTTGCCGCCGGGCTTTACAGCCAAAGGGCCGCGCTGAAAACTGTCCTGTTTGAGAGAGGTTTGCTAGGCGGCCAGATAGCAATATCAAAAGACGTAGAGAACTACCCTGGGGTGGAGGGCATAACCGGCTTTGATCTGGCCGAGAAGATGGCCCACCACGCTAGGTCCTTCGGCCTGAATGTCGTCCAGCAGGAGGTTGAGGCGGTAGCAGCCGGACCCGATCTGCACTCGGTTCGCCTTGCCGGAGGCGAACTTGTCAGGACAGTTGCACTGATACTTGCCGCCGGCGGTTCCGTGCGAAAGCTCGGCATCCCGGGTGAAGGAGAATATCTCGGACTGGGTGTTTCCTACTGTGCCACGTGCGATGGGTTTTTCTTTAGAAACAAGACCGTGGTTGTTGTCGGAGGAGGCGACACCGCCGTCGAGGAGGCGCTCTATCTGTCGAGATTGGCCAGTAAGATATACCTTGTGCACAGGAAAAGTTCACTGCGTGCAAGCAAGATACTCCAAAGCCGCCTCATGAGCGAGCCTGCGATTGAAATAATCTGGAACACGATTATCACTGAGATCAAGGGGACCGGGAGTGCGGTTGAAGCCGTCTCTTTAGAAAATACCGAGACGGGGGAGAAGGGAGAATTGGCGACAGACGGCGTTTTCATCTTTATCGGGTATTCTCCGAATAATCAATTGATCCCTTCCGGTGTCAGAATGAATGAACAGGGCTTTGTAATTACCGATGAGAAGTGTGCGACGAACATTCCCGGCATCTTTGCGGTCGGCGACATAAGACAGAAGTTCGCCAACCAGATCGTGGTGGCTGCCGCGGACGGCTGCATAGCTGCGCTGGCTGCAGCGCACTACGTGGAGGCCTATAAGGCCGGGACCCGGCTGTCCTGAGAAGTGCATTTGATCTTCGGAGGTAATACCTTGAGTGATATTTTTGCGGTTGCCGAGCAATTCACCCGGCAGGGCAGAGTCATCGATGCCAGGGAATTCGGTAACGGCAATATCAATAGCACCTTCCTGGTGACCCTGGATACAAAAATGGGCACCGAAGGGGAAAGACACTTTGTCCTGCAGCGCATCAACACACGCGTATTTCGCCGGCCGGAACTTGTCATGCACAATATGCTCATCTCCATCGGTCATATCCGCCGGCGTCTGGAGGCTGCTCCCCCGGGTCCGGACCGCCGATGGGAGGTCCTTCACGTGCTTACTGCACACGACGGCGGAGACCATTGGATTGGCCCTGACGGGTCGTTTTGGCGAGCGGTCAGCTTTATCGAGGGCGCACAGTCTTTTGACACTATTAGAGATTTTGATCATGCGAGAGAAGTAGGATATGCGCTGGGTATGTTTCACACCCTATTGAGTGACCTGCCCCCCGAAACGCTGACGGACACGCTGGAAGGGTTCCACATCACGCCCCTCTATCTGCGGCGCTACGATGAGGTCCTCGCAAAGTACGCCGCGGCCGGATCCCCTGAAGTTAAATATTGCATGCAGTTTGTGGGCAAAAGAAGTGACTGGGCGCATGTACTTGAGGATGCCAGGGCGGAGGGCAGATTGTATCTTCGTCCTATCCATGGCGATCCAAAGGTGAACAATATCATGATGGACACCGCCACGGGACGGGCCGTCAGCATCGTCGACCTGGACACGGTGAAGCCAGGGCTGGTCCATTATGACATCGGTGACTGCCTTCGCTCCTGCTGCAATCGCCTCGGAGAAGAAACCGAGGCATGGGAGGCCGTATGTTTCGATACGGATCTGTGCCGGGCCATCCTGCCGGGCTATCTTTCGATGGCGAGAGCGTTCCTCACCGGCAATGACTATGCCTACCTCTACGATTCGGTCCGTCTGATTGCGTTCGAGCTTGGACTGAGGTTTTTTACGGACTATCTGGAAGGCAACGTCTACTTTAAGGTCCGTCGTCCGGATCATAATCTTGCAAGGGCCCTTGTCCAGTTCAAGCTCGCCGAAAGTATCGAATTACAGGAAAGAACCATCCGAAATCTCATGAGTGATGTCAGATGAAATGCTTAAGCTTTTCCCTGAAACAATTCCAATCGGATGGCCTTGGGCCCAAAATAAGGATTACAGGAAAAATAGCGCGGCATTCCAATATTTTTTCACTCAACTATGCTATGCTCGGCCCTCTGGCGGGTATAATTATTCCACCGCCGGCAGATATGCCGTCCCGTAAATACGGTCTCTGGGAAGAGACGTGTTTCGAGTTCTTCCTATGCGCAGAGGGTTCCGATAACTACTGGGAGTTCAACCTCTCACCGGCCGGTCACTGGAATGTCTACCGCTTTACATCATACCGCCAGGGCATGCAGGAGGAGCCGGCCTTCCCGTCGCTCCCTTTCGGTGTCGCTGTCCGCGCCGGCACCCTTTGTCTTTCCCTTGAACTCGACCTGGAAAAGATCTTCCCGGCGGGTCAGGCGATAAAGGTTGCGGTCAGCGCCGTCATCAATAATATTAATGACGGGCTTGCCTACTGGGCGGTGGCCCATCCCGGCCTCCGGCCCGACTTCCACCGGAAGGAAAGTTTTATTTTCGAACTGTAAAACAATTTCCGCTTATAAAGTCCGGACTTCTCCTATTCTATCCTGATGGTGCCGCCAGACGGGCTTTCAGTATTTCTTGAGAAATCTGGAATATTCCTGCATAGTATTGGGTAGATTCTTCTTAGCCAGGGAGAAAGACCAGACGCGAATGAATGAAGAGATTATGAATAAGCGGCACTCGCCCAGGCTCGGCCTGCGACTGTTTAATACGCTGACCAACGTGAATCTCTGGCATTTCCTCTGGATTTCCATCGTCTTGTCCGAAGTACTGACCGCACTGATGGGGCTTCTCCTGAAAGGCTCCGTCACCTATGACTATCTTGTTACGGGCGGCGTGGTTTCATTGATCGTTGCCGGCATCGTTATTTTTTTCCTCAAGATGACGATGCAGGTCCGGCTGGACAATAAAATTCTCCGGGCAGAAGTCGAAAGACAACGGGAGACAACGGAAGGCCTTTCGCATGCGTTGGATTTCCAGTCACTCCTGATGGAGACAATCCCCGACTTGCTGTACGTTCTCAATCCTGCCGGCACGCTGATCAAATGGAACAGGATCGCAGAGGTGACCACGGGTTACAGCGGCGACGAACTGGCCGGAAAAGACGCGCTGACTTTTGTTGCGGAAGAAGACAGGGACGAAGCTTCAGCCGGCCTTGAAGAAGCCTACGCAAAAGGGAGGGCCTCGCGTGAGCTGCGACTGCTAACCAAAGACGGGAAGAAGGTCGTCCATCTATTCAGCGGCGCGTCGATAAGGGACACCACGGGAAGGTTCGTGGGGTTCGTCGGCATCGCCAGAGATATCTCGAAACTGAAGAAAATGGAAGAGGAGATGCACAGGGCGCAGAAACTCGAATCATTGGGCATCCTTGCCAGCGGTATTGCCCATGACTTCAATTATCTCTTGAGCTCCATTATTGAAAACATACACCTGGCCGTAATTAACGTAGACCAGAGGGGCATACTGCGGGAGGCCCTCCAGAAGGCCCAGAAGGCGTCGGCCCGGGCAAAGGACCTTACCAGACAATTGCTGGCCTTTTCCCAGGGAGGATTTCCGGTGAAGAGATTGACGTCGCTCGCAGGAATCATCAGGGAATACGCCGATCTCGCGATACGAGATTCGAATGTCGGATGCGCTTACAACATCGCTACCGACCTTTATACGGTCGAAATAGATGAAGAACAGATCGGGCGCGTGATCAATACAATCGTCCTTAATTCCATCGAGGCTATGCCGGGGTTGGGAATGATCACGATAACTGCGGACAATATCGAGGTCTCTGCAGGCGATCTGCCGCCATTACCCGAAGGCAGGTATGTCAAAGTCTCTATTGCTGACCGCGGCACAGGCATTTCGCAGGAGCTCCTTCATAAGATATTTGACCCCTATTTCACCACCAAACAGAGTGGGAGGGGCCTGGGGCTTACGATTACATACGCCATCATCAGGAACCATGACGGACATATCCGGGTGGAATCGGAGCCGGAAAAGGGGACTGTTTTTCATATCTATCTCCCCGCGTGCCGCTAGACGCTGCCCTTTTCCCGCGACTTCTCTTTGGAATAATTTTTTATGAGCATAACAGCATAAGGATTAATCGCAATGAGAAAAATAATTTTTTCTCTGACCCAATCAGGAAGAATGGGAGAAACAGATCGCTTTTATATTTTTTAGACGTATAAGGCAAGATAAGAGCCGGGAACATTCTTGATGTCCCTTTGTAATCCGACAATAGTGTAAAGGAGGAGAAGGCCTTGATTAAGGAACTCCATAAACACCAGCTTATGGTTGCGGTCCGGACGAAAACTCCTGATCAGGCTTATAGGGCGGCCCTGGCGTGTATAGAAGGCGGGATAAAATTCATCGAGATCACCTTTTCAGTCCCCGATGCAGCGGAAATCATCGGGAAACTCAGCGCTGATCCCAGGGCCGAGGTGGGCGCCGGGACCGTCCTCAACGCCGGAGATGTAAGGAAGGCCCTTCGTGCCGGCGCAAGGTACATAGTGAGCCCGAACTTTGATGAGGAGGTGGTGAAGCTCACAAAAAAAGAGGGGGCGGTATCGGTCCCGGGGGCGTGTACGCCGACAGAGATCTATCGAGCCTACAAGGCAGGCGGCGATGTGATAAAACTCTTTCCCTTTGCGGAGATCGGGGGGCTTGATTTCCTGAGGGTGATAAGGGGCCCGTTTCCCTACATTAACTACATGCTCTGCGGGGGTGTGAAACTGGACAACATAAGCGGATATCTTTCTGCCCGTGCGGCGGGTATTCTCGTCGGTTCCGCGATACTGAGGCGAGACCTCATTGAGTCGTCTGACTGGCCTTCAATCAGCGCCATTGCGAGGAAATTCGTTGCGACTGTAGAGGGGTTTTACGGGGAAAAATAATGTAGTGTCTCAGTTTTTCAAACTGAGACACTACCAAAAATGAATGTGCCCTTCACGTGCGGGACATAAATTGTGTATAATTACATGACTGTCTTTATTTTTAATCAAGGTATTTCAGGGGTATGAATAATCGCCGTATTCCCTTATAAGATGAATAGTCCCGGCTCAGCCGGATTAGGAGGTAACGCATATGTTTCGCCCACAGATTAAAGTCCTGGATTGCACAGTCCGCGACGGCGGCCTGATCAACAACTGGCAGTTCAGCGATGATTTCGTGAGGAAAGTTTTTCTTGCCCTGTCGAAGGCCGGGGTGGATTACATGGAAATCGGCTACAAATCTTCCGAAAAGTATTTTTCCCGAAATGATAACGGCTCCTGGAAGTTCTGCACTGAAGAAGATCTTAAGAGAATTCTGGGCGGGACCGAGACCAAGATGAAACTTTCCGCCATGGCCGATATAGGCCGCATCGATCAAGAGGACATCCCCTTGAAGAAAGACAGCGTCCTGAACATGATCAGGGTGGCCTGCTATGTGAAAGATGTCGATAAGGGCATACGTCTGGCGCACGAGTGCATTGCCAAAGGTTACGAGGCGACCATAAATCTTATGGCGGTTTCAAAGGTGCTCGAAAGGGACCTGGACGAGGCCCTTGACGACCTTTCCAAGAGTCAGGTGGAGACTGTTTATATTGTGGACAGTTTCGGCGCCATGTATTCCGAACAGATCCATTTCCTCGCAAAGAAGTACCGCGAGGCGCTGACCGGCAAGGAACTCGGTATCCATGCACATAACAACCAGCAGCTGGCATTTGCCAATACAATAGAGGCGATTATCGCCGGAGCTAACCGTATCGATGCGACACTATACGGCATGGGCAGGGGTGCGGGCAATTGCCCCCTGGAGCTTCTCCTGTCATTCCTGAAGAACCCCAAGTTCGATATAAGACCGATTTTTCAGGTCATACAGGAGTTATTCATACCCCTTAAGGCGGAGGTTGAATGGGGCTATCACATACCCTATATGATAACGGGCGTACTTAACGAGCACCCAAGAAGCGGAATGAAGGCGATGGCGGAGAAAAATCTGCCCGATCTCAGGAAGTTTTACGAGGACCTGCTGGATGATACTCACCTCGACTAAATTTCCGGGGTTGTCCGGCGCGATCTAACTGATAGTTAAAAGACTCCATTTGGTCCATAGACGTCATTCCCCTGAAAACAGGAATCCGGCCCGTCTGTCACCCCCCGGCGGATCAGCCGGGGCTGACGCGGGTATGACAGACTTTTTTGACAAAAAAAGACTTTTCAACAACTTGCTGGATGCTTATATGATTTTCCGGGTCATGCTCGGTTGATCGTCTCTTCTTCTGCCGTCCAAGGTGTTTCGCGTCTTCAATGATCTCGGTCATTTTTTTGTATTGCCGAAAGACTTCATATTAAAATAGTGAGAAGTGGGTAGCGAACAGCGCACGGAATTTACAACAAAAATCTTTGTAAACCTTATCCCGCAAGGGAAGGCAATGATATTCGCGAGCGAAAAATCGTAAAATGGCTTTTAGCAACGATAAGCATTTGATATTATTCGTTAGTTGCTATGCCTATTTTTTGTGCAAAATGGTCTTTTCCGTGACAACTCTAGACTGATTTGGAACCCGTGAATGAGATACTGACAGGTTATTAAGAAGTGTTGGTAAAATACTTTTTGCGACAGACATATAAGAAATCCGGGGCGGTCCGGTCTTGTTTCTCAGGTATGATTTCTGCAAATCAATTAATATGCTATCTCTCCGGTAAAGGACGAATAGTGGGTCGTGATGCTGCGACCCGCACGTGAAAAGACGGAAGAAATTGGTAGTGGATCAGTCAAACTGACCTATTATGAATTTTTCCCGCGGAGGCGAGAGATAGGGTTATACTATCTGTTAAGGAGTCATATACCCATGAATATTAAGATACGCAATCAGGACCCTATAAAAGCGCTTGATGCCGAACTGCATGAGTTCCTGCGAGCTGAATTAAGCCTTAGGGAACAACTTAGGGAAATCAACAGGCTGGGAAAAAAGTATTCCGTTCGCCTGATGAAGCCCATCATCGAAAAGAAAGGAAAAAGAGAAGTCGTTACCGGCATCAAATATGAGCGACTGTCCGAATTTTTCAGTGCGGATGAACTTACTGAAAAGTATGGCAGCGTAGAGAAAGGCATAAGCCAACTTAAGAAAAAAGGATACAAAGTTCTTTCCCGGGAGGAATGACCCTGGAGCTGGAGGCGTTAAGGGTCAGCCGTATATTCCGTTTATTACCTTATAGAGGACTTCGCTGAGATCTTCTATCTGGTATGGCTTTGTTATTATATCAATGAAGCCGTAGTCCCTGTAATTTGCGATGACCGGGGCGTCTGAATATCCGCTGGAAACGATGGCCTTTACCTCCGGATCGGATTCCAGTAGATGGTGAATGCATTCCTGTCCTCCCATACCTCCTCTAATCGTCAGATCGATGAGCACTGCGTCAAAAGGGTTGCCTGATTCTCGGGCCTTCACGTAAAGGTCTATTGTCTGTTCTCCGTTTACGGCGAAATCAGCTTCATACCCTATCTCGGCGATCATTTTCTTAAGGATCAGCCGTATAGTCTCCTCGTCATCCATCACGAGGACCCGCCCCCTCCCTCTAAACAGCGTCTTGCCCTTCCTTATGTTCTCAGGCAGTTTCTTGTCTGTCGCGGGGAGGTAAATGCTGAATGTTGTGCCCATACCCGGCCTTGATTCAACGGTTATGTGTCCGTCGTGGTTCTTTATTATGGAATATGAGGTGGCGAGGCCGAGTCCGCTGCCTTCCTGCTTGGTAGTAAAATAAGGGTCGAATATCTTATGAAGGTTTTCCTGCGGTATTCCGCTCCCCCTGTCTTCTATCGATACCTTCGCGTATTCGCCCTTTTTCAGCGGCGGGACGGAATTCTTGCCGATAGATGCATTGCCGCAGCGGATGGTGATCGTGCCGCCTTTCGGCATGGCCTGACGGGCGTTGATGATCAGATTGTAAAACACCTGGCTCAATTGTCCTTCATCTACCTCGATGTTCCGGAGATTATCTGCGACGTGGAACTTCGATATGACATTCGAACCTCTCAGTGCAAATTCGGCCGCATCAGAAACCAGTCTTTCGAGTGAGGTGACCCTCTTGACCGGCGTCCCTCCTTTTGAGAAGGTGAGCAGTTGATGGGTCAGGTCCTTTGCCCTGTATAAGGCCTTCTCCGCATCCAGCAGGATCCCGTATGCGGCGGGATCGGAATCCACGCTCCTCTTCGTTAAAGAAATATTACCCAGGACCGCGGTAAGCAGATTGTTGAAATCGTGAGCAATGCCGCCGGCAAGGATACCGAGGGATTCAAGTTTTTGGGTTCTCAGAATGTCTTCCTCCATCTTTTTACGCTCAGAGATGTCCCGCATTATGGATGCATAGCCAATGATATTCTGTCCTTTGTCTTTAAGTGCTGCCGCTGTTATCTCTACCGGTACAATCTCACCGCTCTTTGCCTTTCTTAGTGATTCATATCCGGTAAAGTATCCTTCCGCGTTTAAAATGCTTATGCAGTTCTCAAGCTCGCTTCCGGCCAATTTTTCGGGGATGATCGAACTCACATGCTTCCCTATTATTTCCGGGGAAGCGTACCCCAGCATTTTTTCCGCTCCGTCATTCCAAGAGCGGATGGCACCGTTTAGATCTATGGAACAGACTCCCTCGGGTATGGTCTGCACGATAGACGCCAGAAAATTTATTTTTTCTTCCTCGGCCCTGCGCCCGGTCATATCTTTTCCGACGCCGACCAGCCCTATGATATTTCCGGACCCATCCCTGTACGGAGCTCCGCTGAAAAAATAGGGGATTGTATTCCCTGCTTTGGTGAGTACTCTCAGCTCCTTCGATGCATGCCCTTTTTCAAATGCCTCTTTTATCCTTTCATATGCCTCGTCCCTGTCCGCCTCGGTCATCAGCTCAAAAACGTGTTTCCCCTGCAGCTCAGCAGGGGAATAACCGCTTACAGTCTCCAGTGTCTTGTTCCATTTGACCAGCCGGGCGTTCCGGTCGAGCATATAAATGATATCCGGAACCGCCGACATAATATTGCTCATCTCTATAAGGGCCTTTGTAAGATCACTCTCCGACTTCTCATGTGACAGGATCTCCTCCTGGAGTTTCCTGTTGGATATTCTCAATTCGGTGGTGCGCAATTCCACAAGCGATGCCAGCTTCTGGCGGTACTCCTCCAGTTCATGGAATGCACGTTTGCGCTCCGTGACGTCGCGCGCAATGCCTGTTGTGCCGATGATTTCGCCCCCGGTGTCATAGATGGGTTTTTTTATTGTCTCTATCCAGGACATTTTATCGGCGCTGTCTATCAGCGGTTCTTCGACCCGCTTTGTCCTGCCGCTTGCCATGACTTCTCTGTCGTCCGCCCTGTATGCCTCCGCAAGGTCATCAGGCCAGATATCAAAATCCGTCTTGCCGATGAGGTCCTCCGGTTTTACCCCGCATGCCTTTCCAAAGGGCTCATTCACCGATATGAACCTGCTCTCCTTATCCTTAAGCCAGGCCAGATCGGGGATGTTATTCAGGATTGCCCTTTGCTGCTGCAAACTGTTAAGCAGAGACTCCCTGGAATGCATATGGTCGGCGATTTCCTTCTTAAGTGCTTCTTCTGTATCGCTTTGTCTTGAAAAGGCCCTTGCCATTACCAGTCCGAACAGCAGTAAGCAGAACGAAAAGAGCAGCCGGAAGGCGACCTCTTTTTTGTGAAAGAGCAAGAGGGTCAAGAAAGGTTCGTCATAATGGAGATAATGATCTACCGAGGCATCAAGTATCCAGAAAGACAGTGCCGCAGCGACCGAAAGGATGAGGACCTTGTCTTTGCTCTTCATGCTGATGTCTTACAAATGGAGGTTTTCATTAAGATGTAATAAGTATAAATCATGAAGGGCGGCAAAGCCCAGCAGGCAGGGCGCATATCTTCGCAAACTGCAGCAGTCTCGGAAAATGAATATGACTCGAAATTTGAGTAGAAGGCGGAAAGAC
>Ga0316628_100000858_pt1 | contig 20160 bp, 19 predicted proteins | sample OWC_Aug_M2_C1_D5_FD_207648 | JGI IMG/M metagenome (GOLD analysis project Ga0316628, IMG submission 207648) | Wetland soil microbial communities from Old Woman Creek delta, Ohio, United States - OWC_Aug_M2_C1_D5_C | ecosystem: Environmental > Terrestrial > Soil > Wetlands | place: USA: Ohio... | reverse complement strand
CTTACAGGTCAAGGCACAGTTGAAAAAGCGGTTAAGGCAATGAAAGAAGGTGCGATAGATTTCCTGGAAAAACCTGCCGATATTGAAAAATTGTTAGAGAAGATAGAAAATGCGAGACAGAAGAAGACCCTTCTCGTTATGAAAAATATTGAAGAGAAAGTAAAGGGTCTCCTGAGCAGAAGACCTTAGTATTCAGATCTTCGATAGATCTTGGCAGAGAGAAATGTTTTGAAGATATAGGGTCTTTTTTCACCAAGCCATTCAATCTTTTTATCCCCTCTCTTTCACAGGGAGGGGATAAATGTTTTCTTTTATGAGCAAGAGGCATCAAACAGAAGGATAACAAAACACGATATCTCAAGCTTCCGAAGCAGGAGAATCCATGCGGGAACAAGCAGTTCGCACGTTTGTGTTCATTACCTGTTATGGTATTATAATTACGTATGTCGGCAAACATCGAACCGAAAGACAGCATTAAACAAAAAGTCATTGGGTTGCTTCATAACCTGTTTCATCCGCATGACTATTTCCATGTCCTCGGCGCAGACCGTTATACCAGCTTAAAGATACGGATAATCCTGCTTGACGCGATTCTTTCGCTCGTTCCCTTAATCATTGTCATAACGATAAGCTACTTCTGGTTTCAGAAGATTCTGAAAGATGATTTCAGTCATCAACTGAGGTGGGAAATCGAGAATACGAAACAATCAATAGAATTTTTCCTGGATGAAAGACTTTCCGGTCTCAGGTTCCTTTCATCTGCATATACCTATGAGCAGTTGTCAGACCAGAAAACGCTTGCCGGTATCTTTTCCAAATTTAAAAGAGAGGTCGGTGGTCTCGTCGATATTGGAGTAATTGACTCAAACGGTATTCAGCGGTCTTATGTGGGTCCCTATCCCCTTGAAGGAAAAAGCTATGCGAACCAGGACTGGTTTAACGAAATTATTGTTCGCTCGTCCTATGTGAGTGATGTTTTCATGGGTTATCGAAAGATACCCCACTTTGCAATTGCGGTAAAAAGGGATATTCCCGAGAAGGGAACTTTCTGGATTTTAAGGGCTACGATTGATATGGAAACACTGAAAAAATATCCCTCAAGGATCAATCTCAGAAAAAATGATGACGCTTTTATCGTCAACCGTGAAGGTATCCTCCAGACCCCCTCCCGGTTTCAGGGTAATATTCTGGAAAAATTTCAGCAATGCACTCTTCCGCAGGAAGAAATCGCAGTAACCGAGGTTAGAGAACCCGCCGATCGTCAAAGTATGTGCGGTTATGCCTACATAAATAATTCACCGTGGATCCTGGTTGCGGTTATTAAATCAACCCCCTATGGAAAAATCCCAAAAATCTTCAGAAACGAATTATTTATACTTTCGGTAATCAGCATATTTATCGGTATTGCGGTCACTGTCGTTATGACGCAAACTGTAGTAAATCGCATCCACAAATCGGATCAGGAAAGGGAAGAGGCAATCGCCAAGACCGAGCATGCCAGCAAGCTTGCATCTGTAGGCCGTCTTGCCGCAGGTGTCGCTCACGAAATCAACAACCCGCTCGCCATAATTAACGAGAAAGCGGGCTTAATGAAAGATATCCTTGAGACATCCGATGACTTGCAGAAGAACAAGGAAAAGTTTCTGGTTTTGATCAATGGAATATTTGAAAGTGTGAACCGTTGCCGCACGATCACCCACCGACTTTTGGGATTCTCGAGGCGAATGGACATCAGCCATGATACCATAGATGTAAATGACGCGATAAAGGAGGTTGTCGAATTCCTTGAGAAAGAGATGTTATACAGGAACATCCGGCTGGAAATGAATCTGCAACCGGGCCTGCCGAAAGTCGAGACCGACAAAGGACAGCTTCAGCAGGTTTTCCTGAATATTATCAATAACGCTATTGACGCAGTTGAAGAGGGAGGCCTCATTGCAATCTCTTCCGGCGTAAGAGATGAGAAAATGGTCAGGGTATCAATCAGGGATGACGGAAGTGGAATTCCCAGAGAAAAACTCAAATATATTTTTGAACCTTTCTACACTACAAAGGAGAAGGGAAAAGGAACAGGCCTCGGACTTTCTATTTCATTCGGAATTATGCAGAGACTTGGCGGTACCATCCTCGTCGAAAGTGAAATCAGCAAAGGAACGACTTTTTTCGTTGAGATACCAATGAAGGCCGGGGCTGTTTAGGGAGGATAAGCATGTCACATACGAAGATACTTCTGGTGGATGATGAAGTTGAGTTTGTATCAGCATTGGCAGAGAGACTGGAGCTGCGTAACTATGAAGTAAAAACTGCGAGCAATGCCCTGGAAGCGCTCGGTCTCATCCACGGTTATTTGCCCGACGTAATAGTTCTTGATCTCAGGATACCGGGCATGGACGGGATAGAGACATTAAAGACCATAAAAAAATATGACCCTGCTATTGAGGTCATTATGTTAACCGGGCATGGAGACAGCCAAAGCGTGGAAGAAGGGATGAAGAGCGGCGCCTTTGAATATATCATGAAACCTGTCGATATCGGGGAACTGACCTCGAAGATCGACAAGGCAAAGAGAAAAAGGGAGAAGGGATGATGCCTGATGGAGGTGGCGGATGGATAATAAAAATGAGCAGGATTTAAGGTTCCTGCAACTACGTTTTATAGGGAAAATTTTAGCAGGGTTTACCCATGAAATAAAAAATCATCTTGCCATTGTCAAAGAATCCGCCGGATTAATGGGTGACATGATAAAAATGGGGAAGACTGCAGAAAATGAGAGTCAATACCTGGAAATTATCCAGTCGATCGAAGAACAGATAGAAAGAGCCCTGGTACATTTTACATACCTGAATCGCTTTTCCCACAGAATGGATACTTCCCTATCCACCTTCAATATCAACGAAAGCATTGAGGAACTGACAGCTCTCTTGCACAGATTTGCAAATCAGAAAAGAATACGGATTGAAAAGGATTTTCAGAAAGACCTCAATCCAATCAACAGCAATCCGTCAATGCTGCAATTCCTCGTTTTTAATTTTCTTGAAGAAGCAATAGCAAAACTTGATAAGAACAGCAGAATCGTTGTTAAGACTGAAGTTATGAATGGCTCTGTAGCAATCAGGGTTATCCCGGAAGGAAATGTCCTGGAGTCAGATGCAGAAAAAGTGCTCTGTCCTCCTGAGATAACCGATTATGTAATCAAAATGCTGAATGGAAACATCTCAAGACAGGGAGAAGGAGCAGTGATTACACTACCGGTGAAAGCCGCGTGAAACGGCGCTGAACGATTGACAACTTCATGGTTTGTTGTTAAAGTTAACTAATTCAAGAGCCTTAAGTTGAAACAAGAAAACATAAAAGTATTAGTTGTTGATGATGAAGAGGATTTTGCCAACACACTTGCCCAGCGGTTAAAGCTGAGGGACCTTAAAGTAGATACTGCCTACGACGGTGAACAGGCGCTGTCTAAATTAAAAGAAATGGAACACGACGTCATAGTACTGGATTTGAAAATGCCGGGCATGCATGGTATGGAGGTCCTCCAGGAGATAAAAAAAGATTATCCTGATATACAGGTAATAGTTCTTACCGGTCACGGAACCGACAAGGAAGAAGAAGAAGCAAGAAGGCTTGGAGGATTCGACTTCCTCCAGAAACCCGCTGATATCGATACCTTAGAGCGCAGGATAAAGGCGGCCTTTAAAGAAAAATGTGCGAGAACCATTTAGCGATCGACCTTTCCGGAGACGTAGATTTGGTACCCGCACGGTAAATACTGAAGGACAAAAATAATGATTACTATCAATGAGGAGGATGAAAATGCCTGAAGAAATTAAAGCAGATGTACTATTAGTGGACGATGAGGAACAGTTCCTGAAAGTCCTTTCGCAGAGGATGGAGGGGCGCGGCCTGAAAGTTGATACCTCCACCAGCGGCGAGGAGGCACTCAAACGGGTGAAGGGAAAAGATTTTGACGCGATCGTACTCGACCTTGCCATGCCCGGGATGAGCGGCATAGAGACTTTGAAGCGTATCAGGAGCGAGAATCCCGATCTGCAGATCATCATGCTGACAGGCCATGGCTCCGTTGAGAAAGGCGTCGAAGCAATAAAAGCAGGCGCCGTGGATTTCCTCGAAAAGCCCGCAGACATAAATAAGATCATGGAGAAGATAACAGAAGCCAAGCGCAAAAGAGTTCTTCTAATTGAGAAAAAGAAAGAAGCCCAGGTGAAGGAGATCCTGCAGAGTAAGGGTTGGTAAGCCGGCTCCACAGATTCTCTTAAGCGGATTCCAGACCGTATTTTTTCAGTTTCCGCCAGAGGGATACTCTGTCTATTCCCAGTATCTGGGCAGCAGTGGATTTATTGCCTCCAACTTCTTTTAATACCCATTTGATATAGGCTACCTCCTGGTCCTCGAGAGATGGTATTTTCCCTTTCTTTTTCCTGAATGTCTTTATGCTCAACTCCCGGAGGTCTTCAGGAAGATGTGCTATTTCAATAGAGGTTCCGTTGGAAAGGGCGACCCCTCTCTCTAAGATATTTTCCAGCTCCCGTATGTTGCCGGGGTAGTCATAATTCATTAACAGACTCATCGCATCCTCTGATATTCCGGTAACATCCTTTTTCATCAGGGCTGCATCCTTTTTCAAAAAATAGTAACTCAAAAGCGGGATATCATCCCTTCTCTCTAAAAGCGGAGGGATATGGAGAGACACAACATTCAGGCGAAAATAGAGGTCCTGCCTGAATTGACCTGCTTTTATTACGTCCTGGATATCCCTGTTGGTAGCAGCTATAAATCTGACGTCAACTTTGAGCGGCACGGTGCCCCCGACACGTAAAACTTCTTTTTCCTGGATTACCCTGAGCAGTTTCACCTGCATGGAAGCCGGCATCTCCGTTATTTCATCGAGGAAAAGGGTCCCTGCAGAGGCCATTTCCACCAGGCCTTTCTTCATCGCCATTGCTCCGGTAAAAGCACCCTTTTCGTGTCCAAAGAGTTCATTGGACAGCAGTTCTTCCGTAAAAGCCCCGCAGTTTATGGCAAAAAATGGTCCGTTAGTACGTCCGCTATGCAGATGTATATACCTCGCAAACAATTCCTTGCCGGTGCCGCTTTCTCCGGTGAGGAGGATATTGCAGTCAGTCGGCGCTATCTGTTTGGCAGTTTCAAGAAGCCGCTGCATATGGGAGTCCTGAGTGATTATCTTGACTCTTCCCTGATAGTTTTCGATCTGATCCCTGAGTTGTCTGTTCTCCTTCTTGAGTCTCACTTTTTCAACAGCCTCCTGTACAACCTTGCGAACTACGTCCAATTTAAACGGCTTCGCAATATAGTTGAATGCCCCTTTCTTCATTGCTTCAACTGCAGACTCAAGTGTTGCGTACCCGGTTATCATGATTACTTCGGTATCGGGATACAGCTCACGAGACTTTCTCAGTATTTGCAAACCATCGACCTTCTCCATCCGTAAGTCTGTAAGTACGACATCAAACTGCTGTTCGTCGAGGAGTTTGAGGGCATTCGGTCCGCTCTCTGTTCCAGCGACTTCATATCCCTCCTTTTTCATGACATGCTCAAGATTCCTGAGAGCTATTTTCTCGTCATCAACAATCAATAACTTTGCAGTTCCCTGCATCATCACTCCTTAATCGGTAATCGTATCAAAAAGGATGTCCCCTTACCGACCTCGCTGTCGACACCGACACAACCACCGTGTTCTTCAATAATTTCGTGGACGATAAATAATCCGAGTCCCGAGCCTTTCCCGACATCTTTCGTTGTGAAGAATGGATCAAATATCCTCGGGAGAACCCCGGAAGGTATACCCTCACCCGTATCACTAATTTCAATATCGACCGTATCTTCCTCTGAAGGACATTTCCCGGTACATTTCCCACGATACCTTTCATACGCACAAGGTTCTGCTTCCTCTGAAATTCCCGGGGTGTACAACTGCTTCCAGGCTTTGATGAAAACATTTCCTTCTTCCCGGACAGATTCTATCGCATTCTTAATCAGGTTCAGAAATGCCTGCTGGATCCTCTGCTTATCCGCAATGATAATAAGATCCTCAGGGATATTGAGGGTCGTTTCAACCTTTGAAGGGATTTCACCCTTAATAAACAGGATTGTTTCTTCGAGAATACTCTTAAGCGGTAATTTTTCTTTTTTAAACTCTTTATCCCTCGAAAATTCCAGCAGGGAACGGACAATATTCTTTGCCCTGTCTGCCTGTTCATCAATCTGGGCAAGAAGTTCTTTCTTATATTCCTTATCGGCATCTTCAAACTCTTCAATCAGTATCTGACAGGATGACGATATATTGGATAACGGATTGTTCAACTCATGCGCAACTCCGGAGAGCAGTGTGCCGAGCGATGCAAGCTTTTCGTTCTGAACAAGGTGCTTCTGCCTTAATTCCAGTTCCTTGAGCATCTTGTTGAATGCATTTGTCAAAGACACAATCTCTCTGTCCTTTGAATAAATCGATACTTTCTCCAGTTTCCCCTCCGATATCAGTTTCATTCTTTCCTCCAGGGATGCGAGGGGCTTTACGACCATCCTTGACAGGACCTGTCCTATTGCTATTCCCAAAAGGGAAAGAGAAATGATCGCAAAAAACAGGATTCTCTGTGTTTTGCTGAGTATCGTCTGAAGCCTTTCTCTCTCGGTCTTCGAAACGTCTTCAGCAATTACTATGATCTCCTTTCCTTTTTCCCTTATGGCCTTTTCTAAAGGCGCCTTCTCGCCGGCATTGTGCTCAGCAAGAGAAGCAAACTGCTCCATCAATGCCCTGTAATCATTCAAATCCTCCCGTATATTGTCCAATCTCCGGGCGACTACGAGCCTTCTGTATTCCCTGAGGTTCTTGTCGAGTATCTCCTCGGCTTTTATCACGTATCGCAGGTTTTCCTCGTAGTCTTCATTCTTCTCATACAAAAAGAAATTCTTTTCGAACCTCCTGATTTCGAGTGTAGTATCGAAGAATTCAGAAACAACCTCGCCGAACTGCACCTTTTTCTCCATATACCAGAGTTCTATCAGGGTGAACGAAGAGAGAGCGATGATTACAGCGACTCCGGCATAATATCCAAAAATGATTTTTTTCCTGATGCTCGGCTGATACCTGAACATATTTTCATTTTACAATCAGCTATTGCAAAAAGCAATATTTGAACATCTGCATGCAACACTGGGGAATTTATGGGTGACAGGGGCTTCTGCCTGCCTTACTGTGTCAGTACATTATTCACAATTTCATCGAGCCTGTCTACAAGGATAATTTCGAGGCCGGCTTTGACATTCCCGGGAAGGTTCTCTATATCTACTTTATTCTTAAGCGGCAATATCACTCTTTTCACTCCTGCACGCCGGGCAGCGAGTAATTTTTCTTTAACACCTCCAACAGGCAGGATTCTTCCACTCAGGGTTATCTCACCTGAAATTGCCGCATCTCTTCTGGCAGGTTTTTCGTTCAATAAAGAAATGAGGGCGATTGCAATAGTGGCACCGGCAGAAGGTCCGTCCTTCGGAATGGCACCGGCAGGAACATGGATATGGATATCGTGGTTTTCAAATACATCTTCAGAAATATTGAAGAAGGAGGCGTTACTCCGTATATAGCTTAAGGCGGCCTGGGCTGACTCACGCATCACATTTCCGAGTGAACCGGTCAGTATGAGCTCCCTTTTACCTTTCATCCGTGCTGCCTCTACAAAAATAATATCACCGCCTGCTTCAGTCCAAACAAGACCTGTCACCACACCAACCTTGTTCTTTTCATCCGCCACCTCAAGGTAATACCTTCTCGGTCCCAAATATCTTTCAACGAGTTCCGGCGTTACCTTTATATTCCTAACGTTTTCCTTATGATGGACAAATTCTGTGGCGATCTTCCGGCAGATGGTGGATATCTGTCTTTCGAGATTTCTCGTACCTGCTTCCCTGGTATATTCATTAATGACCCTTGATATCGCCTCAACAGTAAATTCAGGAGGGAAGTCCGATAAGCCTTGCTCCCGAATCTGTTTGGGCACAAGGTGCAGCATCGCAATATTCGTTTTTTCGTCTTCTGTATAACCCGAGAACTCGATTATCTCCATCCGGTCACGGAGGGGCTCCTGGATGTTATCTGCAATATTGGCAGTAACAATAAACATGACGTTTGAAAGGTCAAACGGCACATCCAGATAATGGTCGATAAAAGTCTGGTTCTGCTCGGGGTCGAGCACCTCAAGCAGGGCTGAAGCGGGATCACCTTTAAAATCCTGCCCGATTTTATCCACTTCATCCAGCATCATAACAGGATTGGTAACCTCTGCACGACGGATTTCTTCAATAATGCGCCCTGGCATTGCACCGGCATAGGTCCTTCTATGTCCCCTGATCTCAGCTTCATCTTTCATGCCGCCCAGAGAAATTCTTGCAAATTTTCTGCCGAGTGCCGTTGCAATCGATTTCCCCAGTGAAGTCTTGCCTGTCCCGGGCGGACCTGCGAAACAGAGAATTGATCCCTTAGCAGAAACAGTCGAAAGCTTCCTTTCAAGAGCCTGTTTAACCGTAGCCCTGACTTCCTCAAGTCTGAAGGGCTTCGCAATATAATGGAATGCGCCCCTCTTGATAGCCTCAATAGCAGAGTCAACCGCAGCATAGGCCGTAATCATGATGACCTGTGTATCAGGGTATTTGCTCTTTGTCTTTTCAAGTACGTCTATTCCGTTCACTTTTTCCATCTTCAGGTCGGTCAACACAACATCAAAAACAGTCGTCTCAAGTTTCTCGAGTGCCTCAGTTCCACTTTCGGCCGTGATAACAGAATAATCCTCTTTCTTCAGAATATGTTCCAAATTGTTTCTGGCAACCTCCTCGTCATCGACCACTAATATCGCCGGTTTCCTGTTCATGACCAGTATCTTTACGGCCAAATGCTCGATTATCCTTTCCTTAACCTCGCTCAAGCCGTAATGCCTTTCATCTAAAATCCTTTTAGCCCTCTCAAGGTCGAGATTGTCTGCCGTCTTTTTATTCCATGGAAGGCTGACCAAATAATCAATGTAGGTTAACCCGATGGTATACTCGGCTGTTGCTGAGCTCATCTTGGAAAGTATATCAAGTTCTTTCTCAGCAATCTGAAGGACGCAGGAAGGCATACCGGCCGACTCAATTTTCTCCTTGAGATCTTCTATAACGGCTGACTGAAGTTTTTCCTCTGATTTCCTGAAAAACTGCATGGAATCTCCTGAAAAAACTGATTATCTATTGTGTTCCGGCCCAATTAGCAACGTCACAATAATACACAATACCATGTAAGGATTTTGAATGCAATGTCAACTTTACAATGTTGCATAATGCAATTCTCGTATGGATAATTGCAACCATGTCTAATCCCTTGTTCTATCTGCTCCTAACTTGCTGCGGTTTAATGTAGTTGCAAATTGAAACATTCAGAATATACGGCATTTTCGTCGTATACTGATAATGCCTTTAAATTCAATTAGTTACGACTATATTCTGTTCAGGCACGGTAACTGCTATAAGAGATAATGAAGCGATTCAAATTATCTTAATTAAGAGGAGTGAGATGCCTGACAGAAAATATCTCTCGCAATGGCTTGAAGACATTATGACCACTGTAAACTTTGCAGACGTGGTCGAGATTGAGACTTCACAGGAGATAAGAAAGAAGAAGATTTTGCTGGTTCTGACCGGAAATGAACCTGATACAAAGTCGATCAAATACGCCCTGAATGTATGTGAAAGAGTGAAGGCGGGACTGGACATCCTCTGTATAACATCGGATGCCGGATACGCTGCCCTGCTGGAGGAACATATGAAAAAGTTTATACCGAATGGAACTGAATATCACTTAGCGAAGAAGACGAAATCTATTCATGACGTAATCGCTCATTATTTGGAGCAGTCGAGCAGTGTTGAATTCGTCGTTATTGATTCAAGAGATATCGATGGCGGTCCTTCGTCAGAAGAAAGGCATGCAATCGACGGATGGAAAGGACTGAGGTGCCCTTTAGTCCTCGTTTCATAGCGTTGAACAAAAAAATATTATACAAGGAGATGACAAAATGGGAACAAGCAACAAGAAACTCAGAAAGGGACGTGTAGCCAAAATGTTTGGGTATGGCGCCCTCACCGTGGGATTTTATACTGCGGTGTTTGCCAATCAAAGTGCGGTTATGCTCTCTTTTACGAAGGGTGGGATTTTTGCAGCAACATTACCTGTATTAACTGCTTTTTTCCTTTCGTTTTCACACGGCGGATTTACGAATTACTTCTGGCAGGTCATGGGCATCGAAGCCTCGAAGAAGAAGATTCAGCGCAGGCAGGAACAAAAACAACAAGTTGAGCGCGAGCAGATACGTCCGCAGCCCCGCCTGAGAGCGTAAGTAAAGGAAGAGGAGGAGGAGGAGAACTATGCAAGATATAACACAGGAAGCGGTAAAGTTTATCGATTTGAATCTTATTACAATCGCCTATTTGTTCTTTGTCGGATTTGTGGGTGGATTGGTCAGCGGGTTCATCGGCTCCGGAGGAGCTTTTGTGCTGACACCCGGAATGATGAGCCTCGGCGTACCCGCCCTCGTGGCGGTTGCCAGCAATATGTGCCACAAATTTCCCAAGGCTCTGGTAGGCGCCATCAAACGCGCAAAATACGGACAGGTTGATTTGAAGCTGGGTCTGATATTCGGCGTCTTCGCAGAGGCAGGCGTCCTATACGGTGTCCACATTCAGGAGAGCATCAAAAGGTCTTTCGGCGATGCGGGCTCGAATCTCTATGTAAGCGCTGCCTTTGTATTAGTGCTGGGGATAGTCGGTTCATTCGTAATGCGCGACGCAATCAAAAGTCTCAAAGACAGTGATGGACAGGAAGAAGAAAAGGTGCCGAAATTAGCGCGGCGGCTACAGACAATTAATATACCGGGGACAATGGTGTATTTTAAGAGTCTCAAGGCAAAGATCTCGGTGCTTTTTATCATTCCGCTTGGGTTCGCTACGGGTATGCTTGCAGCCACGATTGCGGTCGGCGGATTTCTCGGCGTCCCGGGAATGATGTATGTGCTCGGAGCGCCGAGTCTTATGGCATCGGCAACTGAACTGGTAGTGGCTTTCGTCATGGGTGTGGGCGGATCTTTCAAGTATGCATTAAGCGGTCTCGTTGATATCCGGCTGGTTATGATCATTCTTGCCGGTTCGCTCTTCGGCATACAGCTTGGCGCTATCGGCACAACCTATGTAAAGGGATACACGATTAAACTGGTTATGGGTGTCATCATGATCACCGTGCTGTTCAGCCGCGCCTTAATGATACCCGTGTATCTGTCGGAATTGGGACTCATCCAGACTCTTCAGGAAAGTACGGTTAAATGGCTGAAAAACGGCAGTTTTGCTATAATGATCTTTGCGTTACTTTTGGGCGCGTTTATCGTTTTACGCGCTTTATTAAAGGGCCTGAAGGCGGAAAGGCAGTCGACGCCGCAGGCGGCATTGGAGCGGAGCGAGGTGTAAAAATGAGTATCTATAAAAAAGTCCTCATTGCGATCGACGGTTCGGATACAAGTATGCATGCCTTGAGGGAGTTCCTCAAATTTGCAAAAATCGAACGCATGAGTATAACGGTTGTTTCGGTCATCCCCGCGTATGAAGGCGACCTCGCTTCAATGTGGACAAATAATATCAAGGCTTCAATGAAAAAGGGATGCGACACTTCCCTTGCAGAAGCCCTGAAAATGGCAGTGGAGGAAGGGGTGCCGGTTGAAACGGTATGCGAGGAAGGAGAGATCTATGAAAGGATCATCGACCTTGCCGATGCCGAAAATTATGACCTAATAGTCATGGGCAAGAAAGGCATGAGCCTGATCGAAAGGGCTTTCGTGGGCAGCGTCACTTCAAGGGTCATAGGTTACAGTAGGCAGGATGTGCTGGTCATTCCCTACGGCGCTAAAATCTCATTGAAGAATCTCCTCATCGCGACCGACGGGTCCGTATATAGCGAAGCCGCTGCCCGGAAAGCAATTGAAATAGCCTTACACTATCATGGTGAATTAAAAGCCCTCTCGGTTGTTGATGTGACTGTTGAATTTATGTTGCGGGCGAATGAGGTTTACAAGAGCATGATTGAAAAGGCAAAAGGTTTTACTGATAGTATCAAAGAAAAGGCTTCTTCTGCAAACGTTAAGGCTGAATCTCTTGTCAGAGAAGGCGAGGTGTACAAAATCATTATCGATACTGCAAAGGAATATCTGACGGATGTGATTGTTATGGGAAGCCTCGGCAGGACAGGCATTAAGAGGCTTCTGATGGGCAGCACTGCAGAGAGGGTGCTCGGTCATTCATCCTTCCCGGTTCTCATTGTTAAACCATAACTTGGACTCACAGGAGGGACTTTCTCCCTCGTCCCTCCATCTCCTTCGGTTTTAAGACATTTATCTATCCTTGCCTTGCCTTATTTTTTCGTTGGCTTTCTTAATGGTCTCGCTCAGGACATTCACATCCACGGGCTTTTCAAGGTACGCAAAGGCCCCTAATTTCATACACATTTCCTTGTCTGCCTCGGAACCATGTCCCGTGAGGATTATAACTTCGATGTCAGGATTGGTCTGTTTTACCTGCCTTAAGACCTCAATGCCGTCAATCCCGGGCATTTTCAGGTCTAAAATCATGACCTCAGGTTCTTCCTCTTTTATCATACTGAGGGCGCTTTCGCCGTCATACGCTACTACAGATCCTATCTCTCTCAAACGCAGCCTTTCGGACAATGTTTGAACAAACTGCCGTTCGTCATCCACGAGGAGAAGCTTGGAGGGCATTTCAAGGTCATACTTTCTTACAATATCCGATTGATAGAATTTCTTGCCCACTTTCGTCGCAACGGATTTCACCCCGTCAATCTTCCCTGCTATCGGCCGCAATTCTTCTTCCAGCCGCTTCAACATCAGTACGTTTTTATTTATTATCAGCATCACCGCCCCTGCATCAGCCTCCGCAGCAACATAATAGTGCCCCTCTTTGGCCAATGCGGTCTCGACCCGGGATGCCAGGATAAAATCCTGAATTACTTTCTCGCTTCCTGCGGAGCGTCTGAAGATGTCTCTTTCCAGAGCTTTCTCTACCGAATCAGCGATTTCCTTCGGGTTCATTTTGTCAGTCGGCAACACCATATCGTATAACAAGACATCCCATGGGTCGTCCTTTTCCAGAATGGTTCTTGTCCAGGCTATTCTGTCCTCGTCGTTCTTGTGGAGCATCTTAAGGGCTTCGCTTTCGGACATCCCGGACGCACTCGCAAGAGAAACCCTGGATTTCATGTCGGCGATTAGACAGATTCTCAGAACATGGGTTATCACCGAAGGTATCAAAAGGCTTGTGAAGCCGTTGATCAGAATATTGTCTTTAGTAATCGTTTCTGCCACAGCAAGCTTAAGATAGGCAATCGACCGCTCTTTTTCATGAGTAAACTGATTGAAAGCGGATGTCTTTGCCGAAAAAGCCCTGCTAATTTTGCTTTCACTGAGATCCGACAGACTGGCGGATTTTGAAACGATATCAGAGTCCGTCAGATATTTGTAGCCCGTTCTTTTAAGAATCTCCTTTACTGCCTGTTCTTCGTTGCAATAGGTCCCTGTAAATGCAGCAATTATAGACATTTTGCTCCCTCCATGGATATTATCTAAATCTTGCAGACAGCCATAAGCGGACATTCCTTCTCGGTCGTCTCTTTGTGCGCTGCCGGATAAACCTTACAGAGGGCTTCTTCCCTCGTTGGATATATATGGTCAGTCCCGATTTTTTCCAGCAAATGGGTCCGTTTGAGAACCTTCAGTACGGCCTCATTAACTCCGCTTAATGATATATCAATTCCCGCGCTTCTCACACGGTCTATGAGCAGGGACAATGTTTCTTCGCCGGATGCATCCATATCGTTTATCCCATCGGCTACTAGAATGATATGCCTCAGATTCGTCTTCTTCTCGATGATCGACCTTATGCTGTCTTCCAGATAGCTCGAATTGGCAAAGAACAAGGTGCCCTCAAACTGCACCACTGAGATATACTCGCACTCCTGCAAGCTATGAGTTTCCACACAACGGAGAGAACTGTCTTCATGCCTCGCCAGCAAGGCTATTTTCGGCTTCATACTCTTATATAAGAATACTGAGATCGAGAGGACCACCCCGATCATGATGCCTTTATCCAGATGAGGGGCAAAGACCAATGTGGCGATGAAGGATATGACTGAAATAATACCGTCATATTTCTGTGCCTTCCAGGCATGAATAAAACCGGAAACGTTCAGCAACCCTATAACCGCCATCATAATTACTGCCGCCAATACCGATTGGGGCAGATGGTAAAGAAGGGGTGTCAAAAACAACAGCATAATCAATACTGCGATACTTGTGAAAGCACTCGAAAAACCGGTGACTGCACCTGCCTGGAAGTTCACCGCAGAGCGGGAAAAAGAACCGGAAACCGGATAGCCTTTACCTACAGCGCCAAGCATATTTGCCAGCCCCTGGCCGATCAACTCCTGATTCGCGTCCAACCTCTGACCGGTTTTTCCTGCAAGGGCCTTGGCTATAGAGATGGCCTCCATAAAACCGAGCAGTGCAATGATGATCGCATACTGCAGGAGATGCAGGATCGCTTTAAAGTCTACCGGTGGAACAGTAAATGAAGGCAACCCCTTCGGGACCATACCGACAACGGCACCGCCGCCCGCCATGCGGATGGAATCTTCCTTTATCGGTTTATTGCCGACTTTCATTCGCCATATCCTTCCGTCCGGATTTGCTTCTACAGGTATTTCGCCCTTCAGATAATATCTAAGCGAACCGTCAGGTTGTTTCACACCGGCGAAAAACAGGTTTCTCATTTCCTCTCTTAAGGAAGCTCCTCTTGTTTTAAGCTCTTCCATCTTAACATTTAAAACTTCTTCATCCCGTTTTATATTCAGCAATTCAATTTCGTTATTGTTCTTTTTGGCTTCTTCCATCCGACCGGTATTTGTCGTGCGTTCTTCGGCCAATGCCGAAATTTCCTCCAATGTTTTATTGAAACTTGCAATGAGTTCTATCGTCTTTGGAGATTCAACTTTCGTTATATCAACCCTGACATCTTTTTCAAACCCTATAGCCCATGAAATGACAGTGGTAAGGGTCACAGCGACGAGCACGTTCGGTATCCTGGGATTGATCTTCTTCAACACAAACATAATCGCAAAAGCCCCGATGCCCATGATGAACGTAGGCCAGTGGGTATAATGGACAGCTGCCTGAATAACCCGAATAATCGTCTCATAGTGGTGCTCGGCTTCGTCAACATAAACTCCAAACATCTTTGACAATTGAGATGTGGCAATAATAATTGCAGCTCCGTTGGTGAAACCGTTCACGACGGGATGGGAAAGGAAATTAACGACCAGTCCAAGTCTCAATACACCCAAAAGAAACTGAAAACCTCCTACTATTAGGGCGAGTAAAATGGCATAAGCTATGAAGCTTTCGCTCCCGGCAGATGCAAGCGGACCTAAAGAAGCCGCGGTCATGAGTGAGACAACAGCTACCGGTCCTGTTGCAAGCTGCCTGCTCGAGCCGAACAAAGCAGCGATCATCGGCGGCAGGAAAGACGCATACAATCCGTAATACGCCGGCAGGCCAGCCAACTGGGCATAGGCCATAGATTGCGGGATAAGCACAAGGGCTACCGTCAATCCGGCGATTACGTCAGCCCTTAATTTGACGAGATTGTAATTTTTCAGCCATTCCAGGAATGGGAAAATACGTAACAGCATAATTAACTCTCCTTTTATCAGCTCAATTTTTTATATTACAGATTATAAATAAAAAGTTCTATAAGGCTCTGAATTAATGGGTGTTATGCGAAAATTTTCCCGTATCCGGTTCACTACTGCGATAAAAAATTGTATTTTACCAAAAAATGGTGTTCTTTTTTCAACTGAAAAGATCCGCGAGAGCAAGAAGAAATTTTATTAAGAGAGAATTCGGCACTTATCCAATAAATTAACTACTTTGTTCGTATGCAGCGTTAGGACTCAAATCAGGAAATCAATTAATCGATGCTTTATTCCTTTAATATCGAATTGGAAATTTCATCGAACACTTCTATCATCCTCACAAGTCCTATGAGCTTCCTCTTATTTTCTAACACAGGCATCAAGATCAAATTGTAATCGAGCATAAGATATGCCGCCTTCGCTATCGGATCATCGGGCCCGACAAACAACTTGGCCGGAACAATTATCTCACTTACCGGTTTATCTGCGAGCAATTTTGAGTTCTGATCAAACAGATCGTCCCACATGTGTGACAGAGTTGTCTGATTTTCTTCAGGGACCTGGGCAGTTGTGCTCGGCTTCAGGAACCTGGGCTCAAGCCCGTTCAGGATATCCTTGATCGTCAGCGTTCCCATAAGATTATATTTTTCATCAAACACAAGTACTGCCAGCGGATCAGGATATTTCTTGGGACTGACGAATGATACCTTAATGATCTTTATAGCCTGGCTGATCGTAAACCAGTAAGGAATATGGGGATACTCGAAGATTCCCGTCATAATGTCTTTAATTCTCTTCTCACTCTGCATTCATGACCCTCCTAATACTAAATTCATTCTATAGACATCCAAACTCATATCCATAAGACCTTGAAAATTCTATATCATGAATATAGATTTTTCCACAATATTCGATCAGCGTACACTTTGAATTAAATATGCAAGGAAGAACATTCTTATTATAATTTCTTACAAAATTGTATCGCCATACAATTTTGTTGCTTATTCATTTTTAAGATATTATTAAATATCAATTAGTTACAGCCTGGCACGGTTTTAGATATATGAACTGCAGGTAATGCTGATGGAATCTCTGACAGAAAAAGTGAAAGAGATAGAAAAGGAAGAGATAATCAATGCACTTAAGGAATGTAAATGGGTAATGTCGAGGGCAGCGAGGAAGCTCGGCATTACCGACAGGATGATCGGATATAAGGTGAGGAAATACAACATAAGGAAAGAGTGTGATAAGCGAAATAAATAGTAAGCAGTAATTACAGGCTTTCGGCTTCGAACAGTTAAAGATAATATCTTGGAGGTAAGAAATGAAAGGATTGAGAGCATTGACTCTGACGTTGGGTTTGACGATCGTATCTGCGGTTGGTACGGTGTATGCCGAGGAAACAAAGACATCCGGGTACGCCTCGGTAGATGTGCTTAGCAACTATGTATGGAGAGGACAGAAGCTGACGAACAGCTGGGTAATCCAGCCCTCCGTTGGTATTACATATGGCGTCTTTGGTGCTAACATCTGGGCGAATTACGATTCCGATTCAAAAATCGATGAAGGCGACGGTCATGGCGAGTTTACCGAAACAGATTTGACACTCAGTTATGCCCGTTCTGTTGATAAATGGACTTTTGGCGCCGGTTATATCTATTACGCCCTGAATAACGCAAACGATACTCAGGAATTATATATGTCCGCCGGTTACAACATGATACTGAAGCCGTCTTTAACAATTTACTATGACTTTGATGAAGGCAACGGTGCTTTTGTCCTGGCATCCGTCGGACATTCCTTTGAGGTTGCTAAAGGCATAAACGGGAATCTCGGTGCGTCGGCAAGCTATAACATTAACAATAAGGTCATGGGCTTTGATGAGAACGGAGATGATTTCAGCAATTTTTACAACGGTGAACTTTCCACATCGGTCAATATCCCGGTGTGGAAGGCTATCGCCATAACACCAAAAATTGCCTACTCTTTCCCTCTGAGCAATGATGCAGAGGATGCGATCAGGAAGATAAGTGATGACGGTGACAAAGACATCTTTTATGGTGGCATCAATATAACCCTTAGCTTTTAAAGGAGGCAGAATATGAGACGATTTATAGTATTTATAATATTGATTTTAACGTTTGTCAGCGGTATTGCATTTGCCGGGGAACAAATACAGATTAACCCTCCAACTCCTCCGGCGGCAGAAGCAGCTGCACCGAAAATCGATACGGGGGACACAGCATGGATGATCGTTGCAACTGCGTTAGTCATGCTCATGACACTTCCGGGTCTCGCCCTCTTTTACGGCGGGCTGGCGAAGAAGAAAGACACACTAAATACGATGGCCATGTCATTTGTCACCTATTGCATCGTGAGTCTCCTGTGGGTCGCGTATGGTTTCTCACTGTCTTTCGGAACAGATGTCGGCGGTATCATAGGAAGCACGGAAAAGTTGTTTCTGTCCGGCGTCGGAGTTAACAGTATTAACGAACTGGCAAAGACGATTCCTGAATACATTTATATAGTCTATCAGCTGACCTTTGCAGCTATAACCGTTGCCCTTGCGAGCGGGGCTTACATTGAAAGGATGAAGTTCTCGGCATGGGTGCTCTTTTCGATCCTGTGGATGACATTAGTATACGTCCCCGTAGCACACTGGGTATGGGGAGGCGGTTTTCTTGCAAAGTTAGGGGCCCTGGACTTTGCCGGCGGGACCGTTGTTCATATCAACGCGGGGGTTGCAGCTCTCGTAGGCGCACTGGTTCTCGGTAAAAGGAAAGAAGCATCACTTAAGCCGAGCAATTTAACCCTCGTCATTACCGGTGCAGGACTGCTCTGGTTCGGGTGGTTCGGGTTTAATGCAGGTTCTGCATTAGCAGCGAACGGTCTTGCGGGAGCAGCGTTTATCAATACCAATACGGCAACTGCAATGGCGGCCATATCATGGATGTTTACCGAGTGGATGCATACGAATAAACCGACTGTTCTCGGACTCGCATCGGGTGCGGTTGCAGGACTTGTGGCTATAACGCCTGCTGCGGGATTTGTTAATATTAAGGGCGCCATGATCATCGGGATACTGGCTGGTATGATCCCTTATTTCGCCGTTGCCACGCTCAAGCCGAAGCTCGGCTACGATGATTCCCTCGACGCTTTCGGTATTCATGGGGTCGGTGGAATGCTGGGAGCGATACTCACCGGGATATTCGCAGATCCATCGATCAATGATCTCGGTAAAGGGCTGCTCTACGGAAACCCCGGGCAGCTCCTGACCCAGATCATAGCTGTTGTTGTGACCATGGTTTATAGCGCCGCAGCAACGCTCATCATCTTTATGGTCGTAAAAGCAGTTGTCGGCATCAGGGTTGACGCCGAACATGAGATTACCGGACTAGATGAAAGCCAGCACGGTGAAAAGGCATATAGTTTATAAACTAAAAACGTTCAGTGTTCAAGGTTCAGGTTCTACGTTTTAACTTTGAACCTGGAACTTCTCAACTTAGAACGATTCTATTAAGGAGGCGATATGAAAAAGGTAGAGGCTATCATTAAACCCTTCAAACTCGACGAGGTGAAGGAAGCATTGAATTCAATCGGCATCCATGGCATGACTGTAACAGAGGTCAAAGGGTTCGGCAGACAGAAAGGCCATGTCGAAGTCTACAGGGGTACCGAATACGAGGTAAATTTTCTGCCGAAAATAAAGATAGAGGTAGTAGTCCCTGACGCGATAATCGATAAAGTCATCTCCACCATAATCGATAAGGCGAAAACCGGTAATATCGGTGATGGGAAGATCTTTATCTACTCCCTTGAAGATGTTATAAGGATCAGGACAGGAGACAAGGGAGAGGCGGCGATATAGAGAAAAAACCTAACGGCCCCCTTTGAAAAAAAGGGGGCTAACTATAGTCTGTCCATAAACTGACAGATTAATAAAAAGCGTTATTCCCGTGAAAACGGGAATCCAGTGTTTTCAAGGCATTCTGGATGCCGGATCAATCCGGCATAACGGACGTTATGAACAGACACTATCTAATGGGAATTTTCAAGGCACTGTATCTAAAATAAACTTTTCTTACTTCTTAAATCTCCCATTCCCTTCCTTGCCAAATGGGATTTGGACATAAGACAGTGGAATTCCTACAAAATTGTAGAAACTACAAAATTGTAATGGTTTTCTTATAGTGACAAATATTGTGAAACATGCTGATAAATCTGGACAAAATGATTATTGTCCGTCGCAGCTCCCGGTATTTCTTACAAAATTGTAGAAATTAGTGATTGAAAGTAATTTCCCATGATAATAATACCTTTAAAATCAATAAGTTATATCTGGCATACTTTTA
>Ga0316628_100000857_pt1 | contig 20162 bp, 15 predicted proteins | sample OWC_Aug_M2_C1_D5_FD_207648 | JGI IMG/M metagenome (GOLD analysis project Ga0316628, IMG submission 207648) | Wetland soil microbial communities from Old Woman Creek delta, Ohio, United States - OWC_Aug_M2_C1_D5_C | ecosystem: Environmental > Terrestrial > Soil > Wetlands | place: USA: Ohio... | reverse complement strand
TGGATGTTTTTTGGGTCCTGGGAACCTAAATAACCGGCGATGGCCCGGCCGGCCCGAAAAGCTTCATCGATGACTCCGGATTTCGAACCGGACGCGGGCGAAGAGGGAGGGGTTTTGACGATATAGGTTCCCCGCGGCGGGCCGGGTCTCTGGGTCATCAAGACGAAGGAAACGATCGCCGCGGCCATGGCCAGCACGGCCAGCGGAGCAAAGATGAGCCATTTCTTCCGCCGGCGGTGCAGGAAAAGGCTCGAGCCGCGGATGGTCGCCCGGGAGATCTCCAGGACGGAGGAGGGAAGTCCCTGCTCGACCTGGGTGAGCGCGGCGACCACTTCATCGGCGGTCTGATAACGTTTTTGAGGGTCCTTTTCCAGGCATTTTTCGATGACGGCGATCAGAGAGTCCGGAACGAGGGGATTCGATTCCCGGACGTCACGGGCCCGCTCACTTTTATGCTTCAAGGCCACGGCCATGGGCGTTTCGCCCTTGAAGGGAACATGCCCCGTAACCATTTCATAAAGGATGACCCCCAGGGCGTAGAGGTCGGCCCGGGCGTCGATCTCCTTGAGGTCGACCTGTTCGGGGGCCATGTATTCCGGCGTCCCCAGCATCATCCCCGAGCCGGTAAGGCCGTCTCCGTCGGAGTGGCGGGCCAGGCCGAAATCCATGATCTTGGCCTTGCCTTCACGGTCGATCATGATGTTCTGGGGCTTGAGGTCGCGGTGGATGACGCCCAGGCGATGGGCTTCAGCCAGCCCCTCGGCGATCTGACGGCCGATGTCGACGGCTTTCGGCGTCGTCAGGTGGTTGGATCGGCGGATGAAGGCCTTGAGGTCCTCGCCTTCGACGTACTCCATCGTCAGGTAATGGGTCAGGCCGGATTCGCCCAGGTCGTAGAACTTGCAGACGCGGGGGTGGGCGATGCGCCGGGCGAACCGGAGCTCGTTGCGGAAGCGTTCGACGGCCTTTTCATTGAAGCTGATCTCCGGCTTCAGGAGCTTGAGGGCGACCTGTTCCCTGATCTGGCGGTCGAAGGCCTTGTACACCCGGCCCATGCCCCCCCGGCCGACTTCCTCGATGACCTCGTATCGTCCGGCGTATAGCTGGCCGCGTTGCAGATGGTCAATCGAGGCGATCATGGTCCTGGTGATTTCCGAGGACGAGGGGGTCGCCTGGGCCGGTGTCGCCGCTGTTGGGGGGGTGGCCGGGACGGGGGATGCCGGAAGCGGAGAATCCGGCGTTAAAGGCGTGGCGCAGCTGGAACAATACCGGCTATCCGGAGTGTTCTCCGACTGGCACGATGGGCATTTCATGAGACATTTATCCATTAACACGGGGCTGAGGGGAAGTCAACGCTTGCCTGTTCCTCGCCTTCATTCTTATATACGTAAAAAGCCCTGTCGGCGTTGCTTGGAACCGCCTGTTATGGAATTTGGAGGGGCTTTATGGTAAAAAAGGCCGACAGGAGAAAATCGGATGAAGCCCGCCCTTGTGATCCTCGCCGCCGGAATCGGAAGCCGCTACGGCAGCCTGAAGCAGGTCGACCCCGTCGGCCCCTCCGGCGAAACCATCATGGATTATTCTCTGTTCGACGCCCTCCGGTCCGGATTCGGCCGATGCGTCTTCATCATCCAGAAGACGATGGAAAAGGAATTCCGGGACGTCATCCTGGACAAGCTCCAGGATCGCGTCGAAACCGGGTTCGTTTTCCAGGACATGAAGGGAGACGTACCGGACAGCTTCACGATCCCCCCGGAGCGGGTCAAACCTTGGGGGACGGCCCATGCCGTCCTGGCTGCGGCGTCGGAGATCCGGGAGCCCTTCGCCGTCATCAACGCCGATGATTTCTACGGCCGTGAGCCGTTCGGTGCGATGGCCGATTTTCTTTCCGGCGTGCGGAATGACGAGCCGCGCTATGCCGTCGTCGGCTACGACCTTGACGGAACCCTCTCGGAGCATGGGGCGGTGGCCCGGGGCGTCTGCGAGGTGGATGCCTACGGGATGCTTGAAGGGATCGTGGAAAGGACGCATGTCGAGCGGACCAAATTCGGGATCGTCTTTCAGGACGGCTCCGGACATCATATCCCCGTCCCCCCGGGGAAAACCGTCTCCATGAATTTCTGGGGATTCACTCCGACCTATTTCGCCTACACCCGTTCGGCCTTTTTGAAATTTCTGGCGGAAAGAGGAGCCGACTCCAAGGCCGAAATGTACATCCCGCTCGTGATCAACCAGATGATCAATGAGCGGGCGGCGACCTGCGAAGTGATTCCGACAGCCGCCCGGTGGTTCGGAGTGACGTACAAGGAAGACCGGCCCCTCGTCATCGAGGAGCTGGCCAAGCTCGTCGCCCGGGGTGAATATCCCCGGAGCCTCTGGAAGTAATGGCCTTCAGTCCCCTCCGCGGCATTTAGGAAGATGCAGTAAATGCGCCGCTTCGAGGACATGCGGCCCGCTTTCGCGAGGCAGTTCGCTTAGTAATTTTCCGATTTGATCTCGTAGAACGCCTGGGGATGCTTGCAAGCCGGACAGAGGGCCGGGGCTTCCGGTCCCTCATGGACGTACCCGCAATTGCGGCACATCCAGCGGACGGGCTTGTCTTTCTTGAAGACCTGGCCGCCGGTCACGTTGGCCAGGAGCTTCCGGTAGCGGGCTTCGTGTTCTTTTTCCACTTTGGCGATCATCTTGAAGGTCGTCGCGATTTCGGGAAAGCCCTCTTTTTCGGCCACGCCGGCGAAATCCTTGTAGATCATCGACCATTCCTCGTGCTCGCCGTCGGCCGCGGCCTTGAGGTTGGCCGCCGTGTCGCCGATGACCCCGGCCGGATAGGCCGCGGTGATCTCGACCGCGCCTCCCGGCAGGGCCTGGAAGAAAAGCTTGGCATGCTCTTTTTCGTTTTCCGCAGTCTCCAGGAAGATCGCGGAGATCTGCTCGAAGCCTTCCTTTTTCGCCGCGGAGGCGAAATACGTGTAGCGGTTGCGGGCCTGGGATTCTCCGGCGAAGGAGGCCAGGAGATTCTTCTCGGTCTTGGTGCTTTTCAATGATTTCGGCATGGGATTCTCCTTGGGAATTTCAAGCCTTCCAGAGGCCGTGGAGGTTGCAGAATTCGCGGGCCGTGACTTTTTCGGCTTTGACGCAGAAAAAGGCCTCGGGCTTCTCTCCGGGTTTCAGAAATTCCCGGTAGGCCTTGCCGTCGGCGATCAGCTCGATCCAGACGATGTAATGCTTGTCCTCCATCGGGTGGGCGACGGCGCCGACCTTGACTTTCCAGCCGTCAATGACCTTTTCCAGGACCGGTACGTGCTTTTCCCGGGAGGCGTCGACCGTGTTTTCGGTCAGAAGCTCCATCGGCTGGCCGCAGCAGACGAGCTCGCCGCCTCCGGCGGTGAGGACCTCGACGATGTTGCCGCAGACGGGGCAACGGAACACTTGGAGACGCTCAGTGGCTTTGGGCATGGGACGCTTTCCTCCTTTTGGTGGGCGTGAGTTTATGAATCGGGGCGGGCGCGGCGCCGGCTTTCGCCAGGCAGTCGCGGCATATCCCCCGGAAATAGCCGTGGACTTCGTCGATCCGGTGTCCATTGATTCTCCCGGCCCGGCCGCTGGCGCAGAGGATTTCGATATCCAGGATCCGGCCGCAGGCGGAACAGGCGAAATGGTGGTGGGGGGTTGGGATGCCGTCGAAACGGACTTCGCCGGGATCGATCGTCAGGATTCGGACCAGGCCCTCGGCGGCGAAGAGCTCGAGGGTGGAGTAGAGGGTGGTTTTGGACAGCGTCGGGATTTTTTTGACGAGGGCGGCATGGAGTTGGCGAATGGTGGCGTGGGCGCGGTTGTCGGTCACGGCGGCCAGGATCGTCAGCCGCTGAAACGTCGGCTTGATCCCCCGGCTCGTCAAAATGTCCCGAACCGAGTTCATGTTTGTAATCATTACAAATATGAATATACCCCAGACGGGGCCGGTTGTCAATGCCCGGAGGCGCGGAAGGCCTCGTACATCGCCCGGACGTTGTCCAGGGGGACGTCCGGCCCGACCTCGCCGCAGGCGATCAGACCGCCGTCCGACGTTCCGCAGGAGTCAAATGTCCGGGCGACTTCGTCCCGGACCTCCGCGGGCGTCCCGAACGGCAGGACCCGCTGGCGGTCGATGTCGGTCCGGACGGCGACCCGGCCGCGGAGGTTTTGCGCGGCCCAATCGTATCCGGTGACCGCGACCTGGAAATTCAGGACATCGACCCCGATTTCGACAAGGTCCCCGGCGATGTCGTTGATGAACCCGTCGCTGTGGAACCAGACGTCCTTGCCCGCTGCCCGGACCCGGCGGAACATTTCGGCGTATCGGGGCTTGAACAACCGCCGCCAGAGGGCGGGGCGGATCAAAAGCCCGGTCTGGCTTCCCCAATCGTCTCCGAAATGAAGGCCGTCGTAGGGCAGCGCGGCCCATCGATCGATCCAGGCGAGATTGAACTCGAGGAGTCCGTCCAGGAGACGGATCAAGGCGGCGGATTCGGAGGCCAGGTCCAGGAAAAGATTTTCCATGCCCCGGACTTGCTGGAGCTGTTCGAAATAGATGAACCAGCCGCCGCGGGAGTACCAGCGGTCGTCCGGGCCGATCATGTGGCCGCCATACTGGCGTCCCGCTCCGGGGCCGACAGGCATGTCCTTCGGCCAGATGTCGGGGGAATAGCGGTCCAGATCGGGCACGGCGCCCTCGATCGGGATTCCGCAAATGCCCGGCCATTCCACCCGCCAGAGCGTTCCGAAGGCGTCCCGGTTCAGGCCCGGTTTGTACTGGGCCGAAAACTCCTCGAGGGGGACGTCGTCCTGGTAATCCCAGCCGAAATCGTCGCGGAACTCGGCCAGGATGTCGTTGAGAGCCCGGCCGTGCTTGAGCTGGGCGGCGGGAAGGACGGCGTGGGAAATGGGGAGGCGGTCCGGGCGGCCGAAGCGGATCGCCCGCGAGACTCGTTCCCGGGAACCCGTCCCGGATTCTGGAAAGGGGTCGGCTGTCACGGAATGGGCCCCTCCCCGCAGGCTTCCAAGAGTTCCGCGACCGTCGTCTTGGCCAGCCCGACGGCCGTGTCGGCCGCCCCGTAATAAACCTTGATTTCCCCCACATCCCGCGCGAACCCCTCGGCGTCGACGCTGGCGGCGACGAGTCCGCTGGGGAAGACGACGTTGGGGACCTGCCCGGCGGTCTCGTAGGATTCCCGCGGTTCGAGGATGTTAAAGCGGCAGCGTCCCAGGACCTTGGTCGGATCCTTGAGGTCGAGGAGGAAAACCCCGGCCTGGTAGATATTGGAGCTTCCGAAATGGCCGGCCACGCCGTGATAAATCTGGACCCAGCCGTTCCATGTTTTCAGGGGCGGCGGCCCGGCCCCGATGAATTCGTCCCAGTAGTGAAACCGGCCGTCGATCAACGGTCCGACGGGCTCCCAGTGAAGCAGGTCCTCGGAGGCCGAAAGCCAGATCGTACTTCCGGACTTGGGCCCGCCGGCGTGCCGGGCCCTGTTCGGCCGGTCGAGGCGGAGGTAGCAGCCGTTGATTTTTTCCGGGAAGAGGACGCCGTTGCGGTTGTCGTCCTCCGAGACCACCCCGCAGAACTCGAAGGTGTTGAAATCTTCGGTTTGAGCCAAGCCCAGCCGGCAGGTGTCGTCCATGTCCATGGCGAACAGGATTTGATAGGCCCCGGCCAGCCAGGTGATCCTAGGATCATAGACGTGGTGGATTCGCCCTTTGACCTTTTCGAGGCCGGTGAAGCGGACGACCCGGGGTTCGACCTGGAAATGGATGCCGTCCGGGCTGTGAGCCGCGACGATCGACGTTTCCCGCGAGCGGGCCTGAACCCGAAGGAGCAGGGTGATCGTGGGCGTTGGCGTGTCCCGGCGGGCGATCGCGCCGGGATTGAAGACCGAGCTGACGTCCTTGAGCAGGGGCGGGATGTCGGGGATGTCCGCCCGGGTCAGGATGGGGTTCTTGGGATAGCGCTTCATGAAGCCGCCTTTCGCTGCCCATTATCCATAAAATGAAAGGGAAAAAAAAGCCGCCCCGCGGGAAGCGGGGCGGCCGTATCGAATCGGGATCCGTTTCAGAACGCGGGATTGGGATCCTTGTCGAAATCCTCGAGCTTCTTGTATTTGGTGAAGAAATCCTTGGTCGTTTTGGCGACCACGCCGCTGAGGAGGGTCAAGGCGATCAGGTTCGGGATGGCCATCAGGGCGTTGGCGATATCCCCGATGTAAAAGACGAGCTCCAGGGAAATGATCGCCCCGAGGAAGCACAGGCCGACATAGACCAGCCGGTAGGGAAGGGTGATTTTTATGCCGAACAGGAATTTCATGCACTGTTCGCCGTAATAATACCAGCCGATGAGGGTCGTATAGCCGAAGAGGAAGGAGGCCAGGGCGACGGTCCCGCTTCCGAAGATTCCGGCCACCGACTTGAAGGATTCGGCCGTGAGCTCCGTCCCGTTGAATCTCCCGGTGTTCCACAGTCCGGTCGAGAGATTGATCAAGGCGGTGAAGGAGCAGACGACGATGGTGTCGACGAACACTTCGCCGATTCCCAGAAGGCCTTGGTGAACGGGGGACTTGGTCTGGGCCGCGGCGTGGGCGATGGGGGCGCTGCCCAAGCCGGCTTCGTTCGTCAGCAGTCCGCGGCGGAATCCGAATTGGAGGGCGTTCTTCACCGTGTAACCGATGGCCCCTCCGGCCGCCGCATAGGGCGTGAACGCATGTTTGAAGATATTGGCGAAGACACTCGGGACGACGGAAACGTTGGTTAGGATGACGATCGTCCCGACGATGATGTACATGAAAATCATCACGGGAACGAGAAGCTCGGCGACTGCGCCGATCCGCTTGATGCCGCCGATGATGACGATGGCCACCAGGATCGTGATGATGACGGCCGAAACGAGTTTGGGGACGCCGAACTGGCTGTTGACCGAGAGAGTGATCTGGTTGGCCTGCATCATGTTCCCCGTCCCGAAAAGGGTGGCCAGGGCGCCGCAGATGGCGAAGGCCGGGGCCAGGAAACCGGCCAACTTTTTGTTGCTCAAGCCGTTCTTCATGTAGTACATCGGGCCGCCGGCGATGGCTCCGTCGGGATACTTTTCCCGGAATTTCACTCCCAGGAGCGCTTCGGCGTATTTCGTCGCCATCCCTAAAAATCCGCAGACCCACAGCCAGAAGACGGCGCCCGGTCCGCCCATGACCAGGGCGGTGGAGACGCCGCCGATATTCCCGTTGCCTACGGTCGCGGCCAGGGCCGTGGACAGGGCCTGGAAGGCGGTGACGTCGCCCTCTCTCTTTTTTCCCTTGGGCTTTTTGTGGAGAAGCCCGGCGAACATCATCCGGAAGCTCAAGTTGAGCTTCCGGAACTGGACGAAGCCCGTCCGGACGGTCATCAGGAGGCCGACGGCCAGGAGGAAAAACAGCAGAATCGACCAGATGTTGGTTGCGGCGGAGTCGACGAATTTGGTCGCGCTTGCCAGGAAAGAGTCCATGGAGATCTCCTTATGCCTGAAGGTCCTCCGGGGTCATGTCGAAACGGAGAAGAATCGGATCGACGGCCGGGAGGGAAATTTCGTAGAATGGGTGGAGGAGATGATGAGGATTCGATTGCCGAACGATCTTGAGCATACCGTAGGCTCTGTCCGCCCGCATTTCGATGAACCGAAGGGGATAGGGGCCGGCATTATATCACGATCGACCGGCATCGGTCAGTTTGCGTCCGGGGCGCCGGGCGCCGCAGCCGGCGAAGGCCTCGGGCTCCTCTTTCACTCTCTCTCAATATTAGCGTTGATATTAATAATATTTATTGATTATTACGTAATAAATATCCTAAGATGTTTTTGGTTATGAATAACGGAGTCAACGGGGCTATGAAGACTGGGAGCCCGGGAGAGCGCCGCAAACTCCGTCCGGATCCGAAACCGCCGGCGAACCGGCGGCCCTGTGCGGGATGGGCCGCCGCCCTCGCCCTGTGGCTGATCGGCGGCCTGATCCTTCTGCCCCTGTTTCTTCCGGTCCTCAATGCCGACGGCGTTTCCTACGTCTCCCTCGCCGAAAAATACGCCCGGGGCGAGTTCCGGGACGCGGTCAACGGCTATTGGGGGCCGTTGATTTCCTGGATGATGGCTCCACTCATCGCCGCCGGCGTCCTGCCGTGGGCCGCCGCGCGGATCGTGCTGTTGGCGGCCGGGCCGCTGCTCCTCTGGGCCGTAAGGCGGCTGGCGCGCATTCTGGAAATCGAAGAACCTTTAGCGACGATTCTCCTGATCGGGACCGTTCCCATCGGCCTATACATGGTCTTCACCATGATCACACCGGATTTCCCGGTCGCGGCGATCCTTCTGGCCTACTTGGCCGTGTTCCTGGATCCGCGGTTCCCGCGGGGATGGGCCGGCGGGGCGGTCTGCGGCCTGCTCGGAGCGCTGGCGTATTTCGCCAAGCCGTTCGCCTTTTTCTTTTTCCTGGCGCATTTTACGGCCGGCCTCGGGCTTCGTTGGCTGTTCCGACGGGACGCGGCCGAGCGTCGGCGGCTGGTTTCGGCCGGCTTCTCGGGGCTTCTCGTTTTCGCCGTTTTGACCGGGGCCTGGATCGGATTGATCTCGGCCAAGTACGGCCATCTTCTCGTCAACTCTTCCGGCCGGTACAACCTGGCCTATCTGCGGCCCGGCTCAATCGGCCAGCCCGCCCAGACCCAGGGATTCCTGGCTCCCCCGAATCCGACGGCCGTCAGCGCTTGGGAGGACCCCTCGCTCATCCCGCTGACCCGGTGGAATCCGTTCGAGTCGGCGATGGACCGGGCCCATTACGGCCGGCTGTTGTGGCGCAACGCCAAGGATTTCGTCCGCAGCCTGGACGATTTTTCCCTCCTGGGACCGTTGATCTACCTGGCCGCCGCGGGCCTGTTCATCGTCGGGCTGATCCGACGGTACCCTCCACCGCGGATTCGCTTGCTTTCGGCCCTTTTCGCCACTTCGGTCTTGTATTCCGCAGGGTATCTCCTGCTTCTCGTGGAGGACCGCTACCTTTGGCTTGACGACTTCCTTTTGGCGATCCTGGGAACCGGGATGATTTCCTTTGCCGGATCCCGCTTCCGGATTCGCCGGATCGGAAGCGCGGTTTTGGGAGCCGTCCTGCTGGCCTCGTTCATGATTCTGCCGGTCCGGTTATTTCCCCGCTATGACGCGATCTCAACCTCGGAGACCTTGATTCCGGCCCGCGGCATGCACGAATTCGCGCTCTGGCTGGGCCGGACGTACCATCTGCGCGGATCGTTCGCCTCCAACCGGAGATGGAACGAGTCGATGTTCATCGGGGCCTTGGGCCGCATGCCGTACTACGGCGTCGTTGACCCCGAAGCCGACGGGCGGGAGATCGAAGCGGCCCTGCGCCGCTCCGGCATCCGGTATTTCTTTCGCTGGAGAGATCAGGATCCGCGGTTTGGATTCCTCGACAAATACGTCGAGCTGACCAAGGGAGAAATCAAGGATCTCAAGATCTATTTGATGAAAACCGTGCCGTGGGAATGAGGCTGGAGATTGACTTTTCCACCCTTCCCCATATAAAAAAAAGATATCCATTCGTCGGGGAGGCATTTATGAAGCGTTCCAGCGTCCTCTTGGGTCTTATCCTGCTTTCCGCCGCGGCCCTTTTCTCCGCGGCCGGACTCCAGGAAAAACCGTTCGACGGCCTGGGCATGAACCTGGGCAACCTGTCGCGCCTGTCCAAGGCTCAGACCCGGTCTATCAGCCCGGAGAACTTCACCGGCGAGAAGGGCAAGGCGGCCATGTCGACCGACGGTCCGGCCATGAGCGCGGCCCGCGACCTCGGGCAGGGTTGGAAGGTCTCGCCCTACGTCCGCGTCCCGGCCGGAGAGACCTTCGTCATGGCCGACGTCAAGGGCGAGGGGGCCATCCAACAGATCTGGCTTACGCCCGCCGGCAACTGGCGCCACGCCATCCTGCGCATCTACTGGGACGGAGAGATTGAGCCTTCCGTCGAATGCCCTGTCGGCGATTTCTTCGCCTGCGGCTGGGGCCAGTATGCCCAGGTCTCTTCGCTCCCTGTATGCGTCAACCCGGGAAGCGCCTTCAATTGCTATTGGGAGATGCCGTTCCGCAAGGGCTTCAAGATGACCCTCGAGAATATCGCCGCCAAACCGCGGCCGAACGAAGCCCCGACGACAAACCAGTTCACCGTCTACTATCAGGTCAATTACGCCCTGACCGAGGTGCCCGACGACGCGGCTTATTTTCATGCCCAGTTCCGGCGCGTCAACCCTCTGCCTTACAAGGATGTCTATACCATCCTCGACGGCGTCAAGGGCCGGGGCCATTTTGTCGGCACTTATATGGCTTGGGGCGTCCACAACAACGGCTGGTGGGGAGAGGGAGAGCTCAAGTTCTACATAGACGGGGACGGGAATTTCCCGACCATCGCTTACACGGGGACCGAGGACTACTTCTGCGGCTCTTACGACTTTGACGCCAAGGCCCCGGACGGGTCCATCCAATACCGCGAGTTCACGACGCCGTACTCGGGGCTGCCGCAGGTCATCCGGGGCGACGGCCACTACCAGGTCATGCAGCGTTTCGGGCTGTACCGCTGGCACATTATGGACCCGGTGCGCTTCGAGCAGGACTTTAAGGTGACCATCCAGGCTCTGGGCTGGCGGTCGGGCGGAAGATACCTGCCGTTGCAGGACGACATCGCCTCGGTGGCTTATTGGTACCAGGCCGAGCCGCATGCCCCGTTCCCGAAGCTTCCGGCGAAGGACGCCCTGGAGATTATTTGATTTACTGCGTCTTCCTAAATGCCGCGAAGGGGGCTGAAGCCCACGCCGAGCGTTGATCTCATTGCCTCGCGAAAAGCGGGCGCACTCATGGAGCGAAAGTCTGCTCTATGAGTACAGGCGAAGACGCCGCACGTTCCAAAAACAGGGCATTTACTGCGTCTTCCTAAATGCTGCGGAGGGGGCTGAAGCCCACGCCGAGCGTTGATCTCATTGCCTCGCGAAAAGCGGGCTAAAAAGCGCAGAAGGCGGCCGCGATTACATGACGACACGGACGCGGCAAACCGGCCGTCCGGAAAGGGGAAGAATGTTCCCCTCGATTTTCCGGCCGTCGACCGTGATTTCGGAAACGCCGGATTCCTTGCCGTCCGGATTCTGGATTTCGATCAGGTAACGGCAGCCGCGGAACACGCGCTCGATTTTAAAGGAGCGCCATTCGGGCGGAACGCAGGGCTCGATTCGAAGGCCGCCGTATGTCGGCCGGACGCCCAACATCCAATCGTAAGCGACGCGGTACATCCAGGCGGCCGTGCCCGTCTGCCAGGAGTGGCTGGCCCGTCCGGGCGATTCATGCTCGTCGCTGGTGATGTATTGGGAGTAAACATAGGGTTCGGCGACGAAGATGTCGGAATCGACCCGGTCGGGGAGAAGGGTCCGGAAATAATCCGCGGCGATCCGCCCGCGGCCGAGGATGCATTCGGCCTGGATCAACCAGGCCACGGGATGGCAGAAGACCGCCCCGTTTTCCTTCTTTCCCCAAACGCAGCGAGTGATGAGGCCGATTTTCGGATCGATCTCCCGGAAAGCCGGGGCGCAGATTTTCGGCCCGAAAGCGCTCCCGAGAAGAGTTCGGGCGCTGTCCATGGCCCGGACGAGGCGCGATCGGTCCGGCAGGCCGGCGATCACCGCCCAGCTCTGGGCGTTGATGAAGATTTTTCCGGCCGTGTTTTGATTCGATCCGATCCGGCGGTCGTTTTCGCCGAAGGCCCTGATATACCAGTCCCCATCCCAGCAATGGTCGTCCACGGCTTTTCGAAACGCGTCGCGGACGGCCAGGACGCGTTCAATCCGTTCCGCCGGGGCTTTAAGATACTCCAGGATGCCGGCGAGACGATCGAGCATGGCCGCGGTGAACATGCCGCCCCAGACGCTTTCCCCGCCGTCGGCCCCGCCGATATAATCGAGGGTGTCGTTCCAATCGCCCCGCCCGAAAATCGGGAGGCCGTGGCCCCCGACGTTCGTCCGGGCGAATTCGACGACCGCCAGCATGTGCTCGAGGATCGTGCCCGGGGGCCCGTCTAAAAACGGCTCGGACCGGTCGAGAATCGCGGAATCGCCCGTTTCCTTGTGGTATTCATCGACGGCCAGGATGAACCAAAGGGGATCGTCGCAGTGCTTGGTGAATTCCCCCTGGCCGTCGCCGTAGAAATGGTGATACACACGGCCGTCCCGCTTCATCTGGCGGGCCAGGAGGCCGATTCTTTCGGCTGCCGTGGCCGGATCGGCGATGACCACAGCGATCGTGTCCTGGGCCGTATCGCGATATCCAAAGCCGCGGCCGATTCCCCAATAATAGAAACTGGCCACGCGGCCGACATCAAAGGCGATTTTGGCCTGGTAGGGGATCCAATAATTCAGGAAAACGTTCATTCCCGGCTCGGGCGTTTCCGCCCGGGCCCGTTCGAAGAACGAATCCCAGTTCTTTTGAATCATGTCCAAGGCGAAATCGACTTCCGAGCGTTTCCGGAAACGGGCGAGCGTTTTCTCCTTCCGGGCTTCGAACTCGGTCTTCGGAATGACCCCGAGGGAGAAAATCACGTCTTGCGTCTCGCCCGGCGCCAGCTCGAGATCGATCCCGAGGGCGCCGACGGCATTGCCGAAGTCGGTTTCCCTGGAGGAGAAGGCGCCGGTTTCAACGGCCAGGGGATTCGATTCGCTCCGGTACGGGCCGAGGAATCGCTCCCGAACCGTCTCGAATCCGGAGACGGGGCGGTTGACCGTGAAATAGGCCCATTGGTCCCATTCCTTGTTCTCCTGGTGCTGGGTGCCGCGGGTTTCGGTCACCCAGTAGGTCTTGGTGGCGAACAAGGCCCGCCGATCCCGGTCGAAACGCACCCGGTTGAAGTGCTGGTCGTCGCATTGATTGATGAGGTCGACGAGGGCGTGGCCCAGGGCAAATTCGACGTAACCGGTGAGGGAAAGGCGCCGGACGCGGCTCGAACGATTGACGATCGAAACCGCCCAGACCTCGCGATCGTCTTCGGGGGGCACGAAGAAAACGACGGACGAGCCGATGTCTTCGATTTCCGCTTCCGCCCGGGTGTATCCGAATCCATGGGCGACCCGGTATTTTTCCGCGTCCCGGCCGACGGGCTGCCAGGTCAGGCTCCAGATCCCGCCGGAATCGCGGTCTTTGACGTATATGTATTTCCCCGGCCGGTCCGGGGGGACGTCGTTGATCCGGTAACGGGTGATCCGGCCGTGGAGGGGGCTGCGGAAATAGCTCATCCCGCCGCCGTTGCCCGAGAGGAAGGCGTAATAGCGGCCGTTATGGAGATAGTTGATCCAGGGACTGGGCGTGCGGACATCCGTGATGAGGTACTCCCGGCCGTCCTCCCGGAAATGCCCGTAGCGCGTCATTGTGACCCCGAGACGAAGCCGGTGTCGGAGTGATCCCGGGTCATGGTCTTGAGCGCCCGGACCATTTTTTTCAAATCCATAAGCCCGCCGGTCGAAAACCACAGGACGACGACGACCGAAACGACGAAATAGATCCAGGTGTAGGTCTTCCAGAACGCCAGCCAGGCCTCCGTTCCGACCTGGCGGGTCAGGTTCAAGGCCGTGCCGACGATGAAAACGACCACCCAGGAAAATGTCCAGACATAGGTCGCCAGGTAGATGACCCGATCGAAGGGCGTGAATTCCTTGCCCATCCCGAGGACCTTCCAGCCCTTTTCGGGCGCGGCCGAGGCGACGGTGTATTCCTCTTTGACCAGGTAGGCCCCGCGGCGCAGCAGCCGGTCCATGTCGAAGGCCTTCTGTCCCCGGCCGGTCGCAAGCGAAACGCCGACGTAGACCAGGCTCGAAAGCAGCATGGCCAGGCCCCAGAACATCTGGCCGTTGACGGGGAATTCGGGCCAGATCTGGCCCACGACAATGCCGCCGACGGACGTGATCATCCCGGTGATCATCGCCGACCAGGCCGCGGCGGTGGTTCCCCGTTTCCAGTATAGCCCTCCGATGATGACGGCCCCGCTCCCGCCGGCGAAAATCGCGCCCGTCACGGCAAAGAAGAGAAAGATGTATTCGCTTTGCTGGAAGAGCAGGCTGAAGACGAAGATGAACGCGGCCACGCCGAGGATCGAGAGCTTCAGGTACCGGAGGTGCTCTTTCGATTCGAACGGCCGCTTGCGGATCGGCATGACCACGTCCTGGATGAAAATGCTGCCCCAGGAGTGGAGGTAGGTCTCGTGGCAGGCGATCGCGGCCGAGAGCATGACCGCGGCGAAGGCTCCCATCAGCCCGACCGGCAGGATTTTCGACAGCACCACCGGCACGGTCAGCTGGCTCCGGAGGGCGTCGGTGGCCAAACCGTCCAGGACCGGGCGCACGGACGCGGCCGTCGCGGCGAAATCGGGATGGTGGAGAACCGTGTAGGCGACGATTGGGATGAAAACGAGGAACAGCCCCCACTGGGGGATGTTCCGCCAATTCATCAGGACGTCGCCCATCTTGGCTTCATGGGCGCTCTTGGCCGAAGCGTTATAAGCCTGGGTGCCTTGCCAGGAAAGCTTGCCGTAGATAACGCCGACCATGCCGATGAGAAAGTACCAGAAGTTGTAGTCCTTGGTGTTTCCCGTATGGAACGGATTGACGAGCGAGGCGTCCGGCGGGGCTTGGCTGACCGCCGTCAGGATGTGGGCCCAATCGACCTTCAGCATCAGGACGACGATGATGATGAGGAAGACGACGTTGGTGAAAATGCCTTGGAGAAAATCGGTGATCATGACCGCGATCTGCCCGCCGGAAAAGACGAAATACAGCGGGACGGAGATGACCACGATCATGACCAGGGCGAAGGTCGAAACCTGCAGGCCGAACAGGGAAACCGTCTGCGGCAAACCGCAGAAATAGATGAAAAAGCGGGCGCTGACGGCCGGAAAGATGCCGAAGTTGATGAGGCCGGCCAGGAAGGCCAGGCCGCCGGCGAAGATCCGGAAGCGACGGCTGTAGCGGACCTCGAAGAACTGGGCCATGGTCAGGCACCGGGTCCGGCGGAAGCGGTAGAGGACCCACCCCGAGACGCTGATCGCCACCAGGACCACGGTCATCATCATTTCCCACCAGCGGAGGTTGAAGCCGGCGATGAAATTCATCTCGAGCATTCCGACGATGGTGATGGCCCCCAGGGCGGCCGTGCCTTGGGACAGGCTGATCAGGTAGCGGCCCCCCGTCCGGCCCGCGGCCAGGAAATCGGAAACACTCCGCATCAGGCTTTTGGAGGAGAGGACCACCGCGACGATGAAGACGAAAACGGCCGCGACGATCAGCCAATCGAGGAGGGTGAGGTTCATGGCCGGGATTGTATGCAGGACCCCGGCCGGGGTCAAGGGAAGCGGGTCGGCCGGGCGCGTAAGAGAAAGGCCAAATAAATATCATGAGGCGGGCCATTGTCGCAAAGGAATATTTCGGAATTTGACAAAGGATGGCAAGGATGATGAAATACGCGGCGAAATAAAGCTTTGCTGTCGTTTTATACCGAAGGTGTTACAGCAAACGGAGGAATATCCGTGTTCTATCAAAAACCAATCATGATCAAATTGAGCGATTCGGTTTCAAGATCTGAAGGCCATCCTCGGCCGGCGTGCATGCCCGGCACCGCTGCGAACAGCGATGATGACTATGAAGCATGTAAAGCGGGGGCGGCCGGAGCGGGCGTCGCCTGTATGGATGGCAATAGTACGTTTGGACCGTCATGCAATTGTTTGTCGGGACCCGATCCGGGCAACTATTGCGCCAGCGGATCCGCCGGCATCACGGATCCTAACCACTGCCGCATCGGCAGCAGTTATTCATAATAAAATGCCCAAATCCTAGATTGCGCCCGGCTGATTTTCTCCCCGGCCCGAATTCTGTTATGATGGAGATACAAATTCCTGCCGGGAGGGCCCGATGAACCACAAACGATGCGTTTTTCTTGTCGCCGCCGTCCTTCTCCTGGCCGTCGGCGTTTCCGCCGCCCAAACGCTCCGGGCCGGGGAAATCGCCATCTACAACGGAGGCGGGGTCCGGATCATCGACCAGATCATCGGCATATCCTCCACCCGCCCTGTCATTAAGACGGCCGACAACGGCGAAATTCCACTTCGGGACCTCTGGATGATCAATTTCGTCGACGAGGCCTGGAACTTTCCCGACGAACGAAGCCGGATTTCGTCCGACGGCCTTTACGTTTTCCTGAAGAACAACACCGTCTTAACCCCGGGCCGGATCATCAGCTTCAGCGCCGGCCAGAGGGTTTTTGAATTCGAAAACGGCGAATCGATCCCCTTCGGAGACATCCGACGGATGTATTTCGCCAAAACCCTCCCCGGCGAACTGGCCGCCCAGCTCGGCAAGGCCGTACCGCCCCAGGGGACCTCGACTCCCCAAACGCTCCGGGCCGGAGAAATCGCGATTTACAGCGGTGGCGGCATCAGGATTATCGACCAGATCATCGGCATCTCGTCCACGCGTCCCGTCATCAAAACGGCGTATAACGGCGAAATCCCGCTCCGGGACACCTGGATGATCAATTTCGTGGACGACGGGTGGGACTTCCCCGGCGAACGGAGCCGGATCGGATCCGACGGCCTTCACGTTTTCTTGAAGAACAACACCGTCTTGACCCCCGGCCGGATCATCAGCTTCAGCTCCAGCCAGCGGATTTTCGAGTTCGAAAACGGGGATTCGATCCCCTTCGGAGACGTCCGGCGGATCTATTTCGCCAGAACCCTCCCCGGCGACCTGGCCGCCCGGCTTGCTGATACCCAACCGACTCCGGCGCCCGAGCCGGATCCGGCTTTTGTCGGCGACTACGAACGCCTCAAACCGGCGCCCCCCATCAGGCTCCTTCTTCGGGCAGATGGAACGGCCCGAATGGAAGCCCCCCGTTTCCCGAACGGCCCGGAAGCCACCCGCAACCTTGTCCGGGTCTTGAACGGGAAATGGGAGGCCACGGGCCCCGCCCAGGTCACTGTTCGATTGGAACAGGGCGCCCGGGATCGGTGGGCCTTTATCTATGTTTTTATCCGGGAGAACGGAGTTCTTGTCGCCACCGGAGAGGCCAGGCGGGTGTTCGGAGACCTGCGCCTCACCCGGCGTTGAGACAAGCCGTCCTCCGCGGTTTCTTCCGAAAGGACTTTTCCCTTCCGTGTCAAATCACATCACCATGTCGACCGATACGTCATCGATCCCCTCTATCAATCCATCGCCCGATGGGGGGGGCTGCGGGCCCTCGTTCCTCGCGGTCTCGGGCCGCGCGTCGAGCGAAATCTTGAAGGCGGCCGGCTCTATTTCGACCTCATGATGGGCAAGCGCCTGGTCGGCTCGTACGACCCGTTCAACCGGTATGGGGACATTTCCCGACCCTGCCATTGGTTCCTGGATGAACGATCCCTTCCTTTTTATTCGCCGGCGCGGAAGCCCTGATTTCCGCCGGGATCCTTCGTTGACAAAGCTATTTTTTACGGATAGCATAAGGGCAAATCCTATGGTGAGGAGGAATTTGATGAGAAACCGGACCGTCGTCCTTTTGGCCCTCATCGGCCTTTTTCTCGTATGCGCCGCCCCTGCCAAGGCCCAGGATACCTGGATCGTCGATATCCTCACGAATCCCGCCCGGTATTGGAACACGACGGTCACCGTCGTCGGACAGGTCCAGGCCGTCGCTCCCAATCCCGCCGGGACGACCCGCGGGTTGTATACCATCCTGGACGACAGCTGCAAGGAAGTCCTGACGGTCCGGTCCACCGATTTGCCCCCGGTGAGCCGCAATTTCCGGGTGACGGGCGTGATCGTCCAGAATCCCGAGCAGACTAACGTCCCGATGATGAAAGAACTCTCCCGATCGGCTCCGGGGATGTCCAAAACGACGCTGTACCTCCTGATCGGGGCGGGCGCGGCGTTCCTCTTCCTCTTGATCGTCTTTATCGCCCTCCTGACGAAACCGAAAAAGCAGGCCGTTCCCGAAGCGACAATCCGGCCGGCGCCCCGGCCGATGCCCGCCGTCGATCCTTCCCGGACGACCCGGATCGCCGTGCCGCCGCCGGCCCCTTCGCCCGTCGCGGCCGGGGGAGGGAAAACCCAGGTTTATATCAATCTCGGCGCCGATATCTTCGTCGACAAGGGCCCCGAGAGAGGGAAGGAATTTCCCCTTCACCAGCAGGTGACGACCATCGGGCGGCCGGGCATGCGGAAAAACGACATCGAGATCAACGATGAGACCGTTTCCAAGGAGCAGGCTTCGATATTCTACGACAACGCCAAGAGGGAATTCTCCGTCGCCAACGAGAGCACGACGAACCCGACCCGGCTCAACGGGGCGCCCATCAGCGGCCCGACGGTCATCGAGCACGGCGCGGTGATCGAGATGGGGCGGACCGTCCTGATCTTCCGGAAGAGCTGACGGTTAAAAGCGAGGCCCGGTGGTTCCGAGGATCGAAGCGTTCGGGCTGAGCGACGCCGGCTGCGTCCGCGACGTCAATGAGGACAACTTTCTCTGCCTGGATCTCTCGGCGGGTCCCGCCGCCGGCGGGCCGGGCGCCTTCCTGTTGGCGGTCGCCGACGGGATCGGCGGGCATGCCGCCGGTTCGGTCGCCAGCGCGATGGCCGTTCAAATCCTCCGGGAGGAAGTTAAAGCCAACAACGGGGTCGATCCGAGGCCGCGACTGACCGGGGCCATCTTGAAAGCCAACCGGTTGATCTTCGAGCGGGCCTCCCGGGAGCCGGCCTGCGCCGGGATGGGGACGACGCTCACGGCGGCGGTCGGCAAGGGAGAACAGGTGGCAATCGCCAATGTCGGCGACAGCCGGGCTTATCTTTACCGCGACGGCGATCTTCGCCAGCTGACCGAGGATCATTCCTGGGCCTGGGAGCAGCGCCGCCGCAAGCTCCTCAGCGAGCAGGACATCCGCCGCTCGCCGTTCCGCTCGATGATCACCCGGTCCCTGGGCTATCTCGAGGAAGTCCAGGTGGACCTGTTTGACGTTCATCCCGAGGTCGATGACCTCCTCCTATTCTGCACGGACGGTCTGCACTCGCTTGTCCCGGAAAAGCGGATTCAAAAAATCCTTCATAAGCATCCCGAGCCGAAGGCCGCCTGCGCCGCCCTGATCGAGGCGGCGAAAAAGGAAGGCGGCGACGACAACATCACGGTCGTCCTGGCCCGGTTCAAGGATTCGAAAAACGGCGCGACGATCCGGCTTTCGGACACCGTCCGCATTCCGCCTTTGCCGGGCAAGCCATGAGGGCGGTCCGGCGCTTGGTCCGAGGGACCTGGCTCGCGATCGCCCTTTCGGGCGTTCTTCCGGTCTCCGCCGGGGGGGCGTTCACGCCGCATATCTCCATCCAACGGGTCGATGTCAGCGGCCTTCCCGATGTCCACGTCTACTTGACGGTCACCGACGATCGCGGGGCCTCCATGATCGGCCTGACCGACCGCGAGATCTCGGTCGTCTGCGACGATGCGGCGCAGCCGGTCGTTTCGTTCCGGTCGGTCCTCCAGGGCGGCGAAGCGATGGCCGTGGTGCTCCTCTTCGACCGGAGCGGGAGCATCGCGGCCGGGCTCAAGGAAACCCAGGAAGCCGCCGCCGGTTTCATCCGCCGTCTGACCGACGACGACGAAGTCGGAGTCATCACCTTCGACGATACGATCGCGGTCGACCGTCCCTTGACCAAGGACCGGGCCGCGGCCGAAGCGGCCGTGCGGGCGATCGTTCCGGGGTCCAATACCGTGCTTTTCGACGCGGTCGGCGCCGGCTTGGCCGAGGTCAAGAAGGCTTCGGCCAAACGTCTGGCCTTGATCGTCCTCAGCGACGGCAAGGACACCCGAAGCCGGACGAAATTGGCCGAGGCCGCCGCCGGGGCGAAAAACGAGGGCGTGGCCGTTTACACGGTCGGCTTCGGCGGGGCGGTGAACGCCGCCGTGCTCCGCGAGCTGGCCGAAGCGACCGGCGGCCGTTTCTTCGCCGCCGCCAGGCCGGAAGACCTTCTGGCCCTCTACCAATCCGTCGGCGAACAACTCGAAAACCAATATCATCTTGTCTTCCGTCCGGCTTTCGGGCAGGATGAATCCTGGCACCGGATGGAAATCCGCGTCA
>Ga0316628_100000856_pt1 | contig 20172 bp, 12 predicted proteins | sample OWC_Aug_M2_C1_D5_FD_207648 | JGI IMG/M metagenome (GOLD analysis project Ga0316628, IMG submission 207648) | Wetland soil microbial communities from Old Woman Creek delta, Ohio, United States - OWC_Aug_M2_C1_D5_C | ecosystem: Environmental > Terrestrial > Soil > Wetlands | place: USA: Ohio... | reverse complement strand
AGGTGCACACGTAGGCCGCGCCCATCTCCAGGAGCTTCCTGGCGTGCTCGTAGTAGAGGTCGAACCGGTCGGACTGCTCGAAGACGTCCGTGACCTTGCACCCGAGCCACTCCATGTCCTCGCGGATCCACCTGTAGGCCTCGAACATCACGCGCGCGGGGTCGGTGTCCTCGAACCGCAGGATGTACCGGCCTCCGTACCGCCTCACGTACTCGTCGTTGATGATGGCAGCGCGGGAGTGGCCGATGTGCAAGGGGCCCGAGGGGCCTGGCGCGAACCGCATGACCACGCCGCCCTCGGTGCCAGGCAGGTCTGGCAGCGCGCGGTCGCGCTCGTGCGTCTCCTTGACCGCCAGGGCGGGGTCGATGGCCTCGAGCTCCCCGAGCTGGGCGTCGGGCCCCAGCGAGTTGACCCAGTCCACGGCCTCCTTGACCACCGGGGAGAGCGCCCTCGCGTGCGGCCTCCAGTCGGGCCGCTCGCCGAGCATGCGCGAGATGACGGGACCGACCTGGCACGACCCGCCGTGCATGACGGCGTTCTGAAGCGCGTACTTGCGCGCGACCGCGAGTGCTTCCTCGGGCGCTGGTGGCGCGCCCGCGTCGGGAGGCGGCATGCTCAGTAGCTCCTTGTGATCATGTGGTAGATGAGGGCCCGCAGGAACTCCTTGTGCTCGGACGGACCGAGCGCGCCGAGGTGGTCCTCCGCGCGCGTCGCGTACTTCTCCGCGAGGTGGCGCGCGTGCTCGACCGAGCCGGCTCGGTCCATCACGGCGACCGCCGCGCGGACCTCTGCGTCGGTGGCGTCCGCGCGGCCGAAGGCCTTGAGGAAGGCCTCCCTGTCGGCGCCCCTGGCGGCCTGCAGCGCGTGCAGCGCCATCACCGTGCGCTTGCCCCTGCGGACGTCCGAGCCCCAGTCCTTGCCGCGCTTGGCGGTCTCGGCCGTGAGGTCGAGGTAGTCGTCCCAGATCTGGAACGCGATGCCCATGTCGCGGGCGTAGTGCCCCAGCTCCTGCGCGAGGTGCTCGTCCGCGCCCGCGATGCGGGCGCCCCCGCGCGCGGCCTGCTCGAACAGCCGCGCGGTCTTGAACTCGATCATCCTCAGGTAGTCGCCCTCGCCGAGGGACGCGGGGTCGACCTTCTCGAAGTCCATGTCCCATTGCTGGCCCTCGCCGATCTCGAACACGGTGCGCGCGGTCTCCCGGAGCAGCGTCCGCAGCGTCTCGCCGTCCACCCGGGTGTCGGAGAGGACCTCGAACGCGAGCGCGAACAGCACGTCGCCGGCGTTTATGGCGGCGGGCTCGCCGAAGACGGTGTGCAGCGTGGGCCGCCCGCGCCTGAGCGCGTCGCCGTCCATGATGTCGTCGTGGACGAGCGTGAAGTTGTGCACGAGCTCGAGCACGCACCCGTAGGGCATCGCCCGCTCTCCCGTGCCGTCCAGGACCGCGTCCGCGGCCGCCATGGCGAGCACGGGCCGCAGCCGCTTGCCCCCCGTGCTGGGGTAGTAGGCTATGGCCTCGACGACCTTGGGGTGGTGCCCCCCCCTCAGCCGCTCACCGATGTAGGCGTTCACGGCCTCGATGCGCGGGGCCATGTAGGCCGTCGGGTCGACGGCCTCCTCCCCGCCCCCGGCACCGTCGTCGCCCCCGTCCGCGCCATCCCGGGGCATGGCTCAGTCGCCCTCCTGCACGAGCCGACCAATCCAGGCCATGAGCCTGTCGGAGAGGACGAAGTCCCTCTCGCGCATCGCGCCCACGTCGCGGGCGCCGGTGAGGAACATGGCCGCCCTGAGCTCGTCGAGGAGCTCCCTGAGCGCCTCCTCGGTCTCGCGGCGGCCCTTGAGGGACGGTCCGAGCACCCTGCGGGCCACGCCGGCGGCGCTCGCGCCCAGCACGAGCGCGCGGGCCACGTCGAGCCCGCTCCTGACGCCGCCCGTGGCGATGACGGGCAGGCCGACGTTCGCCTCGAGCGTCGACACGGGCGTGGGGATGCCCCAGTCCTTGAACGTCCAGCCGAGCCGCGCGCGCGTGGCGAGCCCGCGCTCCTCCGAGCGGACGGCCTCGACGGCGGCGAAGCTCGTCCCGCCCGCGCCGCCCACGTCGATGCCCCTCACGCCCGCGGCCTTGAGCTTGAGCGCGACCTCCTGGCTGATGCCGCCGCCGGTCTCCTTGACGATGACTGGGAACTCCTCGGCGAGCAGCGCGATGGCCGCGAGCACGCCCTCGGCGTTGGTGTCGCCCTCGGGCTGCGCGACCTCCTGGAGGAAGTTGAGGTGCACCGCGACCATGTCGGCGTCGATCATCTCCATGGCGGCGCGGACCTCCCTCGCGCCCATCGCGGCGCCGCCGCGCTGGCGCACCAGCTGGGGCGCGCCGATGTTGGCGATGACCAGGGGCACGTCGTGCTCCTTGAGCGCCACGTAGGTCCTCGCGTAGGAGGGGTGTTCGAGCGCGGGCCGCTGGGACCCGACGCCCATGGGCAGCCGCAGCTCGGCCGCCGCGGCGGCCAGGTGGTCGTTGATGTCGGCCCCGTGCTCGTGGCCGCCCGTCATCGACACGATGACCAGCGGGGCGCCGATGTCGCGGCCGAAGAGCGAGGTCGTCGTGTCGATGGCCTCGAGGTCGACCTCTGGCAGCGCGCAGTGCACGAGCTGCACGTCGTCCCACCAGTCGGTCGAGTGCTGCACGTCGTCGCGCAGGCAGATCTCCACGTGGTCCGACTTGCGCCTGATTATCTCGGGCGGGTCGCCGCCCCTGCCCCGCGCGCGCCCACCGCGCCGCGGGGCCGCCGCCTTCGCCCTCGGGCTCATTCCTTCACCTCATCGCATGATGATGCCTTCACGCGGGTGCCCCTCGGGTCCCTGCCCGCCAGGGCGGCCTTGAGCGCGCCAGGCCTGCCCCCGACGACCCAGGTCCGCCCCGAGTGCGCCGCCACCTCGAACGCCTCCACGAGCTTGCCGCCCATCGCGCCCGTCACGTCGGCCGCGCCCCGCTTGGCGCGCCTGGCCGCCCTGGGGGCGTTGGACGGCGAGACCTCGGGGAGGAGCTTCGCGCCCTTCAGGGAGGGGTTCCTGTCGTAGACCCCGTCCTCCGCGGTCACGAAGACGGACACGTCGGGCCTGAGCGCGGACGCCAGGGCGGACATGAGCGAGTCGCCGGACACTATGCCGACGCCCCGCTCGGTGTCGGGCAGGACGTCCCCGAACGTGACGGGGACCAGGCCCCTGGCGAGCGCGCGCTGGAACGGGACCGCGTCGAACCGCCGGAGGACGCCGTCCTCGAGCTCGAGGAAGGCCCCCGGCGGGATGGAGACGGCGGGGATGCGCGCGTCGAGGAGCGCGCCCACGACCCGCAGGTCGAGGTCGCGCACGTCCCACTGGACGGAGGCGGCCCCGAAGAGCTGCCGTGGGCCCCTCAGGCCCTCCCTGAGGCCGTACCTGGCCGCGTCCACGTGGCCGAACGAGCCCGCGCCGTGCACCACGACGAGGCCCCTCCCCACGGAAGGGGCGAGCTCGCGCGCGAGACGCCTGGCGACCTGCGGCCTGAACGCGAGCGGGCGCGACTTGTCCGTGATGACCGAGCCGCCTAGCTTCACGAGGTGCATCGGGGGGTCCCCACCTGCAGTATTCCCGATAGTGGAGGGCTTAAATGTAGTTTCGCCCGCCCCTATTGCGGGGCCGGCCCCAGGATGGCGTCTATGTCCGCCTCGAGCGCCTTGAGGAGCTCGGTGTCCCCCTCGGAGCTGTAGGAGATAGACACAAGACACCTGTCGCCTCTGGCCCTCCAGTCACGGGACAGGTGTATCTCCTGGCCGTCGCTGTGGACCCTGAACGTGGTAATGTCCGTGGTCCAAGGTGCAAGGCCGGCTTGGCCCGTCGACCCCTTCGATCCTGTCGTGCCGGGTTGGGGGTACGCGAGGCTCTCGCTCGTCATGGAATCCAGCATCTGCCTGCTGCGGAGCAGGCCCTCCAACTTGGCCTTTGCGTCGGAATAGCCGACATTGTAGTATTTCCAGGCCCCGGGGTGCGCGGTCGCCGCGGACACCGGGAAGATATAGATGACCGCGCACAGTGCGGTCAGAAGGGCGAAGAAGGCGATCGCTGCGATGACGGAGGGGAATCCGTGGACGATTCCCTTGCGCCAGAGGAAATAGAGCGCGAGGGCAACGGACACCCCCCATACCGTTGACATGATGATGCTCATGTACCGTCTGGTGAGGTCCGCGTCGACCTGCCATCCAGCAGCATCCCCGAGGCCTATCGACTTTCCTCCTCACCCCCGACCAGGGCAACCAATCCAATGCCCGTCCGTCGCAATCAATCTTGCGATGACTGACTGCCCCAGATGGGTCCGACGCCCGAGTACAGGAGGCGAAGGCACAACGTTAAAATAGGTCGAGCGGCAAAAGAGGGCCCCTATGCCGAGCACTCTAGCCCGAGTGTCAGCCTTATATACCCCTTCCCCGTTTACGGGATGCTCCCCCCCGAGGGTGTTCTGATGATCCGGTTCGGACCCAGTGGCATCCCCCTGTCGTGCAAGGGCCGGACGCCCCGGGACGGCATCGAGGACGTCCACACCCTGGGCCTCAACGCCATGGAGATCCAGTTCGTCCGGGTCAACGTCCTGGAGCGCTACGCCTCCGACGAGGAGGACGGGCTGCTGCCCTCCGAGGTCCACGGGGAGCTCGTCGTCGACGTGATGCGCGAGAACAAGAAGGGCGACCTGGTGTCCGCGTCCAAGAAGGGCGCCAAGATCAAGGAGGGCGACACCCTCCGAAGCCTCGTCTGCGGCATCGGCAACGACCACTTCGAGCTCAAGGACACGGGCAAGCTCGCGCGCGAGCTGGACGTGGAGCTGTCGCTGCACACGCCCTACTACATGGACCTCTCGGGGATGGACGAGATATCCGACCGCAGCATGGCCAACGTAATCTACGGCGGGCTCATCGCCGACGCGCTGGGCGCGCACGTCGTCGTCACCCACATGGGCCTCTACGGGGGCATGGACCCCGACGACGCCACCAAGGCGGTCGTCAAGAAGATGAACGCGCTCCTCAAACAGTTCACCGACCGTGGCATCAGGGCCCGCATCGGGCTGGAGACGTCTGGCAAGCAGATGGTCTACGGCAGCCTCGACGAGGTGCTGGAGGTCGTCGCCAAGGCGCGCGGCACGGTCCCCGTGCTTAATTTCCCCCACATCCATGCCCGTGGCCATGGCTCGCTTCAGTCGAAGGAGGACTTCCAGGAGGTCTTCGACCGCGCGCGCAAGGCCGCCCGCCTCAACTGGTACTACACGCACTTCTCCGGGGTCCAGCACGAGGGCGGCAACGAGAAGCGCTACACGCCCATCAAGAAGGGCGACCTGAAGTTCGAGCCGCTGGCGGAGTGCCTGCTGGACAACGACTTCTCCGTCACGGTCATCTCTGGCTCGCCGCTTCTGGAGCACGACGCGATGTACATGAAGGTCATCCTCGAGCGCATCATGCTCAAGCGCGAGGGCAAGCTCCAGAAGACCCTCAAAGAGGCGTCCCGATGAACGGGCCCGACACGAGGAAGCGCGCGCTCCGGTACATCATGGGCTCCATCAGGCAGACCATCGACAGCATCGACTGCAAACGGGCCGAGGCGCTCGTCGAGGCCATCCTCGGGGCCGACCGGGTCTTCCTCTATGGCGCGGGACGGTCCGGCTACGTCGCCCAGTGCTTCACGATGAGGCTGGGCCACTTGGGCGTCAAGCACGTGCGCATGTCCATCGACGACACCGCGCCGCCCTCGACGAAGGACCTCACCATCATCATGTCCGGCACCGGCGAGACGCACTCGAGCCTGCTCTACGGCCGCATGTCCAAGGACGGCGGGGCCAGGGTGGCCGTGATCACGGAGAACCCCGCCAGCGCGCTGGCTCAGCTGGCGGACATCATCATCCACCTCGACGCGCCCAGGGGCGAGGACCGCAGCAAGCTCGCGCCGATGGGGACGATCTTCGAGGACACCGCGCTCATCTTCCTCGACACGCTCGTCGTCGACATGATGCAGCGCCGTGGCGAGACCGAGGAGTCGATGCGCAAGCGGCACGGGCAGCTCTACTGAGCACCCGGTGCGCGGCCCGCCACCCCGCTCGCACCCCCGCTCGCACACCCGCCCACGCCCCCATCCGTGCCCCCGTCCATCCTTCCGCCCGCGTCCCCGTCCATCCTTCCGCCCGCGTCCCCATCCGCCCCTGCCCCATCTTCCCCGTCCATCTCCCTACCACCGGGCGTCCGCGACATCGTCGCCAGGGCCTGACCAGCAAGCACCCGTCGTAAAGGCAAATCTTAATTACTCCCACGGTACTTCGTGGGCTGGATGAAGAGAGCCAGTGCGTTCGCTGCAGCCGTGGCGGGCCTCATGCTCGCCCTCACCGTCGCGCCGATGACCGTCCTCGCGGGGACCGAGGATGCCCCCGAGATCACGGATGTGGGCGGCGACGCGACCAACGGCCGCAGCGACATGGACATCGTCAAGGCATGGGTCGAGGGCCCGGCCGAGACGAACACGACCCTCACCTTCCGCATCCTCATGACCTCGCTCAACCTCTTCTCCCCGCGGTCCGACTGGCAGTCCCTCCCCCAGGTCCTCTACGACTACTACTTCACCTTCAAGGGGTACGACTATGCCGCGCGCGCGCGCATCCCCGTGCACGGCCCCCTCGCGGCCTTCGCGGGCTTCGGCCTCTACAAGGTCGATTACGGCGCGACGAGCGAGAACCTGACCTTCACCGCCGCCGACGGCACCGTGACCGGCTCCTACAACTCCGGCGGCACGTACGTCGAGATGACGGTGTACAAGGAGAACATCGGCGGCCCCGTCCGGGGCGACCTCATCACCCACATGTGGGCGGCCGTCTACTACCAGCCACGCGGTCAGGACATGCAGCGGATCGACACCGCGATGAGCTACAAGAGCCCTGGCCGCGACTACCTCGTGAAGGGCGAGTTCAACGAGTTCTACGACGTCAGGCTGCAGGTCGCCAACTCGACGATGGACGCGGCCCCCCGTGTGCCGGCCCGGTTCAACATCACCATCCGGAGCACCAGCTCTGTGGACATCTTCATCAACCTGACTAACACGACCCCCCCCATCGGGTACAAGGCCATCTTCTCCAAGAACGACACCGGCGGCATCCACGTGCCCGCGAACAGCTCCGTGACCCTCTTCCTCACGGTCAACGTCCCCGACAACGCCACCAACGGCACCGACGTGCCCATCATGGTGAGCGGCAAGTACCAGACGAGGGACAGGACCAACATCGCGACCAACAACCTCAACTTGATCGTGCAGGTCAGGTTCATCCCCCCCAAGCCGCCCGTGAAGCAGACGACCATATTCACGTTCATCGCGGACCACGCCGTCTGGCTCGGGGGCGGCCTGGTCGCCATCGCGATCATCCTTGTGATATGGTACGTCGTGGGACGCAAGAGCAAGCGGCAGGAGGCCGACGACCTCGTGGCCTTCGCCGCCTACGTGGAGGCTCAGAAGAGGTCCCGCGAGGCCGGCGCGGGCGACGTGGAGCGCGCCTCGCCACCCTGAGGGCCGTGCCCTGACGCCCTTCCAGTGCCATCCTCCACTCGATCGCCTAGCGGGCCTGGGACGCCCCGTCGTCATCCATGCGGCAGGGCCCGCCCGCTACTCCCACTCGACCGTGCCCGGGGGCTTGTGCGTGATGTCGTAGACGACACGGTTCACGTCATTGGGCATGGAGTTCGTGATGCGCACGGAGATGCGCTCCAGGACGTCGTGGGGCAGCTTGCTGAAGGCCGCTGACATGCCGTCCACCGACTCGACAGCGCGGACGGCCACGGTGTAGTTGTAGGCGCGGACGTCACCATGGACGCCCACGGTCCGCACTGGCAGCAGCACCGCGAAGTACTGCCATGGCGCCGCCATCGAGCCCTTGGCGACAGCCTTCTCGATCTCGGTCTCGACGATGTGGCAAGCCTCGCGGACTATGCGCGTCGCCTCTGGCGTGGCCTCCCCCATGATGCGGACGGCCAGCCCCGGGCCCGGGAACGGCTGCCGCTCCGCGATGGACAGCCCCAGGTGGCGCGCCACCTCCCTCACCTCGTCCTTGTAGAGGTCCCGGAGAGGCTCGATGAGCTTGAGGCCGAACCGCTCGGGCAGCCCGCCCACGTTGTGGTGGGACTTGATGGTGTCGCGGAGCTGCCCCCCCGACTCGATCCAGTCGGGCGCGATTGTGCCCTGGATGAGGTACTCGGCCCCGATGCGGGTGGCCTCCTCCTCGAAGATGCGGATGAACAGCTCGCCGATGATCTTGCGCTTGCGCTCGGGCTCCACCACGCCCCTCAGCGCCTCCATGAACCTGTCGCCCGCGTCGATGACGACGAGCTCGGAGCCGAACGACCCGAACGTGGCCCGCACCTCGTCGGACTCGCCCTTGCGCATGTAGCCGGTGTCCACGTAGACCGGCGTCAGGCGCTTGCCGATGGCCTTGTAGGCGACCGCGGCCGCGACGGTCGAGTCCACGCCGCCCGACGCGCCGATGACGGTCGGGCCCAGCGCCAGCCCCTTGATGCGCGCGACGGCCTCCTCGACGAACGCGTGCGCGTCGAACATCAGGCGTCGCCCCCCGTGCCCGCGCAGCCGCCGCCGCCACCGCCGCCTCCGCCACCACCGCCGCCGCTGCCCCCGCCACCGCCGCTGCACTCTACCTCCCTCGCGTGGCGGTCGACCTCATCGGCCGCGCGCGCGCGGCGCTCGGCGAGCCTCTTGCGCAGCGCGGGGTCCCCGAGTGCGAGGATCTGCGCCGCAAGCACCGCGGCGTTGTCGCCGCGGTCCAGCCCGACGGCCGCGACCGGAACGCCTGGTGGCATCTGGACGATGGACAGGATGGAGTCGAGGTTGACCTTGCCCGAGACGGGCACGCCGATGACGGGCCGGTCCGTGATCGCGGCCACCGCCCCCGGCAGCGCGGCCGACAGGCCCGCGATGGCGATGAAGACGTCCGCGTCGGAGGACTCGACGATCTGGCGCACGCGCTCGGGCGTGCGGTGCGCGGACGCGACGGTCACGGTGTAGCCGATGCCGAGCTCCCTGAGCACGCCGGCGGCCCTCTCGGCCACTGGCAGGTCCGACCTCGAGCCCATCACGATGGCGACCCCGGGGGCCATGGGCCAAGGGAGGGCAGGGGCGGTACATAACGGTTGCGGCCGCCGGGACCGTCGCGGCGGTGGCCGCGCACCCCGCAGGAGGGCGGTGCCAGGCGTCGGCCGAAGGCGCCCCCCCGGGACCCGCCGAGGTCGCAACGTATAAATACGGTCGGACGCCCTCACTGGGATTGGCCTAGTCCAGACGAGTGATTCCATGCTCCTCGACGGCGGTCCACGGCGCGTGCTGGTCGTACTGTTGGTCGCGATGATGCTCGTCCCCGCCGTCCCGATGGGCGGGCCCGCGGGGGCGGGCGGTGGGCCGATGGACTCGCCCCTCGCGACCACGCCCGCGAACCAGTGGCCGATGTTCGCCCACGACGCGTCGCACTCGGGCAGGGCCGACCGCCAGGCACGAGGGCTGCCCTCGCCGGGCGAGAAGTGGGAGGTCACGGCGACGGCCATCGACAGCCACGCCACCGTCATCGGCAACTTCTCCAAGAACGTCCTCGCCACCAACGCGAGCAGGCCTTGGACGTCGCAGCTGCACTGCGCCGTCTTCGCGTCCACCGCCAGGATATGGGTCGTGGAGGGCTCGGAGGGGCGCATCGTCTGGGCCATAAACCTGACCGGTCAGAACCTCGTCCTCGGGCCGTTCAACGCCGCGCCGGCCATCGGCGACACGGACGGCGACTCCCGTATGGACATCGTCCTGGCATCGCTCGGGGGCGTGCTGTACGCCTACGAGCCCGTCATATTGTGGGACGGCACGCAGTTCGCCTACCGCGGAGACAACTTCCGGGTCGAGCAGCGTTGGAACACCACGGGTCGGACCATCGGGACCGTGTCCTCCTCCAGCGTCATCCTGGACGACCTCGGCGGCAACGGCACCCAGGACGCCGTCGTGGGCAGCTCCCTCGGCGTCTTCTGCTTCAACGCGAGGTACGGCAACGAGCTGTGGAACCGATCGCTGTCCGGTTTCTCGATTTCCACGCCCGCTGTCTACCGCATCGGCGCGCAGAGGAACGTAGTCGCCACCTCCCAGAACACCACGTCAGTGCCCTGGTTGATGCACGCGTACACGCTCAGGGGCACGACGGGCGCGGTCATCAAGCATCTGGCCATGCCCTTCTCCTTGCTGCTCAACACCGGGCCGTTCCCGATCACGTTCTTCCCCTCGCCAGTGGCCGCCGACCTGGACGGCCAGAACGACGGTGATGAGATAGTCATCGTCCAGCCCTTCCTCGACAATGTCGGCCACCTCATCGTGTACAGGGACGGGGACCTCGACTCTTCGAGCGTGGCCTACAACAGGAGCCTCGGTGGGGCCGCCTCGCTCGAGCACCTCTGCCTTGCCACGCCAGCCGTGGCCGACCTCGACGGCGACAGCGGGCTCGACCTCGCCGTCGCGAGCTGGCACGTCGGGAAGCTGGCATCGAAGAACACCTACACCAACGTCACGGTCTTCGATGGCCTTGACGGCAGCGTCCGATGGTCCACCGACATCGACGACACTGTCGGCACCATCGTCACCGATCTAGAGTGGACCTACGCCTCCCCAGCCCTGTGCGACGTGGACCACGATGGCCTGCCGGACGTGCTCGTCGCCCAGTACAACGGCAGGCTCAACGCGCTCTCGGGGAGGAACGGCACTCGGCTGTGGCAGCACAGCACCAGGGGCTTCCCGTCCGCGGGGCTCACGACGTCGCCCGCCGCGGGCGACCTGGACCTCGACGGCTACACGGACATCGTCCTCAACGGCCAGGCGGTCAGCGCGCTGCTCCCCGACCTGGCCATCGCGCCCTCGGACATCACCTTCACGGTGACCACGCCCGACGAGGGCGAGGCCGTGGGCATCGACGTCCTCGTGCACAACCGGGGCGCGGCGGACGCGCGGGACGTGCTCGTGTCCGTCCTCGACGGGGCGGACCTCGCGGGCAACGCGACCGTCCCGACCGTGGTCGCGGGCGGCAGCTACAGCGCGCGCATCACCTACCAGTTCTTCGGCAGGCTCGACCACACGGTCACCGCCAAGGTGGACCCCCTGGGCACCATCGAGGAGCTGCGAGAGGACAACAACGACGCCAGCACGAGCATCAGCATCAACTCACTCTACGGCGTCACGCTCGACTGCCCCGACAACGAGACCATCATCGACCCCGGCACCACGTGCTACTTCTTCGCGGAGGCGCGCAACGTGGGCAGGTACGGCAACCGCATCGCCGTCACGGTCACGGGCGCCCCCGCGAGCTGGACGGTGGCCGCGACCCCCGCGGCGTTCACGCTGGGCGCGGCGGGAAGCCCGACCGACCGCGCCACGGTGGACGTCTCGGTGAGGGTCGACGCCTCGACGCCCGCGGGCGATTACGCGATCACGCTCACCGCGACGTCCCAGAACGACACCCGGGACCACGACTCGGTCGTGCTGACCACCGTGGTCAGGGGCAGGTGGGGGCTGCACCTCGCGCCCGCCGACTCCCGCAAGCCCGTCGCCCCCGGCGATGCGGCCGTCTACAAGTTCAACGCCACCAACATCGGCAACGCGAAGGATTCGTTCACCATCAGCTTGATCGTCCCGAACCCCATCCCAGGCTGGCTCCCGCACGTCTTCCCCCAGCGGATCGACAACCTGACCCCCGACGCGAGTCGCGAGGTCTCGCTCTCCGTCTCGGCCCCGTTCGAGGCCGCGGAGGGCCAGGCCTACACGGTCATCGTCCACGTCGCCTCCGAGGGCAACGCGTCGAGGTTCGACGAGGGCTACACGGTGACCACCGTCGTGATGCCGGACATCGCGGTCATCGGCCTCGCCTACCGGCGCGCGGACGGGTCCGACGTCGACGGCGCGACCCGGCACCTCGTCCTGGGCGAGACCTCCCACATCGCCGCGCGGATCCGGAACCTCCGCGCCAACGTGGGCATCTCGAACCTGCGGGTGAGGTTCGTCATCGACGGCACGACCAGCGACGTCACGCTCCAGGACCTCCCCCAGGACGGCATCGCCGAGGCGGTGCTGGACCAGGCGTTCGGCACCACCGGCGACCACGCCGTGGAGGCCATCGCCGATCCCTACGCCATCATCTCCGACGCCGACAGGGGCAACAACCAGCTCTCGGGCGCGGTGGGGGTCAAGGACACGACGCCCATCGGGTCCCTCGACATCGAGGGCATCGTCTACCGGCCCGATGGGATCACGCCGGTGCCCTCCGCGACGGTGCGAGTGGAGGTGCCCCGTTCGGCCTACACGTTCACGGTCACGACCGACGGCGCGGGCTACTACACCGCGAGCCTTGGCGACACCAGGTACCGGGACGGCGACGACGTCGTGCTCAACGCCACGGACTCGCGCGACTTCGCCGAGCGGACCATCAAGGCGTACTCGGAGGACCTGGCGGTCCGGGTCGACATGGTCCTCGTCGCGGGCGTGCACTACGACGTCCGCCTCTCGTCCTCGGACCCCTCCCCCCTGTTGGACACGGGGGCGGTGGTGCGCGTGCCCATCACCCTCGCATCGATGGGCAACCGGGACGCGACCGTGCAGCTGGCCGTCACCACAGCGCTCGGATGGGAGGCGCTGCTGCTCAACGCCTCCGGGGGGCAGGTGACGCAGGAGGCGTTGTCCGCGGGCGACGCCATCGACCTCCGGCTGGAGGTCAGGGTCCCCTCCGACGCCAAGGGCGGCACCGTCGTGAACCTCACCGTCACCGCCACGCCGCTCGAGGACCCGTCGCTGGCCACCTCCCTCAACGTGACCCCGACGGTCAAGGCCCGCGTGGCGTTCTCCATGGCGGTCACGGCCTCTCCGCCGGGCCAGGCCCACCCTGGCGAAGTGCGCAACCACACCATCACCTTGAGGAGCCTGGGCAACGTGGACGACCGCATCGACCTCACCTATGACGCGAGCATGCAGTCCTGGGGCGTGACGTTCGAGCAGGACCCGGTCGCGCTCGACGCCTTCTCCACCACGACCGTGCGCGTGACGATCACGGTCCCCGCAGGCACCGATCAGGGCACCTACAACATCACGCTCTCCGGCCTGTCGTCCGTGAACGGCTCGGTCGTCAACAACACGGTGCTGACCGAGTCCGTCGAGGACGTCCGCCACAGCGTGGAGCTCACTCCCGTCTCGGCCTCCCAGCAGGCCAAGCCCGGCGAGGTGGCCCGGTGGTCCATCACCGTCCGCAACACGGGCAACGTCGCGGACCTGTTCGAGCTCACCGTGCTGGGCCTCTCGACGGGGTACGTGACGGCCCTGTTCCAGGACACGGCCGAGGTCACGGGCGTGCAGCTGGCCACGGGGGAGCAGGTCACCGTCCTGCTCGAGGTCTCCGTCCCGACGGTGTTCGCGACGGCACCTGCCACGACCACGCTCCAGTTCGACCTCAAGGCGACATCGACCACGGTCGCGACCGCGTCCTCGAGCACGCGCCTCACGCTCCAGCTCAAGGGCATCCTCGACCTGGCGCTCGAGGTGGCCACGAGCACGAACGCGCCCAGGGCGGGCGGTCACGTCGTCTTCACGCTGAGCGTGACCAACACCGGCCCCGATGACGCCGTGGGCGTCATGGTCTACGCCTACTTCGGGCAGGAGCGCCTGAAGAAGACGGTGGGGGACATCAAGGCGCAGGAGACCGCGGACGCCACGGTCGACTGGTGGCCGTCGGAGAAGGAGAAGGGCTCGATCAAGGTCCGCATCGTGCTCAACCCCACTGGAGAGGAATTCACGCTCTTCGAGCTCGACAGGGCCAACAACGAGTGGAACCGCACGTTCGAGGTCGCCTCGGCGGCCCCGACGGGCTTCTGGCTCAAGCCCACCTTCTGGATCGTCATCATCGTCCTCGTCGTCGTCGGCCTGCTCGCGTACGCCCTGTGGTCGCGGGGGGGGCGCGGGCGGGAGGAAGAGCCGCTCGAGGTGTCAGGGGAGGACGCCGGGGCCAAGGAGGAGGCCGATGCTGAGCCCGAGGAGGGGTCCGAGGAGGGGCTCGAGGAGGGGCCCGAGGAGGGGCCCGATGAAGGGGAACCCGCGCCATCGCCCCCCGCCCCCCCGTCAAAGAGGCCGGTCGCGGGCGCGAAGGGCGGGCAGGCCCCGAGGGGGACGAGGCCCTCCCAAAGGCCCAAGCCGAAAGGCGGCGGCTCCGGCTCGGACGACGAGCTGAAGCGTTCGCTCTCGGGCGGAAGGATGTAGGAGGTGGGCCGAGCCTCGCGGGCCGCGGGCCCGCGCCGGGCGCGCTCACCAGCCGCGCTGCTGGAGCCGCTCGTTCTCGGGGATGGCCGAGATCTCGATGCCGTGCATGGCATCGCCCAGGCCCTTCGAGACGTCCGCGATGACCTGCGGGTCGTCGAAGTGCGTGACGGCCTCGACGATGGCCTTCGCGCGCGGCGCGGGGTCCGAGGACTTGAAGATGCCAGAGCCGACGAACACGCCGTCGACGCCGAGCTGCATCATCATCGCGGCGTCCGCGGGCGTGGCGATGCCCCCCGCGGCGAAGTTGACCACGGGGAGCCGCTGCAGCTGCGCGACCTCCTTGAGCACCCCGAAGGGGGCGCGGATCTCCTGCGCGACGCGGAGGACCTCGTGGTCGTCCTTGCCCTGCAGCTCGTGGATGGCCGAGTCGATGACGCGGAAGTGGCGCACGGCCTCGATGACGTTGCCCGTGCCCGCCTCGCCCTTCGTGCGGATCATGGCCGCGCCCTCGTCGATGCGCCTGCAGGCCTCGCCGAGGTTGGTCGCGCCGCACACGAACGGCACCTTGAAGGCGGTCTTGTCCACGTGCCTGAACGGGTCGGCGGGGGTGAGGACCTCGGACTCGTCGATCATGTCCACGCCGAGGGACTCGAGCACCTGGGCCTCGACGAAGTGGCCGATGCGGCACTTGGCCATGACGGGAATGGTGACGGTGTCGATGATCTCGAGGATCCTGACCGGGTCGGCCATGCGGGCGACCCCGCCCTCCTTTCGGATGTCGGCCGGGACGCGCTCGAGGGCCATGACCGCGACGGCGCCGGCGGTCTCCGCGATGCGGGCCTGCTCGGCGTTCGTGACGTCCATGATGACGCCGCCCTTCTGCATCTTGGCGAATCCCCTCTTGAGCAGGGTAGTGCCGTGGCGGAACTTGCTGAGGTCAAGGTCGATGGGCATGCGGACGCCTCCTCGGCGCGGCCCCTGCCGCGCACCCCTCCTAAACCGCCTCTCCTAGATGAAGCTTTCGCGACATCGCCACCGCGACGGGCCCTCCTGGAGGGTCCCGGCGACCGTGCGGAGGCCCGGAGTGGCACTACCGAGGTCAACAGGAGCCACCGGGAGCCATCTGGGGCCATCGGACGCAATCTGGGGCCATCGGGAGCCATCTGGGGCCATCGGGTGTAATCTGGGGTCTCGATTCGAATACTGCTCTACCCTCCCCCGGCCCAGCCTGCCTGGGGGGCGAGCCAGAAGGGTGCACAATCACAGAAACGTTTTTTAAGGGATACGGCATTGCTCGCCCTAGACCCAGGGGATGGTATCTTGGTGAATCTACAGAAGGTGTCGAACCTCATGCGGGGACGCGCGGCCACGAGGCGGATCGCCAGAGCGCTGATCGTCTCCTTCGTCGCGGTCGCGATCATCACGGCGCTGCCCATGTCCAGCCCCCCCGCGCAGGGCGCCAGGAGCGTCTACTGCTTCAACGACGGCGCCAGGGAGAAGGTCGTGACGTGGCTCACCGCCCCGTCCCCAGGCGATATGACCACGTTCTACCTCAGCATCAAGGCCGATGTCGAGGTCGTGAGCGCAACGATGAGCGTCGCTGGCGTGCTGTTCGGCCAGTCCTTCAGTGTGACCGGCGCGGGCAACGTCGGCACCAAGGTCGATGCGTCCGGCGACATCAACGGCGACGGCTACGAGGACATGGTCGTGACCGCCCCCGAGGCGGGCACGAGCGTGGCCGGCCAGATCTACGTCCTGCCGGGCACGGCCACCGGTCCCACCACCCCTGTCACCTACACACTCTCAGGAGCCGCCAACGACAGGCTCGGATACGGCCTGGCGTGCACAGGTGACGTCAACGGCGACGGTTACGATGACATCGTCGGCGGCGGTCCCCAGGTCACCGGCGGCGGCGTCTTCGTGGGCCCCGGCGTGGCCTACGTCTTCTACGGCGCTGCCTCCAACATGAGCCAGACGGCCGCCGTCACCCTGAGCGAGGGCGCCGACGAGGACTACTTCGGATGGTCCATCGGCACGGGTGGCGACGTCAATGGCGACGGCTACGACGACATCATAGTCGGCGCCCCGCAGCTGGACGTCGTCACTCCGACGGACAGCGGCATCGTCTACCTCTTCTTGGGCAGCGGCACCGGACCGAGCACCACGCCCGCCGTCACAATCACCGGGGACATCGGCGGGGACAACTTCGGCCAGTCCGTCACCATCCTCGGTGACGTCAACGAGGACGGTTATGATGACGTACTGGTGGGCGCCTCGGGCGCCAACGGCACTACGGCCGCCGACTGGGACCTGGGCAGGATATACCTGTTCTACGGCAACGAGGACGGCATCAACTCCACCCCCGACTGGACCTACTGGGGCAAGGCCCCGAACGACCAGCTGGGCTTCTCCGTGGCCGCCGCTGGTGACGTGGACGGCGACGGCTGCGCCGACATGATCGTCGGCGCGCCCTTCGCCACGGTCAGCGGGCAGGCGATGAGGGGATACAGCGTCGTGTTCTACGGCGCGGCGGACGGCCCCGCGAACGCCCCGGACGTGACCGTCCAGGGCATCGACACGGAGGACCTGTTCGGCTACGCTGTCAACGGCATCGGCGATGCCAACAACGACGGCTATGACGACATCATCATCAGTGGCCCCCAGGCCGAGAACGGCGCCCTGGCTGGCGCTGGCTCGGTCCAGATGCACATGGGCAGCTCCAAGGGCCTGGGCAAGAGCTACGGCACCATCATCCACGGCACCCAGCTGGGCCAGTTCGTGGGCAGGGGCCTAGGCCCCGGAGGGGACGTCAACGGCGACGGCTGCTCGGACGCGATCGAGGGCAACTGGGGCAACATCGCAGAGGCCCACGTGTACTACGGCGAGCCGGGTCCCAAGGGCCCCAAGGTCTACGTCGACCAGACGCTCGTGTGGAGCAAGGTCGGCGCCTTCGGCTCGGCCGATGAGATCCCCGACTTCACCACCCTGATCAACAACTACCTGGCCGCCCACCAAGCGGACGTGGACGCCAACGGAAACATCTCCATCCCCATCAACGTCACCGCCGCCGGCGCGGGGGCGCTGCGGCTGTACAACGTCAACCTCCTCTTCTACAAGCTCAACGTTCCCATGGAGCTGAAGGCCACGCCGCTCGCGCGCGGCAACGCCGTCATGCTCAGCTGGAGGGACCAGACCGGCGACGACACGAGCGCGCTCGTGATCGAGCTCTGGAACGGGACGGGCTGGCAGGAGCTGGCCAAGATCCCCCGCCGCAACGTCACGCACACCGTCGACGGGCTCACGGACGGCGTCGAGTACGAGTTCCGCCTCAGGGCCTATGACGGCGGCGTGCAGCGCTACTCCGGGCCCTCCGCCTCGGTCAAGGTCACCCCGATGGACTCGCAACCCCCGGCCAAGATCGTCGATATGTCCTACAAGGAGAACCGGACGGTCATGGGCGTCAACATCTCGTGGGACCCCAGCGACGCCGACACGGTCCACTACGAGGTGTGGTCGAACAAGTCAGGCGTTTGGGCCCCCATCGCCAACGTGACGGCGCCTGACAACTGGTACATCGACACCGCCATCGACGACGGTCCGCGATACTACTACAAGGTCCGTGCGTGGGACGAGGTACCGCTCGCGGGCGAGTTCTCGAACGTCATGTTCGCGGTGCTCAAGGACGAGACACCCCCCGCCGCGCCCTCGAACCTGCAGGTCGTCCCGCTGCCGGACGGCAACGGGCTCGCCATCTCGTGGGACCTCAACACCGACGACACGATCTCCTACTCCGTCCAGTCCAACAGGACCGGCGACTGGAGGGAGATCGGGAAGCTTGGCAGTACCGGCACGGCGTTCACGGACAGGGGGCTCGTCAACGGCGTGACCTACTGGTACAGGATCGTCGCCATCGACGAGGCCTTCAACCCCTCCGCCCCGTCACCCGCGGTCGCTGGCGTGCCGCGGGACACCGTCCCGCCGGCCGCGCCGCAGGGCGTCGCGGTGGAGCAGAGGGCCGTGGGCAACATGCTGCGCGTGGTCTGGCTGCCCAACACGGACGACACCGAGCGCTACCGGGTCTACATCTACAACACCACCGCCGCCGAGTGGCAGGCCGTGGGGGACGTGCTCGGGAGCTTCTCGCAGTTCGACGTCGCCAAGCTGGTGGACGGCCAGAGCTACAAGTTCCGCGTGACCGCCATCGACGACGCGGGCCTGGAGTCCGCCCCTAGCGAGGAGGTGACGGGCATCCCGAGGGACACGCAGTTCCCGTCCATCCCGATCGGGATCAGGGTCATGCCCGTTCCTGAGGGCAAGGCCCTCAACGTCAGCTGGGCCGCCAACTCCGACGACACGGTCTCGTACAAGCTCTACCGCCTCGATGCTGGCGCCTGGGTGCTCGTCGCGACCCTCCCGGCCGACAGGACATGGTACCTGGACACCGGGCTGCAGAACAACATCCCCTACAACTACGCGGTCACCTCCATCGACGAGGCCGGCAACGAGTCCCCGAAGTCCGAGCGCAAGGAGGGCACGCCCATCGATACCGTGCCGCCCTTGCGGCCGGTGTTCACGGACCTGCCTTCCAAGACGCGGATCAAGGACATCACGGTGACAGGGACATGCGAGCCCGGGGCGAAGGTCACGCTCCACGTGAACAGGATCTCCCTGGCCCCCGTCGACTGCGACGCCACCGGCCACTTCACGGTGCAGTTCCGCCTGCGCTCGGGCAGCAACGATGTCTACGCGGTCGGGGACGACGGCTCCGGCTACACGACCGAGAGCGCGCACGAGACCGTCTTCGTGGACGAGACGGCCCCCGGGGTGCTCCAGACCAATCCCATCAGCGGCGAGACGTCCGTGGAGCGCGAGGGCCTCGTCGTCGAGGTCGTGTTCACCGAGGACATCGTGCCGGACGGGATGTCGATGGTGCTCGTCAAGGGCAAGCAGACCGACCCCGCCAAGATCCGCCAGCTGATCGCGAACGGTGACATCATCCCGGTGACGATGCTGTCGTACATCCGCACCGACCTGCGGGCGACGTTCAACGTCTCGGAAATGCTCGACAGGTCGACCACCTACACCCTCGTGCTGATGGGCGTCGTGGACATCGCGGGGAACGCGATGACCACGGAGGGCGGGATGGGCTACTTCTTCTACAGCTTCACCACCGTCTCGACCGGACCTGCCACGCACACCGGTGGAGAGGAGGGCGGCCTGAGCGGCCTCGTCCTCGCTGTCATCGGCGTGGTAATCCTCATCGTGATCGTGATCGTCGTGGTCCTGTTCATCATGCGGGCGGGCGCGAGGGGCGAGACCATCGTGCTGGACAAGGACGAGGTCGTCAAGCCCGTCAAGCACGAGCCCACGGCCGAGGAGACCCGCCCCGACGTGCAGGACCTCTACAAGACGGCGTACGAGGAGCGTGGCGAGCCCTCTGAGCACCACGAGGTCGACGCGGGGCTCGGCAACTGGCTGGCGGAGCAGGAGAAGACGCGCCAGCAGTCCGACGAGGAGGCCAGGCGCCTCGTCGAGGAGATGGCGAAGCAGCCGAAGCCGCCGGCGTCCACCGCCCCCATCGAGGAGCTGCCGCCGGGCTACAGACCGGCCGAGGCGACCGGCGAGGCCGAGGATGCTGAGGGCGCCGAGGGCGCTGAGGGCCCCGAGGGCGCTGAGGGCCCCGAGGGCGCTGAGGAACCCGACGAGGAGAACGGCAAGGGCGCCTGAGCGCCCTCGCACGCGCTGGCCGTCCGTTCACCCGAGGGCACGCGGAGCCAGGCGCAGGACGGCCCCGAGGATCGGAGGCGAGGGACCTGGAGACGATAGTGGTCCACGGCGGGGCATGGGCGATCC
>Ga0316628_100000855_pt1 | contig 20185 bp, 24 predicted proteins | sample OWC_Aug_M2_C1_D5_FD_207648 | JGI IMG/M metagenome (GOLD analysis project Ga0316628, IMG submission 207648) | Wetland soil microbial communities from Old Woman Creek delta, Ohio, United States - OWC_Aug_M2_C1_D5_C | ecosystem: Environmental > Terrestrial > Soil > Wetlands | place: USA: Ohio... | reverse complement strand
AAAACGGGAGAGCGATAAGATTCTGCTCTCTACCAGACGCGATCAAGGAGTTGAGGGACACAGCATGAAACAATCCAATTTCATCATTTCATCCACCTTCGCGCCTGGTCAACACTCTGGTCCAAAACTCGGGGTCAAACTCAGCAATGGAGAGAGAAAAACAAAAAACAAATCAGGCTCGATTAACCTACCTTAAATAAGCCCTTTTTTTGTCTTGACAATGGGGAGAGGCTTAAAGCAAGCAAGATGCTGATCGGGTTTTCGGTTTCACAAAACCCGAATGGGATACTGCAGCGCCGACGTTTATCGCTCCCGGTTGGGACATAAGGTTTGCTAAACACGACACGGGCGTTCACGTGATAGGCTTTGCCCCTAGTACTGGGTTCGGATTCTCTCTGCAACCGCTTTATGAAAACGATACTGGTCCGCCGAGAATGATCATTATTGGCAACTATATTCCGTCAGGACAGTTTCCGCGGATTACGTCGGAACTGAAAAAAGATATGGAGACGGTCGCCAACAACGCCCTTGCTCCGACCTACAAAGTGAACGCAAACACGACCACCGTGGCTATGTCGATGGGAACTTATGACGTGATTGAGTTCATGGTGACCAAAGCAGTCTGCTAATCCAAGCAGTTGTTTTCTTATCGCGGCGAACTTAAAAGAGCCGTGATGTGGTGGGACCTCTCAAATATCAAATCCGCCGCAATCGCAAAAACCCGGTTAACGGTCAACGGCGAGATCCCAGCGCCTCTGACCAATTCTGACTGTCTCGCATCTGGGAGGGCGGGTAAGCCCTCGCCTTTAGGCGACGCCTTGAGGTAAAAGATCGGTGTGCAAAGGTACCGAACAACCAGTCACACCAAGTACGACATCAAGTACCATTTGGTATGGATCACCAAATACCGCAAAGCGGTTCTCGGGGGTGCAGTGGCGGTGCGGGTGCGCGAACTGGTGAGGGAGATCTGTAAGGCCAACGACATAGAGATAGTCAAGGGGCATGTGGGTAAAGACCATGTCCATGTGTTTGTGTCGGTGCCGCCTTATCTGTCGGTGAGCAAAGTGATGCAGTACCAGAAGGGCAAGACTAGCCACAAGTTGCTGATGGAGTTCGCGCACCTGCGGCGGTACTTTTGGGGTCGGCACATATGGGCGCGGGGATATTTTGCAGCGAGCAGCGGGAATGTGACGGACGAAGTGATTATGGAATACATAGCGACACAGGGGCAGGAGCCGTCCGAGGCCGACGAGGATTTCAAAGTAGAAGAATAGTTTCGGGCTTCAGCCGGCTTTAGCCGGCAAGGAACCCACCGCCTTTAGGCGGTGGTTGGCCTCAGTTGCTGAGCTTTTTCCCAAGCCGAAGTTGTCTCACGCTATTTTTTCTAGGCTCCACGATAAATCATCTCAACGGGAGAGGCGCAGCAACCGGGACTTCATTTTATTATTAAGCGGATTCTACGGGTCGGTATGCGCCTTTAGCAAGAATATTTTGTGCAAGCCGGAATTGACAAAGCACGCCTTGTCGGCCTTTGTTGCTTACGAAAAGGCCCAATTCCCTTGTCGCGATTGGACGCAACGATAAGAGCTGGCGTGGATTCGGCGGAGGGAGAAAACAGTCGAAGCGGAAACTCACGGTCTGAGTTGAATGTGGCATCATTTTGTAAGTCGACTTGCAAGTTGACGACTAGACCTTCGCAGGTACATAGCCACCCCCGAGGTCATGCAGATTTTGTACCGTGAAATTTGCCTCCTTATGACGATCGGCAGGGGTTTGGTATTTAACCGTTACCGAGTGCCTAGCCCATGAAATATCAAAGGCCACGGCTCTATGTCGATCCAAATAGTCACCGACTACACGTAAGGCTAAAGAAAGGTTGTGAGGTTCCTGGCCGGAGTCTGAGCCGCGTTTCGACCGCCCCAAAGCTTCCAGACGGTTAGTATCAGAACTCGCATAGATTAGAGATTCAGTAGGCCCTCGACGAGGACTCAAAAGAATCTTATCGGAATCTCTGAGTCCCCAAACCTCTTCAGCAATAATCTTTAGAAAGCCTGGCTCCCAGTTACGGACGATGTATTTTTCACCAGCTTTTTCTAACGTGAAAGTGTTAATGCGGAGCACCTCTAATGCCTGACCGATCGCTCTGAGAGATTGGGAGTATAAGAGAGTGGCAGGTTTCATAAAGATCAGTCGCCGTAATTAAGGTAAGAAGAGCAATTCGCTCGCCATGAGGCCCAGACGGAAAATTGAGAATTTGGGCGACACCAGGGTGCCCCTTAAGTCTCGATCCATTGACAAAAGTGCATTGTGTGACATAGGGTGCTGCCGCTCCACCTATCACCGCGGTCAGCTGATGACACAGTAAGACAAATGCATCGAGCCAACTCTAATCGCGATAGGAGTGCGGCAGACATAGAGGCCTCCCTACCGAAGTAACTCATTGACAGCGGTGTTGCGCCCCGCCGGTAAAAATTCTCTGCCCTGTCAATTCTCCCTCTAGCGGCCTGACCCTCGGTTCTCCAAATCTCCCGAAAGTTGCGGCTCATGCCATGGCATGTTTGCTGCTCCAGGCTTGATTCGCGTAGGTAAGGAAGGGAATCATTAGATCGGCATCATCAGTACGCGCACAGCGGATTCGAGCGCCTCAAGAACAAAAGGAGATCGAGGAATTATGAAAAAGATGTTCACTTACTTGAGCGGATTAGTGCTGCTTTTAGGTGTCTGTGCGGTCACCCTCACAGCTTCTCCCGCATATTCACAAGGGAAAGGAAAGACCAAGCAAAAAGTTAAAGCAGACGGGAAACATGGACGTGAGGCGAGCGAACTCCCCTATGGATTGCAACAGTACACAGAGAAGAAAGGCGAGCTTCCGTCGGGATTGCAGAAAAGGAAGGATCAAGACAATCAACTTACCCGCGGCCTTGAGGAAGGTGGTAAAAAACCGAAGTCCTCCAGCAAAGGGAAGAAAGATTTTAAATAGCCGAGCGGTGGGGGGACGACAAAACCCGTGAAGAGTTGAAAAAGCCGGGTTACATGCGCTCAATCAGGATTTTCGCTAATGCAAGTAACCAGAGAGTCTTATGGTGCTCACTTAATCGTATGGTGGGCTGAGAAAATTCCAGGTACGAACTTTTGGAAGGGAAGAGCTGCTATCTCCGGGGAACTACGGCAACCGCAGCCCAATCGCCTCGAAGGACCTGATGGTCGTTTTGAAACAGAAAAAGAGGCACGAGATTACATCTTTCAGGCGGCCAAGGAATGGATTGACAACAGATTCAAATGAAGGAATCCAAAGGTCAGTGTCTCCCTAAGGTCGTGCGTGGCGAGAAAACCTTCGTTGCGGAGTCCAGGGAGCCGCGAGTGGCTGGACCGTTACCTCGACCTCATGAAGAACACGGCCTCATACGGCACCAAGAGGGCGCAGTGCGTTCCGCTGAAGCGCCTGCTGGGTCACCTTCCGCTGGCGGAGGTCACCAAGGTCAGGGTCATGGAGTACAAGCAGCGCCGTTTAGCTGAACCGCTCACCAGGAACGGCAAGCCGGTTGAGGGAACGCTGATCCAAGGCGCTACGGTGAACCGTGAGGTGAGCTGCTTGATCGCCGCCTTAAACCTGGCAGCGGAGGAGGGCCTGTGCGAGGGCGCGCCGCGGGTCAAGAACGAGCGCGAGGTACCGCGCGAGCGGACCCTTACCAGCGCTGCTTGACGCCTCGCTCCCGTGGCTCAAGCGCGTCATCATCGCGGCGAACGAGACCGCGCTTGACCGCAGCGTCTTGTTAAAACTTACGTGGGACTCGGTCGAGGACGGGCTGATCGTTATCAGGGGCGGACGAGAGAAGACGGGCGCTAGGCAGCGGGGCGGCGTCTCATCGGCGCTTCAAGAGGCTGCGGGTCGAGTACCGGTGCGTGCCAAACACGGACAAGCGGGTGCTCACCAAGGACGGCAAGCCCGTTTACCCGCACGCGCTGCGCCGCGCCTTCGACCGGGCGGTTCAAGCCGCCAAGATCAACGACTTTCAGCTCAGGGATTTTCGGCACTGCGCCCGGACGCAGTGGGCGACGGCGGGGCTACCGTTTGAGGTCGCGGAGACCGGCATCGGGCACAAAGCTGCGGGGCATCAGCGGACGCTACGTTAACTTATCCGACGACCATCTGCGCACCGCGTGGCAGAAGATGTACCGCGAAGAGGCGCTGGCAGCGGGGCAAAAACGGGACAATTTTTTGAACACGGAAAACGAGGCAAGCGGCAAGAAAAAGGCTGGAGTTGTCTAAGTACTTGAAAAGATTGGTGCGAGGAGGGGGACTTGAACCCCCACGGCATTTCTGCCACTAGCCCCTCAAACTAGCGCGTCTGCCTGTTCCGCCACCCTCGCAGATAACTTTCTCAGCGCAGCGGTCACGCCCTTCCCTTCCAAGATTGCGCGTCTGCCTGTTCCGCCATCGTCGCAGATAACTTAAGGTGTCGCCTTTTTCTGTTGCGGCACGCTTTGGGGGACCGCCGGACTTGTCGTTGCCGGCGCGCCGCCTGCCTGCCCGCTGGGGGTGTTGCCCGGCAAAGAAGATTGCGGAGGCGTGCGCGGCTCGACGCTAGGTGCTCGATTATCAAAAATGGTTGTCGAAGGCCTCCGGCCCGCGAAATACCCAAGAGTCAACGAAGTGATCATAAAGACGATCGCCATTCCGGTAGTCATTCTCGTGAGAAAATTTCCGGCACCGCTGCTGCCGAAGATGGTTGAACTTGATCCGCCAAAAACGGCTCCCATCTCGGCGCCTTTACCCTGCTGCAAGAGAACCACGAGGATGAGTCCGATACTCGTTAGAATATGAATCACGGTAACAATAATAATCATGGCTATTACGCTGTAACGCTGCGCACGATGGGTAAAAACGTAGCCGGACTTAAGCTGGCCCCGCCCACCAAGAGTCCGTTCACTTCGGGAGTACTCATCAATGTCTCAGCATTCTCCGGTTTAACACTGCCCCCATAAAGAATACGTATGCGATGCCCTTTTTCCGCGCCGAAAGATTTTAAAAGTAATTTCCTGATCTGGTTGTGGACCTGACCGATCTGTTTCGGTGTGGCGTTTTGTCCGGTCCCGATTGCCCATACGGGCTCGTAGGCAATTTCGATATTTTGTATAGCAGCTTTCGCCGTAGCCTTCAACGCGAAGCGCAGCTGCCGGCCGATAACAGTTCTGGTGCGGCCGCCACGACGCTCTTCCAACGTTTCGCCAACGCAGACAATGGGCCGCAATCCAAGTCGTAGCGCCGCGGCGATTTTCTGGGCGATCATTTGATCACTCTCTTTTAAGATATGACGCCTTTCGGAATGGCCCAGAATGACATAATCGCATCCGATTTCGTATAGCATTACCGGGCTAATTTCTCCGGTATAAGCGCCGCTTTCTTCCCAGTGGCAGTTTTGCGCTGCCAGGCGCACGTCGCTGTTTTTCAAGACTTCTTTGACACATGCCAAACCGGTATAGGGTGGCGCAAGGGCAACCTCCGCGGCCACCGGTATTTGGCGCAGGCCGCGCACGATTTTTCGCGCCCGTTCGACACACTCAGCCCGAGTCCCATGCATTTTCCAGTTGCCGACCAGCAACGGAATGGTCACGCGACCTCCTCAAGAGCTTTAATGCCCGGGAGTTCTCTTCCTTCGAGAAATTCCAAGGTTGCGCCGCCGCCGGTGGACAGGTGAGTGATGCGGTCGGCTACCCCAGCGGCGGTCACAGCGGCTACCGTATCCCCTCCGGCGATGATGCTTACCAGACGCGAAGAATTCTCGGCCAAGACATTAGCCAGGGCCCGGCTGCCCTGCCTGTAGGACTCCAGCTCGAAAAGACCCACGGGGCCGTTCCACAGCACCATTTTCGCTTTTCGGATTTCGTCTGAGAACTGCGCTAACGTCTTGGGCCCGATGTCGAGCCCCATCCGTTCTCTTGCGATTTCGGTTTCTTCCACCTGAGGATTTCTCTTTTCCGCATCGCCGGTGACATGATCGACCGGAAGTAGAAGAGTCACACCGTTTTTCCGGGCTTCGTTCACTAGTTCTTGGGCCAGCGCGATCTTGTCGCTTTCCACCAGAGATTTTCCAATTTCAACCCCCTGGGCTCGGAGAAACGTGTACGCCATGCCGCCGCCGATCAAGAGTGTATCGACCCGGGTAAGAAGATTCCGTATCACACCGATCTTGTCGGAAACCTTGGCGCCTCCGAGAATTGTAACGAAGGGTTTGTCGGGGTTGAGCAGAACCCGTGACAAGTAGTCGAGTTCCTTTTTCAATAACAGCCCTGCCCCTTTTGTTTTAAAAAATCTTGCCATGCCTGCAATCGAGGCGTGCGCGCGATGCGCCGCGCCGAATGCATCGTCTATATAGACATCGGCGAGGGCGGCCAGAGCCTGGGAAAAGGCGCCATCGTTCTTTTCCTCTTCTTTATGAAAGCGAAGGTTTTCGAGCAACACAACACGCTGACTGGGATCTCGCGCAATTCGCTCGACTTCGGCGCCGACACAGTCCGGCGCCAAAACGACGGGCTGTTGGAGGACCTTCTCGAGGTATTCGCGCACCGGCGCCATGCCGTACTTGGCAACGACTTTGCCATCCGGACGCCCCAGATGAGACGCAATCAGCAATTTCTTCGCCCGCTCCAGAATCAGGCGGATCGTGGGCAGGGCGCCTTCGATTCGGTGCGGTTCTGTGATCTTTCCCTGATCCAAGGGAACATTGAAATCGACGCGCAGAAAAACCGTCTTGCCGCGCAAATCCAGTTCTGCAACATTTTTGATCATGATCGCTTCCGCCTAGCATTTCGCCGTTGGGCTAAATTTTACCGTCCAGCAAAAAATTTACTATCCAGCAATTGACTAATTATAGTGGTTGTAATAGTTTTTCAAACAGTTCCGCAAACTCGCAATGTCATCTCTTTGGTGGCTCCACCTCTTAGCCCAAGAAGGGCTGCCCGTACCTCAACAGCACGGTGTTCTAGACCTTGTGCGGGGATCGGGAGCTGTTGTTCAAGGAATCCTCTATCTATTAGTTTCGTTCTCAGTGGTGAGTTGGGGGATCATCGCCCATAAATACTTTCAAATCCGCCGATCCAAGCGTGAATCGGAGAAGTTCATCGAGATTTTTTGGGAACGTAGGAATCTATCGTCCATTCATGACGCCAGCCGTGAATTGAAAGCGAGTCCAGTGGGGCAAGTCTTTCGCGCCGGCTACGAAGAGCTCGTCAGAGTTTCCCGGAGCAAGAAAGAATCTTCCCTGAGCGAAAATTTGACCACGGAATTGGGTGGGGTCGATAATGTGTCGCGCGCCATGAAAAGGGCCACCAGCGTGGAGATTACCAAACTGGAAAAATACTTGAGCTTTCTGGCGACCACCGCGAGCACGGCGCCGTTCATTGGACTATTCGGCACCGTCTGGGGGATCATGGATGCTTTCAGGGGGCTGAGCGTTACCCATTCTTCCAGCATCCAGGCCGTGGCTCCGGGAATCGCTGAAGCCCTGATCGCGACCGCAGTGGGTTTGGCTGCAGCAATTCCCGCGCTTATGGCGTATAATTACTTTGTCCAACAAATTAAGGTGCTGGCGGCGGAGATGGACAACTTTTCTCAAGAATTCTTAAACATCGCCGAGCGTCACTTTTTCAAATAGGATAAGATTAGAGGTGTGTTATGGCCTTGGACGGCTCGCAACGTGACGGAGTGGCGATCTCACAGATCAATGTCACACCGCTGGTCGATGTTATGTTGGTCCTTCTGGTGATTTTCATGGTCACTGCTCCGATTATTCAACAGGGGGTTCAAGTCAATTTGCCGCAGGCAAAGTCGGGCGCGATCCCCGGCACTGAAGATCTGTTGGTGGTGACTATAGCCAAGAACGGCAAGGTTTACCTTAATGATAACTCGATGAGCCTGGACGAGTTGGGGAAAAAGCTGCGCGCGATCCGCAAGCTGCAAGCGGATAAACAGGTGTATCTGCGCGCGGATCAGGATGTCCGCTATGGCGTTGTGATGAAAACCATCGCCGAAATCAAGCAGGCGGGAATCGAACGACTGGGTATGGTTACGCGTCCATCTTCAGAAGAGGGTTAGTATGGCTGGCGATAGTTCCGCGCCGACCATCAGCTTGCGGGAACGTTCTTTCCGCGCAAGCGGCTCGGATGAGAAACTTTCCAAGTGGGTGGTCTTTTCTCTGTGCTTGCATGCCGGTTTGATCACGGCCCTGTTTGTCATGCCCTTTCTGCCCTTGCGCAAAGCTCCCGATTATCCGGTTTACACCGTTGATTTAATTGGCGGCGAGAAGATCGGCGGCACCAATTTCGGCACCGAGTTGCCGGCTCCCGCCAAGACGGCGCCGCCGAAAGAGAAGGGGCAACCGGAGCGTGCCGCGCCGGTGCCGGAGACGAAGGCGGAGCCCAAGAAGGAAAAGGCTGAAAAGAAGGAAAGCCTGGAGAAAACCAAAGTCGCCGAGAAGGTGGTGATACCGGAGAAAAAGTCGGTTCTCAAGGAGACCGCAAAAAAAGAAGCGCCGAAAAAAGAGGCGAGCGTGGCGACAACCGGTGAAACCGCAGCCGAACAAAGCGCGGCCGATCGCGTGCGCGAGAGATTAATCCAATCGGCGGTAGAGCGGGCCAAAAACCGAAGCGAAACACCGGAGAAGACGTCTAAAGGTGAGGTGATCAGCGCGGGACGCGGCGAAGGCGAAGGCGCTGCCGCCCTGGGACCGGGTGGACGTGGTGGCGGTGTTGTCAAAGGGATGGACTACATCATTTATCAGAACCGGATGTTCAGCACCATCAAAGGCAACTGGGTGTGGGTGGGCGGACAAAAAAGCAATCTCAAAGTTGTTTTGCACTTCAGCATAAGAGATAGCGGGGAAATCACTTCACTCAAAATAGTTCGGTCGTCGGGGGACCGTTCGTACGATGAGTCGGTGCTCCGGGCGGTCAGGAAGTCGAGCCCGTTGCCCCCGCCGCCGGAAAGCGTGCGCAAGGATGCTGCCGACGTGGAAATCGAGTTCCGGCCTGAAGACTTAGGAGCATAAAACCATGATGCTGAGGGTGGCCTTTACAGTGCTTTGCCTGATGATGTGTCCGAGTTTGGTTGCGGCACAGTTCAAGGGTGAAATAGTTGGTCAGGGAGGCCAAAAATTTCCTATAGCGGTCTCGCCGCTGAAGAATTTGAATTCAGGCAGCGATGTTGCGCGGCTCTCCGAAGGCATTGCGGACACCATGGTCCACGATCTCGATCTTTCCGGGTGGTTCAACGTGCTGGATCGATCTGCCTATATAGAAAATCCGCAAAACAGCGGCATCACCTTAGGGACGTTTGATTTTAAAAACTGGTCCACGATCGGTGCCGAAGGCGTGGTCAAGGGAGGCTTTTCGGTCCAGGGCGACGAAGTCACCGTAGAGCTGCGACTTTTCGATGTGTATCAGAATAAGGAGAGAATAGGAAAACGCTATGTGGGAAAGGTGAAAGATTACCGGCGGATCGCGCATAAATTCGTTGATGAAATCATCAATCAGTTCACTGGTGTCCCCGGAATCTTCAACACTCGCATCGCCTATGTTTCGACGAGCGGCGGCCGGTTCAAGGAAATTTATGTATCTCATTTGGACGGCAGCGAAAAGTTTCAAGTCACCAACAATCGGACCATTAACCTGTCGCCCTCATGGACGCCCGATGGCCGTTCGATCCTTTACTCCTCCTTTAAGGATCGCGTTCAGACCTTGTTTTTGTTCGAGCTATACAGTGGGCGCGAGGTGAAATTTCCCCCTCGATCGGGTCACTATATCGGGGGCAAGGTGTCGCCGGATGGGCAAAGTGTGGCCGCGAGCATGGAGGTGGCGGGAAATACCAATCTCTTCCTGCTTGATCGCAGCGGTAACGTTATCCGGCGCTTGACCGACGATCGCGGGATCGAAGTGTCGCCGTCGTGGTCGCCGGATGGCCGGCAATTAGTCTTCGTTTCGGACCGCAGCGGTTCACCGCAGCTTTACATTCTCGATCTCGCCAGCGGAAAAACGCGCCGGCTTACCTACAGCGGCAGTTATAACACTTCGCCCGAGTGGTCGCCCAAGGGCGACAAGATCGTCTACACAGGAAGAGTGGGGAGCCGCTTTGCAATATTTACCATTAGCGTTGATGGCGGCGATCCGCGAAAACTCACCTCTGAAGCTTCAGATAGCGAAGATCCCACGTGGGCACCGGACGGTCGATTTATCGCTTTTTCGTCAAACAGAGCCGGCCGCTATCAACTTTACATGATGCAGGCAGGCGGTGACAATCAACGTAGATTGACAGGTTCGGGGGGAGATGATACAAAACCAAGTTGGTCCCCTCGGTTAGATTAATTCTTCGCAATTCATGTCCGACGTGCACAAATTCCTTCGAAGGAGTTTCCCAATGACCAACAGCTTCAGAGCGGTGTGCTATGCGTCCTTGGCAGCGCTGTGCTTAATGGCGGTGGGTTGCGCGCCGGCGACCCCAAACAAGCCCGACATGAGTTCCCCCTCGAGCTCAGGATCCGCGGGCTCTCAAGGTTCAGCGGCAGGGGAAGGTCAAAGAGGAGGAACGCGCGAATCGACTACCGGCAGCTCCAGCCTTAAGGAACTGCAGGAAGGTAAGAGCACTGCGACGCCGGCCAGCAGTCCGCTTAAGGATATTTTCTTTGATTTCGATCGCGCCGATCTTCGGGGCGATGCGCGCGACACGCTCCGTGCCAACGCTGCTTGGCTCAAGAGTAATCCATCCGCACGGGTTGAAATTGAAGGCCACTGCGATGAGCGCGGCACGAATGAGTATAATCTCGCGCTGGGAGCCAAGAGGGCTCAATCCGCTAAGGATTATTTGGTGAGCCTTGGGATCGGCGGTGAACGGCTTTCCACTATTAGTTACGGCGAAGAGATTCCTGTGTGCCGCGAACACGCTGAAAGCTGCTGGCATCAGAATCGGCGCGCGCGTTTTGTTGTCATTTCCGGCCGGCCGGCCTCTTGACGGCTAGTTATCGTTTTATGTTTGTGCCTGTAAACAAATTGCCGCTACTCATTCTGGCGGTCGGCGTTTTTTCGCTGTCCGCCTGTGTACAACCGCAACAGATCGAGCTTATTGAACGTGAGCAGCGCCGTATCCGCGGCGAAACCGGCGATGTCCAAACTGAGGTGCAAGCGATACGATCCAACCTCGCCGACACGCGCGCGAACCTTCAACAATTGCAGCGCGATTTCAATGCGCTGAAAGAGCGAATAGAAGAAACCCGTTACCAGGTGGGGCGGCAAATCGGCCAATCGAGCCGTGAGGGCGATCAGCGCATTAAGGACCTGGAAGCGCGGGTCGGGAAATTGGACGAGACGATCAAAGCGCAGGAAGCGTCGATCAAAGCGCGCGATGACGAGATCAAACAGCTGCGGGAATCCGTAGCGGCCCAGGCGGCTGTAGTTGCCGCGACGCCGCCGGTTGAAGCGGCGAACGAAGGCGGGGCGGCTGAAACCGACGCCGTGAAGCGGAACTACGAAGTCGCATTGCGGTCAATGGACAAGAAAGACTACAGGGCGGCAATCACACGCTTCAAGGATTTTATCAAAAAGTATCCCAAAAGCAGGCTTGCCAATAATGCGCAGTATTGGATTGGCGAATGTTATTACGCGCTCAGGGAATTCGACCAGGCGATTGTGGAATTTGACGCGGTGCGCCGGAAATATCCGCAGGGGGAGAAGGTGCCTGCGGCGCTTCTGAAGCAGGGTTTTGCTTTTGCGGAACTGGGGGAAAAGGTCAATGCCCGGCTCGTATTGCAGGAACTCGTCGAGAAGTATCCCGAATCCCAGGAGGCGGCGCGGGCTAAAATCCGCTTGAAAGCGCTCGAATCGTGACCGCCGGAACTGTCGGGCGCGTCCGTCATAATCATCCCCGCTGATTTTTTTCTTTGGTCGCGCCGCCCGGCGCAAGCGCTATGAGTTCGCGGCCGAGACGAAACCCATGGATATATTTCGCCACATAGACGACCGCAAATTACGATTGACTGATACTGTCGTCACCATGGGCAATTTTGATGGTCTGCATTTGGGGCATCAATGTCTGGTTCGTAGTGCCGTCGAAGATGCGCGCCACCTGAAAAGCCTCTCTGTCGTACTTACCTTTGAACCCCATCCTTTGAGGATTTTAGCTCCTGAACGGGCGCCGCAGATGATTTTATCCCATAAAGACAAAATGCAGCTGCTTCAGTCGTTTGGCATCGATATTGTGATTATCCAGAATTTCGACGCGGCGTTTGCAAACCTGCAGCCTGAGACATTCGTGCACGAAATTTTAATGGATCGCTTGGCTGTAAAGAAGATTTGGGTAGGCAAAGACTTTCGCTTTGGCAAAGGAAGGAAGGGGACGGTTGCCGATCTTGGAGGATGGGGCGTCAAAAGCGGGTTTGAGGTGGGAGTTGTAAATCCGATCTTGGTCGGTGGGGAGCGGGTGAGCAGCTCCAAGATTCGTAAACTGCTCGAAGAGGGGCGCGTGGGTGAGGCCCAGCGGATGTTGGGGCGCTACCACTTTATCTCCGGAAAAATCATCGCAGGTCATCGTAGAGGCCGAGAGCTTGGATTCCCGACTGCCAATATAGCAAGCCGGACTGAAGTGATTCCGCCGGATGGAATTTATGCCACCATTCTCCAGCTTGGAGCCGAGCGGCGCTTGAGCGTCAGTAACATTGGTGTCAATCCCACATTCGGGGCCGGGCCACGCACCATAGAGAGCTTTGTCCTCGATTTTGACGAGGACATCTATGGCGAATCGGTGAAGTTATCCTTTGTCAAGCGGCTGCGGGCAGAGAAAAAGTTCGCATCGGTTGATGAGTTGGTGGCGCAAATGCACGAGGACGTCAGTAGCGCTCGCGCCGTATTCGATGGCTTGGGGCTTGCCCACCAGTCCAAAGCGCTCGGATAGAACGTGACCGTGTCATTGCACAAATTAGTGGTTGATGAGCGCATGGCCGGCATGCGCTTGGACATTTTTCTGACGCGCAATTATATCGCCGGACAAGTGAACGGACTCAGCCGTTCGGGAATTCAGAGGCTTATCGGGAGCGGTCAAATCACCATCAACGGTCAAAAAACAAAGCCAAGCGCCAGGTTGAAAGCCAACGATCTGGTTCAAATCCAAGAGTTAGCGCCCCGGGAAGTCGCGTTGCAGCCGGAAGCTTTGCCGTTGCAGATCATTTACGAAGACGAGGACTGCGTCATTGTCAATAAAGCGCCAGGGATTGTGGTCCATCCGGCTGCCGGAAGATGTCACGGTACTTTGGTCAATGCGCTGCTGCATCACTGTGGTGATCTTCAAGGGATCGGCGGCGAGCACCGCCCTGGTATCGTTCATCGATTGGACAAGGACACTTCGGGCGCCATGATCGTTGCCAAAAATGACTTTGCCTTTCACCAGCTTGCGCAGCAGTTTAAAGATAGGACGGTTGAAAAGGAATATGTCGCTCTTGTCTGGGGAAAGCTCCCGTCCAAAAAGGGTATTATTGATCGTCCGATTGGGCGGCATCGTTTCGATCGTAAGAAGATGTCAAGCACGTACGCGTTATCCAAGAAACGGGAAGCGGTGACGGAGTGGAAAGTCGAAGAGGTTTACCACATTAAAGACGAGGCGCAGGGCGAGTGTTGGTTGAGTTGGCTGCGAATAAGACCACGCACCGGGAGGACCCATCAGATTCGCGTTCATTTAGCTGATCTTGGCCATCCAGTCGTTGGAGACAGAGTTTACGGCTATAGGAAATCCGGCAGCAGACCGAACGGCCACTTCGCCTCGTCTCGATTTCCCCGCCAAGTCTTGCACGCTGAAAAAATAACCTTCAAACATCCCCGCAGCGGCGCGCCCGTGACGTCGGTTGCGCCAGTGCCGGAAGATATTTCCGATCTGTTAAAGCAATTAGGACCAATGGGGGTTGACAACGATTAGCGATTTAAATACTATGAGATTAAAGATTTGAGCAGATCAGCGATCTCAGTAGATCAAACCCCACATAAACTAAATCGTCCGTATCCGTTCTGAATTGGACTAGGTTCTCAAAAAAGAAAATTTAGCGCTACGTTTTAAAGCTTGTCGCACTTGCATGCACCCCCACAGTCGTCCTTTATCGTCCTACGCTCATTGAGGGTATAATGTGCGCGAGTGTGTGCCTGTAAAGAAGTTTCGCAGGCATTTTATTTCTTGTGGTTTAGCTGAAAGTCATAAGGCCTTCAGTGTGAAAGGAGAGGTATAAGCTATGGTTCGTGGAAGAACTCGGGTTGCCGAGCCGGAGGCCGTGGAAGACAACGGATTGAATCTCAAGGCTCTCAAAGAGAAGAAGATCAGCGACCTTGCTCTGATCGGCAAGAATTTTAACATCGAGGGAGCCGCCAACATGCGCAAGCAGGAGTTGATATTCGCAATCCTGCAAGCCCAGACCGAGCAAAACGGTCACATTTACGGGGAAGGCGTGTTAGAGACCCTCCCAGATGGATTTGGGTTTTTAAGGGCTCCGGACTACAACTATCTTCCGGGACCCGACGATATTTACGTCTCACCCAGTCAAATCCGCAGGTTTAATCTCAGGACCGGCGATATTATTTCCGGGCACATTCGGCCTCCCAAGGAGGGAGAACGATATTTCGCCCTTCTCAAAGTTGAATCGATCAATTATGAGGATCCCGAAAAAGCGCGGGAAAAAATCCTGTTCGACAATCTTACCCCGCTTTATCCCAATGAACGGTTGCGTTTGGAGTTTCAACCGGAAGATTACACTACGCGAATCGTCGATCTTCTAACCCCCGTGGGCAAAGGACAGAGGGGGCTCATTGTGGCGGCGCCGCGCACCGGCAAGACCATGATGCTTCAGCACATCGCCAAGGCGATCGCCAGCAATCATAAGGAAGTGATCCTCATCGTCCTGCTCATTGACGAACGGCCTGAAGAAGTCACGGACATGCAGCGTTCGGTGGACGGCGAGGTGGTGAGTTCCACCTTTGATGAACCAGCAACGAGACATGTGCAGGTGGCGGAGATGGTGATTGAGAAGGCCAAGCGATTGGTAGAGCACGGCAAAGATGTGGTTATTTTGCTGGATAGCATTACGCGGCTGGCGCGCGCTTACAACACCGTCGTGCCGCCGAGCGGCAAAATACTTTCCGGCGGTGTCGATTCTAATGCCCTTCACAAGCCGAAGAAGTTTTTTGGAGCGGCCAGAAACATTGAGGATGGCGGCAGCCTGACCATTATCGCTACGGCTCTGATCGATACCGGCAGCCGGATGGACGAGGTCATCTTTGAAGAATTTAAGGGAACGGGCAACATGGAGATCCATTTAGACCGGCGCCTCATGGACAAGCGCGTTTTCCCTGCCATCGATATCAACAAGTCCGGAACCAGAAAAGAAGAATTGCTGATCGCGAAAGAAGATCTCAATCGCATCTGGATCTTGCGCAAGGTGCTGTCCCAGCTCAGCGTGGTGGAAGCCATGGAGTTCTTGCTGGACAAGATGCATGGGACCAAGAGCAATAAAGAATTCCTTGAATCCATGAACCAGTAGACCTTCCGCCATTCCCATTGACCTTGTGCATGCTGCTGATCTCTGTTAAATGCGCGGGATTAATGTTACTAATCGCTAGTCTTAGATAAGGGCGGACGCCCGCTAGAGCGGCGCTTGAGCCGCTGATATTGTTTTATTAAATCACACCCATTCTGATCTTTTTCGCGGTCCCCTCGGGGTGCGAAACGGAAACGAGGAAAGGGGAGGACAAAACCAAAGGAGAAAAATATGGCCGAGATCTCAATGAAGCAACTATTGGAGGCGGGTGTTCACTTCGGACACCAGACCAGCCGTTGGAACCCGAAAATGAAGCCTTATATTTTCGGCGCTCGCAACGGCATCCATATCATCGACCTCCAGCAAACCGTCACTATGTTCAAGGACGTGGAGAATGCGGTGCGGAATCTGGCGGAATCCGGTGGCAACATTCTTTTTGTCGGTACTAAGAAGCAGGCCCATGAAGCGATTAAAGAGGAAGCCGAACGTTGCGGCATGTTTTACGTGCACAATCGTTGGCTCGGAGGAACGCTGACCAACTTTTCAACGATTCGTCAAAGCATCGAACGGCTACGGAAGCTTGAAGAGATGGAAAACGATCCGAAAATTGTGGAAGCGCTGACTAAAAAGGAAATGCTCGGCCTTAAACGCGAAAAGGAAAAATTGGAACAATCGCTCGGCGGCATAAAGGCAATGCGCAAGCTTCCTGACGCCATTTTTGTTGTCGATCCCAAGCAAGAGGAGATCGCCGTCAAGGAGGCGAGAAAACTGCGCATTCCGGTCGTTGCCGTCATTGACACCAACTGTGACCCCGACATGGTGGATTACAAAGTTCCCGGTAACGATGACGCGATTCGGGCGATTCGGCTATTTTGCGCGGCTATTGCGGATGCCGTGATCGAAGGCAAAACACATTATGAACAGTCCCTGGTAAAGGGCAAAGAGGAAGAAAAGATAGCCACGGAGGCGTCCGCCGATGCGCTCGGAGCGGCTGCCACTTCGGTGGTTTGAGGAGCTTAAGAACCGATGGAAGTGAATGCGACTGCGGTCAAAGAACTGCGCGAGAGAACCGGCGCGGGCATCATGGATTGTAAAAAGGCCTTGGCCGAAACCGGGGGAAGTCTAGATAAAGCGGTGGATTACTTGCGCCAAAAGGGGCTTGCGGCCGCAGCCAAGAGAGCCGACCGTGTCGCTGCTGACGGAGCCGTTGGCGCGTATGTGCATCCCGGCGGGAAGATTGGGGTTCTCGTGGAGATCAATTGCGAGACGGATTTTGTCGCCCGCACGGCGGAGTTCCAGGCGCTCTTGAAAGATATCGCGATGCAAGTGGCTGCGGCCAATCCTCGTTTTGTGCGACGGGAGGATGTTTCGGCTGAAGAATCTGAAAAAGAAAAAGCCATTTACCGGCAGCAGGCGCTGGAATCGGGAAAGCCGGAAAAGGTCGTGGACAAGATCGTCGAAGGTAAAATGGAGCGCTTTTACTCGGAGGTGTGCTTGTTGGAGCAACCTTTCATTAAAGAGCCTGAGCGCAAAGTTTCCGATATCGTGAATGATGCCGCAGCGCGGTTGCGCGAGAATATTCAGATTCGGCGATTCGCTCGATACAATCTCGGTGAGGCGATGCAAAAAGCCTATTGATGATCGCGGAATACAGTGACGAAAATGCCAGGTAATTTCTGGTTTTTTTCCGTCACCATAACTTGCGAATCCCAATAATCTGAGCGCGTAAGACACTTCTATGGATGATGGCCGCTTAAAGTACAAACGAATTATACTGAAAGTTACCGGCGAAGTCTTTGCTGGTCCGCAAAAATTCGGAATCGATGGCAAGACGGTGAAGGCCTTCGCCCAAGAAATCAAAGAGGTGAAGGAGATGGGCTGCGAGCTCGCGTTGGTTGTCGGCGGCGGCAACATTTTTCGCGGCGCCATAGCGAGCGAAATAGGCATGGACCGAGCCAGTGCCGACACCATGGGGATGTTGGCCACCATTATCAATAGTCTCGCGCTGCAGGACGCGCTCGAGTCACTTGGCGTTTCCACTCGGGTGCTGTCGGCTATCGAAATGCGTCAGGTTGCCGAGCCTTATATCAGACGCCGGGCGACCCGCCATTTGGAAAAGGGACGCGTGGTCATATTTGCCGGCGGCACGGGCAATCCCTACTTCACCACCGATACCACGGCGAGCTTGCGGGCCATGGAAATTGGCGCAGAAGTTATTCTCAAGGCGACCAAGGTTGAGGGGGTGTACGATGCCGACCCATTCAGGTTTGAAGGCGCAAAAAAATTTGCAGAGTTGACGTATATCGAAGTTTTGAACCGTGAACTCAAGGTCATGGACTCCACCGCTATTTCACTTTGCATGGACAATCAATTGCCGATCATCGTCTTCAATATTATGGAGACGGGCAATATTAAGAAAGTCGTTTCAGGTGAACCGATTGGCACTCTCGTCAGCGGAGGAAGGCGATGAATGAAACTATTTTCACTGAGCTGCAAAGGCAGATGGATGATTCCCTTGGCGCGTTGCGCAAGGAACTTTCCAAGCTCCGCACCGGCAGGGCCTCGACCGCGCTGTTGGAGCATATTGTCGTTGAATACTACGGCGCCACCACACCCTTGAACCAGCTGGCGACTCTGAGCGCACCCGAACCGCGCCTGTTGATTATTCAACCGTTCGACCGCAGTGCAATGGGAGAAATCGAGAGAGCGATACTGAAGTCCGATCTCGGCCTAACGCCGAACAATGACGGCAAGATCATTCGCATACCGATTCCGCAGCTTACGGAGGAGCGGCGTCGGGATCTCGTCAAGCACGTTAAGCGAATCGCCGAAGAGTACCGGGTCTCGGTTCGCCAGCACCGCCGCGATGCCATTGAACGGCTTAAGGAATCGGAGAAGAAGAAGGAAATCACCGCCGATGATTCTAAACACGGCCAAGAGCGAGTGCAAAAAGTGACCGATGATTACATCGGTCGAATCGAAAAGATAGTTAAAGCCAAAGAAGAAGAGGTGATGGAGGTCTAATACCGCCTCGTTTCGAGTCCATCCTTTCAGACGCCTTTGAGAGCGTCTTCCCCCCAACCTTTGCGGAGTTTTCCCTTAACCGTCTAAGGAGCGAAAGCACCCAGCAACTATGGAACTCAACGGTTTGGATAGAAGTCGCCTGCCGCGCCACGTCGCGATCATTATGGACGGGAATGGGCGATGGGCTAAATTGCAGGGCAAGAGCCGAATCGAGGGGCACCGGCGCGGCAAGACGTCGGTTCGGGTTATCGTCGAGATGAGTCGCAAAATCGGCATTGAGTTTTTGTCTTTGTACGCTTTTTCAACGGAAAACTGGCTCCGTCCACAGGACGAAGTCCACGCATTAATGGGGCTGTTGGAACATTATCTCGCTGCTGAACAAGCAAAGATGATGCGTTATGGCATTCGTTTGTTGGCGGTTGGCGATCGAGATCGACTGCCAGAACGAGTTCGGCGGACGCTGGAGCAAGTGATCCTTTTGACGCGCGATAACAAGCGCATGACGGTCATTCTCGCCCTCAGTTATAGCGGAAGGGACGAGATCGTCAGGATGATAAGGAAACTCGCGCGAGAAATTCGCGATGGCACGCTGCAGCCGGAGGCCATCGATGAAAGAACCGTGTCGGCTCATCTGGACACGCTCGACATACCGGATCCGGATCTGCTCATCCGCACCAGTGGAGAGTTGCGCATCAGTAATTTTTATCTCTGGCAAATCGCGTACAGCGAACTTTACCTCACCCGCACACTATGGCCGGATTTTCGTGAAAAAGAATATCTGCAGGCGCTCATCGAATATCAGCACCGGCGCAGGAGATTCGGTCGAACGGATGAACAACTGACGGCTCCGGTACCGCCGTCCCTGGGGGCGGGTGGAAGCAAATCTTAAGTCCAGATTGGCCACTGGGTTTGTCGGCATCCCGCTTTTGATTCTCATCGTCGGATGGGGCGATCCGTGGCTTTTTACTGGCCTTATCTTGCTGCTCAACCTCGCCGCCCTGCATGAATTTTTTGCCATGGCTTTCCCGGAGCGTGCGGGCGAGCGGGCGTTCGGGATCGTTTTTGCTATGGGCTTGTCCTTGTGGGTCTTAGGATTTGGATCACCCGAACGCGATATCGGGCTCAGTTTGTTTCTGGTGTTTTGCTTTTCTCTTTACCTGTTTATGCGGGGTGAGTTAAAGGAGAGGCTGATGCACTTAGCGTTGACCCTTCTCGGCGGATTTTATCTCGGCTATCTGCTGCCCCATTGGGTTTTGCTTTTCCGTTTGGCCCGTGGGCGTTACTGGGTTGCGTTCGTGTTGTTGGTTATAATGGCAGGAGATACGGTGGCCTACTTTGTAGGAAGCCGTTTTGGAACGAGGAAACTTGCTCCGAAAATAAGCCCTGGCAAAACGGTGGAAGGATGTTTGGGGTATAGCGGAGGCAGTGCGGTGGCCGGTCTGGTAGCGGGAAGATGGCTCTTTCCTGAACTGTCGGGCGGCGAAATTGTCGCGCTTTCGTTAACACTAAGTATTTTGGGACAATTGGGCGATCTTTTTGAGTCGTGGATCAAGCGCGCTTTTGCGGTAAAGGATTCAGGGCGTCTGTTGCCGGGTCATGGAGGA
>Ga0316628_100000854_pt1 | contig 20197 bp, 14 predicted proteins | sample OWC_Aug_M2_C1_D5_FD_207648 | JGI IMG/M metagenome (GOLD analysis project Ga0316628, IMG submission 207648) | Wetland soil microbial communities from Old Woman Creek delta, Ohio, United States - OWC_Aug_M2_C1_D5_C | ecosystem: Environmental > Terrestrial > Soil > Wetlands | place: USA: Ohio... | reverse complement strand
TTGTTGCGCTTCGCCATCGACGTCTGGGTGTGGTGCAGTCGGCCGGCATCCTTCAGCCTGCCGAGCTGCAGGGCAAGCAGCTGGCCCTTGGTGATCTCCGTGAGCATGGTGACCAGCTTTTCCTGCACCAGTTGGAACCCGCCGATGGGCCTGCCGAACTGCGTCCTTTTCTTGCTGTATTCCAGGGCCGCGTGGTAGCAGGCCATCGCGGCGCCCAGCGCTCCCCAGGCGATGCCGTAACGGGCCTGATTCAGGCAGCTGAGCGGGGACTTGAGCCCCCCGCTCCCCGGCAGGATGTTCTCTTCGGGTATCTCGCAATCATCGAAGATCAACTGCGAGGTGATCGATGCCCGCAGCGACATCTTGTGCCTGATCTCCGGCGCGGAGAAACCCCCGGCCCCTTTCTCGACCAGGAACCCGCGCACCTGGTTGTCGACCTTTGCCCACACCACGGCAATATCGGCGATCGTCCCGTTGGTAATCCAGGATTTCGCCCCGTTCAGCACCCACGCGCCGCCCCTGCGCACTGCCCGGGTAATCATGCTGCCTGGGTCGGATCCATGGTCCGGCTCGGTCAATCCGAAGCAGCCGATCTTTTCTCCCCGGGCCAGGCGGGGCAGCCAGAGGCGCTTCTGCTCTTCGGAGCCGAAGGCGTAGATCGGGTACATCACGAGCGCTCCCTGAACGGATGCGAAGCTGCGCAGTCCGCTGTCCCCTCTTTCCAGCTCCTGCATGACGAGGCCGTAGGCCACGTTGTTCATGCCCGCGCAGCCATACTCTTCCGGGAGATTGGCGCCAAAAAGCCCGAGATTTGCCATCTCGGGCACCAGCTCCATCGGGAAGGAGGCTTCTTCGAAGTGCTTATCCGCCGAAGGAATCACCTTCTCGCTGACGAACGACCTCACGGTGTCACGCACCATCTTTTCGTCCTCGGAGAGAAGATCGTCGAGACGGTAAAAATCAACTCCTCGAAATTCGGTCATCAGAACCGCCTTTCTATTGCGGATTGCAGATCGTCATCCGGTGCTCATGGGCAATCCCGGCCGCCAATTGAGACTGATCGTCATCCTCCTGACTGATATAATCGGGCGGACGCTGAAGAAACCCCCAGTGCTGTGGAGAAGATATGGTGAAGTTTCCCGCATTTTCAAGAGCAGTCCTGGCTGCCTGCCTTCTGTCGGCGGCCTTCGCACAGGCTCGCCTGCAGGAGGGGCTGCCTCAGGCCGACCCTGAATCCGCAGGACTTCGTGCCGAAGTGCTTCAGAGGATCGGTCCTGCGGTGGAGGCGGCGATCGAGGCCAAAGAAATTCCGGGGGCGGTCGTCCTGGTCGCGCGCCACGGAAAGCAGGTCTATTTGAAGGCTTTCGGAAATCGTGCCCTCGAGCCCGGCGTCGAGGCGATGACCGCCGATACCATCTTCGACATGGCATCGATGACGAAGGTCATGGCTACAGCGCCGTCGATCATGCTCCTGGTGGAAAGGGGCGCGGTGCGCCTTGACGACAAGGTAAAGCGTTATCTGCCGAAGTTCGTCGGCGGCGGCAAGGATGCGATCACCGTGCGCCAGCTCCTGACCCACTATTCGGGACTGCGCCCCGATTTCGACCTCTCCAGGCCGTGGGATGGTTACGACGCCGCCCTCGAAGAGCTGTGGAAGGAAACCACACAGGGCGATCCGGGCAAGGACTTCGTCTACAGCGATTTGAATTACATCGCGCTGGGCGAGGTCGTGCGCGCCGTTACCGGCATGAAACTCGACGTGTTTTCGCGCGAGAACATTTTCGACCCCCTGGGCATGAGCGACACGCGCTTCACTCCTCCGCCCGAGTGGCGCGCGCGCATCGCGCCCACCGAATCGCGGGCGCGCTCGCTCGAATACCTCAAAGGCCAGGGAACGCCGGCCCAATCTGCCGAATGCCTGCGGGGCGACGTTCACGATCCCACCGCCGCGCGCATGGGCGGCGTCGCCGGCCACGCAGGCCTGTTCTCGAGCGCGCGCGACGTCGCCATTTACGGCCGAATGCTCCTCGACCACGGCGTCTGCGGCGGGAAGCGCTTTCTTTCCCCGCTCGGCGTCCAGGCCATGACCACCCCCCAGTCCCCGCGCTCCGCCGGCGCGCTGCGCGGCCTCGGCTGGGATATCGAAACCGGCTACTCTTCACCTCGCGGCGATCTCTTCTCGGGCGGGTACGGGCATACGGGATTTACCGGGACTTCGCTCTGGGTGAATCCGGCGACCGACACGTTCGTGGTCATCCTGAGCAGCCGCCTCCACCCGGAGGGCAAAGGCGACGCAACACACCTGCGCGGAGTCATCGCGAACATCGTCGCCGCCTCAGTCAATTGACGATTTACGATTGACGATTGACGATTAAAAAGGAAAATGGGGACGTCCCCATTTTACTTTTTCTCGAATGAGTAGCAGGCGCGCCGAAACCGAAGGAATGCGTGGGAATGATGGAGGCACGTGCCCCAGTTGCTTTTCGCGGAAATGAACTGCTCCTCGGAGATGAAGTGCCTGCAATCCCCGCATTCGAACTGTTTGTCGTCGGTCTTGAACTCGCAGGCTTCGCGAAAGCTCGCAAAAGGCTGTTCCATTGAGGCTCCTTGCATGCGCAGAGCGCAAGTTTGGCATCGAAGACCCGCGGCTGTCAATTCATTGTTGGATCGACGGTGAAGGCTTGCGCGAAGAAACCGGACTCCGGCCGCCCCGATTCCCTGAAGGGATGCTGTCGTCTCCGGCCGCCTCGCAGACGATACGGTTCAGGAAAAGACCAGGCCGTGCCGGCAGTGTTGCCGGCTGCCTATCGGGAAGATCACGTCCATGAACAAGACCAAACCATCCGTTCTGATCGTGGATCACGAAATCTACCTGCAGGAACTGCTCAGCGCGACGTTTCAAGGGGAAGGCTACGAGTCCGAGGTTGTCGGCGATTTCGAAGGCGCGCTCTCGCGGCTTTCCTCCCGTGATTTCGACCTCGTCTTCACCGATCTCCGCGTCCCGGGCAACTCCGGCATGAACATTTTGAAGGAGGCCGGAGCGCTCCGCCCCGATGCGGTCATCGTGGTGGTAACAGCCCTGGACGACAGCGCGACTGCGGTAGAAGCCATGCGCGCCGGGGCCTTCGACTACATCGTCAAGCCCTTCAATCTCGAGCGCATCCTGGCGTCCGCGGCACAGGCGCTGGAGAAGCGCGAACTGGATGCCGCCAACTGCGAATACCAGAAGTATCTGGAACAACGCACCGAGGAGCACGACGGCCAGTTCCGCAAGCTCTTTGATTCCATGGCCGCGGTCCTTGCCGCGCTGCTCGAGCAGAAGCCGCTGTTCAAGGACGGGTATCTCACCCGCATCGCGACGATGTCCCGTCAGGTTGCGCGCGAGTTCAAGATGACCGAAGACGGCGCGCGCAAGGTCTACGTCGCGGCTCTCCTGCACGACCTCGGAATGATCGGCTTCGAGGACATGCTTCTTGTAAGACCCGGCGCCCTGAGCGCGGAGGAACAGCTCAAGATCCGCGAGCACATTACTCTCACCGAGACCCTGCTCAAGCCGATCATGGGCGACGACGAGATCATGAAGTACATCCGCCATCACCACGAGTGGTACAACGGCATGGGCTATCCCGACGGCTTGAGAGGAAACATCATCCCTCTCGGCGCTCGCATCATCGCGGTAGTCGACGCCTTCGCCGCGATGATCCGCGGCCGCCCCTATCAGGGCGCGCTGACTGCCGACGAGTCGATTTTCAGGCTTCAGCAGCACGCCGGCACCCACTTCGATCAACATGTGGTCAGCGTGTTTGCCTCGGTATACGACCGCTTTTTCCGCGTCTCCGATTCAGGGTCCGGGGGCGCGCAGTGAAATCCGCCCGTGCCCTCCGCTCCGACGTTCCCCGTATCTGGTCTGCAGCCCTGCGCGCGGTCGATCCCGAGGTCGCCGTGCGGCGGTTCGCCGGAAGGAAGGGGCCCCTTCTCGAGATCGGCGGCCGCGCCGTCGATTTGGAGTCGGTCGACCGAGTCTGGATATTGGGCGCAGGAAAAGCCGCCGCATCGATGGGCAGGGCAATGGAGGCCGTTCTCGGAAAGCACCTGGCCGGCGGGATCCTCGTCACAAAGTATGGCCACGGTGTTCCGCTGAAGAAGCTCGAAGTCATCGAGGCCGGACACCCGCTGCCCGACGCACAGGGGCTCATGGCCGGGGAACGGATCACCCGGCTGGCCCGCGCGGAAATCGGCCCGCGGGACCTGGCAATCTGCCTCCTCTCGGGCGGCGGTTCCGCCCTGCTGGTTTCGCCGGCCGACGGCATCAGCCTCGAGGACAAGCTCGCCTGCACCGACCTGCTGCTCAAAGCGGGGGCAAACATTCGCGAGCTGAACGCGGTCCGCAAACATCTCTCGAACCTGAAAGGCGGGGGGCTCGCGAGGCTTTTGCGCGGAACCCGGACATTCTCCCTGATCCTCTCGGACGTCGTCGGCGACGCGCTTGACGCGATCGCTTCCGGCCCGCTGGTACCCGATCCGACAACCTACCGCGACTGCCTCGACATCCTCGAACGGCTTCGGGTCCTGGACCGGGTTCCGCTCCCGGTCCGCCGGCGGCTCGAGTCGGGGCAGGCAGGCCGCATCCCCGAAACACCAAAGGCGGGTGATCCCGCCTTCCGCCTGAAGGAGAGCATCATCGTCGGCAGTAATTCCAGAGCATGCACGGCAGCCGCATCCGCGGCAAGACGCCTTGGCTACCACACGATGATCCTGACTACCCGGCTGGAGGGGGACACCGGCGAGGCGGCAGCATTTCACACAAGCATCGCTCAGGAAATTGGAGCGCACGACAGGCCCCTGCGCCGCCCCGCGTGCGTCCTGAGCGGAGGCGAGACTACCGTGAAGGTGGAAGGACGCGGCATCGGCGGCCGTAACCAGGAGTTTGCTCTGCGCTGCGCCGCCGCGCTGGCCCGGCTCCCCGCGCCCTGTCTCGTGGCAAGCCTAGGCACGGACGGAACCGACGGCCCCACGGACGCCGCCGGAGCACTCGCCGACAATTCGACGCTCGCCCGTTCGATCAAGTTCGGCGCCGGCTTCCTGGAGCAGGCAATCCGCAACAACGATTCCTACAATTTCTTCAAGAAACTCGGCGACCTGATTGTCACAGGCCCCACCCGCACCAACGTCATGGACCTCCACATCATGCTGATAGGATGATCCTGATTGACGATTGACGATTGACGATTATGAACGAAATGTGCATGCAGCTCTCAATCGTCAATGGGTCCTTGATCGTGCGGTTTTAATTGAGGCGACGACCAAAGCCAAAATCTCGTTGCCCTCGCGGGTCAGCTCCGTCAAAGGCTCAGGCCTCGCCAACCCAGCTTCGGCAAGAAACTCCATCCAATAGAGGGACTCGTCGCACTCTTCCTCAGCGATTTTCATTTTTGCGACGAAATCGGCCCCAGACCGTGCCCGACACGCGGCCCGATAATTGGCACCCACAGAGGTTCCAGCGCGAAGAAGTTGCCGGCTGACGGTTTGCGATGCCGGCAGTTGGGGAAGGCTTGCCACAAGCCCACATATACGCAATCCGGATGATTTCGTCCGTCTCTTGAACTCCTCGGCATTCATCCTATATCTAACTGTCCAGCCCCAATTTGGTCCAAAAAAATCTCGTGCGGAGTTCAATCGTCAATTGTTACATTTTGTCGAGGGCGACGGAACCGTCCCAGTTGTCTTCGGGAGGGGTAGTGCGGAAAGCAGCGATGCGATCCAGGTAGATTCGGGCGACCGGATCCTCGGGAACGATTGCGCGCAGGGCTTCCCAGCACTCGACGGCGCGGTCCCAGTCCTTGCGCCGGTACGCGTCGACGGCCTCCTCGTTCAGTCCCGCGATGGCTGGGTTCGCCTGGAGCGTGAAAACTTCCACAGGCAGGTTCTTGCCTTTTACGCGCACCTTGTCGATACGCCGCAGGGGCAGCCGACCCTTCAGCGCCTGGGCGGTAGTCCCGCTTATGAGTGTGAGCGTTCCGTAAAGCTTGTTCACGCCCTCGAGCCGCGATGCAAGGTTCACGCTGTCGCCGATGGCGGAATAGTCGAAGCGGTCGGCAGACCCCATGTTGCCGACCACGACCGGGCCCGAGTTGATTCCCATCCGCATCCGCAGCCTGATCTGGGGTATGCCCGTCTCGGTCTTCGCATCGAACGGCTCCGAAAGCGCGGCCGTCATTTCCAGTGCGGCCTGGCAGGCGTGCAGGGCGTGTTCGGGGTCATCCAGCGGCGCGTTCCAGAAAGCCATGATGGCATCGCCGATGAACTTGTCGAGCGTGCCTCCATGGCGGAGGACGATGCGGGTCATCCTGGTCAGATGGTGATTGAGCAACCGGGCGATCTCTTCGGGTTTGAGCGATTCCGAAAGCGAGGTGAAGCCGGCGATGTCGCCGAAGAGGATCGTGAGTTCGCGCCGCTCGCCGCCCAGGACCAGGCGCTCCGGATGCGCGATCATCTCGTTCACGACCTGCGGCGAAACGTAGTACTCGAATGCCCGCTTGACCTGCCGGCGGCGCGCCTGCTCCTCGACGAACGCGACGCCGCCGTGAGCGACGTAGATCAGGCCGATGCCTGAAAGCGGCGCCAGAACGGGGATCCAGGAATTCCAGCGGTAGAAGAGCAGGCCTCCCGCGAAGACGACCAGCGCGGCCAGCGCCGTGCCGAGGAGCGCGCCGCGAATGGGGCGCCACGAGGCCATCAGGAGCCCGGCCGCCGCCACGAGCGCCAGAAAGAGCAGGAGCCCGATGCGGCGGCTGATCTCGTGGACCGCATCCCCCGCAACCATGCTCCGAATCATGTTTGCGTGCGCCTCCACGCCCGGCATCAGGAGGCCCGAGGAAGCCGTGAACGGCGTGGCAAAGGCGTCGGGCTGTGCCGCGCCCGGCTCAGGCGTGGCTTTCACGTCCTTGCCGATAAGCACGATGCGATCTTTGAGGGAGCCGGGCGGGAGGAACTGCTCCGGATCGAGCGCCTGGTAATAGGACACGTAGCGGAACGTGTGCTCCGGCCCCAGGTAGCGGATGTAAGTCCTCTCGTCGACGGCGGAATCCGCGGCGGCCCGCAGCTCCGCGCGCCGGTGCTTTCTCAGGACCGCCCGCCAAAAGGCCTCCGGATGGGGCGACACCTGTCGAAGCACGAGGTCGCCGTCGAGGGTGACGGCCGCGAGACCTTTGTTCGCACCTGCCTGGCGAAACAGGAGCAGGGGCTCGACCTGGATTTCCTGCGTGGCATATTCCGTCTCGGCCACCTCAAAGTCGGAGGCCAGCACCACGTTGCCGGCGTCGCGGATCGCTCGGGCAAACTTCTCGTCCTCCCCGGGATCGGACGCCTCCGAGAACACGACGTCGAAAGCGATTACGGCCGCGCCGGCCCGCTTGAGGCTGTTCACCAGCTGCGCGTGGAAGCCACGCGGCCAGGGCCACTGGCGGCGCAGTTCGCCGAACGACGATTCGTCGATTCCGACGATCGTGATCTTCGCGTCGTCGGTGCGCGTGTTGTCGAGGCGCGAGAGCAGATCGAAACCGCGGACTTCCCACAACCTCCACAAGGCGGTCGCCTGCATAAGAGCCAGGAAGGCCCACGTAAGCGCCACGATAACGAGCCCGCGCCATTTCTTTCCGATGCGCATCTCTTCACCTTCAGTAGCGGAATTTCAGATCCATCGTATACGCAACCGACTGTGTCTTCGAGAACAGGTGCTCGACGTTCATTTCAGCCGACCAGCGCTTGCCTGGGGTCTCCCAGTATCCGCTGATCGTTCCGTGCCAGTCCGGCGCCAGGGTCGGCAGTGTTTGGCCTTCGTCCTGGTATCGCCGGCTCCGGCGGACCGCCTGGCCCGTTACGTAGAACCGCAGCGGAGAGACCCAGGTCGCGCCCAGGGCGACGAGATGTCGCGGAAGGAGCGGGAGTGTCTTGCCAAGATACTCTGCGTCCTTGTTCCTGGAGGAGGTGAACATGTAGCGGGAGTATAGCGACCACTGGCGGCCAAGGAGCTGGCTTGCGGTGACACCGCTCCAGTACACCCTTCCACGGCCGAAGACGGGAGTATCTTCCAGGAGATCGACGGCCGCCGGGTTGACGAGCACCTGGTTCCGTATCTTCTGAAGATTCAGCAGATTTGGCGCCTGCGTAATGCCGTCTGCAAGCGAAAGATTCGTGACGGTCTCACCCGCATGCCAGGCAGTCGTAAACGTGGTCGGCGTCCAGGCCCACTCGACCTGGGCGTGATAGCGCGAGGATTTGCCGCCCACCTGTGCGAACCTGTCATTCAACGGGATTCCGGCGGTCGCGACCGGGCTCAAGGTGCTGACCGATGCCGGCCGGATGAAACGCTGGCAGGTGAAGCGTAAAAGCTTCTGGTCACCCAGCCGGAAGACGAGCCCCGCGCGCGGCGACACATGAATGTCGTCCGCGCTTTCGAAGAGCTCGCCGGGCTCGACGCCGACCTCGTCGCTGGCAGAGACCACGGTGTGCACGCGTTTGCGGTGACGCTGCAGGAACAAATCTCCCTGGAGGAGCAGCCTCGTGCCTATTGAAATCCGATCGGAGCCATAGACGAGCTGAGACTGATCGGTGATCGGCTGGTCGACAACCAGAAGTCCGGGCTGTTCCGTCGCGTCGAGCGACAGGTGAGTGAAGCGGTCCCGCCGTCCTAATTCAAAGCCCCAGGTGATCTCGTGGCGGCGGCTCCCGGCGAAGGTGTGGCGGAACTGGATGTCGCGGCCCTTCTCCTGCCCGGTCAGATAAATCTGGCCGCCCTCAAAGATACCCTGGAGAGTTGTTGTGTCGTAGCCATAGCCGGCTTTGAGCCACATCACCGACTGCGGAGAAAACTGATAGTGCCCTCCGATGTCGAGCTTGCGGTCCCGGAAGGTCACGGGACTCTTCTGGAATCCCGATCCCGGAATGTCGATCACGACGTGAACGCTGTCGACGTTCCCATATCCGAAAAAACCGAGCTCCGGGGTCGGCTTCATCCCGAGGGCGCCTGTGACGGATCTGGCATTCGCATCGAGCGAAGGCGCGCGAGGGTCAAGGCGCGTGTGCTCGAAGTCCAGGAAGTAGGCCGTCGGCGCCGGCAGCAAGGCGTATCCATTGGCTGTTATGTACGGCTGAGATGCAATAAACTCCCCGTCGATCCCCAACCTCGCCCCGGCGGTCAGATAGAAGCCAGGCTTCGGCAGCAGGCTTTGAAAGCGCGTGCTGGCGCCGAACACTGTCGGGTCGGTCAGCAAGCCCTGAAAGTATTCGGAGTTCTTGTTGAAGAGCCCGGGATAGCGGTCTCCTAAAAACAGGTGACTCCCGGCCCAGTACGGGTAATAAGACTCCTGGGCGAGTGTGGAGGCCCAGTCTTCGAGACCGAAGAAAGCGAAGGCGTTGCCCAGGTTCGCGGTGCCCTTTTGGTTGTTGGCCAGCTGGTTGAGCGATTTCAAGTAGGGCATCAGCCTCATGGCCGTGCGGCCCGCCTCGATGGCCCGAGCCGGCTGGAACAGGTCGGTGTCGATGATGCTGGACAGCATGTGCGGGAAGGGATCCTTGGGATCCAGCTCGCCGGCGCGTGCCAGTTCCTCGCGCGCCTGCTGGTTCTTCCCCTGGCGGTAGTAGGCAACCGCAAGATACATGTGAACGCGCGCGTAGCGCGGCTCGAGCAGGCTGGCGTGCAGCAAAAGTTCCAGCGCGGCCTCGGCACGGCCCCGCTTGAGTTCGAGCAGGCCCTGGCCTGTCAAGGCGATGTAGTCGTCGGGACTGGTTTTGAGCGCCTGGCCGTATTCGTCCGAGGCGGCATCCAGTCGGTTGGCAAAGGTCTGCAGCGTTCCGAGTTCTCCCCGATAACCGGGCCCATTAGGGTTGAGGGCAATGGCACGGCGCAACTCGGGCAGGGCTCGCTTGAGGTTCTCCCGTTCGTTATGGACTACCCCGAGGCCGTACCACGCCTGTGGATCGGCCGGTTTGAGCGCCAGGGCGGCGAGGTACGCTGCCTGCGCCTCATTGGCGTTCCCCCGCTGGCGCTCCAGGTCGCCCAACGCGAGATAAGCGTCGACCGAGCGCGCATTCGCCGCGAGCGCGAACTGCACCTCGGCGGTGCTGTCGGCCAGACGGTCTGCCAGCAGATAGGCGCGGGACCGCACGCAGCGCAGCCGCACGTCGTCCGGAAAACGCACGAGCCCTTCGGTTGCGTAGGCGATCGCCTTGGCCGTATCGCCGCTGTAAATCATCAGGTCGGCGAGAAGAAGGTAGGGCGCAGCCTGGGCGGCCTGCGGCGCAAGGGTCTCGAGACGGGTCAGCGCCGGCTGGAAGCGCTCTTCCTGGATAGACGCTGCGATCTGACCGAGCGCTGCGAGCTCCTGCTGGAGCGCGTCTGCCGGCCGCGCCGACGCCAGCAGCTCGCCGGCCCGGGCGCCGGCGCCTCGGTGAATTTCCGTGAAGGCAAGCCCGATCAGCGCGGCCGCGTTGCCGGGCTCGTCCGCCAGTGCCGACTGGAATCGCTCCCGCGCCTCGTCCCAGCGTCCCGCATCGGCGAAGGCAGCGGCGCGCGTTATCCTCGCGGCGACCGGCTCCGACGCGGAGGGCACAGGTTCGGGAGCCGGCGCAGATCCGGATCCGGGTGAAAGCCTTATGAAACGCAGCGGATCGACAGCGTAAGCCGTGACCCACTGGATGCGCTCGCGCGGATTCGTGATCAACAGCTTTACAGGCGCCTTGCCGATCTCCGCCGTCGCCTGCTCGCTCGCCCTCACGGTCAGTCGCCCGAGGTCGTTGAAGAACTCGACTTCACCGCTCAACACCGTCAGGGTCGACCTGCCCTGGCTGTCCACACGCAACTCCCAATCGGTGCCGCGGATTGCGGCCGTGGCGGACGGGGTCTGAATCCTGAGCCCGCGGGAGCCCGGCCGGGCCTGCGACCAGGCCTGGCCCGAAAGCAGACCGAGGACTGTCTGGGAGCCTGATCCGGGGGCAGCAACTTCCTTGATCTGCAGAACCGTGTTCTGGTTGATCCGTATCTGCGACTGGTCGATGAATGCCAGCCCGATCCGGCTGAGTTCGCCGGCCCGTACGAATTGACCGGGAAACAACTCCTGCTTCACCTGCGCCCGCTGCCAAGCCCTGCCCGCGTCCGCCCGGAACTCGCCGCTTCCCTCTATGCTCACGATTTCCGCCGTTTTCGCAGGCGGTGCCGTGAATGACCGTCCCGGAGCCGCGAGCAAGATAAACACGATCGGCAATGAACGGGGAATCGGAAATCCGATGCGGGAGGTGCGGATCGCGATGGGCATTTGCGGCAGGACGGGTACCTCCATATCAGCTGTCTACCACCACTTTATCGACAACTGACGATCAAAGATTGACGACTGAGGAATGAAAGAACCTTCGGCAGGGCCTTCAATCGTCAACCGTCAATCCTTCTTGATGGCGTGACTGAACTCGAGGCGATAGAAATTCAGGAAGGAAAGGAAGATCGTGATCGTGAGCGGGCCCAGCAGGATGCCGAGGAAACCGAAGACCCGCAATCCGCCGAGCACTCCGAAGAACACGAGCATCGGGTGCATGTTCGTGCGACCCTGGATGATCATCGGCTTCAGCAGGTTGTCGATGGAGCTGACGACGATCCCTCCCACTGCAAGGAGAATGAGGCCGCGCGTGGTCTGACCGGCGAGATAGAAGTATCCAGACATCGGAATCCAGACCAGGAACGCTCCGATCATGGGAACGAGCGATACCAGCGCCACGACCGCGCCCCAGAACAGGGGTGAAGGCACGCTCAGCGCCCAGAAGAGAAGCGCTCCCGCGAGACCCTGGACGATGGCAGTCAGGATCGATCCGAAAAACGTCGCGTAACAGAGATCCTGGAACTTGCGGACGATCTCGGACTCGTACGCGTCGGGCAACGGATTCGAGGTGCTGATCACTTCCATGAGAGCGGGGCCGTCCCGGAACAGGAAGAACATAGTGATGAACATCAGCAGGAAGCCGAACAGGATGCCGCCGGCCCCTGCGACAAGCGACGGCCCCTGGACCACAATCCACCGGCTCACCGCGCTGAAGATCTGCCGGGCGTAGTTCTCCAGGTCCGTGTCGGTTACTCCGAACCAGGTGCCTGCCCGGTCACGCAGCCACTTCGTCGTCGGGTGCTCGCGGATTCGTTCGACCCGGGCCGCCGCATCGTCTCCCGGCGCCGAGAGGCTGCTCTCGACGATGTGATAGAGCGCGACCGATTGCCGCGTGATCATCGCTGCGAGCGAAGTCACCGGCAGCACGATCAGCAGCAGGATCAGGAGGCAGGTAACGAGCGAAGCCGCGGTGCGGCGCTCCCGCATGCGCCTCAGGATCTTCCTGTAAACCGGGTTGAAGACGACCGTCAGAACTCCGGCCCACACCAGGATGGGGAAAAAGGGGGCGAAAATCAGGTAAAGCGCATAGCCGACGAGAAGGAAGCAGACCACGAAAAAAATCACCGCGTAGCGCGTCAGGCCGGTCCCCTTCGGTGGCTCTTCGCTCATGTCCCCCTCCTGGCACGACGGCCCGCGGCGCCGCCCCGGCCCGGCGCAGCGGCAAGAACCTTGTCTTCGGAACGGCACACTGGCTCGACGGGACAGAGGGCGCACAAGGGCTTGCGCGCCTGGCAGACGCGCCGGCCGTGGTGGATCGTTTGGTGCGAGAAGCCGATCCACCTGTTCTTGGGGATCAGCTTCATGAGATCCACCTCGATTTTTTCGGGCGAATCGGATTCGGTCAGTTCCAGCCGTCGCGACACCCGGAAGACGTGCGTGTCCACGACCACGCCCTCCGCCTTGCCGAACACCACCCCAAGGACCACATTTGCGGTTTTTCGCGCGACCCCGGGCAGCCGGATCAGTTCCTCCATGGTCCGGGGCACTTCGCCGCCGAAGGCGTCCAGAATCATGCGGCAGGCACCCTGGATGTTTTTCGCCTTGTTGCGATAAAACCCGGTCGAGCGGATGTCCTCTTCGAGCGCTTCCCGGGTGGCGGCGGCAAATTCCTGAGGTCCCGGATATTTGCGGAACAAGTCCCGTGTGACGATATTCACGCGTTCATCGGTGCACTGGGCCGAGAGGATCGTGGCGATTAGAAGTTCGAACGCTTTTCGGTGAACCAGGGCGCAGGTCGCGTCGGGATATGCCCGATCGAGCGCGCGGAGTATTTTCTCCACGCGCTGCCCCTGCTCCTGCCGCGTGAACTTCGCCCTTTTCGCCATGATTGGGGCGCATTATATCATCAGTGGTCAGTGATCAGAGGTCAGTGTACAGGGGGTGGTGAGCACTGGAACGACTATTGGGGCCGAACAATTATGGGCTCATTTGTTCAAAATTTGCATCTGCCCACTGCGCACTGCTCACCGCCCACTTCTTCCGGCCACTGACCACTGACCACTGACCGCTGTTTTGTTTGAATTTGACATTTCCTATCTCAAATGGTAAACATCGTTTTTACAAAGGTTTGCTAGATAAACAGGAGAGATCATGAGCGAAGAAACCGGAACTGGAGAAAAGGCTCTCTATTTCGTCCTCGGCGCTTTTATTGGCGCGGCCACGGCGCTGCTGCTGGCCCCCAGAAGCGGAGAAGAGACCAGAAAACTGCTCGCTTCCAAAGCCCGCGATGGTGCGGATTTCGTAGCGAGCCGGTCGCGCAACGTTGCGGACAAAACCTCTGCCTACATCGAGCGCGGCAAGGAGATCCTGCAGCAGCAGCGCGAGCAGCTTTCGGCCGCCATCGAAGCCGGCAAGCAGGCCTACCAGGAAGAAAAGGGCAAGGCCAAGACCTAGATGAGCGAACAGCAAGCCTCAGTCCTGATCATTCTTTCCGCGATCGCGGTGGCCGCCCTTCTGCTGCAGAGCGTGGCTTTCTGGTTCATATCGCGGTCGATGCGGAACATGTCTGCCCAGGTGAACCGCATGAGCGCGGACCTGTCGAAGACGATCGGGACTCTTTCGGTCAAGACTGAAGATCTCCTTTCGATCATCAGGGGTATCGCCGAAAGAATTCAAACCCTGGAGAGTCACCTGACGGCCACCAGCGCGATCATTCAGAAACGCGTGGTCGAACTTGATTCGTTTCTGGAACAAACGACTGAATCCGCGCGCATGCAGGTCCTGCGGATTCAGGGGGTGGTCGAGAATGTGTCGCACAAGGTCGAGGAGACCTTCGATCTTATTCACGACGGCGTGATCGTTCCGGCTGCCGAACTCAACGCGCTCATCAAAGGGATTCGCGTGGGGCTCGATTTTCTCCTGCGCACCAGAAAGCAGCCTGCCAGAACCTCCCACCAAGAAGACGAGATGTTCATCTGATCCCTGGATTGCGGAGCCTCTCCCGCGTGCCGGGGCAGCGGTTTGTTTTTTGGGATCGTAATGCGGGATCGAGACGTCCAATGAAAGTGTCGGGACGAAACACTCGCCCGGCGCCGGCTTGGTGTGGAGGCGACGGGGCAGGCCGCTTCCCGCTGCGGGAAGGGAATCTGGCGAACATCCCATGGTCACTCTGATCCTTTTGGCGCTGCTTCTGATCCCCTGCGTTCTCGTCGGCGGAGTCCTGGCGCTGTTCTGGAAGGCCCGAAGGCCGGCTATTCTTCGCTGGACGGCCGCATCCTACCTGCTCCTTGTCCTGCTGGTGCTGTTCGGTGTCGGTCCATACATCATGGCGACGATGGTCGCCCACGCCGGAACCAGACCTATGGATCGCGCCATCAAGACCACGCCCGCGGATTTCAAGGTCCCGTACGAAGACGTCGTCTTTGAAGCCAGAGATTCCGTCAGGCTCCGGGGATGGTTCGTGCCTCCGACGACAAGAAGGATCGTGATCATCTGCACGCACGGCCTGTTCCGGAACCGCACGGAGCTGCTGGATGTGATCATGCCCCTGGCTCGCGACGGATACGGCACGCTGCTTTACGATTCCCGTTCCCACGGCGCGAGCGACAAGAGCATCGTCTCGCTGGGCTACTACGAGAGAAACGATGTGCTGGGCGCCGTACAGTACGTTTTGCGCAGATATCAGGACTCGCCCGACAAGCTGGGGATTGTCCTACTCGGCGTGTCGATGGGTGCAGTCGCGGTCCTCGAGGCTGCCGAAGAGTCGAAAGACTATAACGCGGTTATTCTCGACAGTCCCTTCTCCAGCCTGAAGGAAACGGTGGTCGACCACAGCTGGCTCTTCTTCAAACTGCCGCGATACCCTTTTCCGAATCTATTTCTGTTCTGGTTTCAGCGCATTGCGGGATTCGACGACGGGCGAGTGGATTCCTTCCAGGCCATCAGGCGAATCGAACCGGTGCCGCTCCTGATAATCGCCAGCGAAGGCGACGTGCGCATCAGACCCACAGTCGCGCGCGAGTTGTACGACGCCGCAGGCAGCTCGAACAAAAGGATCAAGATCTTCGGAAAGGACGTACCTCACGGGGCGGCGGCGAGAATCCACCCTGATGAATACTACGCCCTCGTGAAGAGCTTTCTTGCGGATGCGTTCGCGGAGCACGCCAGGCCGTCGGCAAGTCAGGCGGAGCCTACATCGTCCAGCGAAGCAGGAAGCTCGCCGAAGTAAACCCGCCTCCAAAGGCCGTGAAAAGGACGTTGTCCCCCCGGCGGATCCTCTTCTCCTCCCAGGCTTCAGCCAGCCCGATGGGAATCGTCGCGGCCGTGGTATTCGCGTACTTGTCGATGTTGCGGACTACCTTGCCGTCGGTGAGGCCCAACCTTTCGGCGGCGGCGTCGATGATGCGCAGGTTGGCCTGGTGAGGAATCAGGAGCGCGATGTCATCAGCACCGATCTTGTTTCGCTTCAACAGATCGCTGGAGACATCCACCATACCCTGGACGGCAAACTTAAAGACCGACCGGCCGTCCTGATGCACGAAGTGCATCTTTCTATCCACGGTTTCGTGCGACGCCGGATGAAGGCTGCCGCCGGCAGGCATGTAGAGGTGCTTGCCGCCGGATCCATCGCATCGCAGAACGAAATCGATCACCCCGTGCTCCCCCCGCCGCGTGGGCTCCATCAGGACCACTCCCGCCGCGTCGCCGAACAGGACGTAAGTGTTCCGGTCGGCAGGATCCAGAATCGAGGTCATCACATCGGCTCCGACCACCAGGACCTTCTGATAGGCGCCGGAGTGGACGAATTGGCTGGCAGTGGCCAACGCGAAGAGAAACCCGGAACACGCGCCCGAAAGGTCGAAGCCCCAGGCATTATGGGCGCCGATCTTGTGCTGGATAAGACAGGCCGTGGACGGAAAGAACATGTCCGGGGTCACGGTCGCGACGATGATGCAGTCGATTTCCGAGGCGGCTATGCCCCTCTGATGCAGGAGCTTGCGGGCCGCTGCCGCCGCGAGATCGGAAGTCGCCTCCCCCTTCGAAACGACATGCCGCTCGCGAATTCCCGTACGGGTACGAATCCATTCGTCGGAAGTGTCGAGACGTTTTTCCAGGTCGTGGTTGGTAACGACCTTTTCGGGAACGTGGAATGCCACTGCCGTAATCTTGGCGTTGTACAAATACTTTGTCTCCCTTTGGGTTGGTTGCCCGGCCTATCGCGTATGTGGGGGAAACAGAAAGTTTTACACTCTTCGGACTCCAAGTCAAGGCGGCGAGAGACACACCGCGAATCATTTGATCTGCGCGCTCGCTGCGCCTGTTCGGTGAGAAAATCCGTTTCCTTGACTGCGAGACTCGCAGTTTTGGCGGCGGATTGTGGGCTGCTCAGGCGCCCATGAGGGCGTCGATGCGCTGGAGAGCCGATTGGGCATTGCGGGCCAGGGTTGCGGCCTCGTCCCGGCAGCGCGCTGCGAATTCGGCGTTACCGAGTCCGGAGAGGTTGATGATCACGTTGTACTGTGCGCCTTTGATCGCAGCACAGGCGAGCTGGACGCCGACCGCCGCGTCGCTCCTCGCGTTCGGATTCCCCAGGTTTGCAAGAGCCTCGAGGCATTCGGCGACTTCCGCCGCAACCCGCGCCGTGCGCAGAGGCACCTCCGTCGCCCCGCGTGTGGCTTCTTCGATCGCCGCGGCGCGGGAGCGCTCTTCTTCCGGGGTATCGCGCGGCATTTTCATGGCGCGCATTACACCCTGGTAAGCCTCCGCGTCCGCGCGCACAAGCGCCTGGAGGGCGCTTCTCGCCTGCGCAACCTTCCGGTGCATTTCCCGGACCCGGTCTTCGACCGCCTCGTACTTCTTGCGGCCCTCGGTCAACCCGGCGACCATTTCACCCAGGGCCGCGGCGAGTGATCCTGCCAGGGCGGAGACGCTGCCGCCACCGGGAACAGGCTCCGAGGAGGCGACGCTCGAGAGGAATTCGTCCATGCCGGGCTCCCGAACGAGCGCGGCATCCAGCCGGTTTTCCAGGATCTGGTTCTCGCTGAAGCCTTCGAGCCTGAGGTAGTGATCCGTGCACGCATTCAGAGCCTTCTGTGGCACCAGGCCCACGATCTCACTCGACGCGACGCTGACTCCGAACCGTTCGGCTTCGCGCGCCACCATTTCATACGCGCGAAAAACAGGAGTGCCCTCGAAGTTTGTGAGGTTCATCGAGACCTGGACCTGGCCTCTTTCCTTGATCTCGAAGCCGAGTGCCTTGACGTAGCGCAGGCCGCCGCCCGAGTACCGCACGGTCTTTGCGATCTCCTGGGCAATCTTGACGTCGGAGGTGTGAAGGTAGACGTTGTAGGCGACGAGGGGAAAACGCGCTCCCACCGCGACGGCGCCGGCGCTCGGGTGCACTGCGAGAGGTCCGAAATCAGGCTTGCGCTCCGGGTTTGCAGCGATTGCCTCGCGAATTCCTTCGAACTCTCCCCTGCGGATGTAAGCGAGGTCCCGCCGGGCCTCGACGCGGGCGGACTGCTCGTACAGGTAGACCGGGATCTGGAATCGGGCCGCGATCTCCGAGGCGACCCGGATCGAGAGCTGGACGCACTCGTCCATCGTCACGCCTGCGATGGGAACGAAGTGAATCACGTCGGCTGCCCCCATGCGCGGGTGTTCCCCCTGGTGCTGCCGCAGGTCGATCAGATCCACTGCCTTCGCCACCCCTGACAGAACGGCGGCCGCGACGGCGTCGGGATCGCCGGCAATCGATATCACGCAGCGATTGTGGGCTGCGTCCATTTCGGAATCCAGAAGCGCCACTCCCGGCACGGAGGCGAGCGCGGCAGACAACGCATCGACGACCTCTCTGCGCCTGCCTTCTGAGAAATTCGGCACGCACTCGACGATTCTCTTCACAGCATCTCCAATCTGTTGATGACGACGGTTCCTTTCTTGACGGTCAACACGCAGTGATTGACGCCGAAAAAGTAAGGCAATTCCCGGTAGTCACCGACGTCCATCAGGACGATATCCGCCTGCTTTCCCGCTTCAATCGTCCCCAACCGGTCCGAAGCACCCAGCGAGCAGGCGCCGTTGACGGTGGCCGCAGTTATCGTTTCCGCCGGCGTCATTTTCATCTGGCTGCAGGCTATGGAAAGAATGATCTGGAGGTTCAGCGTGAAGCACGAGCCTGGATTGAAGTCGCTGGCCAGAGCCACCGGCACCTCCGCATCGATGAGCTTGCGCGCGGGCGGATAGCGGTCCAGTCCCAGGTTGAACGCCGTCCCGGGAAGCAGGATCGCAATCGTGCCGGCTCTCCCGAGCGCCCGGATGTCGTCACGGCGAATCCACTCCAGGTGATCGGCACTGGCGGCGCCCAGCTCGGCGGCAAGCCTGGCTCCGCCGGTGTGGGCAAGCTCGTCGGCATGTATGCGCAGGCCGAGCCCCGCCTTTCGCGCAGCGAGGAGGATCGTGCGCGACTCCTCCACCGTAAAGTACCCCGTGTCGCAGAAGACGTCGCAGAACTGCGCCAGACCCTCCTCGGCGACCCGGGGAATCATCTCTTCCACGACGGAGCGGACGTATTCCCCGCGTGCGGTCTCGTATTCCTCGGGGATGGCGTGCGCTCCGAGGAAGGTCGGGAACACCTCCAGGCGGCTCCGCCCGCGCAGGATGGCGAGCGCACGAAGGCTTTTCAACTCGTGCTCCAGACTCAGCCCGTACCCGCTCTTCGCTTCTATGGTCGTCGTGCCGTGCATGAGGAAGCGGCGGAAAATGCGCTCGGTTCTCTCCACGAGCAGGTTGATATCGATCGCTCTCAACTGGCGCACGCTGGCGCGGATCCCGCCCCCCGCCTGCGCGATTTCCTGGTAACTCCTGCCCTGCGAACGAAGTTCGTACTCGTCGGCCCTCGTGCCGGCGAAGACGGGATGGGTGTGGCTGTCGACGAAACCGGGCAGGGCAAGAAGTCTCAGACCCATCCCGTCGACGATCTCGCAATGGTCGTCGGGCCTGCCCAGGCGAAGATCCCGGGTCGACCCAACCCATTCGATCCGTTCGCCCCTGACGACGATCGCCCCGTTTTCAATGATGCCCAGATCCCCCATCGCCTCGCCGCGGCGGGGAGGCGCAGAACCCTGGAGCGTTGCGACTTGGCTGATGTTCTTGAGCACAAGCATGCGAATCTTGTCTTTCCTTGCGCCTCTGTGCGTTCGCGTTGCCACGTAGGGGCGACCTGACGGTCGCCCCTACACAAGCTTCCGCAGCGCCACAATCGTGATGTCGTCGTTCAACTCGGCGCTTCCCGTAAATTCCATGATATCGGAGTAGATCCCCTTTACGCAGCGGACAACATCCGGACCGCAGTTCCGGCACATCGACTGGAGCAGACGCTCGAGGTCGTAGACGTGCTGCTCGGCGTCCATGGCATCAGTCGCTCCATCGCTCGCCAGGATCAGGGTGTCCCCCTTCTCCATTCGGAACGGATGGTCATCGTAAATCGCTTCCTGAAGCAGTCCGAGCGGCACTCCCGGCGCCTCCAGCTGAGTAACCCGGCCGTTGCGGACCAGATACGGATATGGCATTCCTCCGTTGCCCAGGAGGCAAGTCCCATCACTGAGGTTTACCTGCAGCCAGGTGACCGCGATGTAGTTTTGCGCAGGATAGCGCGCGAGCAGGCTGCTGTTGAGAAATGCCAGCATTTCCGATGGGCGCACCGGGTTGGCAAAAAGCGCCTGCGCCTGTCCGCTGAAAACCGCCCCGTAAAGCGCCGCCGGGATGGATTTGCCGGACACGTCTCCGATCAGGATCTGGAGCTGATTGCCTTCGGGATCGACGTGAAAATC
>Ga0316628_100000853_pt1 | contig 20201 bp, 18 predicted proteins | sample OWC_Aug_M2_C1_D5_FD_207648 | JGI IMG/M metagenome (GOLD analysis project Ga0316628, IMG submission 207648) | Wetland soil microbial communities from Old Woman Creek delta, Ohio, United States - OWC_Aug_M2_C1_D5_C | ecosystem: Environmental > Terrestrial > Soil > Wetlands | place: USA: Ohio... | reverse complement strand
ATCCATGCAATTGTCGACAAACTATTCCATCTGGGGAGGAGAGAGGGGTTATGTCTTGGCTACATACACAGTCAAGCCCGGAGAAAACGGGAAACAGATTTTATATTTATCGGAAAATATCGTTGGCATTGGGGGCTCCAGAGAGACAAAACTCTTCGACACCTTCGATATTATATATTTCGAATATTTCTTTAAAGACCCGACCGAGGAAGAAGGCGAGTGGACAGAGCAGTGGACGGACACAGCCAATACCCCTGATAGGGTAAGACTCCATCTCATCGAGGGGACACGGGATCTTTCTCTGACAATCCAGCTGAGGGCGAAAAAGTCACTTGAAGAACTCGCTGATTCCGAATTCTTCATGGAAGAATAGATAATATTTTATGGCAGAATGAACTCAACAAATTTCAGGCTCTGGATAAAGAACGAGGATTCACAGCGGGGTGTTGCGCTCCTCATGGTATTATGGGTATTGACCATCCTAATGGTCATCGTCTTTTCATTTTCTTTTATGACGAGGACAGAGACGCTCTCCACTTCGTCCTTCAGGGGAGGAACTGAAAGGAAATTTATAGCTGAGGCCGGGATAGAAAGGGGGATAATGGAACTTTTTTACAGAAACTTGTATAGAAACCAGACAGTTGAACTCGAAGGGATGGAAATATGGAAAGCAGATGGGACTTCCTATACTGCCCAGCTTGGAAACGGGTATTATACGGTCAAACTAACCGCCGAATCAGGGAAGGTGGACATAAACGCAGCATCTGATGTAGTATTAAAAAATCTTCTGTTAAATTCAGGAGTTCAGTCGGAAGAGGCTGATATAATTGTAGATTCCATAATGGACTGGAAGGATCCCGATGACCTTCACAGGCTACACGGTGCAGAAAATGATTACTATACGTCCCTGCCTAATCCGTATAAGGCGAAGGATTCGAAATTTGACGCCCTTGAAGAGCTCCTGCTGGTTAAAGGAATGACCCCGGAGATTCTCTACGGGCAGGGTGATAAACCAGGTATTATTAATTTTTTGACAATATATTCAAGGACGAACCGAATTAATGTTAATTCAGCACCGAAAGAGGTCTTAATGGCTATTCCTAACATGACGCCTGAAATTGCGGAGGTAATAATAAACTTCAGGCAGAACCAGGAGATAAAGAGCATGCAGGAGATTCAGGGAATTCTCGGTGAAAACTATGCTATTATGGCGCGTTATATCAGTGCTGGAGAAACAAACACGTTCACCATTGACTCTTTTGGGTATAAAAACAACGAAAAAGGAAATTATGCGATCAGGGCAACAGTGGTTATCTCTGGCCTGGCCGGCGATGATACCCACAGATATGTTTATTACAAGAGCCCGGTGAACCTTCCGCAATGAACGGCACGGCAACCATAAAAAAGTTCACGGCCTTCGCGTCTTCCTGGTCGGCAGCTTTGAAAAAAATAGCGACCCCGCTGTGGAGGGTACTTACATTCAGCCTTGCCGACGAGAGTATTTATCCCGACAAAACATTGGCCGCTTCTCTGGAGAAAGGTACTCTGTCTGCAGCCTATGGAACCAGATTATTGTCGCAGATTAAGATTCAGGGTTTCAAGGAATATTCCTTCGAGGAAGACAGATATCCGCAACCGGATGTCTTTGCATCTTCCTTGGCATTAGCGATAAACGACCTTGGTGCAGCCAGGGCGAGCGTATCTTTGAGCATCCCGAAGGAATGGGCCATTATCAATACTACCGAATTCCCGATAACCGTGAAAGAAAATTTATCGGACGTCATCTCCTATGAGCTGGATAGGATCACCCCTTTCAGTTCTCAAGATGCCTTCTATGACTTCAAAGTACTGGGAGAGAATGCAGGAAAGATTACGGTTTTGGTTGTAGCTGCAAAGGCGGAATTCGTCAGGCCGTACATCGATGAGCTGAAAGAAAAAGGCATCACCGTAAGCAGGGTGACGGTCAATCTGGCGGGCTTCGAGACGCTCTGTCGCTATATTGACGGAAAGGCAGATCAGATATTTGTCGAGATGAGGAAAGGCGACTATGAAGGTGCTTTATTCCAGAATGGGTTGATAACCGGGGCCTTTTCAGGCAGTTTCTCTGCAGAGGATGAGAGATCAAAAATCAATGCTCTTATGGAAGAAATAACACCCCTTATGGATACCCTGAAAAACCGCGGGAAGACGCCGCAGATCATGATGTATCTGAAGGATTCGAATCCCGTCCTGAAAGAATTACTGAAGCTGCAGACAAACCAGCCTGTCAGGATATTGAATGAAACGGATATAAAGATCAGCCTCCCGGATCGCGGTAAAGTGATTTCTTATGCTGCAATAGGCGGGGTTGTGGATTCACTATGGCAGAAGGCAAACGGGTTGAATTTGCTCGGGAAGGGCTCCCACAAAATGCTGAATCCCCCAAAGGGTTTTACCGTAATACTCATTATCTTGATATTAGCCATGTGGATTCTCTACTTCGTCGCTCCTCTCCGGATCGAAGAAAAGAAACTGGAGGAGATAGATCGCCAGATCACGGCACGAAAGGAAGAAGTCAGAAAGGTCGAGGCGCTGAAAAAAGAGATAGAATCTCTGAACGATGAAGTCTCAACGATAAACAATTTCAAGGAAAACAGGCCTATGTCACTGAATATCCTCAAAGAACTGACGACCGTTCTTCCCAAAAACACATGGCTGTCAAGGGCGAGGATTACTCAAACGAATGTTGAACTTGAAGGATATGCGGCTTCCGCTACGGGTCTGTTACCGAAGCTCGAAGCGTCTCCGTTATTCAAAAAGGCCGAGTTTTCTTCTCCGACCTTCCGGGACGCCCGCATGAATGCAGACAGGTTTAATATGAAGATGGAGATAGAGGGCATCAAGAAGGATGAAAGGAAAAAGGAAGAGGGAACGGATGAAGACGAAGAGGAGTAAAACATTAATGTTCACCCTCCCGTTGATGGCTATACTGCTCGGTCTGGTCATTTACCAATACGGGTATGTAAGGATCCAGTCGGAAGTTGCCTCGATTAAGGAAAGTCAGTCTATAAAGACGAGGACTCTTGAGAAGTATATAACTCTTATCGCAGAAAAACCGCAGATGGAAAAAACCCTTGCCGCTTTGAAAGAGGCGAGGAAGGCTGATGATTCAAAATTCGTCGAGGGACAGACCCTTTCCCTCGCGTCCGCTGCGCTTCAGGATATGGTCAAGGATATCGTGACAAGGGGTGGTGGAACGATCTCGAGCCAGCGTGTCGGGAAGCCTGAAGATCTCGGGAAGTTCAAGGTGATAACGGTGAGCATCGATACAATATTACCGGACCCGAGGGCATTGAGGGATATACTCTATTCCATAGAGACGCAAACCCCTTATCTTACGATAAAGGACATTGATATACGGATTAGAAACTTTAAAGACCCAAGAGAAGAAGTTGTAAAATTAGACGTGTCTGCGATCACAAGCAGCAGGTGACATCTTAATTTTTATTCAGATAGTGTGCTGCCTGATACACTCTTTCAGTTCATTCATAGTAAAAGGTTTGATAAAACACTTTATCGCCCCTTCCCTGTGTGACTCTTCTATCTGATGAGAACCGGCGTGTCCTGAAAAGGCTATCACAGGTACATCGGGATCGAGTTTTTTAATGATTCTCAGGGCATTGATCCCGTCGAGATTAGGCATCCTGATGTCAATCAGAATGAATTGATAGGATTTGTCAATAAAGCGTAATACCGCTTCCACCCCGTCATGAACAAGATCAATCTTGAAATCTTCTTCCTCGAGCTCGTTTTTTATTACGGGGCCGAGATTTTTATCATCTTCCGCCAATAGAATATTCATTACCATCTCCTCTTACACGATTTAAAGGTTCGACAGGGTTTCCTGTTGAACCGACTATCAGTCTCAGCAGTTTCATCCGGTCGGACAATTTAATTCCAGCAATGCCGGCACATATATTGAAACCTTCTCCATTAAAGAATGTCAGGCAATGACTCTTGTGATTTAAATCCCACAAGTCTTCAATCGACTGTAATATGATAGCCTCTGCGAGATTTCTTATGCCCATATTAGTGCTCATACAATATCTGAATATGCAAAAGGAGTGCCAAGATTAACTCATTGATTTTATTAGGCTTATGTCGCATACCGTCAGGAAATATGTCCTGCCCACAGGGCAGATTTCCCGGAAGTTTTACTTCGGGAGGATGATCGTGAAGGTAGTGCCTTTTCCTATCTCTGAATCCACCGTAATATTCCCGTTGTGATCTTTGATTATTTTGTGGGATATGGAAAGACCAAGGCCCGTCCCCCCCTTTTCAGCTTTCGTGGTAAAAAAAGGTTCGAATATTTTGTCTTTCAGCTCAGGATTGATTCCGTAACCTGTATCACTGATTTTAACAGCTGCAAAGTCCCTCCCATCTTTTACAGCAGTCACCTCTGATGACTCGTTCTCCTCGGCTAATCCGCCCGAGAGTTGAAAATTGGATCTGGAAGGAATTATCATTGTACGGATAGTAAGCGAACCCCTGTCTTCCATGGCATCGATTGCATTCACCACGATTGCAAGAAAGACCTGCTTCAGTTCGCCCTCGTTTCCTCTGACCATTAATATCCCTCCATAATGTTTTATCAATTCAACCTCTTTTAGCCTGCCCTGAAACCCTATAAGCTCAAGGGTCTTATCGAGTACGTCATGGATATCCACGTCCTTCTTTTCGTAATCCGTCTTCCTCACGAAAGAAAGCATACTCGTCGTAATACCCTTGCACCTTATTACCTCTTCATTAATAATATTTAAATAGTTTTCTGACAGATCGGGATCTGATTGTCCTTTTCTCATCCTGTTCAGGAGTCCTTCGGCGCAGGCCGCGATCGACGCAAGGGGATTGTTTATTTCATGTGCAATACCGGACGCCATCTGTCCCAGGGCGGCAAGCCTCTCACTCATGATAAGACGCATCTCCTTTTCCTTACTCTCTGTGATATCCTGCACCGTCCCGAGCATGCGAAGGGGCTCTCCGCTCTCTCCAAAAGTGACTTCACCCTGTTCGTGAACTATCCGGATCGTACCGTCAGGCAGGATGATCCGGTGCTCAATATCATAAGGTCTTCCGTATAACGCCTCGCCAACAGATTTTTTTACAAATTCTCTGTCGTCAGCATGAACATAATTCATAAACTCATCAAAAGTCGCTCCGAACTCTTTAGGACTCAGACCGAAAATTCGGTATATTTCGTCGGACCACTGCAGTTCGTTCGTCTGAATATCCAAGTCCCAGTTTCCAAGACCCGCAATCCGCTGTGCCTCGGCAAGACTCGCTTCGCTCTTTTGTAATGCCTCTTCAGCCTTCTTGCGTTCGGCGATTTCGGCTATTAGGGCCTCATTCGTTAAGACCAGCTCCAGTGTTCTTTCCTGAACCCTCATATCGAGCTCGTCATATGCCCTGCGCAGGGCCTCCTCGGATTGTTTGCGCTCTATCGCATAACGTATGGACCGAGTTAACAGGTTACTGTCTACCTGGCCCTTAACGAGATAGTCCTGCGCACCTTCATGCAATGCTTTAATCGCCAAATCTTCATCGCCCATGCCGCTCATTATTACAATAGGAATCTCAGGTTTCGCGGTGTTCGTTTGAATAACCGTATCAAGTCCATGCCCGTCGGGGAGAGAAAGATCAAGCAAAATAATATCGACGCGGTCTTTTCCCAGAATTTCCAGTGCCTTAAGCAACCGGTCGCTGTGTGTCAACTCGAACCGAACAGTGTTTGTCTCGGCAAGCATCTCTTTTACCAGCCCGGCATCTCTCGGATTGTCCTCAATGAGCAGAATCCTGATAGGTTCTTCTCTCATATTTTCAGGTTATAAAGATTCTCGTGATTGAATGAACATTTTTTTAAAAAACTGCCCCTTTCCCACCCTTTGAAAACAGGGGGGATAAGAAGGGATATTTTGATGATTCGACACATCATTATGAGAAAATTAATAAATCCTATGGAATTCACAAGGAGATTACTGCTTCAGTCTTTTATGCCATACATAGACAGTTTCCTGTAGAGTGTCTTCGGGTCTATACCGAGTACTTCCGCCGCCTTTCTCTTTTGTCCGTTCACCTCTCTGAACACCTTCAGGATATGTTCCTTTTCAATATCTTCGAGCTTATATCCGGAAGTCGTGTATCCGGCGGTCAGATCGAGCGGAAGATCATCCGGTTCCATGATGCTTTCCTTCGAGAGAAAGAGCGCCCTCTGAATGACATTCTGAAGTTCCCGCACATTACCGGGCCATGAATATTCAGAAAGTATTTCCAATGCACTTTTACTCAGCTTTTTGCTCCTGAAGGAGGAGTTATTTCTGATAATATATTCAACGAGCAGGGGAATATCCTCTTTTCTTTCCCGTAACGGCGGGATATGAAGGGTTAAGGTACTGACACGGTAATAAAGGTCGGGCCTGAAACTGCCCGTCTCAACCTCTTTTTTGATATCCTTGTTCGTTGCGGATACAAACCTCACGTCCACTTTGATCTCCTTTATCCCGCCGACCCTGAAAAAACTCCCAGTTTCGATTGCACGGAGCATTTTGCCCTGAAGTTGAGCGGTCAATTCGCCGATCTCATCCAGGAAGAGAGTCCCGTGGCTGGCTATTTCAAGCAGTCCCAACTTTTTGACGTGGGCACCTGTGAATGCGCCTTTCTCATGCCCGAACAATTCACTTTCGAGCATTGTATCGGGAATAGCGCCGCAATTGATAGGGATGAAAGGTCCGTCAATCCTACTTGAAGCATCATGGACAGCTTTTGCGATAAGTTCTTTACCGACTCCGCTTTCTCCGGAAATGAGGATGGGCAAATCCGAGCCGGCAAACTTATTAACCGTTTCTAATATTTCGAGCATGAGAGGATTCTTCGTGATGATACTCTTCGTTTCAGACTGTCTTTTTATCTGCGACTTAAGCAGCAGATTCTCGCTGAGAAGGCTCTTTTTTTCATAAGCCTTATCGATGACGGCTTTTAGCTCTTCTATCTGGAAAGGCTTCGTTAAAAAATCATAAGCGCCAAGCTTCATCGCATCAACGGCTGCGGATACTGTGGCATGGGCTGTAAGAATTATCACCTCAGTAGGTATATCAAGGCTCTTGATGTTTTTCAGCACATCCATACCGCTCAGACCGGGCATATTAAGATCCAGAAGCAGAATATCATAATCATCCTTTTCGAGCATATCCATGGTTTTTATGCCGTTTGCCGCCTCATCAACGTCAAAGCCGCCGTAAGAAAGTTCGTTCATTAGGACTTTCCTCAGGTTTTTATCATCGTCTGCTATTAATATTTTCATCCCTGCTTAATCGATCAAATATTCCTGGCTGATGAACCGGAGATTTCCGTTTTACGTTATAATATTATCATACCTGACCCAACTTTTGCGCAACTTGCATTTCAAGGAAATATGCGACACCTTTATGCTAAAATTTAAATTGGTGAGAAATTCTAAATTTAAACGGATTGTAGGAAATATAAATCTGTTAAATGTACTATTAACATCGGTCACCGTTTTCTTTGCCCTGCATATCCTATTCCCGACACTTGATTTCGAGGTTAAATATAAACTGCCCGCTGCAAAATTAATTAAAGAGGATACGGGAGAAAAACCGGCGCAAAGCCACCCCCCGTCTATTACCGAATATATGGTAATAGCTGAAGAGAACCTGTTCCATCCGGAGAGGAAGATTCCTCCCGAAAAAAAAGAAGAAGTGCCTCTGCCGAAGCCCGAATTTGTGCTTTATGGAACTTTGATAACAGATGATATGAGCCTCGCCTACCTTGAAGATCTGAAGGCTCCCCGCAACTCACCCGGGAGAGGGAAAAGACAGGTAGCTATGAAAAAGGGCGATTCTATGAGCGGATTTACCCTTAAAGAAATAGAGACGGATAAAATAGTGATGCTCAGAGGAGAAGAAAAAATGGTCGTCCCTATTTCAGATCCGGCGCACCCAAAAGAGAGAAAAGAGACAGGTGTTTCAACCTCATCATCTCAGCAGCCTCAACCGCGTGTTACGGCGCCGCCGGCAAAAAAAGACCAGGTCTCTTCCAGACCCGGGACCGGCGGCACTGCCCGAACACCATTCGTCCGCCCTGATGTGAAGGCTCCTCAGAGCTCCGGCCCTGCACGACAATACGTTCCAAGCAGGGAGGGAGGAGGAGGCATGCTGTTCCCAAAACGGTGATACCTCTTCAGGCAGCGTCATAATCTCCTTGCCTGTAGCAGTAGTTGGAGAAGAGAAAAGAAGGATTTATTTCACTGTCTATAATCTTAAAAATATAAGGTATCCCGGGTTCCGCACTGTATCCCCTGCGATTAAGTTCCTTGAAGGCTTGCTCCTTCTGATTGACCCATACCTTAACAACAGAGACGCTGCGCTTTAGAGCGATAGCTTCTATCAATTCACACAGAAACTCCCTGTCCTTCCCGGCTGTGCCGAAAAAGTCCATTACCAACAATTCATTTTCCCTGATTGAAAATATCGCAAGGGCCTTCAGTCCCTTTGTAAATCGTCCTCTTACTACAATTGGTTCATATTGTTTCGAGGGATGGTTTCTATAGCGCCAGAATATATAGCGACCGTTTTTTTCCATCGCGAGGCTGAAATTATCTTTCACTTTTTCCCACAGGATGTCGATATCAGACTCATCGAGCGCACTCCATCCGGTATCAACACGCAATAGGGGTCTCCCTATCAGGGGATTTCTGGAACCTGAAATCTCTTTGGTAAGAACGGTGACAAAGCCATGCTCTGTGTAGCCAAGCTGTTTTGTTCCGAGTACAGCGTGTCTCTCCGAAGGAAATCCGAAGGCAAAGTCCATGAAATTTGCACGGTAGAAAAGCTCACCGGCCTTCACCATCGCACCCCTCTTTGTAAAAAAACGCGCCCGGTACGCGGGATGTGTCATAACATCGCAGGGCTGGTACACTTCGTATTGCCTTGACGGTGAACAGAATTTCGTCTTCAGTCCGCCATAATGTGCTACCACGGTATCCCCGTCCAGAGCAATCGTTGCTGCGCTTCCCCATGGCGAATCCTTATATTTCCATGTCCATTCCTTCCGGGAAAGCTCTTTTCCGAAGCACGTCTTGAAAAGCGATCTTATTCCGTCCTCATCGGACCCTTCTGCAATCCTTATTTCGATCACACTCGCTCCATCAATCCTCTTCACCGCGCCTTGAGCTTAAGGAATGTCCTCTCGATAAAATAATAGGAGGCCGATGAGATAACCAGTGTAATGAGTACTGCAATAATAAAGCCTCCCGCGCCTTTCCATTCACCATGTAAAACCATGATGGTGAACATGTGCCATAAATAAATGCTGTATGAAATGGTTCCTATAAACACAAAACCTCTGAATGACATTATTCTGTTGATTGCCGGGTTTGTGAGAACCAGGACAAAGAGCAGTGCATATCCCAGGCCCACGAATGGATAAAAAAGGGTATTTGTTACCCACCAGTCGTGCAGGGAATCACCCATCCTGAGCCATACCGACCAGCAACCCGCGATGAGCAAAGCAGTCAGAAGTCCTGTCACTGCTGAACGCAATGGTCTTCTGAGGGAACCCAAAAGATTTTCTTTTTCCAAAAAAACCTTAGCTATTATCATACCATAGGAGAATTCTGCACTCCTTCCAGGTAAAATGTTTCCAAGCATCAGACCTGCATGGGAAGAAGCATTGCAGAAAAATGGGAATATCAGTCTGTAGAGGATATTTGCAACGATTAGGACTGCAAGCCATCCGAATCCTTTGCCTCCTGTTAAAAGCGGCGAGGCGAGGATCAGGAATACATAGAACTGCACTTCCACTGCGAGAGTCCAGTATAGTGGCTGGATACTCATCGCCACATCATAGTCGAAGATATGGAGAAAGGCGAGATGAAGAAGAAACGTTCCGGAGAAAAACTTGTCCATGCCGAAGAGAAATACCGTAATAATGAGCGATGCATAATAAGCAGGCACAATCCTGAGAGTCCTGTTTCTGAGATACTGGAGATAGTGAACCTTCTGGTCACGGTAGTATTTCTTCTTGACCTGGAGATAGAGCACAAAGCCGCTTATGACAAAGAAGAGGTCAACCCCTGACCATCCGAAGGAGAAAAATCTGTATCCCGGGAAAAACTCCTTTGTGAAGTGGAAGAGGACAACCAGGCTTATGGCAATTGCCCTCAGTCCGTCGATTTCATCAAGTCTTTTGCGGTTTACTTTCACATTTGCAAGTGGCATATTCCATTCTCGCAGCTGTCAAAAAAGGATATGTCTCTATTTTACTCTGCGATGAGGTCTTTTGTTGCACTGTACGGGAAATGAGTAAGGCAATAAAAAGGGAGGGCTTACGCCCCCCCTTTCCCGAATCGGAAGAGAATTGGTTGATTAATTCTCGAACTGGAATGGTGATACGCCGATTGCCGAGCCACCGATTGTAAAGACCGCTCCTGTGTAACCAGGCACATAGGGAGTTGCTCCGGTGCGGACAGTCGTATTGGTCGCTCCCGGGCATGCTCCGCCTGGGTCGCATTCGGTACTGCCTGTTGCATTTGATGCGGTCGGGGCAAACTTTATCCATCCTTCAGCAAACGGAGCTGTGAGGTTGAACAGAGCTGCCTCTTCACCCGGTGTGGTTACAGTGGGAAGACCCGGGGAGATAAATTTGTCAAGCTGAATGGTTGTCTTGTTCTCTTCGGTGTCATAGATGGTAGAGATTGAGAGGAAATCGTTCTCACCGATGAAGTGCTGGAGCGGGAAAATGAACGCAAAGGCTGTGCGCATGTCAAAGGGATTCGGTGCGGGCACTGAGAAGTAGTGGGAGACAGCGAAAGTTCTCGGAAGAATAGCGCCCGGGACACCGTTAGCTGTCCGGTCGCCCAGCGAAAGGCCGTTACTCAGAGTATTCAAATTCCCTTGTGTGGTTGCCAAGGTGCCATTTCTTGCGCTTACAAGGTCTGCCAAGGTAGGGCCGTATGTTGCTGCTGCACCGAACTTGTTCCTGACACCTGTAACACCGCCAGCGGTTGTAATTGAATCAGTATACAGACAGAAATTCATGTCGTCAGCACCATCTGTCACAGCACCTGCGGTAGCTTTTGCCTCAGTATAGGCGTAGCAGCCGTCAGCAGCGTCAGCAGCTGCGCAGTCTATATCAGCCAATTCAGCTGCAAAACTCTCTTTGTGCAGAACGATAAACCCCATGCCGTCATCCAGAATTTCCGCATTCCACTGGCCGAGTCTTGTGACTACCGCATTTGAGACTGTGCCATAGTACATTCTTCCGATAAGCTCATCGGTCACCGGTGCGCATGCAGTAGGGCAAAGACCGGTGCCGTTGGTTGAAGTACAAAGCCTGGAGGCTGCAACTGAGTGATCGAGCAATTTACCGGCGATGGTCACATCATCGATAAGGGTCGCGTCTGGAACACCATTGAGCCCGGGGCAGAGGTCCTTGTTGTTGCCGCCGACGGCAAGGTTCGACTGGATAATGCCTTCACCGATAATCTCCACATAACCCTTCCTCGTATGTGCAAGGGCTTCTTCCAATGTTATTACTGCTGGGTCACATTCAACGATCAGGGAAAGCATTGCCGGGAAAGTCGTGCTGTCAAGCACGAAACAATCCATCACACCGTCGTTGTTCCTGTCGAAGTTCGGGGTGAAGCCAGAATTCTGCAGGGTCTTCGTGTCGCAGGATGCGAAGACCGTTGCACCGTTGTCTTCATAAAGGTCAAATGTAAAAACGTCTGTCGGGGAGAGGAGAATGTCAAAGTCCAGGAGCTCAATAGAATGATGCCCCGTCCTCACCCTCACATGGGCCTGCAACCAAGCGGTTGTAGAAATATTGGTGGCAGTAAAATAGTTGTCTGTAAGACCGATCCCACCTGCGGCCTCACTTCTCACGTCATAATAGGTGTAGAGGAGCGCGTTGCCGCTCAGTTCTTGACTCGTAGCGTGAGCGTATACAGAAAAACCGCACACGGCGACGGTAATCAGTAAGACACTGAATACCATCTTTAAAATTCCTTTTCTCATGATACCTCCTTGCTTAATAAATTCTGAATGCAAGGCCAACGGCCCTGTAATGCACATTATTTCTTCTCTTCCTTCTTCTCTTCCTTCTCTTTTTCAGGCAGGTGCTTCCAGCTTCCATTTTCCTTTATCCACTGATCCTGAAAAAAACGCACGGTGTCGATGAAACCTGCCTTATATCCCACGCTTGCTCTTACCACCACCTCCTTTTCATTGATAGGCTTGACCTCAAGAGGCCTGACGGCTATTATTTCAACGGCCTTCTTGAGTCTTTCATTATAAAGATCGAAACTAGTCGACTTCCTGTACTCGCTGCTTTCAAGTTCGTATGATTTCTTATAGTCCCGCTCCTTGCGGGCATTCCAGTATTCAGAAAAAGTCTTAACGAGATCATTGTACTTTTCCGGTATTGGCGAAAACTCTGGACCCGGTACTTTCTTTATATCTGTCCATGGGGCTTTCTCAATTGTCTCGCCTTTCTGTTCAGTTTTTCCCTCGCTGCCGCTTGCCACAAGAGGCATGAGGAAAAGAGCTGCAATTATAATATATGATACGCGTAATAATCTCATAACGTAACGCTTTAACCTCCCGCTTATTCTTGACAAGTATAATTGATGACTCCTATGTTGTCAAGAATTTTTTTAAATAATTTTATCTATTATTGACATCCCGATACGTCAGTTTTTCAACCTTTAATAGCAAAAATTAGGCCAGAGAACAGGCCCTCGAACATATTGATTTATCTTGCTTTTGAGACATCATAATTCGTAACAGTGTCACTTTTTGACATATATTGTGTACTATTTACAACAGTATGGGGTTTCATAACTGAGCCACATCCTCATTTCGTTTTTCGAAGCAGTATCGTCTATTCGCCAAAAAGCCTCGGCAAACCTAACACTTTGTCCTAAGGTGAAAGTTCTGTATTTGCCAATCGCCTGGATAAGGGCAAGATAGTCGGTCAGTTTCAGCTGTGACCTGTAACATTTCATCGCCTTTTTTTTCAATTTGAAAGTTTTTGTGATATCTATGAGGATGTTTGGTCTTATGGGAGTGGTTATTTCATAAAAAATACATTTCAGTCCTCTGATTCTTTGAGATATACGGATAGCTATATCCGCTGCGACTCTGTGGTCCGGGTTCAGCTCTACGACGGAGGGGCTGTAAATGACATCAGGAGCGAATTCAGAAACGATTGTGAATATAATTTCTTCGGCTTTATCCATGTTCGAGATAAGTTCTCTGTCAGGAAATCCCAGGAATGCATAGTCTGTCACGCCCAAAATCTTGAATGCCTTCAGAGCCTCTTTCTTTCTTGCGGATGAATATTCCCTCCTGTTGGACACCTTTGGATCTGCCTTCTCTCCTTCGGTCAATATCACAACCTTGACCTTTTTCCCAAATTCTGTGAGAAGCCTCAGAGAGCCGCCCATGCCAAACGTTTCATCATCCGGATGAGGTGCAAGGACGATTAACCGCTCTCCCACCGGATAAGAAAGGCTGTACGGAACGAGATCGGTTTCTAAGAGCATTGCGATTTCACTGGAGCTCGGTACCTGCGAGTCTCGCTATATTCTCTTTTGTGGGCTGTTCGATCAGCATCACTCCGTTCACGAATGCCACTGGATGAGGAGGTAACCGCAGAGTCTCCGCGAGTTTCAGATCCCTATGAACCAGTTCGTCATTGCATGCGCCAGCGTTTCCTGTCTTTCTGAAGGCAGCGACGTCTTCCTTGCTTCCCCATGCAGGGTTCGCATCATATATGATTTGCAGAGCCTTCGTTAATGCCTCACCTCTGAAGCATGTGGAAGCCTCCATTTTCTCTGTGTCAGGTACGCTTTTTGGGAAGAACTTTATATACAGGGCAATCTTATTTTTATTTTTACCATAGAGTTTGTAAAATGCCTCAAAGAGTCCTCGCGAATAAGCATCTGCTCCTATCCAGAGGACTGCCTTTACGGGTGCATCCTTGTCCCCTACAATGTAGTCCTTGTTAAGATCCATGTCTGATTCCGGTATATATCTGGGTTTTGTTGTACCTACATCAAGCCTTGTAAGATTGTTCCCCTGAGCGTCATAAATAGACCCTGCAAGATAAAACCTTCCGTCATCGGCCAAATAAAAGAGAACGGGTGTTTCGCCGTACGCCGTTTCAATCCATACCCTGATCTGACTCAATCCCTCAATGCGTGATTTTGCGGGACTATCCATGCGGATAATCTTTACCCCTTTACCGAGCGCTTTTTCGACAATACTCGTGATGCCCGTATTTGCCGGTGCAGCTTTATCCTCTATAGCAAAAGCGGCACTTACATTCAAGAGAAGAATGAAGAAACTGATCAACAAGAATCTGAGCATATTTTTTACCTCCGTGTTTTTATTTACTGTGTTCCTCGTCACAAAAGGAACCTCATCATGATCTCTATTTCGTGCGAAGTGAGTGATAACACGTGCTTAGATTGCTTCGGGACCTTGTCCCTCGCAATGACAAGGTAAAGAAACGTTGGAAGCATCACAATAATAAATAGCGACAAAATATTTTTTGATAATAGCAGATTATGCTTTTGGATTTCAAACGATCCGAGTACCGACAGGACCTTCGGGAGATGAACAAACATTTAATGCGTCCTCAAATTGCAAGGCAATTCGGTCCCATAGAAACCGGCCCGCATACTCTCGGCCAAATCTTCCCATCGTTTCTCTTTTTGCATCATCCTCAAGCAGCAGTTCCATCTTTTCTGCCAGTCGCCCTATGGAACCGGAAGGGAAATTCAAGCCAAAACCCTCTTTCCGGGCAAAACCAAGCTCAGGGATATCGCTCACGATAACCGGTTTCCCACATGCAGCAGCCTCCAGGATGCTTATGGGAGAGGACTCATGGCGGGACGGCAGGACGAATAGTTTTGCCCCTGAGAGAAGTCTGATCTTTTCGTCGCCTGCGACAAAGCCTGCATATTCGATTTTCTTTTTCAGAGAAGCCGGAAGACCCGACAGAAGTGTATTCATCCTGTCAAATTCATAACCTGCAAGGATGAGTCTTAATGAGGGATGCCGGATGCTTATTTGTTCAAACGCTTTTACAAGAAGATCGAGCCCTTTTGTGTAAATATCTATCCTGCTGAAAAAAAGTATATAGTCTCCCTCCTGCGGGGTCACCTTCAAAAGTTCTTCCCCTATCCCGTTCGGAATGACATGACACGACCGAACCTTTCTCTTCACCCTCTCCATTACTTTTCCCATTGTAATATCCGAGACAAAGATGAACCTGTCGTAGAGGCCGGGATAGAACCTTTCGACTGTGTACATTGGAAGAGAATAAAAGGGATTGAATTTTTTCAGGGAATGTCTTTCCATGATACCCTGCACTTGGAGCATTACAGGTTTCCGTGTAAAGAATCTTGCAAAAAATGGAGTTGAGGGCAGAAAGTTCTCTACAACAATATCAAAATCATCGCCATATCGCCTCACAAAATGAGATGCTCGAATCGTATATGATAGAACACTCCTTGTGAGGCTTGTGCTTTCTGTACCCGCAAATATGTGTTTTAATCCTTCAATCTCGCCGCCACTTGCGCCCGGATACTTCATGCAAAGAAGTGTAACGTCGTGTCTGTCCTTTAATCTCTTATAAATCTCAAAAGCCCTTACTCCGGCACCTCCGAAGCCAAAAGGACAGCCCAGGCTCTCGTAGATAAGTTGAAGAATTTTCATCAATGCATAAATTAGATCAGGGGCTCCGCATTTCGTTCCTTTTCCGTTCATGCTCTATCATCATGCTGACGACATCACGCATTTTAAATTTTGCCAGCCAGCCAAGTTTCTTCATAGCCTTTTCGGGATTTGCCATTCCCATGGCAATGTCAGCCGGCCGCAACATCGAGGGATCTAATACCACGTGGTCTTTCCATTTGAGCCCTAAATATTTGAACGCCTCATCCACGAACTCTTCAAGACTATGAGTCTCTCCGGTCGCTATAACATAGTCATCCGGTTTGGTCTGCTGCATCATTAGCCACATGGCCTCAACATACTCCGGGGCCCATCCCCAATCTCGCGAAACAGAGATATCACCCAAATGAAGTTTCTCCTCTCTTCCAGCAGCAATCCGGCATGCTGCTGTGACAATTTTTTTTGTAACAAAGCGTTCCGGTCTTAATGGAGACTCATGATTGAAGAGAAGCCCCGAACAGGCAAATAAACCGTAGGCCTCACGATAATTTGCCACTTCCCAGAAAGCCGTTGCCTTTGCAACCGCATAAGGACTTCTGGGATGGAAAGGAGTTGTTTCATCAGCAGGCTTACTATTGGTATCACCAAAACATTCGCTCGAGCATGCATTATAAAATTTAATAGGCAGTCCGGTAAAACGGATTGCTTCCAGTAGATTGAGGGTTCCGACACTGATGCTTTCCAGGGTCTCAACCGGCTGATGAAAAGAAAGCCCAACCGAGCTCTGCCCTGCAAGATTGTAGACCTCATCAGGCCTTACTTTCGACAATACCTGTAAGACACTTCGGAAATCATTTACCGCCATCGACTCAGTCTTAACCCTGTCACGAATTCCAAGACGCACAAGACCGTGGAAGGATGAGATCTGGGCATCCCGCGACGTCCCGTAGACTTCATATCCCTTGTCTATCAAGAGCCGGGCCAAATAAGCGCCGTCCTGGCCCGTTACTCCGGTGATCAGTGCAATCATTACTTATCCCCCTCCTCATAAATAATGTTAAAGATAATATCTTACTTTATCATAGTGCAACGGTGTTGCGATAGGTCTGAATCCAAGATATACGCGGTTTAACCATTCGGGCAAAAAGCGGGATTTCACACACCACACAACGACATACTTACTGCGGGCAACCCTGATTCATCACGGCAGCCACTCTTGTCTGGAACTCCGCGCTGTAAAGAAAATCGCGCCTGACCTCATCCCGCGTCTTCTCTGCGGAGTCAAGGGATCCCTTCCAGTAGCTCACCTCCGAAGCCGTCGCATATCGCCGCATAAAAGCATAGTAAAGATCCTGAATACACTGGCTGTTGCTTCTTTGACGGGCAACATATTCCTGACAGTTAAAGAATAAGGACGAGATACGATCGACTTCGGCGATGACCGCGGCAGATCCCTGGCATTGAGCGGCCCTGAAGCGGTCTATCCAATATGAGAACCCCCCGTTGTCAGCAAGCCTGGCAAGGGCCCCGCGATAGAAATCGACCACCACATATACCTCTGCCCTTGAGTTCGTATCGCCGTAAAGGCCGGTCATGTGAGCATAAAATTCCTGAGAAAACAGAAAGGAATACATAACCATATTGCGTGCGATATCAGATAGGGAAGCATCAGCATACGAGGCGAGCTGGCTGGACCAATAGGTAAGACCATCCTGATCAGGAGAGCGGTTAAAGAATGTGAGGTAAAGATCGATCAGATATTCTGTTTCAGACCGGCTCGGGTCCAAATATTCCTGCCCATTGTAGAACTGACCGGCCATCACCATGTAAGCCTCTTTCAGATCCATGCCGAGACCGGTAGTCCTCGTAATCTCTTCTTCCCAGTAGGACTTCCCGTCCGTATCCGGCTCACGTTTCAGAATTGAAGTGTAGTAATGGTCGACAAGACTCGGAAGACTGAAGTCGAGATTACGGTAGTAGATCTCCGAGCCGTAATTGTTGTCGCGGTAATCGATCCACACCACATGGACCCTGTCATTCGAATAAACTGCCTTCGGGGATGTAGTAAGTGTTCCGGCACCGAGTTGTAGAGGGGGCTCCCAACTGAGGCCATTGTTATCACCTGATGCGTAATAGAGCCGTCCCACAGTAATATTGTCCTTTATCACGGTATTGCTGCTGAAGAAAGCGTGAATGCGCCCAGAAGAATCCTCTGCCATGCCCGGCGAAACGCTATCAAGGTTGCCGCTGCTTGCCTCGGGATGGTTCAGCCCAAGCCTGCTAACATCTATGGGTAGGCCCCAGCCTGCACCGGTCGGGGCTCCCTTCCGATAGATCACATTGCTACCTGCCAGTTCGTCCCAGTAGGCAAGATGCAGAGTGCCGTTGATACCGGCCAGTAGCGTTCCACTGTAAGTGTTGGCGTATTCTTCCGGAAAACCACGCGACACCTTCTGCGTCGGATAGAGCCAAACAGCGTTCCCGGGGCAGCCCAAACTCTTGCTGCGCAACACATACATGTCAAAGGGCGGCATGCCTCCGTGCGGTTCTCCATTCCGGCTGCTCCGGAAGAGAATATAGAGATTATTGTCAGGCCCTTGAACCAGTTTCGGTTGTTCGTTGTCAACTGAGCCATCAAATTGGGTTACGTTTTCTTCGGGAGTCCAGGTGACCCCGTGGTCACAACTCTGGCGGTGGTAGACCTGGCCCCAGCCGACATTCCGGCTGTCGTACCAGACAAGATGAATGTGCCCCTGGTTATCGACTAGGATACTTGTGGCCCTCGAATAACCATAAGGATTTGCTCCTGCCTTGTTCGTAACCTTCTGCTCCGGCTGCCATGTGGTGCCTCCGTCTGTGCTCCGTCTAAAATAGGCATCGCCGTTCATACTGTCCGAACTCCAGAAAACGTAGACGCCGTCGACATCTGCCGCGACAACCGGAAAGCTGTCGACACGGCTTGCGTCGTTGCTGATGTTCTGGGGCATGCTCCAACTGTCCCCGTTATCGGAACTCCGGCTGTAGTAAACCTCAGGTATAGTCCAAAGGGGATTGGGATACTCGAACCAGACCGTATGAAGAGTACCGTTGTAAGCGGCGATCTGCGGTCCCCATGATTGACCCTGGATATTGGTAATCCTCACCTCGCGGTTCCACATGGCAGCAGGTGAAAGGGCCGGTGCAGCACAGACAAAGAAGGCGTAGTAAAGAATAATAAGACAGACAGATCGCGTCAGAAGCTTGACTACGTTCTTCACGGGCACTCCAATGTCGAGTCTTGCCAGACCCCACTGCCGTCGGTTATAAGGTAAATAGTGCCGTCAATGAGTTTGATGTCGCTGATAGCGCTGTTCAATGTAACAATGAGATACCATGTGCTCCCACTATCATTGCTACAGTAAAACCCTCCGCTCCGGTCCACCGCCCATACCCTGCCGTTCACTACAGATGAAAATACAAGGCCGGTCAGCACAGAACTATATAATTCTCCCAAGGCTGTTTTACTGGACCAGTTGCTCCCGCTATCAAGAGATTCAAAGAGTCCCTTATTCGTACTTGCAAGCGCATAACCAGGGGTTAGAGGGTTCTCGGCTATCGCGTAAAAAGCGAGCCGCATAAAACCAGTATGAATTGCATTCACCTGTGTCCAGGAGGCACCGTCATTGGTGCTTCTATAAGGTAGATTGTCGTACATAAGGACGTAGAGCCTTGAATTGTCCGGACTGACGACGATTCGCGAAGCTCCCTGTCCTGAGAACGGACCGGATTGAACCAGAGACCACGTGCCGGAAGTACTGCGCATATACACTCCTTGATTTGGATTAAAGAGAGAATAATATACAATACGGTTATCAGCCGGGTGCACCAGCAGGCCTGTGGGTTCGAAAAAGAGTTGGCTGGGATCATTATTATAGGGCAGCCCGTTTTCAGAAACCAGCACCCATGAAGACGTTTGAAAGTTCCATTTAAATAATCCCCGGCCCCACGCCGCCGCAAATATTGTAGTCGGGTCATAACTGCTCGTGGCGAGATTAGTTATCGTCAAGTTATTTTCTATCAGGGTATTCGGGTCTGCCGGGTTGGTCCTGAACCATAGTCCGTTATTGATTGCGTCCCAGGGACCGCTGTTCTGGCTCCGCATGACTCCTCCGCCTGCGAGCCCAATATATCGATTAGTTGAGGAATCGGCGGTAAAATCCCTTACCTTGTCAGCTGAGAGCTCGGTCGATGAAAAGTTCCATCCCGAGGTGCCGCTACTGTTTGCACTCCTGTAAATGCCAAGGCCTTTTACCCCTGCAAGCGCCTTCCCGGTCGCGTCCGGGATTAGCAGGGAATATATACCCGTATACATAAAGGTAGGCGGATAAGGAGATGCCATAGTCCAGCTTGAGCCGTTATCAGTAGATTTCCACGGTCCATATGTTCTTGATCCCGCCCACAACGTATGAAGCGTATATGTGTTAACAG